>Ga0302116_1000283_pt1 | contig 29994 bp, 20 predicted proteins | sample AG5_SCM_MG_FD_203124 | JGI IMG/M metagenome (GOLD analysis project Ga0302116, IMG submission 203124) | Marine microbial communities from Western Arctic Ocean, Canada - AG5_SCM | ecosystem: Environmental > Aquatic > Marine > Oceanic | place: Canada: Western Arctic Ocean | collected 2017-10-01 | reverse complement strand
CGGAACGTGCTGGTGATCAAAAAGCCGAAGGACAAGAACACCACCGCGATGTTACCGCGAGTTCACGCCATCTTGCAGGCCAAGGGGATCCGCACGTGGGTGGAACCGGTGGTGCACTGGGAGACGGGTCTGGGCCAGACTTGGGAGCAGGACGACGATCCGAACCTCGACCGGCTCATCGACTTCATCGTCTGCCTCGGCGGCGATGGGACCATCCTGTGGGTCAGCAACCTCTTCCCACGGGCGGTCCCGCCCGTGGTGTCGTTCGCCATGGGCTCACTCGGGTTCCTCACCGCGTTCGCGGAGGAGTCCATTCCGAAAGCCATCGACGACGTCGTCGCCGGAAACTTCTTCTTCACGATGCGATCGCGGCTCGTCGCGCACGTGGTCCACGCCGACGGCACCGAGGAACGCGAGCGGCACGTGGTGCTCAACGAGATCGTGGTGGACCGTGGATCGCGGTCGCAGTTGATCGATCTGGACGTCAAGGTGGACGGTAACCCGATGACGAAGGTTCTCGCGGACGGCGTGATGATCTCGACGCCGACTGGTTCCACCGCGTACGCGTTGGCGGCGGGTGGATCGATGGTGCATCCCGGTGTGCCCGGTATACTGTTCGTGCCGATCTGCCCGCACACGCTGAGCTTCCGGCCGCTCGTGCTCCCTGACAGCGTGATACTGACGATTCAGGTGCCGGAGACGGCGAGGGTGGAGCCGGTGGCGAGTTTCGACGGGAAGCAGCAGCGGCGGCTTCGGCGGGGGGAGTCGTTGGTGGTGGCGGGGTGGCGGTACCCCGTGCCGGCCATCTGCCACGCGGGGGAGACGGGTGACTGGTTCAGGGCGGTGAAGGATTCGTTGCTTTGGAACGTTCGCGGCGCGTTCCAGAAGCCTCCAGATGATGACGAGGAGGAGGAGGAGTGATTAACGTGTTTTTCTTCCTCGAAGGTTAAATTTTAGTCTACTTTAGCTAGTAATCGAAGTGCATGAGCTTCCTCATGGCGTGGTGCTCGCGCCTCCTCCGCTCCAGCGCCGCCAGCCTGTCCTCCCCGGCTGCGATGAGATCCTTCGCCGGCCCGATCCCCTCCCGCGACGCGTCCTCCTCGACGCCGGTGGTCCACCGCCGCGACGCCGGGCTCAGCGCGAAATAATTGTCACCCTTTTGGACGGACGCGTAGCGGTGACGCGCGTTCTCCTTATCCCAGTGTCGCTCCAGCCGCGTGAGCGTCTCGTCGTCGAGCGGCGTGGGGCTCGGGGGCGTGGGCGCGCGGAACGAGTGTGGGGGTTCGAACGGCGCGTGCGGCGGGCGCTTGGGCTTCGCGCCGAGCGGCCGGGAAAATCCCCGGGGATGAAACGCGTGCGGCGTCGGACAAACCTCTTTCACCGTCTTGGGGCGAATCAGCCTACGCACCGCAGCTTGCTCTTTCGCATCCAGCCGTTTCGGCCGTTTCGGGGGTGACATTGGGTACGTACCGGGTAAGGGATCGAGCGTCGTGCGGCCGAACGCGGTGTGATGCGACGAAAACGACGTCGGCGCGGATCGCATCTCGATCTTCGTGGTCACCCGCTTCTTTGCCATCCTCGGCCGAGCCTTGAGCGCCCTCAGGGCTTTCGTGAGATGCCCCGAAGACTTGGACGCACGAGGGAGTCTGGGAGACGAAGCCTTCTTCCCTTTGGCCCGTCGCGCGGTGGTCTTATCGGTCACGTGTGGGTTTGATCGTTCGCGTCCGGTGTCGACGCCAGCCGCCGATAAGTCGGCTCGAAGAGAACGCATCCGCTCGCGAAGCAAAGATCCGTCGTCGTTTGATCTCTCCGCGGGTCTCCGCACGGGACTGCGCTTGGACCTGAGACTGGACTTCACCGGCACGTCACGCCTATCGGCCGCCGTGTCATCGTTCGACGAGGAGGGTGCCGAGGGTGCCGACACAGCTGTGTCGAACGAATCGATCACGGCGGATACCGCGCTCGCGGCGACGTCGAACCGTCTCCGCCAATACTCCTCACCCTTCCCCGCCTCGATCGTCGTTTGAACCGGCGGAATATGAACCGGCGGCGGCGGCCGGGCCAGAGGTGGCTCGAGGTCGACGATCACGCACTCCGTCACCTCCGTTGTTGCCTCCACGTGGCTGACCTCCGGGCTCGTTGGTTTGACGGGGCTCGTCGCGAGTGTCCTCGCCGCGTATTCGCGTCGCAACTCTTGGAGTTCAGCCTCAGCCTTCTCCGCGCGCGTTCGTAACGTCGTCATCTCCGTCGCCCACGTCGCCTTGTCCCTCGCGTGCGTCTCCGTGATCGTATCCACAGCGACCTCGTGCCGCCGCTCGCGTTCCTCGATTGACGGCTCGGGCGCCTCCGAGAGCGACTTTGCGATTTTATCCGCCTCCTCAGTCGCCGAGCGGAGCGCGACCTCGGCTTCTTCCCGTTTACGTCTCTCGAACGCGAGCGAGTCCTGCAGCTTGCGATTCTCCGCCTTGAGATCGTCGAGCTCGATTCGTAAACCCGACGCCTTCGCAGCTTCCTGGGCGCTCCGTTCCTGGTTCTTATGCGTCAACTCGACCAACTCGTCCCTCTCCTTTTCACACCGGACTCGTTCCCGTCTCTCCAGTTGCAGGTTCTGGTCCGAGACCGATAGCTTGCGCTCCAACTCGCGAATCTTATCACTCCACTCCTCCTCGTTCGCCGTTCGTTCGCGCTCCGCGCGTTCTCTGTCGTGTTGCACGGACTCGAAGTGGTTCTCCACGTCCCGCATCGACCCCACCAGCTTCTCGCACTTTTCCTCGTACTCGTCAAGTAAACGCTGCTTCGTCTCCGCCAGTAAACTCCGTTCCCGCTCGAGCGCGTCCGCGCGTTCCTCCTTCCGCGAGACACGCGCCTCCGCCTCGGCGATGGCGTCGTTCGCGCGCGACTCCGCGTGTCTCGCGTCGCCCTCGCGTCGCGTCGCCTCGGCGACGGCGGACGACGCCGCTCGTTCCCGATCGCGGGCTCGCGCCTTGGCGTCTTCCACGTCTTTGAACGAATCCTCGCGTATGCGACGTTCGCGTTCGAGCTCGGCGGCGTGTTCGGTGCGCATCGCGCGGATGTTCTCGTCGTAGTGCGCGGCGAGCTCGATGCGCGCGCGTTCGACGGATGCGAGGGATGCGTCATGGGACGCGTCGGGATGTGCGGATGGGGACGAGGATGATGTTGTCATTGCGACGAGGCGCGCGTCGAGCTCGGCGGCTGCGACGTCGCGCTGCGCGATGGCGCGCTTGAGCGACGCGATCTCCTCATCCTGCGTCTCCAGTTCCGCGTCCCTGTCATTGAGGAGCGCGAGGTTGTAGTGGAAGTCCGCGCGCAGGGCTTCGAATCGCGACTCGGTGGTCTCGAGCTTTGCGCGCATCTGATTCTCGGCGTCCGACGGGGACGTGTGCGCATCGGTCTTCTCCTCAGCGGGCGTCGTGCTCTCCTCCTCCTTCGACGCGTCGTCGCCCTCCTTCTGCGGCGTGGCTTCGACATCATCCGGCTTCTCATCGTCATCGTCCAGCCCCGCCGACGCGAGAGCCCGTTCGAAGGCTGTGCCCTGTTGTTGTTGCTTCGACGCGGACGGCGGGGCCCACTCACCCCCGGGCGTGCTCGGCCACGACGATACGTCCGTCCTGGGCGTATCGGTCCCGGACTCGGTCGCCACGGTCGCCACGGCGGGGGGCGGTGGGGGTGCCGCGGGTGCCGCCGGCGGCTTCTTCTTGCTCTTCTTCCCCATCCCGCCGTCGGGGAGCCCCTCCGCGGGCGCGAGGGGAATGAAGAAGGTGCCGGAAAAAAAACGGGCGGAACTTTTGATCAGCAGCAGGCCGAGTCGAACCCCCGCGAACGAAGAGGAAACCTAACAAAAAGCACGGATTTCAACACCCGCGTGCCGGTGCATCTGAACACCCCGCAGACCAAATGCCCATACAGCCGCTGGAGATCTCCAAAAAGGTGTCGTCAGAGTACGGCAAAGGTCATACCCCAAGATGGCCGGCGGCAAGGGCAGGGCGAAGGCCCAGGCGGCGTTGGTGGATGTCGTCCCGCCTGCCGCTAAACCGTCAGTCCCTAATCCGGGCGGCGATGCGGTCAAGAACCCCGCGGTGACCGCGTTCCGGGGCACCTCCAGACCGGGACTCGTGGGCAGCCCGGGAGGAGGCTCATCCGGGGGTTCCCCTGGATCTGGCGCTGCGACGCCGTCGCCCGGACGCATCGCCAACGCGGCGTCCAGGCTGCAGGCGCAGCTCTCGCAATTCACCGAGGGCCTCGCGCGGCAGGACGCGATGCTGCTGGCGGGCACCGAGGAGATCGGACGGAGCACCGAACGACAGAGCAAGAGCGCGTACGACTTTACCGGATCGATGCTCGGGATGGTTCGGGACTCGCACGCCAACGTGTCCGCGGCGAAGACGCGCGTGCAGGCGCAGCGCAAGGCGTACCACGATCTCAACGCCGAGCGCGATTCCCTCCGCGTCGAGAAGGAATCCTTAACCTCCACCGTCGAGGAAACGAGGACGCGTCTGAGGGACAAGGATGCCGAGCTCGAGGTTGTCAACGAGGCACGGAAAGTTTTGGAGAAGGAGGTGGACGCCAAGGCGCATCGCCTGGCCACCGTGGAGAAACAGGTGAACGCGCTCAACGACCAGAACAAGGACCTCGGCGCGCAGATCGCGACGAAAGAGCGCGAGGTGGCGCAAGCCGAGGTTCGCCGCACGGAACTCGCCGCCAAACACAAAGAACTCGAGAAGAAATTGATCGCATCGCAAAACGCCCGAGACGAAGCCGAGGCGCACGCGGCGAAACTGGAAGAGGCCAACGCGGCGCTGGAAGAAGAGATCGCCGCGGGTGAAGAGGCGGTGCTGGCGCTTCAGCGGCAGACGGAGGAGTCCTTCAGCGCGCTCCAGACGGATCGCGAGGCGCTGCTATCACGAAATGAATCGCTGCAGAAACAGATGGCGGAGTCGCAAAGTCGCCTCGACGCGGTTCGGGAGGAAGCCGCGGCGATCATCGCGGAGGAGCAAGGGCGGACGGAGGAGCTCGAGACGGCGTACGAGGAGACGCTGTTGGAGCTGGAGGAGAAGGGGGGCGAAGGGACGCTGCGGCCGATGCTCGTGGAGGCGCAGAACAGGGAACGAGTCGCGCTCGATCGGGTGGAGGAACTCGAGAAGAAACTCGGCGAGCTCCAAAGCGCCGAATAAGTGTACTCAGCGACTGCGAAAAGTCGCGCACCATTCGTGTATACACACCGTACAGCAGTTAGCACACACACAGATAACAGTTCGTGATACGTCGTGTGACTCGATTCACATAGCACTACCGCGTCTAGACTCTTCCGGGCTCGTTCATCTCATCTCGATTTGCTCCAAAGAAAGCCAAAGCCGATTATGTCCGCCGCATCCTCCGTCGCCCTCACCGCCGCCTCCCCCCAGAACACCGCGCGATCCACGAGCTGCTCCGCGAACGCACCGAACGTGTCCTCGAAGGGCGCGGCGCCCACCGCGAAGGGAACCGCGGCGCCGAAAGCCCCAAAGAAAAACAATCGACCGACGGGTCCCATCTTCACGCAAGCGCGGCTCACCGCGTCGGCCCGCCACGTGGACATCGTCGCCAACAGTATGTACCCGCCCCACATACGCAGCCATAGGTCCCCGTCACCGCCCAAGGAATCCACCGCGTTTCGACCCAGCTGACCGCACCCGCCGCCGAGCACCACGAGCAACACAAACGCGGGAGCCGACTGGTAATTAGTCACCACGTTGTACTGCAGGAGCTTCCAGCCGACGAAGAGGAGCACGAGCGCACCCCACGCGGCTTTGACGAACGCGCGGGTCACGCACCACGCGTAGTCCAGCGGGCCGGGCCCGCCGCCCATGTACGACCACGCCGCGCCCGAGATGCCGTTACTCGCGGGCCTTGGGCACACGCCGATGACGGAATCCAACGCCGCCATCGCCCGGCGCCATCCACCCGCCAACGTAGTGCACAAAACCACGACTAAACCCGCGTAGAAGGCATCCGCGAGCGCCGCGCGCGTCTCCCCGAGCGCCTTTGCCTCCTCAGCTTTGCGAATCGCGGTGTCCTTGCGCTCGAGGCTCGATTTAGCGATCGTGTTCGCCTCCGAGTGCAGCTCGTTCGCATCCGCCATGTGGTTCAGGTTCAACCGCTGAGCCTCGAGCGCTCGGTGCGAGAGGTCCAGCCGCTTCTCCGCGATGTCGTTCGCGCGCTCGGACGACAGCACCTCGCGCATGCGAACCGCCATGTCCAGAACCTTGAGCTGCTTGTCGTCGGCGGAGGCGGCGACTTGCATGATCGATGTCATGGCGCGGCGCGGCGACCCGCCCCGGCCGGGAAAAGCGAGTCCCCACCCGTCTTTGATACCGCCTTTGTCCGGCGACGTCGGCGCGGATCCCTCTCCCTCGGACTCGTCCCACTCACGATCGAGCTTCTTCTCGACCACTCTCTTCCGTCGGTGCGGCGAAGCGTCGCTCGTTCCGTGTTTCGGGCCCCCGTTTTCCCCATCCGCGGGCGGGGTCGTTATGTTCTCCCAGGTCTTCGCAAGGCCTTGGAACCAGCCCCCGACCGGCGAGCCCTCGTCCGTGTCGTCCTTCAACGTTGATGCGGGGCGCATGGGTTCATCGTCCGACGCGGAGGACGTGCTCGCCCCCTGCGGCGACGACGAACGTGTCTCCCGTGAAGGCGTGTCTGAGGGCTCTTCCCCCGAAGATCCCTTCCCGGCTCTTCGAATGGGAGTGTCCTTCGACGAAACCTCCTCCCCGCCCTCCTTCGTGTCCTGCCCGGCCGTTCCCTCGATCCATGCCAGCTCACACGCGCCGACGAACGCGCGGACAAACTCATTCGCGGACCGTCCGCGCTCCAGATACCCCGCGAGCCCCGTCGCCATCTCCCTCGCGCACGACTCGACTTCACCAGACGTCATCGCGGATGTCATCGTCCCGTTCCTCCCTCCAGATCCCGCGTGCTTCGCGAGCGCCGCGCCCATGATGGCGCCGAGCTTGACCCCAGATGGAGGCTCGTGATCGGGCCCGTCGGTGGTGGTGACATCGGGGCCGTTCTTGCGAGTCGGTGAAGATGCGATTCGCGACGCGTGACGCGCGTACGTCTCGTCGAGCTGCGAGTGGATCCACGCGAACGCAAACGCTAAGATCTCGGCGCATGCGCCGAGCGCCGCCGCGGCGGTGCCCGCGTATCGTGCGCGCCGCGCCCTCTGCGGGTCCTTCTCCTCCTTGGCCTTCTTCGCCATCTCCTCCTCGAGCCGCGTCGCGATCTTCTTCGCGCCGCGGGCGCCCCGCGCCAGGATGCGAGATCCAAACCGCGCCAGCGCGAAGGCGCCGAGGAGCGACGCCACGACCACCACGACGCACACGGCGAACGCGAGCAGCAGCGAGAGCACCGCCGGGAAGTGCGCCCAGAAGTCGAACCCGCCGGACCCGTTGGACGATGACCCGGCGCCGATACCCGCGGCGGAGACGCACGAGGCGCGCGCGTGGGACCAGACGGTGCCCGACGCACACCTCGACTCGGGCCGTGGGATTTTGCCGGCGAGGTCCGCCGCGCGGAACCTGCCGGGCGGTTTCTCGAGCTCAGGCCGCTCGCGACTCCAGACGCGGTCCTCGTCCGCCTCGGCGCTGTAGAAGCCCCGCGGGGAGGAAGCGTCGTGGGTCGCCATCGCCGCCGGCGTCGACACCCAACACCCTTTTGATTCTGACTCGGCGGGAGCGCTCTTCTGTTTCTCGCCTTCGCAATTCTGTCGACCGGATAAAGACTTTGCAACCGACCCAAAACGACAATTCTTGAGTCAATAGACCCTCACGTTCCCGTTAAAATTCCAGGCGTCGACGTGTCTCAACCACAGCGCGCGAGCTTTCGGCCACAGCTTTTCCTCCGAGCGTCGCGGACTGAACGCGGCACAACGCGTAGCGCCTCGCATCGTCGAAGCAAGAAACCTTCCAGCACGATGGCCTGCATCGCTCAGATTCGCGCGTTTCCCGCGACCGTCGCTCCCCGCCTCTCGCTCCGCAGCAACAGGCGCGCCGGTGCGTCCCACTCGCCAACTTTTCCCACCCGATCGTCGGGACGGACATGAGGCTGCCGCGCGTCCCGGTCTCGGGGGCGTCGAGGCTTGGGAATCGTGCCCATTCGCCCGTGCGAACGCGGACGATTCCTCGCGCGTGCCCTCCGAGACGTTCGTCTCGACCGGCGCGTCTCCACCGGACCCCCTCGACCGCACCGACCTCGCCTCATCCCAACGCCAGCCGCACGTCTATCCATCCAACTCTCGTCCTGACCGCCCGCCCCTTTTCCTCGACGTGCAGTCCGCGGCAAGCGCATGTCCGCCGTGATGAACGCGACGGAGACGGACGTCGAGACCGAGACCAAGCAGATGCTCAAGGACGGTGGGGTGACCGTGGAGTACCAGCGTCGCAAAGCGAAGGAGATGGTCAAGTTCTTCAAGCAACAGGCGTACGACCAGGCTGTGGAGGATTCGCAGGTGTTTGGATGGACCCCGAAGAACGAGATCAACAACGGTCGGTGGACCATGTTCGGTCTCCTCGTGGGCATGATGACGGAGTACGCCACCGGCGTGGACTTCATCGATCAGGTCAAGCTCACCGTCTCCGTCCTCGGCATCGCGGACATCTACGATTAAGAGCGCGCACGGTGCGGTGGAGGCGGCATTCACCGGTGTCTAAGGCATTCATTCGGTGATGGGTTGACGGTTGTCCGGGAGGCTGATGAGCTTCGCTTCGCCGGATGACCTAGGCGAAATGTAATAGTATCGCGGATTAATATCTCGTGCGGTGCGTGCGCGTGACGTATTAGACTACTACACAGCGCGTCTATGGGCTAGCTAGTGTGGGTTCACTTGGCCATGTAGCCCACGCCCGTTTCCAGGCAGCTCATCCCGCTCTTCTCCAGCACGCACCCGCTGCTGGTCCACCACTCCTTGAAAGCCTTGAACTCCTCGCTCTGTTGGTGCGGCGTCTCGAGCTCCGCGCGGCTCGGGTACCTCTCCACGATCATGAACTCGTCCTCGTTCTGGTCGCTCCGGCACAGCTCGTAGGACAGGGTATCCGGCTCGTTCGCCTTGACGTGCGCGGCGAGGATGCCAAATCGCTGGAGGAACTCCTCTATCATCTCCGGCTTGAGCTTGACCCTGATGTACAGGCAGAACACCTGTGACATGACTCTATGCGTTTGGATGTCTACTCGAGGGGAGGACGATGTGTGGTCCGTGTGGGGGACGTGAGTGAGACCACCGCGGTCTCGTTTGGCAAAATATTTTTAAGAGTCCACGCAAAACTTTTGGAAAAACTCTTCGCGACAACGATACTAAACGAGGGGACCTGAGCGGCTCGGGGCTCACAAAGCGAAGGGCATGGCGCCGCGGGGTCGGGGTCGTCGTGCGGCGAGTGGGGTGAACCCGGTCGTGGATCTCTTCCATAAGTTCCGCGATGCGGCCCGACTGGCGGGGCTCATCGCCTTCTTCCGACTGGCGCTCCTGCTGTCCCTCGTCACCCCAACACTGGCCACGGACAGGACGCTGTGCCTTCAACTCCCCGAGTTACGACCCAAGCCCGGCGCGCGCGTCGTCGACTACCCAAACTCCACCGCCGATCGATGCGTCACCAGGGCGCTGTGGGACATCCAGAAGTCGTCCATGTACCGCGTACGGGGAAACGACGCCGGCGATGGACCCGACGCCACCGCGCTGCGCTGCGTCCCGACCCAGGAAGCCTTCCTCTGCGACGGCAACCTCGGGAGCTCGAACGACCTCTTCGCGTGCGAGCTGACCGACGCGCCGCCGGAAGGAACCGCGATGGACATGGAGACGTGCGTGTGGCCGGTGTGCACGCAGATCTGCGCCGAGACAGGAACGCGACGGATTGACGAGGACTGGGAGATCGCCCGGGCGTGCGACCGGTGCGTCGCCGCGTGCGAGTTCCGGGGCACGAAACCAAACACTTCAGACTCCGTCGGCGGTCGCTTCTGCGCCTCCCCAGCTCGCCGCGACAGACAACCGCGAAGGAAGGACGCGGACGCACGCGCACGTTCCGCGTACGCGTACGCGCTCGGAGGATGGGGCGGGATGTCCGCCGCGGCGGCAGGGTTGGGAGGCGCGGGGGCGGCGGCGGCGGCGGCGGCCACGACAACCACCGCAGCCGCGGCAGCAGCGACCACCGCGGCGGCCGCGACCACCGCAGCAGCCGCGACCACCGCCGCGGTCGCCACGACCGCGGCCGTGACCGGTAGCTTCTTCGTGGTCTCCGCGCGCGTCGCGCTGCTGTTCGTGGCGTTTCGCGCGATACTCTCCAACTTCATCGTCGTCGCACCGCCGGGCTACGGCTGGAACCCCATACCCGGACAAGGGGGTACTAACCCCTATCCACCCGGGAACCTATGGCCTCCGATCCCGTCGATCCCGCCCTATCCCACGGGCGGCGGCACGCCGTCGCCGCCGCCGTTCTCGTTCGCGCCGTCTCCTCCCCCGTTCGCGTTCACGTCACCGTCGCCGCCGCCGCTACTCGGGGTACCGCCGCCGCCCCCGCCGTCTGGCAATGGGCCCGGCCAATGCGGGACCGGGGACCTGGCGTTCTCGTGCACCGGCGAGTGCGGCCTGTGCATATTCTTCCCAGGTAACGAGGACCCGAACTGTTGCTGCGACGATACGTGCACGGAGTTTGGTGACTGTTGCGATGATTTCAACGCGTGTTGCCCGGCCAACGGCGCTAAGTTCGCGTTTCTTCAAAAGTTGGAGAAGCGTGAGAAAGTCGCGAGGGCGAGGGGCGACACAGCTGTGCAGGATCGCGCGGATGACGAGGGACGCGAGGCGAGGCGGCGGCGGCCGGCGCGGGTGCGGGTGGTGGACGTCAGCGCGAGACGGGCGAAAGGAGGGAGCGCGCGAGTGGCGGCGAGGTCGGCTCGGATCCTGGACCTCGACTGAAGCTAGCACTGCTAGGCTCGATTTTGTTTTTGCGTGGAAATATCATATCAAGAGTGTTGTTTGTCCTGTCACGTCGCGGGGCGCGATGGACGGTTCGGAGGCGTGGGAGGCGCGCCTGGCGTCGCGGAGGAGGTGGAGGGGATGGCTGGTCGGCGGGGCCGTGCGGCTCGTGCTCGTCGCCGCGTGTATAGACGCGGCACAGGCCTCGCCCCGCATTCACAGTCGCGGTCACGATGACGGAGGAGGATCTCGCGCGTTGCTGAACGAGCGCGGGCACCTCGCCAACGCGGCGCTGCTGACGCACCCCGATCCGTGCGCGGGTTCCGTCATCAACGCGCAGCCCGACGCGTGCGCGTACGTCCGGACGCACTGTGCCGTTGAGCCCGGCGAGTCCCTCGTGGACTATCGCGTACGACACCACTGTGCGGGCCCGTCACGATTCGCCTCATCCGTGGCGGTCATGTGCCTCGTCGTCGCGCTCGCCTTCTGGATCCTCGGGGACACCGCGGAGGGCTACTTCTGCCCGGCGGTCAGGACGCTCGCGGATCGATGGAACCTAGCGCCAGCCACCGCCGGGGTCACGCTCCTCGCGCTGGGCAACGGCGCCCCCGACGTCTTCGCATCCCTCGCAGCCTTCTCAAAGTTCAGCGCAAACGATGGATTTATCAACGCATCCTCACCCCCCGGCGGCGGCGACTCGACAGGGGGTAACATCACCTTGAACGCGTCGGAGACGAGCTCGGGGATGGTGGGCGCGATCGTCAGCGCGGGGATGTTCGTCTCCGGTGCCGTCGTCGGCGCCGTGGCGCTCGTCGCGTCGCCGTTCAGAGTAGATCCCGGGCCGTTCAACAGGGACGTAGGTTTCTATCTCGTCGCGGTGTGCGGGGTATTTCTGGTCGTGATGGACGGGCGGGTGCACCCGTGGGAGGCGGTGTTGTTACCCGCGTACTACGTCGTGTTCGTGGTGTACGTGGTGGCGTCGGACGTCTCCGCGGATCCGGCGGGGAAGACGCACTCGAGGCATAAACGACGGCGAGAGTTGACGATCGGTGGAGAGTTTGACCCCGGTTCGAGAGTTAACAACAACGCGGGTCCCGAGGAGAACGGATCGACGCGCGCGACGGCGTCACGGCAGAAGGACTCCGGGGTCGAGCTGAGGACGATGGAAGATGGGTACGCGGCGGAGAGCACGGGCGGGGAAGGAAGCGTCGACGGAATCGATGAGAGTAATAAGACGGACGCGCGGAGACGGAACTTCGCTTCATCCGCTCCCCTCGCGGTGAGCGCTCGCGCCGTCGACGCGCTCACCTCGCGCGCCACCCGCTGGTTCGCGCTGCGATGGAAGGAGGCGACCGGCTCGGAGGCGTCGAACGACGGTTCGGGGTCCGGCTCGCTCCGTCGTGGACTCGCGGCGGTCTGGATCGTCTGTTTCATCGCGCCCCTCGAGGCGGCGCGGCGGTGCACGATTCCAAACGCGAGCGCCAAAAAGTACAACGCCTTTTACGCGACGTGCAACGTGTTTCTCTCGCCGCTGTTGCTCCTGCACCTGGCCAGGGACGTCGTGGTTCCGTTGGACCGTCCGGTGATGTATGTACCGGGTTCGGGTTCAACCGGGTTAACAACCGGGTCCGTCCCGGTGCCCGCGTGGGGGTTCACGCTGCTCGTCTCGGGCTCATTTGCGGTACTCTTTTGGCGACGATTTCATTCTTTCGGCGGCGGTGTCAACGACTGGACGCCTCCGCCGTGGTGGGACGGGTCGGCCACGCTCGTGGTTTCGTTCCTGTGCTCCGTCGCGTGGATCGCGGTCGCCGCGACGGAGCTCCTCGGGTGCCTCACCGCGATCGGCGGTGCCATCGGCGTATCCCCCGCGGCGCTGTCCGTGTCGGTGCTCGCGTGGGGTAACAGCGTCGGGGATTTGGCGTCGGACGTCGTCATCGCGCGTGGTGGGCAACCGACGATGGCGGTCGCCGCGTGCTTCAGCGGGCCGCTGTTCAACATGATGGTGGGGCTCGGCAGCGCGTTCGCGATGGCCACCGCGGGCTTACCCGTTAATCAAACGTCTTTGCCGCTCGCGAGGCATCCCACGATTGCCATGGGGTTCGCGTTTCTCTTCGTCAGTTTAGTGGCGACGGCGACGTTGGTGCCCCGGCGCGGGTACGTCGTGACGAAGACGCACGGGGTGGGTCTCATCGCGTTGTATGTGGTGTACATGGTGTGCGCCGTGCTGGTGGAGATTGCATACGACGGTACAGGGGGATGAGACGGCGATGGGGTGAGGCGAAAAATAGAGCTAGAAGCCCAGATCTGAAAAGCAGAAAGCGGGCACCCGACCGTTAGGAAATAATCAGAGTGAACCGCGCGCGCGTCTCCCCTTGGCTCGCGGTGCCGCCATGTCGAGCTACGAGGAGCTGAAGCGGCGGGTCGCCATGCTTAAGCAGGTTGACCGGGAGGAGACCATGGCGCGCAAGGCGGTCGCCGCGCAGGAGAACGCGGAGGTGGCGCGCGCCAAGGCGACCATGTTCGCCAAGGAGAAGGAGAATGACGAGCGACTGCACGCGGCGAAGAAGGCGCTGCACGCCGCCACCGAGCGGTCGCAGGCCATGCGCAAGCAGTACGAATCGGAGGTCAAGCGGCTGCAGCAGAAGCTGGACGTGACCACCGGCAAGCTCGCCGCGTCGGAGGAGAAGGCGTCGAGGGAGTCCGTCGCCGCGGAGACGCGCAGGAGGGACGCGCTCGCCGAGGTGAACGTGCGATGGGAAGCGGACGTCGCCGAGCGCGAGGCGCGACGACGCGAGGAGACCGAGCATCTCGAGCGGCAGCTCGAGGAGGCGCGCGCCAAGTCATCGGACAGGACGTCCGAGCTACTCGTGCGCACCGCGCAGGCGGAGGAGGCGGCGAGCGCCGCGCGGGAGTACTCCGCCGCGCTCAAAGATGAACTCGAGAAACTAAAGGCGTCGACGTCCGAGTCAACCGAGACGTGGGCGCTCGAACGCGATGCGCTCATCGCCAAACACGAAACCAAGGTGCTCGCCGTGGACGCGCACCACGAGAAGCGCGTGGAGGCGCTCAAGGAGGAGCACAGGGCCACGTTAGCGGCGGTGGACGGGCGGGTGCGGAACACCATCGGGCGGATGCGTGACGACAACATCCGGCTCAAGTCGCAACTCGCGGCGTCGCAGGAGCGCGAGGGCGCGCTCTCCAGGGTGCTCAGCGACCAGGCCGCCAGGCTCCTCAGCGAGGCGTGACGGGTTTGACGAGACGAGCACACAGCTGTGCGACATGTAGGCACGTGTAGGTTATACGAGACTCTCTCTTGTTGAAACAATCACTCGCTCCCGGTGAAGAACTCCTTCGTGCGCTGGAAGATGCCCTTCTTGGGCTGCTCCAGGTCGATGAGAAAGTCCTGCTTGCCCACCACCCTCCGCGCGGCGTTCTCGTACGCGATCCCCGCGAGCGTGAGCTTCTTCTTCAGCACGAGCGGCTCGCCCCGGTTCGTCGACACGATCACCTCCGTATCCTCCGGGATGGCGCCTAAGAGGGGCACGCCGAGCATCTCCTGGACATCCTTCACGCTCATCATGTCGTTCTTCTTGATCATGTCCGCGCGGACCCTGTTGACGATGAGCTTGACGTCGTAGATGTCGTTAGCCTCGAGTAAGCCCGCGACGCGATCGGCGTCGCGGATGGCGGTGATCTCCGGGGTGGTCACCACGATGGCCTCGTCGGCGCCGGCGATGGCGTTGATGAAACCCACGTCGATCCCGGCGGGGCAGTCGATGAAGACGTACTGGAACTTCATGTCCTTGAGGATGTCGATGAGTAGGGACATGGAGTCTTTGGTGACGTTGTACTTCTGGCGGTTCTTGGAGATTGGGAGGAGCGCGAGCGATCGCCATCGCTTGTCGCGGATCAGCGCCTGCTCCATGCGGCACTCCCCCTCCAGCACCTCCATGGCTGTGTACATGACTCGATTCTCGAGCCCGAGCAGGAGGTCGAGGTTGCGCAGGCCGATGTCGGCGTCGACGAGGCAGACCTTGTAGCCGAGCCTGGCGATGGACATGCCGAGGTTGGCGGAGGTGGTGGTCTTGCCGACGCCGCCCTTGCCACTGGTGATGACGATCGTGCGGCAGCCCTCGTCGGGGGGTGCGACATCTTGGTCTGGGTCCTCCCCCGCGTTCACGCGCAGTGAGGTTCGCGCGCACGGCCGGGCGTTCGCGCGTTTGGACGATGACGACGCGTTCGAGCCGGCGTGTGCCCTCCGGCCGCAAACCGCGGGGCACGCGCGAGCGGCGAGGTGAGCCACAGTCATCCTGTCGGGCTCCGCTGTTGCTGGCGCGCGATCGCGATCTGGCAAGTCTTAGTTCCCGCTCCTTGTTACCTTCGTGCTTCGTGGCTTCGTGGGGGGTCAAAATGCTCATACGTTCTCCTGCAAATAACCTGTACATTTGCGAATATGGGTCCAGAATTCGCGATTTTTCTTGGCACATACAGCCGAGTCCACGCAGAGACACTTGGAGAGATGGCGCTGGCGTCGTGGCTCCTGGCGCCGATACGGGCGCCGAGGGCGCTCCCGCTCCTCCCCGGCGCCATCGACGACGCGATGACCCGGAAAGGCACGGCGACGTCCGCGCCCTCCACGGTGTCCAGCGCCAAACGCAAGTCGCCATCTTACGATATAGGCACCTCGACGACGACGACCGAGGATGGGAACGTCGTCAACCCCTTCACCATCGCGTCGCGCGCGGTGACCGCGCCGCCGTCCACGTCCTACCGCTCGTCCAACCCCGAGCCGACGACCTTACCCCCCGGGGACTACCACCTCCCCGACGATGCATCCCTCCTGCGATACGAACCAAACGCACTCGCGTGCACGCGGGACGAGTACCACGAACTATGGCGCATCTCCCACTCCGTCGAGCCCACGCCAAACCCGATGAACAGGCACGTCAACCTGCTGCGGAAACAGGCGACGTTCGGCGCGACGTACAAGTTCGGCGCGCAGGTCAGCCAACGCGTGGACCTACCACGCTCGAAGTGGCCGACGCTCGTCAAGCGATGCGTCGAAGACTCCGTCGCCAGGATTGAGACAAAAAGCGGATGCCGAGATTCGTATGCCGCCGCCGTCGCCGCGCACGTCAACTGGTACCCCGACGGCCGCGCGGGTATGGGCCGGCACGCGGACGCCGAACCCGACCTAATACCAGGCGCGCCCATCTTCTCCTACAGCTTCTCCTCCGCGAACGCGCACGGATTACCACGGCTCTTCGACGTTTACGAAGCTGGGGCCAAAAAACCAATTGCGAGCGTGCCGCTACGACACGGCGACGTTCTCGTGATGTGTGGTTCGATGCAGGATACGTACGAGCACGGCGTGCGGTCGACGTCGCGGAAGGCGTACGCGGGTGAGAGCAGGATAAACGTGACCGTCAGGGCGTTCAAGCCCGGGTCCGACGCGGTGCGAGAGTAAGGAGTAAGTACGAGAGAGTAGCATTAGAGTCGGAGCCGATCTCGTTGTTATGAGCAGATTAGAACTAGCGAAGTCGAGCCCGGATCCATCAGCCGTGGGTGCCCCTCGGGTGGTTGAACCTGCACCCCGCGCCGAACTTGCACCGCCCGGTTTTGACCCAAAACACGCACTCGGGCTCCCCGGGCCGCTCCGGGTATTCGACCGAGTCGGCGGCGAGCTCGGCGGCGGCGGCTCTCTTCGCCGCCCTCACCTTCGCCGGCGCCGCCATCGAACTCGACGCGCGCGTTAAACTGGCCGCCACGTCCCCGGCGCCCCGTCCTGCGCCGTCCTCCTCGTGCGGGAAGAAGTACCGGCGGAACGTCGGCTCGTGCGCGCACTCGCGCGTCGCGAACGAGTGGACGTGGAGCAAAAGCCCGGGGAAGCGTGACGCGAAGTATCGGTAAAATCCGTCTGGGGGCGACCCGACGGTGGCCTGTACCTTCGCCGGTAACTCCCGAAAGTGGCTCATCTTGTTCCGCACGACGCGCAGTAAGTCGCGGACGGCGCGCGGGTTGTATCTGCGGTATCGGCCGAGGTTTTCGAGCAGCGAGGGGTCCAGTTTCGGGACCCACTCGCCGCCGCCCAACGCGTTTCGCATCGCGCCCTTCTCGAGGGACTCGAGCAACGCGGCGCCGCCAATCTCCCTGTCCTCCATCTCCACCCTATCACTGACGTCGCACAGGAACGCCAACGCCTTGGCGTCGCTCCACCAGAACGGGTGCAGCAAAACCTCCGCGGCGGTGGGCCGAGCGCCCGGCTCCCTCGCGACTAATCTTCGCACCAAATCAGCCGCCTCGGGTAAATGCGCTATGCGTCGCAGGTCGACGTCCCCTTTGAGCACGTTGGCGTCGCGCTCGTACCGATCCCCGAACGGGTGCGCACCCCCCGTGAGGCAGTAGTGTATCAGGCACCCGAGCGAGAACGTGTCCACCGACCGCGCCTGTTTCCCGTGGAGTAACCGCTCGGGCGCCTGCCAGCCCGCGGTGCCGCCGCCGTTATTCCCGCCGTGGTCCGTACCGCCCACGCCTACTAAGTGCGTCTCGAACGACGCGTCGCCACCAGCCCCGACGCCGAGGCGCTTGGCGAGGCCCATGTCCGCGAGCTTACCACGGCGCTGCGGCGTCACCAGCACGTTCTGGGGCTTGAGGTCGCGGTGCACGATGCCGCGGCAGTGCAGCGCGTGTAGCCCTGTGAACAAAACACGATGTCAGTCTAATTGCCCGTATAGAAATGAAAAAAGAAACTCACCCTCGCACACGTCCCGCATCAGCGTCATCCCTTCCGGCGTCGGCCGCCTCGTCGCCGGGTTCACCAAATCGAACGCGTCCCGCCCTTCCTTGTTCGCGAGGTCGAGGCCCGTCCCCATGGACCCGCCGTCCACCACGGACGCCAGCGCGCTGACGCACCGCTCCAGCGCGACGTACACGAAGTCCGCGTCTTCTTCCATGGCGAAGCATCGGAGAACGTTCGGGTGTTCGTCCGATGAGATCAACGTCGCGAGTTCACGCCGGGCGAGCTCGTGAAACTGCGCCAGCAGACGCTTGACGGCGACGGGGCGGCCGTCGAGCTCGCCCTCGAACACGATCGTGCCGCAGGAGCCGTAGCCGAGGATACCGGGGCCGACGCTGAGCCGGCCGATGCGAACGGGGCCCACACGAGCGGGCTCGCCGTGGGCCGACGACTTTTTGTTTGGAAGTTTCTTAAGAACTTCCGGAACGGCGTCCGCGGACTCTTTCTCCATCTCCGTCACCGATTCTTTCTCTTGTCCGACACCACCTTTGCCCTTGTTCTTCTTACCCCGGTTCTTACCCCTGTTGCCTCGCTTCGATGAGCTCGAAGTACTCGTCGAGGAGAGCCCGTCGGCGCCGCCCTCTCGACGCCGAAGAGTCCGAGCGAACAGTACGCAGTACGACACAACCGTTCCGAACCCAACCGCGACGGTGACGACCGCCGCGGCGCCCACCGGCGACCCCATCACGCGCTGCAACGGCGTGAGCGCGAGGACACCGCCCTCCAGCGGGTCCCCGCCGTGCAGCGCGAGGAACGAATCGAGCCCGCCGGGGGTCAACGCGTCGTCCCAGAGCTTCTCGGGAATACACGCCCAATCGTCCTCGCGGCCTCGCGCTCCACTGGATACCGCGACGGGGAAGAGCGCTCCGTCGCCGTGAACGCCGTCGAGAGCGCCGATCGTCGCGACGGAGGTGCCGGGGAGGACGTCATCGCCGCCGCCGCGCGTCTCGCCGTCCATCGACGGAAGCGCGAAGAGCCCGCCGGGATGCGCCCCAACCAAGATATCGCCGCCGCCGCCGCCGCCGAGGAGCCCGCCCTTCACCGCGCGGCCCGTCGCGCCGTCGTACGCAGCCACCGGCGTGGACGGCATGTGCGTGATCCACATGTGCCGCCCGCTGCCATCGGCGGAGTCGTACGCTCGAACGGAGTTACCGGGGCCCCACTCCAGCCTCGGCGGCGGCGGCGAAACAGAGTCGACCCCGTCGTCCCCCTCGGAGTCCCGGCCCGGGCGGAGGAACAGCGGCCCGCGCCCGTTCGTGCCGCCGCCCGCCCCGGGCCCCGATGACGTCAGCGGCGTGAGCTCGCCGTACGTCACGTTCCACCGCTCGCGTCCGCTGGAGCTGTCCACGGATCGAACCACGTACTCCGTCCGTCCGATGAAGATGGAACCTGAATCTGATTGTGAATCATCAGATTGTGATTGGCCGGCGCCGTTCACGAAGAAGCCCTCGTCGCCGTGCACCACCGTGCCGTCCGTGTCGAAGCTCCGCAACAGCTCGCCGGTGTGCCTGTCCACCGCGAACACGGTGCTCCGGCGCGTGCCCATGACCACGCCGCCGTCCTTGGTCATCGACGGGGACGCCTCCACCAGCTGCCTGGCGGTCACGGGCAGCCTCGACACCTCCCCGCCCGTCGTATCGGAGGACGATGACTCGCCGCCGTAGGCGTAGAGGCTGCCGTCGACCCCAGGGAACACCACGGGGCTCGTCGGTCGTATCGCGACCCCGCCGGTGGAGTCGGCGCCGGTGGGGGATCCGTGCGCCCGAACCAGGGGCCCGCCCGAGTCGAAGCTCCACATCGTCTCCCCCGTCCGCGCGTCCACCGCGCGAACCGTGCCGTCCAACAGCGACACGAGCAACGGTTCGTGGTGGCTGTCGGTGGCCTCGGCGGCTAAACGACGACCGCCGGGATGACGCTGCGGGATCGATTGGAACACACGCGGGAGGGAGGGAGGTCAGCGGGCGTGGAGGCGTGGATGTCAAAAAGCGAAGGAAGTAATTTAATGCGCCAGGTGGACGTTCAAGAGTCAGAAGGAGCGTCCGCGCACCTTGATCGTGGCCGGTTTACCCTCCACCGACGCCGTGGCGAGCATCGAGACTATGCATACGAGCCACAGACCGCGCGCCGGGGTCGACGACGGGCCCATATCAGTCCACGCCGTATCGACCAAGTGAGTGAAGCAAGTCATCTTCCGGAACCTTCTGCTCTCCGAGGAAACGAGGTCCTCTTGCAAATTTCCTCGTTGGCTCGCGGCGCGTTCGAGCAAAAAAAGTTATACGGGCGAAGCTGAACCCCCGTTCTCGAGTTCGCCCTCCTAAACGTGATCTTTTCACCCTCCTGACTTGCAAACTGCCCAAATGCTCAGTTTTTATTGGGCGGTGGATTTCGCATCCGTATCCACCAATCAGAGCGTTTCCACTGCGCTCCGTGCTGTTTGGCGAGGCAATAAAAGCCCGAGCATCGCGCTCGGGGCGCTCGTTTTCAGCACCCGACACCGCACGTTACGGTACCCACCTAACAAGCAGTCATGGCCTCCTTCACCTGTGCCGCCCCTGCCCTCGCTGCCCGCGCTGCGGTCACCAGGTGCGTCATCGCGCGTCCCACCCGGCGCCTGTTCCGCGACACAAGATGATGTGCTCGCACGGTTTTTTTCCAAAGCCAGCGGGAGGCTTATACCGATAGGTCTTTCCAATCGTTGCCCCGTCCGATCCGAGCGCCGTGAGCTGACCTCCGACCCAACGTTCCCCGCTTTTTCCACCGCAGGAAGCTCTCCGCCAAGTCCCAGAAGCAGTCCCGCGTCGCTTTCCGCGTCCACGCTGCGGTGCGTGCCCCCCACCGCCCGTTTCCGCGACACACCATCGCCGCGCGCAAATTTCGGCAAACGATAAAACTCATGGATCCCGCGCTCGGCCGGAGACCCGCGCGTACCGGGTCCTCCGGCCGTCCCGGCGGTCCTCTCACACGACGTGCCACTGCGAAGACGTGTACACGAGCCATCGCTGACATTCACTCCCGCAATCCATCCATCACGACCAACAGGAGGAGGGCGAGGCTGCCAAGCCCGCGGAGGAAGCGAAGCCCCCGCCCATCGGCCCCCCCCGTGGCTCCAAGGTGAGACTCCCAAACTTCCCTTCGCGTCCGAACGGGAACGGCGACACGACCGAGGGCGCGTTGACTTCACGCCGGCGAGGCCCACGTCCGTGTCGTGCGTCAACGACTCGACGGCGGGAAAGACCGGCGTCTGGCGATCGGTCCATCCGTCGGCGTCGCCGCCCCCGCGCGATTACCAAAACCAAATGACACAAATCCAAAATGGACCCGAGCCGAATCGAGTGCTGACCCCCAATCCTTCCAACCTCCCGCCACCCCCAACGCAGGTGAAGATCCTTCGCCCCGAGTCCTACTGGTTCAACGATTACGGCAAGGTCATCTCCGTCGATCAGGTGCGTCATCGGGCGATCCGAACCGGCGAATCGGGCGTCCGCGAAAAATAACAAAAGATTTTTTTTCCCGCCTCGGTCGACTCGCGTCTCCGCGTGAGTGACCCTCGCTGACCTTCGATTCCCTTTCCTTTCTTGTCGACAGTCCGGTGTCCGCTACCCCGTGGTCGTGCGTTTCGATAAGGTGAACTACGCCGGCGTCTCCACCAACAACTACGCCCTCGACGAGATCGAGTACTAAACGGTTTTATTTGAATTCGTTTGGTGCCTCGGTTGGAGTCAACGTTGGATGTTCGGCGCGCTCCCGCGGCTGCGTTGGATGCACGGGCCACGCGAGGGGAGGATGAGCATAGCAAACTAGGGAAAGAGGGGAGAAGAGAGAGGGTGGACCTTTGCAATAGTAGAGATGCAAACCTATTACTTTACGAAGTGCGCGCGGGTGGCGAACGAGTCATGGAGGGATCAATCGGTCACCGCGCCGCCGCGGGCACCGCCGCCACGAGCGCGTCCAGGGCAGCCTCCAGGGCATCCACGCACCGCGCCACGTCCTCCTCGTCCGCGTCCCTCCGCCCCGCGTCGATCGACGTCTCGTCCAGCTTGATGAGCCTCTCCCGAAAGTCCAGCCATCGCCGCTGGGTCTCCACCCCCGCACCCTCGTCCGATTTCACCAGCGCCCAAGGCATGAAATAAGCCGACTGCCGGACGTCGTCGAACGGCGCGATGACCAGCGCGTTGTTGAGCTGCGAGAACTTGAGCTGGTCGGTGAGCTCCCGGAGCTCGTCGAAGGCTGGGCCGCGAGACACCGCGATCTGCGATGCGTCGAAGGGGAGGATGTGGAAAAAAGGTTAACAAAAGGCCTTTTGGGCAGCTCCGAGGCGGGAGTTCGCACCTTGTCGATGTACTCCGGGACGGTCAGCGCGGGCTTGACGTACGAGCCCTCCCACGGATCCGCCTCCTCCGCCTCTTCCGCCCGCGCGGCGAGGGGCGAAGCCAGCGCCGATACGCCAATCGCCAGCACGGCGCGCCTGCTGCCGACGACCCCGTCGTCGTCGTCGACGTGTCCGTCATGGCCGTCTGTGCCGGATGGCCGCGTGGCCGACGCCGCGATGGCGCTCCTCGCGTTCCTTCTCGCGGCGCGCCAGCACGGCTGGACGCGCGTCGCCGCCGCGGCGGTCGCCAGACTCGTCGACATGGCGCCGGTAACAGTGTGGGCACCGGGATCGAGCCCAGATAAAAAGCCCAGATAAAAAGCAAGCCACTTTTTGAAAGGACCCCCACTGCGCCGGGAGGAGGGGGCGCGTGTCCAGACATGCCGCGCAAGGGCCAGCACCGCGGCAAGCAGGACTGGCTGGACTACTCCGACGACGATGACGACGGCCCGTCGTCGTCGGCGGCGACGACGACGAAGAGGGGAGGCGGGCACAAGCCGCTCGGCTCACACGGCCAGAGGCGGGTCCACGGCGTCGACCGCGCGCACATGGCGGGTCTCCACGGCGACGTCGGCGTCGACCGCGGCCTTCCGTCCGGCTCCCCGCGCGCGCGCGCCTTCGCGATGACCGGCGCGAAGACCGGCAGGAGCGGCGTCACCGTCGGCGCGAGGGGCACCGTGGACGCGCACGACACCCGCATCCTACCGCAAGATACGTGGGACGTCCCGGACTCACTCGTAGAGATGTTTGGAACGTCCATGCCGGTGGAGGCTCTCGGAGACGTCTACGTCCAGTGCGGCCGATCGCTGAACCGCACCGTGGAAGCCCTACTCGCGCTCACGCTCGAGGACCGCGCGTCGTCGCCGCTCGAGGAAGCCGCGAAACACACCGGGATCGACCTCTGGGACGCACTCCCCGCGGAAGTCCGGCTCCTAATCTTAGACCAGCTCGGACCGCGCGAAGCGGCGAGGGCGGCGTCGACGTGCGTGGACTTCGCCAACACCGTCCGCGCGTGGCGAGCGAACGCACGCGGCTTATACCTTCCACCCGACCTCTCGCTCGACGGCCTGGTGTCCCTCGCGCGCTCGTACCCGCTCATAACGTCGCTGTCGCTGCGGAAGCTCCGCGGAGTTATCAAAAATCCAACCGACGTGTACCGGATACTCCGCGGCGCCGCGGCTGGACCCGCGGTGTGCACGATTGTGAGCGTGGATTTAGAAGGTTTAGACGCCGCGATGTCGGACAAAGACCTACCCGGCGTGTTGGACTGCGGGCTGGATGCGGTGACGGAGCTTAACGTCGGTAAGTGTCAGCGGGTGAGCGACAAGGGGATAGCGGCGCTGTCGCGACACCGCCGGGGCGGCGACCTCGCCGGTCTGTCCCTCGCGGGGTGTTCTCCCGGTGTGACGAATGACGGGCTCGAGGCGTTACTGAGGGGTAAAGCCGGCGGGTTTCCGGGTTTAAAGAGGGTGGACGTCTCTGGGTGCATGGGCATACGCGGCGCGGCGACGATCCCGCCGAGAACCGCGGTGACGAGTCTTCGAATGCTCAACGTTTCTAACATCACCGAGCTGCACGTGAAGCTCACGGTGGACGCACCGCTCGAACACCTGTCGGTATCCCAGTGCGGAAGCCTGCGGGTGTTGTGCGTCAGCGCGACGCGGTTGGAGCGGGTGAACGCGTCCATGTGTAAGAGCTTAAGGCGGCTTGAGTTGCGGTGCGAGCGGCTGGACTCGTTCGTGGCTCAGCACTGCGCAGAGCTGGCGGATGTCCGAGAGTTTTACTGCCCACGGCTGGCGTCGGAGCTCAACGTCATCGGGTGCAAGTCGCTGACGACGGCGACGCTCGCGTCGATGCTGAATGACGCACCGAGGCTACGGGTGTTACGGGCGGAGGGGTGCGTGGGGCTCGAGGGTGAGCTCGTCGTCGCGAGTAGAAGTCTGGAGTGCGTTCAGATGGACGGGTGTATTCGGCTCGGGGGTCTGAGGCTCGCCGCGCCGGTGCGGACGCTGGAGGCGAAGAACTGCAAGGCGCTCGCGGCGGTGTGGATCGAGGATCCGCCGTCCGCGGCGGCTGAGGAGGAGGACGAAGAGGGCGAGGAGGGTGGAAGGGGTGGCGACGGAGGCGGGGACGTGAATAATAAGGGGCCGGTTCGCGTCGACGTTCGGAATTGTTCCTCGTTGGAGCGGCTGGTGGGTGTGCGCGCGGCGGCGACGGAGGGTAGGCTGAGCGTGGACCTTCGGGGGTGTACGTCGCTGCCGCCGAGCGCGAGGCCGCCGGTCAATCAGTGAGAGTAGCGTGACTCATAGTAGCTCGAGTTGATACATCAGAAAAACAAAACAGAATATTTTTGGTCGTCGCGGAGCCGGTGCGTCGTCATCGTGCAGTTTTGGATCGTCTTCTTGCTCCATCGCGGCGGGTGTGGTGTGGGTGTCGAGTTGATAATGTGTGCTAACTCGCGAGCATTCTGACTAGTTTGCACACCTGACACCCACACCACACACGCTGATGGTATCAGGACATTTGTCACAAGAAGACGATCGGCGGTTAACCCATTTGCACGATGACGACACAGCGGCTGGGACGACCTTCAAACACAAACACACACACACACACACATCGTCGTATCCACGCGTACACACTCACCAGCACCCGAAGAACGCCCCGATGGACGTCGTCAGCGTCGACGCCAGGAACAGCCAGAACGAATACCCCCAGTACGACGACACGTCCCCGGCTTTGTCGACGTCGATGCGCACCCCGTTCAGAGCGGCACTTTCATGAGCGTTCACGGACCTGGAGATGTCCAACAGGACCCAGAGGTAGATGAGCCACCCGGCCCACCCCGCGAGGACCTGCATCGTGGTCAGCGTGCCCCCCGTGCACGTCGCACCGGACGCGTAGTCGCCCGTGCAGACGGACACGACCATGGTATAGATCAGCCGGACGAAGCCAAACCCGACGAAGAGTATCGTCATGGCGCGCGTGGCGTCAACCTTGGCGCTGAAGTCGTTGCCCCATATGTCGTGGTACAGGGTCATCTCCCGGTAGCCGGTGATGGTGACGCACTGGTCGTCGGGTGAGCCCTCGGTCCACGGGAGGTTTTTCTCGAGGTCTTTCCGTATGCTGGACACGACGAAGGAGGTGTTCGTCAGCCGGTCCTCGGATTTCTCGGAAGAGTCGACTGTTTCGTCCTCGGTGGGTGAGGCGGCGGGCCCGGCCCTGCGCGGCGTCGCGGGAAGGGCATCGTCGGCGAACCCCGATACGACCGCGTCGGCGTCGGGATCCCCCGGGTCCGTCGCGAAGAGCGTGGCGGCGACCGCGCCGTCGTCCGAGGCGACCGCGCCGTCGTCGTTTGATACACCGCCGGGCGACGCGAGCTGGACACCCGACTCGGGGTAGCACACCTTCCACAGTCCCGCGTGCTCCACCCCGGGGAGCACGGAGCCCACGTCGGTGGTGATCGGGTCGAGCCAGAACGTGCCGGTGATGGCGATGAGCGCCGCCGCGAGGGCGATCACCTCGAGGACGAACGAACAGACGCAGCAGGAGCCGCCGCGCTTAGCGTACACCATATCTCGCGCGAGTTAAAGTGCGGCGGTGCGTGTCGATACGTCGTCGTCTCCGATTGAACGCGTTTGCCGCTTCCGAGGATGATACTGGTAACATTTAACTTCAAAGTTCGGTTCGTCAATTAAAAGTTACAAGGAGTGGGTGTTTCTCCACACCGGTCGGGGGCGAAACGTTTCTGTTTTTGTTTTTCCCGCCCCCGCTCGCGTCGTCGCACTCTCGTTCGTCCCTCGTTCCGTTCAACAAATAAAAAATCATGAGCAGTCGTCCGCGGTGAGCTCGAACCCCAGCATCTTCTTCGCCTGGCCCAGCGGCGAGAGCACGCACGTCATCGGGTCGTCGCCCACGCTCCGGCGCAGCTTGGTCACGATATCCCAGCGCTGGTACTCGTCGATGGCGGTACCCTCGGGATCTTCGCTGTGCACCAAGCCGTTGTGCTCGTCCGGCAGGTTCCCTTCCCCAGCCCGTAGCATGTCGATCGTCGCCGCGCGGATGCTCTCCTTCTTCGGGCCGCACGGTCGTTTGCTGGTGAGAAAGTCGTACGCCTGGTCCAGGTTGTCGAAGTTGAGGCACCAGTAAAGGTAGCCGATGGCGACGCCCGGGGATCGGCCCATGCCCGCGGTGCAGTGGCAGTAGACGGTGTGACCCTCCCGGAGCACCTTATCCATCTGCGCCACGGCGGAAGGCAGGCCCAGACGCAGGGAATCGGCGTTGAAGTCGACGAACGGCTTGTGCACGTGGAGGACGCCTCGTTTGTTCATCTGGTCTTTGATCGCGCCAAAGTCGACGCCCCAGTGATCTTTATCCTTATCCTGCTGCGTGTCGAACATGCACGTCACTCCTTCCACGTCTTTGAGCCTGTCGATGTCCTCCCTGGTCTGCGGCTGCGTGCCGACTATGAGGTTGGGCAGGATGAAGTGGTAATAGAGGCCGAGTTCGTGCCTGTACTCGAACGGTGTCTTGCTGTACTCTGCCATCGCCTTGTTGTAGGCGTCCTGGCCGACGCCCTCTCCCGCGGGCGCGGTGGCGGCGGTGCGCGTGGACTTGGACGGGTTCGCGCGTCCGCGAGGCGCCGGAAGCGGGAGGTTCCCACGGTGCGCGACGAGGCCGTCGGAACCCTCGAGTTTCCACCGGCCGGCGCCGGCGAAGGCGCGCGGGGCGCCCCCGCCAAACGCCGCCCGCGGTGGGGCGAACGATTTGCGAGAGGATGATGTCATTCGCGCGGACGTTCGCGGCGCGACGGCGCCGTGAAGCGCCGGGTTGAGACCCGCAAGACACGACATCGCGGTCGATCAACACGGAACCGGTGCGTGGGCGTTCGTCGGTCGCGTCGAGACGGCCTTCGCGCGGCGCGCAGTGAGCGCCGGAGACCCTGCTGACGCGACGCCAGGTTCGAAAACCTCGAAAGAGCGAAAAAGTGAGCCTGCGGGATAAAAGTTAGCCAATTTTGCGACCGTGACCCGTTTTGCGACGTGAACCCAACTTCTTGGTCTATAACTCGTCGATGTAGTTTTTTGGCAACCGACCGAAAACAAAAACCGGTCGGTGTTTCCCTCGGATGATGTGAGGCTCCAGGCTGTCCATTCTCCCGTCCCGGAACGGAATATCGTGAATGAAGAGACACGTGAGCCCCTTAGTCGTCGTTTGACCATCTTGCGTTTCGTGGAGTTCAACAGACGGATCGTGCGCGCGGTGTCTCCAGGACAGCGACGACGATGTGCGTGGATCCACAGGTTAAGACGTGGACTCCGCGGGAGCTCGCCAAGGCTCCAGCCGAGCGCGTGCTGATCGCGATCGACGGGCGGGTGCACGACTGCGCGGGGTGGCTCAAGCGACATCCGGGCGGGGCGGCGCTGCTCGAGACGTACGCCGGAAGGGACGCGAGCGACGTGTTCGCCGCGTTTCACGGGCCGGAGGTGTACAAGACCCTCAAGGCGTTCGACGTCGGGTGCATGGCCGATGAGACGATCGTGGAGGGTGGCAATGGTATGGGCGAGTCGATGGAGGTCGCCTTCGCCAAGGCGCGAAGAAAGGAGACCGCGGCTTTTCGAAAACTTCGGGATGAGCTCTGGCGGGAGGGCGCGTTCGCCCCGAGCGCGGGCGCGATCGCGGTGACGATGACCCGGGTTCTTGTGATACTGGCGCTGGCGATGTGGTTCACGCTGGTGAACACGGAGTCCGTGATGGCGACGCGCGCGGCGGGCGCCATCTTTCTCGGTTTATTCTGGCAGCAATCGCTCCTCATGGCGCACGACCTGTGTCACCGGTGCGTGACCAGGAACACGAGGGTGGATAAACGTTTAGCGTACATTTTCGGCACACTCATCGGCGGCGTGGGTGCGGGCTGGTGGAACAAGGAGCACTGCGAGCACCACGCGGTGACGCAGGTCATCGACGGAGATCCATCCGCGGGAGCGCACCCCGTGCTCTGTCCGCACACCAGCATGATGGACAAACTGGGCCCAGCCCTGCGGTACCTGGTGAAGTTCCAGGCGCTGTACTACGTCCCGGTGTGCGTGTTCGTGGGACGGGTCAACCTACACATCATATCCATACTCAAGGCGCCGAGCAAGGATAAGCTCACGGACCTGTGCCTCATGGGCGGGTACGCGGCTTACAACGCGTGTCTGTTACAAGCCGTCGAGCCGGGCGCGAGATTGATGTACTTTGTGCTCTCCAACACCGTGTGCGGGATACTGCACTTGGTGCTGAACATGAACCATTACCCCATGCCGATGTTGTCGTTCGACACCGCGATGGACCTCGGGTTTTTCAGGTTCCAGTGCGTCACCACCCTGAACATCAAGACCAACGGGTGGACGTCTTGGTACTACGGCGGCTTGGAGAACCAGATCGAGCACCACCTCTTTCCGTTGATGCCCCGGCATTATCTACCGAAGATCACCGCCCGGGTCAAGAAACTGTGCGAGGAACACACCGTGCCGTTCACCGTCGCCAAAGGGTTCTTCGACGCGAACAACAAGGTGATGAAGACGCTGAACGACGCCACGAACAACATCGACGTGGTGCTCAGCCGAAAGGACTCGCACGGCGTCATCGCTAATGTTACCTTCACCCATTCTGAAGGTACCAAGGGGGAATGAGACGAAACGTTCGCGTTCCTCCCACACTGTATTCTTTGAATCGCGCATAACTTATACTTATGTTTATAAAGCCATTCGTTTTCATCACATCGTCGAGGCGTCGACCAAACTATACGTACCCAGGACGGCGGTTAAAACTTGAACTTTTTGGCATCCTTGTCCTTGCCCTTCTGGTCCGCCTTCCGCTTCGCCCGCCTCGCCTGATCCGCGACCATGTCCGAGAAATCCTCCGGCGCGGCGCTCGCCTTCTGAGCCGCCACCTCCGCCGCGTACCTCGCCGCCATGCCAGCCTCGTCCAGACCCTTCTCCAGGTCCTCCGGGTTAAGCGCAATCGCGGTGCCGTCCCTCGCCGCCGCCGCCGCCGCGCTCCTCTCCTCCTTGCTCCCGGGCACCAACCCGACCTTCTCGCTGGGAACCACGTACGTGTGCGCGCTGCCCATGATGTCGCTCCCGGCCACCCCGACGTCCTTCGTCTGCAACACCTGGTACAGTTCCTTCGGCGCGGCGGCGGCTTCGGGTTCGGACGCGGGGCCCGATCGCTTGCGCAGATCGAGCGGCGCCGCCGGCGTCTCCACCCCGGTCTGCAGACTGGACATCGACGAGATCCCGGCGGTGACTTCGTCATCCCCGAGCTCCGTCCCGTCCGCCTCGTCATCCTCGTCATCCTCTTCGTACTCGCTCTCGCTCTCCGACAGTTCCTCGAGTTGTCCCCAGCGCTTGGTCTTGTCCACGGCGGCGTCGTAAGGCGTCATGTCGTCGTGCTCCTTGGACCCGTACACGCCGAAGACGTCGCCGTAGATCGGGTTGCCGTACTCGTCCACCGGGGGTTTACCCCAGCCGCCGGGGTGGTACCCGAACGCGGCGCCCGGGGGAATGGGCGCGGAGAGCCCGGGGATCTTGAGGTTCGGGTACGACGGCGGCGGTCCGTAGCGCTGCATGTTGATGAGCCACGGGGGTGGTCCGTCGTCGGACATCCCGAGCGCCTCCTTGACCTCCTCGGACAGCATCCCGGGTTTCTTACCTCCCAGGTCCATCTCGAACTCCTTCCCTTCAAAGTACAGTTCGCCGGTTTTGGACATTTTGGGTTTGGTCTGAAACTTGAAAAACGCGTCGTGAAGCACTTGGTAGTCGATGTCGATCTTCCCGAGCTTCGCGGTGGTTCGATCCTTTCCTTTTTGTTTCAGCCGCTTCGAGTCCT
>Ga0302116_1000281_pt1 | contig 30218 bp, 23 predicted proteins | sample AG5_SCM_MG_FD_203124 | JGI IMG/M metagenome (GOLD analysis project Ga0302116, IMG submission 203124) | Marine microbial communities from Western Arctic Ocean, Canada - AG5_SCM | ecosystem: Environmental > Aquatic > Marine > Oceanic | place: Canada: Western Arctic Ocean | collected 2017-10-01 | reverse complement strand
TTGACTCATCTATCGGGTGGGCACTTTGGGCACTCTGGGACGCACCGATGTGTGGCTCCGAGGGTTTCAGGTGTAGCAGGAAGGCGAAGACGCAGACGTGAACGAGCCTCCACGTCTGTATGCCCCCGCCGGATCCGGCGCCGCCTTCGCCTCCCTCCATGATGTCCACGGTGGAGGGGTCCACCGCCCCGGTTTATGAACGAATGAGATTTGATGATGGTCGTCAAAACGAGATTTCTATTTCACATTCCAATGCGTAACTGCTTCATCGTACAACCACTGGAAATCTAATGCCATTTGAGACACACACCAAGTGAAATCCAGTCATAATCTCCAAATCGATGATCGGATCACAGCAGATTCGCGTGAGCCGCCAGGGTTTTTCCTGAGGAACGTTAACGCGCCCCTTCCCGCACAGGAGACCGGCGCGGGTGTATCTAACCGCGCGCGTGTCGTCACCGCGCTCTTTCGGTGGGAAAGAGACCAACACACGAAAGACAAGATGGGCAAGAAGGGAAAGAACGCGCCGGAGGACGCCGGGGACTCGCTCTCCCGCATCGCCATCGTCTCCGCGGACCGGTGCAGGCCGAAGAAGTGCAAGCAGGAGTGCAAGAAGACGTGCCCGGTGGTGAAGGTTGGCAAGATGTGCATCGAGGTGTCGGGTACCTCGAAGGTGGCGTACATCTCCGAGGACCTGTGCATCGGATGCGGCATCTGCGTCAAGAAGTGCCCTTTCGGCGCCATAGAGATCATCAACCTGCCGAAAAACCTCGAGAAGGAGACGACCCACCGCTACGGACCCAACGCGTTCAAGCTGCACAGGCTACCGATGCCGCGCTCGGGCCAGGTCCTCGGCCTCGTCGGCTCCAACGGCACCGGTAAGTCCACCGCGCTCAAGATCCTCTCGGGCAAGATGAAACCCAACCTCGGGCGGTTCGCGGCTCCGCCCGACTGGCAAGAGATCATCCAGTACTTTCGAGGATCCGAGCTCCAAAACTACCTCACGCGGATCCTGGAGGACGACATCAAGGCGCTGATCAAGCCCCAGTACGTCGACCACATACCCAAGGCGGTCAAAGGGCAGGTTTTACAGACTTTGCAGGACAGGGACGACCGCGGCAAGGTTGAAGAATTGATCGAGGAACTGGACCTGGACGCCGTTCTGGAGCGAGACGTCCGGCAGTTATCGGGCGGCGAGCTGCAGCGGTTCGCCATCGCCGTCGTCGCGGTGCAAGACGCGGACATGTACATGTTCGACGAGCCGTCGTCGTACCTCGACGTCAAGCAACGGCTGAAGGCGAGCCGGGTCATCCGCTCCTTGCTCCACATCGAAAAGTACGTCATCGTGGTGGAGCACGACCTCTCCGTGCTGGACTACCTCTCAGACTTCATCTGCTGCCTGTACGGCAAACCAGGCGCGTACGGCGTGGTGACGATGCCATTCGGCGTCAGGGAAGGTATCAACATCTTCCTCGCCGGATTCGTGCCAACGGAGAACCTTCGGTAAGTTTATTTTAACTCTCGTAAGGGCGATTAGACTGACGTCTTGTTTTGTTTACAGCTTCCGCGACGACGCTTTGACGTTTAGAACCCAAGAAATCGCGGACGACGTCCTCGCGGGCGAAACCAAGTTCCTTCGGTTCGGATACCCGTGCATGACCAAGACCCAAGGCGACTTCAAACTCACCGTGGAGGCTGGCGACTTCACCGACACCGAGATTCTCGTGTTGCTCGGCGAGAACGGCACGGGGAAGACGACGTTCATCCGACTCATCGCGGGATTGATCAAGCCGGACGACGAGGAGATGGACGACTTGCCCGAGTTTAACGTGTCGTACAAGCCGCAGAAGATTTCCCCAAAGTTTGAATCGTCCGTCCGCGATTTGCTTCACAAGAAGATTCGGGACGCGTACCTGCACCCGCAGTTCCAGTCCGACGTGCTCAAGCCGATGAACATCGAGCAACTCTTCGACAACGAGGTGAAGAACCTCTCCGGCGGCGAGTTGCAGCGCGTGGCGCTGACGCTGTGCATGGGCGCGCCCGCGGACCTGTACCTGATCGACGAGCCGTCCGCGTACCTCGACTCTGAGCAGAGGATCTGGGCGTCCAAGGTGATCAAGCGGTTCATCATCCACAGCAAAAAGACGGCGTTCATCGTCGAGCACGACTTCATCATGGCCACCTATCTGGCCGACAGGGTGGTGGTGTACAGCGGCGAGCCCGCGGTGGAGGCGACGGCGCACGCGCCGTGCGGTTTGCTGGAGGGCATGAACAAGTTTTTGAAGCACTTGGAGATCACCTTCAGGCGCGATCCCACGAACTACCGACCGAGGATCAACAAGATGGACTCGGTCAAGGACGCGGAGCAAAAGCTGGCTGGGGCTTTTTACTACCTCGACGATTAATCGCCGGGTACGGTAGAGAGAGTCGCCCGTGTACCAGTAGAGGGAGGATGTTTGAGGGGTGTGGCTTTGGGGACGATCGATGATTTGCGCGTAGCTTCCGAGCCTTTGAAATATAACGACGGCGAAGTCGTGGTAAATGATTCACTATTAAAACCGGCGAAAAGTTAGCCCCTTTGCTTTAGCTTGACCCACTCCGGAACTATATCCACGTAGTACTCCCAGTCCGGGCACTCGTTGTCAACGAGGTACTTCAGGCACTCCCACGATTCGTTGTCGGCGGCCTCGGAGCACGCTTCAGTGGAAATCGGGCAGCTGTTCTCGTGCAACCACTTTAGTATTTCCAGATGGCCATACATGGCAGCATATTCGGTCGCTTCTTCGTCCCAGGGGCACCCGTTCTCGTGCATCCACATGAGCATCTTTAGACTGCCATTTAGTACGGCAGTCGCGAACAAGTCCGCGTTCCACCCAGGGCACCCGTGTTCGTGCAACCACTTGACTGATGCAAACTTGCCGGCTTCAACAGCGAACACCATCGTGTACCGGTCCCAGGGGCACCCATGTTCACGTAACCATTTCAGCGTATCCAGTTGATCTCCTCCGGCAGCAGACGCACATGCGTTACTATCCCATGGACAACCGTTTGTTCGCAGATACTCCAGAACATGCACGTGCCCTTCCTGAGCAGCAGCCGCACAAGTTCTCTCATCCCACTCGCAACCTTTCTCCCGGAGATGCTTGACCAGTTCTAGGTGCCCTCCTCTCGCAGCACCGTGCAGGGCATCACGGAAGGTGGCTAGATCTTTGATTTGCTGTTCTATGGAGACTGGTGTTCGATGGAGACGATCAATCGGGAAATCCTCGCGCGGGAGCGTGTAGAACCAATCCAGCACTTCCTTCTGCCCATGATATCCGGCGACTTCTATGTGGCGTAACCTGCGACAGCTGGGCTCACGCTCCCACAGCCACTTCAAGACGTCAAGTCGCCCCATCACGACGGCCTTGTAGACCCTTTGCAAGGCGGCACGGCTATATATATTGGAATCATCGTAGTATCTGCACATTCTCATGAACTCGAGGGCCGGTATCTTGTACACGACGTCCTTGCACTCTTTGTTCACCTGCGCGAGGGCGAAGTGGTCTTTGACGCTGAGCTTGGACAGTATCTCCACCTCGAACACATCCGGCAGCTCCCGTATGAGTGCACCGAGCAGCGAGTTGAAGTCCCCTTCGTTCGATATCTTGATACGTTGGCTCGATCTCGGCTCCATGGCGACGGTGCGGGGCAAAGTGGCGGCGTATCCGAGGGGGTGCCCTCCGTCGTGGCTTTTTCTCGGCTTCTCCGAGAAAACTGATGCGACTACTTCTAACGTCGGTTAATAATCGCTAACTCGGTTCAACACTCAGCTCAGAGCGAACCGTGACCCTTGATACCCTCCGCCAGCATCATGAACAGCTCCTCGTCCCGTATGTGCCCCCGCTCCATCGCGCACTCCAATGCGCTCCGTCCGTTCACATCCGTATCACCCACCCGAGCCCCGCGGCGGATCAACAACTTAGCCACCCCGTCCTGGTCGTTACCAACCGCCACGTGCAGCGCCGTGTCACCGGAGCGCGGATCCCGACGGTTCACATCCGCGCCGTTCTGAAGTAACGCCTCGACCATCGGCTCGTCCCCTCGGAACGCCGCCTGCGCGAGCGGCGCGGGGGTGTTCGAGCTGGAATCAGAACCGTCAGCTTGAACCCCCGAGTTTTCTTCCCTCGAATTCACCTTAGCGCCTCTCGAGATAGCCTCCATCGCGCGAGCCACGTCACGCGACGCGATCGCATCCGCCAACTCCCCGTTCCAATGCTTCTCGTTTTCGTTCACGTCGGGGTCGAAGAAAGCCCTGGCGACGTACTTTGCCTTTATGTACGCAGACTTGACCTCTAACCCGTCGGTCGGCGCCGGTTTAGTCACGAGGCCTGTTTCGTGGCCTCCGGCGCCCTCGAACACCCTGTTGCTCCGCTCGTTCCCCCACCGCGTGAAGAAGCTCACCACGGACGGCTCCCACGCCCGCACGTCCAACACGCACGACCGTACTTTGCTGACGTGCACACCGAGCTGCCTGTGCACGCCCCCGCACTGTATGCATATGACGACGCCGAGGTTGAGCGAAGCCCAGTCGGGATCCGCCATGCCGCAGTCGGCGCATCGATTGTTACCGCGCGCGCCGCGAATCTCCGCCAGTGTCGCGCGCGTGTCGATGGACGACAACACCGTGGACCCATCACCGCCATGGGTCCCACCGATTCCAACCTTCATCGGGTTTGGTGAACTCGGCGTGGACCGATGTAACTGACCGTCTACGTGATCCGGCACGTTGGGTAAGTCATGGATGGAAGCCACTCCGTCTTCGCTCACCTCGCTGATGCTCGCCACACTCCCGACGCTGAAGCTCCTGTGGTGCCTGCCGCCGCCGTGTGCCCTGACGTACGCCGCGGGGTTGCCGTTCTTCGAATTGGGTGACGCGTTCGCCGACCGCGGGTAATCGGCCACAGACTCCGCGATGGCGTGACTGTTGGATAACAAACCCGCTATGGCGGTGGACACAGCCTCCATCCACCGTGCCCGGTCCGCCTGGTTCTCCGCCTGTAAGCAGTACACCTTGTGCGGTGACACGACCCTGAAGCAGAACCGCATGTTTGGCGAATCCTCGAGGTCGGGCTTGATCGTGGCGGTCAGTAACCGGACCGTCTCCTTCGCCGCCCCCGCCGAGCTCACGTCCTTGTCCCGGTAATACGTTAAATGCCCCAACGCGTCCAGCACGAAGAACCGTCTTTTCCAGTCCGCGCGTAAGTTACTCGACCGCTTCAGCAGGTACCCTTGGTGAAGAACCGCGCCGCCGCTGCCGCCGATGCTGGCGTTGCGCCTGTGGTGGCCAAAGCTTCGGTGTTGTTGATGCCTCGTCGGCGATCCTGGTTCTTCCGAGTCGTCGCCTCTCCATCCGTCGCCAGCTGTGTTTATATCCGAGTGTATACCACCAAACCCCGTGTGTATTCCCTCGCCTTCGTGCGCGGCCATGATCGCGGCGAGCCCTCTGGACCGGTCGGACGACAACGAGAGCGCCTCAAAGTCCGACGGCGCGGCGAGTTGCGTATCGGTGGTGAGCGCCTCTCTGTACGCAGCAGCCGCGGTACCCAGGTCAACCGCGTCCAACCCCGCGCGTTCCTCGTCGTCGTCGCATCGCACCTCCACCTCGTCCACGAACGGCGTCAGCTCGGTGTACGCCCGGAGCGCGCGCTCGTGGAACTGCCGGTGCGACCGGACGGATCTCGCGAGCTGTCGCTTGAACACGGTTCTTCGCACGGCGTCTGCGTGTTGCAGTTTGGACATGAGGGCGAAGCGTGCGGTTTCGAACTCGTGCCTGGTGGACGCTAGGTCATCCTCCGCGGCGCGCAGGTGTTCCTCCTTGGCGTCCTTGGTCAGTCCGAGGAACTTGGCACGCGCGCGCTCGTGGTCCGCGTTTGTCTTGTCGAACCTTCTGCGCGCGTCGGTGACTTCGCGCAGGGGTCCATCGGTGATCTGTGCGAAAGCGTCGCACAGCTCGGACTCCACCGACGTCATCAGGTCGGTCCGTGCGTCCGCGCACTCGTTCACCGCGACCAAGAGCCTCTCCAGCACCGACGCCCCCACCGCGTTGCCGAACGGGTCGTCTATGCTGCCGTACAGTGAACGCACGGACTCCTGGAAGTTGACCTCGGAGGCGTAGGCATCTTCCAGCGAGTCCCTGTAGCTTCTGCAGTCGCGCGTCAGTCGCGCGGCGCGGTCGCGGAGGACGTCGGCGTCCTGCTCGAGCTCGCGGAGCTGCGCGCGGAGGAACGGGGTGTCCTCCACGCCTTCGAACAGGCCCCCGACCGGCCGTTCCGACATCGCGAGCGAGCTCACCCCACAGTGCGGTGGTGGATCATCATCGGCAGTGTCAACACCAGCACCTCCCTACAACCTGACACGCGCTGACGAGCCAACGAGCCGACCGCCGACAAATAATCACTTTTCGATTGGACCTCGCCGACGGGACAGTGCCGGAGGCGCGTAGCCTCGGCGTACCCCGTGACCTTGCACACGAACCTTCGCGACTGCCGGCGCACACGCGCACGACACCTCTCTCACGATGGGCCGCGTCGTTCGCGCGCAGACGACGTACAAGGCACAACCCGGCGCCACCGTCGAACACCTCCCCGAGATCCTCAAGGCGTTGCTGGCGGCGGACAACGACGTGCGCGGCAGCGCCGAGGCGACCCTTCGCAACGTCGCGCGCGACGCCAACGTCGTCCCCGCGCTCCTCACGCACGCGCGCGGCGACCCCGACCCGCAGGTCCGCCAGCTCGCCGCCGTCGTCCTGAAGCGACGGGTCCTCGGCCACTGGCCGCGACTCGACCGCGAAACGCAAGAGCACGTCAAGAACATCCTACTCGACGGAGTCGTCAAGGAACCCGTCGGACTCGTACGGCGGTCCATCGCGGACGTCGTGTCCAAGGTGGCCAAAGCAACCGTGCCGATGGGCCAGTGGAACGCCCTGCCGGAGTTCCTGGCGCAGTGCACCCAGTCACCGGAAGAAGCCCACAGGGACGTCGCGTTCGTCATATTCGCATCGCTCACCGAAACAATCGTCCATCAGATGACGCAACACTTCGCCACGCTGGGTGGTTTGTTCCGAAACGGCTTAAACGATACATCACTTAAAGTCAGGGTCGCCGCGTTGAAGGCGGTGCTGTCGCTGGTGACCAACGCATCGGGCGAACCGGACGAGGTTAAGATCGTGAGCGGTTTAGTGCCGCAGATCTTAGCCACGGCCAGAAACGCCATCCAGATGCCCGGCGAAGAGGAAAACGCGGCGCTCGCGTTCGAGGTACTGGACGAGCTCATCGAAACTCTGCCCAAGGCGCTGAGCGGGCACGTCCCGGAGGTTGTGGCGTTCTGCGTGGAGTGCGCCAGTTCGCCGGAGCTGGCGACGGTGACGAGGCGGCGGGCGCTTGACGTGGTTTCGTTTCTCGCCAGGCACAAACCGAAGGCGCTTCTTCGAGCTAAGCTGGTGCAGCCGCTGCTTCGGTCGCTGTGCCCGTTGGTGGGTGAGCCCAAGGAGAGCGACTTGGCGGGCGAGGATGACATCGACGAGGAGCGCGAGGAGGAGCTTCAGGTGCAGACCGTCGCGGCCAGGCTCGTGGACTTGTTAGCCCTGAAGGTGCCCGCCAGGCACGTGCTGCCCGAGGTGCTCAACTTCGCGGCGGCGGCGCTCAACGGAGGTGACTCAGGCGACGCGCAGAGCGACGCCAAGCGCAGGCACGCGGCGGTCGCGGTGCTCGGGATCGTCTGCGAGGGATGCGCCGAGGGCTTACAGCGCAGGTGAGTGTCAGCCTTGCGTTCACCCTTCCAATTACTACCATTGCCCAATCACCACCAATCCGCTGACCAATCATACCCCACTCATACCACAGGGCGCCGGAGATCTTACCGAGGGTCGTGGAAGCGCTGAGGGACCCGGTACCTGACGTCCGGGGCGGCGCCGCGTTCACGCTCGGGCAGATGGCGGAGTACCTGCAGCTGTCGTACGATTTTCCCACGATGCACCGCGACGTCCTACCGCCGCTCTTCGCGGTGTTACCGACAGAGCCCGATAAACGGGTCCAGGAGCGGTACGTTTATTTGTATTTCCGTATGGGCAATTGTACTGACGCCGTGTTTTGTGCACAGGATGATGTACGCGATGGATTCGTGGTTGGAACAACTCGACGACGAGGTTGCCCCTTACGTCGAGCCCCTGCTGCAGATTTCGTACATCGCGCTCGACTCCCCCGACGCCAGGCCGCAGGTGAAGGAGATGCTCCTGTCCGCGTGCGCGTCCGCGGCGGCGGCTGCGGGTCAGGCGATGCACCCGCACCTCCCGAGCCTCCTCCCGCGTCTCGAGCGGTGCCTCGTGGCGACCGACGATAAACACCTTCGACCGCGGGCGCGGGCGTTGGAGGTGCTCGGCATGCTGGTCAGCGCGCGCGGCGGGAAGGACGCGATGGCGCCTCATATCTCCGCCGCCATGGCCGCCGCGGACAGCGGCTTCGAGCTGGATTACGGCGAGCTGAGGGAGTACGGACACGGCATGTACGCTGAAGTCGCCGAGGCGCTTTGTGAATCGTTCGCGCCGTATCTCCCCGCGTGTCTCGACAAGGCGTTAGCCTCGTTGCGTTTGGACGACGGCGTGTTGTACGACTCTGACGAGGAGGAACACGAGCGGGCGGCGCGAGGTGGCGAGGGATCCGACGTGGACGACGAGGATGACGATCTGAGCGATTCCGACGGCGACGGGCGCGGGAATAACAACTACTCAATCTTCAGCGGCGTCGTCGAGGAGAAAGCCGCCGCGTGCAAGGCGATCGCGTCGTACGCGCACCACTGCCCGGACGCGTTCAAGGGACACATCGGGGCATTCCTCGACCCGATGGGTGGCATGGCGGACTACATGCACGAGATGGTCCGGTCGCAGGCGCACCACGCGCTTGCCCGGATGGCGCAATGCGCGTTGAGAGCGGCGCCGCCGCCGTCCGCCGAGGCGTTCCCGGTGGTGGACGCGTGCCTCAACGCGACGCAACGCGCGGCGGCGGAGGATGACGACCGGGACGCGGTGGGTGCCGCGATGGAGAGTGCCGCGGAGGTTGTCAAGTCCGTCGCCGCCGCCGCGGGTGGCGGCATCAAACACATCGCCGACGCGGGTCACCTCAAGGGACTGAGCGACCACTGCCTCGCGATCCTCGAAGGCCGCGCGCCGTGCCAGGAGGGCGACGATACGGAACAGTGGCACGATGATGGACAAAACGGTCAAGGGGGACCCGGTGAAGAGGAAGAGGAGGAGGATGAAGAGGCGGAGCTCGGGCAGATTGTCCTGGAGGGTGTCGCCGAACTACTCCCGGCGCTCGCGGCGGTTGGCGGAGCGGAATTCGCGCCTCATTTCCAACCCCACTTCGCCGCGCTCATGAAACGAACGCACACGAACCGACCGGAGGGCCAACGGTCGGTATCGTACGCCACGATCGTGGAGGTCATCCGGGCGATCGGCCCCGCGGCGAGCGCGGTGATTCCTCTCGCGCTTCCCGGATGTTGCGCTGAATTCACGGCGGAGAGCGCGGGACTTCGACGCAACGCCGCGTATTGCGCCGGCGTCATGGTCGAGGTTGGCGGATCAATCGTATCCGGCGCGCGTCGCGACGTCGCCGCCGCGTTGCTCCCGTTGCTCTCCGCGGAGGAGACGGACCGAGGCGTACGTGATAACGCGGCGGGCGCGGCGGTCCGGGTGCTCTCCGCGGAGAACTTCGCTTCGGCGAGGGATCCATCGATAGCGCCGGCGACGCTAGCCGCGACGTTAGCCGCGCTTCCAATCGCCGAAGATTTCGAGGAGGCGGCTTCCGCGTACGGGGGCCTCGCGGGTATGTTCGTTGACCCGGGGTGTGCGCAGACGCTGGCGCAGTGGGCGCCCGCGACAGCGAGGTTGTTCGTGTACGTCGTCGCCGACGAACGCGACAAGGCGAGCCGGGGCTGGCCGGGGCGGGATGGGTCCTCAAAGTACGTCAAGGCGGAGACGATTGCGCGGATCGTGGCGGCGTTCGACGCGATGTGCGCGGCGGACGCGCAGTGCGCGGCGGTGGCGGAGGAGATGACGATAGGGCAGATGTCGGCGTTCGCTGAGGCTAGGGCTGGGAACATTCCGCAGCCGTGAACGAAGAGTGAAGAGTGAACAGTGAAGAGTCGACCATCGCACTCGTGAAATGCCAAAAAAACCAAATCGATTCTACGCTATAAACTCACCGGCGCTTACCTTTCCCGCCGCCTTTCCCTTTCTTACCACCCTTGCCGCCCTTGCCTCCCTTGAACTTCATACCACCGCCCGCGAGCCGCGAGCCACCGAGCGTGATCTTGGTGTTGAGGTGCGTCGAATCCTTCGCCACGTCCTTCTTCGACAGCGTCAGGACGCCACCCTTGAAGTTCCCGGCACCCCACGCCAAGCCCCTATCCCCCGCCGCCTTCTTCTTCGCCTCCGCCGTGTCCGCCTTGCGCATCCCGTGCTTCTTCTTCTCAAGCCGGCCGCCGGCTTCGAACTGCTCTAAGCGTTTCGCCTCCTCGCGCTTCTCGTTGGCGCGCCACATGCCGACCCCCACGGTTGCCGGAATTCGGATCCCCTTCTCCGCCTTGGCGCCCAACGACGCCAGCCGCTTAGCGTCCAGCGCCTTCCTGTCCCACTTGTTCAGCCCCGCGGCCGCCTCGAGCTGCACCTCGCGTCGCATGTCGTTCAACGACTTGCCCGTCAGGCCCTCCACCACGCCGAGCTCTTCGCCGTCCGCGGAGTAGGCTCCGCTGTATCGTTCTTTTTTGGCGTTTTGGCGTTCGTGTGTCGCGACGGTGTGCACCTTGTCCACCCTGTCGTTCATGAAGAGTTTCCTGGCGCGGGATACGCCGAGGTGGTTGCCGGACGCGGTGCCGACGTTCTTGGACGCGGAGGCGTTGGGCCTGTCCCCGGTGAACGTGACGACCTGCACGCCGCCGTCGTTCGGTGTCGATGCAGGGGCGCTCGCCGCCGCCGCCGCCGACGATGCCACTCGATGCCTGCCGCTGAACGAGGGGAGGCCGTCCTCGGAGTCCGAGTCGTCCTTTCGTCCCCGCTTCTTCCCTTTCTTCTTGGCATCCTCGGCATCCTTCCTGGCGGTCTCTTCCTGTCTGGCGGTCTCCTTCCTCGCAGCCTCCACCGCGCGTCCTCCCTTCGCCTTTTTCTTCTTCCGCGCCGACGCCCCCTTACCCGCGTCGTCGTCCTCGCCGAACATGTCGAGGAACTTGCGCTCCATCATCGCCGCGAGCTTGGCCTCCGCGGCCTTCCTCGCATCGGCCTCGTCGTCGGCTCGAGCCATGGAGACCGAAACCCACACCGGGTGTGACGAGCAGTGTGACGAGAGCAGCGATGCGTGCGTTGCCTTTTCACACAGCAAGTTGCCTTCTTCGCTGGTTTCGTGTTGAATGTTCCGTTGGCAGGGTGGCCACGTCACACTCCCACGCGCGGCAGGCATGAGCAGCAACTACGAGAAGCTGGAGGAGGTCGGCGGGACGCCGGCGCGGTCCGGCGCGTACGATCCGCACCCCGCGCCCCCTTCGTCGCCGCCGCCCGTCGTCGCAGCCGCCTCCCCCGCGGTTGCGGTTGCTCCGGGCCAGCAGCAGATCCCGACCGCAGCTGCCGCGCCACAGGGCGCGGTTCCGACCGCGTTCGCGATGCCGGCCGGCGCGCATGGAGTCCCCGTGCACGCGCAGCTGCACGCGGCATCCGCCGGGATGTACCCCGTGGTCATGCCGGATCTGCCCGACGCCGTCGAGGTGCGAACCCGGCCCCCTCGTTCGATCACCGACGCGCGCTGACATTCGTTCGAGACGATATCCTCCGCCTATTTTTCCCGCGGCTCGCCGCCGAACGACGCGTCCATCTCCTGACGCGTCCATCCCCCTGACGTCCATCTCCCACACCCATCTCTCATCACAGGCGTGGAACGGACTACAGGGTTTGATGCAGTGGTACCTGTCCTTCTCCATCGTCCTCATCTTCATCTCGTTCTTCATCTTCGGCCTCCTCTTCTTCATCTTCCTCCCATCCGGTCTCATGGGTACGATCGCCGCGTCCATGCACCTCAACGAGCGGTGCCGGGGACGCGGTAGCGTGATCGGCGCGGTGGGCACCATCCGCGTCCTCTCCGCGGTGGCCGCCACGCTTGACATGATCTTCGCGGGCATCTTTTTCCTGGTGACGCTCGCGGCGGGGGGCAAGGCGGTTGGATTCTTCGTAGCGCTCACGATGATCTACGGCGGCCACGGGCTAATCTCCATACACGTGTTCAACCAGAGCAGCCGCGTGGCGGACGCGGTGAACCCGGTGACGCGCGGCGTCGTCGTGCTGTAAACGTAAGGGAGGACTACCCACTCTAGTAAGACATAGCCGCGGACGATACGATTCTTCGAACGCATAACTGTATTAAAGAATGAAACCTTCGAAGGTTAATAAAAGAATGTGATGGTCCTTCGCGTGGGTTTGAACGGGCGCGCTGCCTTGTGTTCAACCCCGGTGGTGGTGATGATTGATGATATATCGTCGTGGGTGTCGTCGAGCGTGGTATGGGCAATTAGACGCCACCCGCGGCTTTTCAGGCGCCCTGTCCGGCCTTGTCGTCCGCCGCGGTGTAGTTGGCGCTGTCGCGCCGGACCAGCTTACCGCTCGGCTGCTCGCTGTAGTCCACCACGACGTCACCCTGCGCCACCTCCACCATGGACCTCGAGCGCTTCAGCGTGTCGTTCTTCTCGTGGTCGGATACGACGTCCGCGGGGGGCGTCCATCCCTCCCGCACCGCCTTGGTCAACGCCGGCACGAAATCTTTCTTTCTCGAAACCAAACCCGGCATCTGCAGCACGCTGCCGTCATCCTCCAACGCACCGCCGTACGCCTCGACCGCGAGGGACCCTTCCACCCTACCGCACACGAGCAGCGTCGAGTCCAGGTTGACGATGTCCACCACCGCGAGGAAGCACGCGTCGATGGGCGCATCCGACGGAGCGTTGGCTTTCACGGCTCGCATCTCCGGCAAGATCTCCGCGGTGCGTGCGAGGGATGCGGCGGCGTCCGTGGTCTCCACGACGGAGTACGCCACGGTGTACGTCTTACCTGCCGCGTCGTTGGTGAACTTGAACTGTTTCATGTCGCCGTTGACGAGCGCGTACGGCGTCATCAAGGAGAGCGCGTGGGATTTGGCGCGGAATTGCTTAGCCGCCAGCTCGTTGACGTCTTTCACTCCGACGTACTGCACGAGCATGGAGACGATGCGTTCGTCCCACGCGGTGGTGGTCGGCGACCGGAGGTTGAGTGTGTCGGAGAGGATGGCGGAGAGGAGGAGTCCGGCGATGTTCTTGGGGAGGAACACGCCCATGGTGGCGTAGTTGTGCGCGATGATGGATGACATGCAGCCCCACGGGCGAATGTCGACGAAGATGGGTTTCTCCGTGACGATGGTGTTGGACTGGAGCGCGTGGTGGTCGATGACGCCGACGATGTTGCCCATCGGGATCGCCTTGTTCAGCTGCGACTGCTGCTGGAAGTCGACGAGGCACACCGAGCGATCTGGAGCCTCCTTGAGTAGATCCTCCACCGGCGGGGGCAGGGTGAGGCCCCAGTGCTCGAGCGCGAACTCCGTCTCGGTGTTGATCTCGCTCGCGCGCGCGGGAACGCCGCCGTACAGGTTCGCCGCGCCGATCGCGCCCGCGATGGAGTCCAGGTCCGTCACGATGTGCCCGCAGAAGATCGCATCTTTGAGCTCTGGGAAGAACGTGGTGGTCTGGCCAGTCTTTTTGGGGAGGTGCGTGAGGAGATCCTTGCCCTCGTCCCAGTGCTCGTCGACGGCGTGCTCGAGCGGAGTATCGTCGCGCTCGCCGTACGTCTCGGTGTGCAGGTGTTTCATGGCGGGAATGATACCAGAGAGACGCGCGCGGGTGCGCCAGGAATATAGGTTGCCGACGTGTAGAACGAATCGAATAAAAAGTGCGGCTCCGAAAGGACGCGGGCCGTCCGAGAGATCCTCATCCACCCTCCGGATTGAATTGTATGACTCCAGTTAGAAAATTGTTGAAGAACTGGGTTTTCAACGCTAAATAGTCCAAATATCGTACACGTAGACCAGTAAAGGGTGCCGTTCAAATTACGCTAATTGCTGCGCTGGGGAAAGATTCTTTCGGGAAAAAAATAGAGGTGAGTCGGACGGAGGCATTCGTTGGGCGCAACCATGTTGGCGGCAGGGACGATGATGTCGAATCGCGTGCACGATGGGGCTGACGCGAAGCCAAAGGTGGGTTTGGGTAAGAAAGGGATGACGACGAACGATCGCGCCGCCCGGGAGATCCTCCTGCGCATGTTCTCCCTCGAGCACAAGGCTGGGCTCCAGGGCTGGTGGTTGAAAATTCTTTTGCTAAACGACCAGCACACCCGGGTCACGCGGCTGGCCTACACGGTGGAGCTTTACGCCGTGTTGGCGGGTCTCGTGCTGTTCTTCGTGGCGGACTTCGTCGATGTCGATCCCGACGGCGCTCTCGGGAAGATAAGCTCGATACTCGCCATCGTCAGCGCGATGAACTTCTTGTGTGTCATTTTTATTTGTCTCGCTTTGGGCCACGCACTAGTGACCACTATTAGTCCGGCCGGTATCGTGCTCCTCCTTCAACCGATTGGGCAAACATTCGTACAGATTGTGTTTGGGGGGTTCTTTGCGTTCTTTGCGTTCGTGTTCAAGATGGCGGACCAGACCGAAGGGGTAATTCTGTACGTGGGCGCATTGGTCACCCCCTATGTATTTTTTGTGGCTGGTACCTGCGTGACATCGCCTAATCCCCTAGAGAACCAGCACCAGTGGCTCTGGTATAGAGCAAATTTCGAATTCCTTTCTATGGTTGCGTACGCGCGGTTCGGGCCGGAGAAGCCGAGGGCGGAGGAGATGCTCGAGGAATACCTGGACGAAATGCCCGAAGACATCAGGGCGCTCATGCGCGGCGACCCGGGTGCCGCGTGAGTCAACACGAGATTGATAGGATTGATAGACTTTAGAGACACTCGCTCTGGTAACATCGCATCGTTCACCGATACAATCACTATCAGTTCACCTTTGGCTTGGACCGCCTCGGCGCGAGCACCCTCACCGCCGCCGCGACGCCGATGAGAAGAACCAACATCACCCAGTGCACCGCCGGCACCGACCTCCTCCGCGTACACGTCAACGGCGTCAACGCGCTCGCCGTGGCGTTCGCCAGCCTTAAGAAATCATCCGCGCGGCGCTCCAACTCCACGCCCAGCCGCGCCGCCTCCGCAAAGTCCAGCGACCCGACCGCATCCGCCACAGCCTTCCACGATTCCGCAACCGCGGCGTGCGTGTGTACCAACGCCGACGGATGCGCGGGCGCGTCCCACCGGCGGATACTCTCCCACCCTTCCGCGCACGGCGACGCGCGGTTCAACGCGCGGACCCCCGCGTTGACAGCCGCCGCGGAGGCGTCCACGGCCGTTAGCGCGTACGACCTGTGCACCCAGTCCTTGTGCGACGTCGCCAGTCGACTTCCCCGCGCCGTCGCGGAAAACGGGTTATTCCCGACGCTCCACAGCCACCGCGGCTCCGCGGTTCCCCTCGCGTGGTTATACCCGACGTGCGAAGGGAGCGCGCCGCCGATGTGCTCGGCGACGGCGGCGACCGCGGCGTCGAGCGGGTCACGCAGGTTCCAACGCGCGTCGCCCCCGTCGCAGCCGAACGGCGAATCCCAAGCCCGCGGCGCGGATTGCGCGACGAGAACCATGTCGGGGAGAGACACCGCGACGTGTGTACCGTCGATGAGCAACGGCGTCGGGTGCTCCGGGTCGTCGGCGCTCACATCAGCCTCGAGAACAAAGACGGGGACTTCGAGCGTGAGTGATCGAGTCCCCGCGTCGTGTTCGTGCGACCCGCGGGTGTTACGTCGTTTGCGATCCACCGCGTTCAACTGCGCCGCGACCTCGGCGCTGTCCAGCCAGTGCACCCTGCGTTTAGCAACCTTCCCATCCGCGGTGTCCAGCGCGGGTGACGTTCCGGACCTCGTCGCGGCGAGGAACGCGGCGGCGAGCGCGGGATCGTCCGCCACGGACAGCCGCTGCGTCGTCACCGTGAGCTTCTGTTCGGGGAGCATCAAGCCGTTGAGCTCGGCGGTGAAGCCGTCCACGTCGAAACCGCTCCCGCCAAGCCCGGGCCCGTGAAGCGCACCCCTACTCGAGCCGCCCCACGTCCCGGACGCGCCGCTCGACCCCGGCGACGCGGAGAGCATGTACACCAACACCGACACCCGCTGGTGGTACCGACGATACCCGGAAGCCGACACCGGAGCAACCGCGTGTGAGTACCAGTCGGAAACCACCGACCCGAGCTCGGAGACGAAGAGGTCGTGCGCGAGGGACGCGTTCGTGGCGGCGTCGTCGTCGCCAAAGATCGAAAAGTCCGTCACCACCGGCTCGATGCCACCCTCCGCCAAATCCTTCAACGCCGTCTCCAGCTCTTTCGTCCGCCGTTTCAAGTCCTCGCACAGCCGGACACCAGTTCCCGCGCCCCGGTCCTTACAGTGCTTCGTGGCGAACATGGAGTAGACGTCCATCTCCGCCCGCAACGTGGCACCCGCGTCCTTCGGGTCCACGTCGCGGGTTACGTGCTCGCGTCGCATCGTCTCGAGCTCGGTGTGCAGCGCCACCTCGTCGCCGGCGATGGCGCCGAAGAGAGCCTCCAATATCTGAACGTCGAGACCGCCGAACCGCAAATCGACGTCGGGCAAATCCCGCACGTTACGTAAACCCTCACCCCCGACCAACGGACCCCACGCGAACGGACCGGCGCTCAAATCAACGAAAGACGCCCGTCCGTGGCCCACGTACAGGTCCACGAGGCATTCCGGCGCGTGGTACGCGCTCGCCGGTTTTTTTGTATTTTTGGCGATAACGTCCCGCTCCCGTTCAGTCATCCCGGACAGGTCGACGTCCCCCGCGGCGCCGTCCAGTGCCGCGGTGAGCCGTCGTGCCGCGCCCGCGTCGTCCCCGGTCAGCACACGCACGGCGTGCGCGAACAAAAGAGCGCCGTCGCGTTCGTGAGCCTTGGCGTCGCGAAACAACCCCTGTACACAAAACACGACATCAGCACACTAATTGTCCATACGGAAACTAAAAGAAACGTACCTTCTCTTCGGCGTCGAGTCCCTTACCCGCCTTTCTCGCCCACGCGTCGCCCGCTTTGCGCCTGTCGTCGTTTCCAAACTTCCGCCTCCCCACGGACCGAAAGTACTCGGTGTACGTCGACCGAGGTGGAGCCGTTGGCGCCGGCGCACGCGCGCGAACGCCGCCGCGTCGCTTCGCCTCTCGTAACAGCTCCGTTCTTTTCCCTCGGAGAAATTCAACCTCGTCGTCGCTGAACCCTTCGCGGTACCCGTACTTGGCACCCATGTTCGCCCTGCGCGGGTTCATCACCACGAGCGTGTACGAGTCCAGTAGGTCCAGGTCCGCCACTAATGAATCGATCAGGTCGGAGAAGGCTCTGGCGTCGACGTGGTACGCCGTCGCGGAGTCGCGGGCGTGTCGGAACTGAGACTCGTCGAGCCCGGGCAGCGTGGGTCGCATCGGCCTGGCGTGTATCCGTTGGGCTCGTTCCAGTGTCTCGAGCACCTTGGAGCCGACGTCCACGATGTGGCACGTGAAGTTGAACCGTGCGACGCTGTGTGTCGGGGCGTCGTGTAGGTGGTCGTCATGAACGGGTTCCGCGTGGAGCTCGTGAGGACGACGTTTAGCATTGTCATCATCATCATCAGATCTGGACGATCCTCCGACTCGCGAGTCTACAGACGTGGGTAGCCTGGCGTGGTGCCGCACGTGGTCCGCGTGCTCCAGCCACGCCACCAAATCTGTGTGATCGAGCCGCAGCCCCATGTGCCCGTCGCCGTCGAACCCCACCAGGATGAGGTTCACCGGCACCGGCACGTGCACCGCTCGGACCGATTGGATCCCGAGGTAAGATGCGAGCGACTCGGCGCTGAGGTACCGTCGTCGTTCCTGGTCCTCGGTGAGCGCCTTCTGCCGCGCGCGTGACCGGGCGGCGGCGCGGAGGAACGCGTCCACGCCGTCGTCGTCCCACACCACGTCCGACGCGTCGAAGCCGCCGTCGAGGAAGGCGGGTCCGGATCGGCCCAACCGAGGGCCCGATCGACCGGACGCCCTGTGCGCCGCGTCAACCTCCGCGCGCACAGCTGTGGGTGCCGTGGACACGAACAACGCGAGCGCCGCGAGGGAGGAGACCAACGCGAACGACGAGGATAGGAGGCGCGCACACGGCGTCCTCCCGGGCGCCGAGGCGCGGGCATCCGAGGCGCGAACGCCCATCCTCCGCGTTCGATTTGTGATGGCATCGGTCGACGACGCCCGGCGTTTCCTCATCACTGTGTCGAAATTCGCCGCCGCCGACAGTTGTCACCGCACTGGCGAAGCACCCCCGACTGGTGAACCGCACACGCGTCGTCCACAGCCAGCCATGGGGCGCAACACCGAGGGCGAGAAGGTGGTGGAGGCGGGCGCCAGGTCCGTGGCGTACAAGCCCCTGCCCCCGCCCACCACCACCGACGGCGTCACCCAGATTCTCTTTTACCAGTACGTCGAGCCGGTGTGGTCGGCGCGGCGACAGAAGCAGGCCATCGCCGAATTCCACCGTCTGGCGCGCGAGAACGACTGCACCGGGCGCGGCCGCATCGCCCTCGAGGGCGTCAACTGCACCCTCACCGCGCCCGCGCACGGAGCCCGCCGGTTCTGCCAGGGCTTGAGGGACTGGGATCCCGACCTGTTCAACGACACCGACTTCAAGCTCACCGACGGCGTCCCGGCGGAGACCAAATTCAAGGCGCTCACGCTCAAGAACACCCAGGAGCTCGTCGCGTACGGCCTCGGCGGCGAACGCGCCCCACTACTCAAGCAAAACACCGCCAAGCACCTCGAAGCGGATGAGTACCACGAGATGCTAGGAGATAAAGACACAGTCGTCATCGACGTTCGCAACTATTACGAGACGTGCATCGGACGGATCGAACCTCCAAAGGGGGGCGCGCAGTTCCTCGATCCACAGATGCGAAACTCCCGCGAGTTCCCAAAGTGGCTCAACGCACCGGAGACGAAAGAGAAGCTCAAGGGGAAGAAGGTGATGATGTACTGCACCGGCGGTATTCGATGCGAAAGGGCAACCGCGTTGCTGTCGCAGATGGAACGTGCCGAGGATGACCTGCAGACGAACGGTATCTACCACGTCCGCGGAGGTATCGATCGGTACCTCAAGACATTTCCCGAGGGTGGGTACTGGAAAGGACGGAACTACCTGTTTGACCTGCGCGGTGAGCAGAAACCGGTGCGTTTTTTTATTTCACGTATGGGCAATTAGTATGACATCGTGTTTTTTTACAGGAGGATAAACCAGACGCGAAGGTTGACGAGGAGACCCGGTCGCACAAGGATTCGTACTGCTGTATCTGTAAACAACACTGCTCGCTGTACAAAGGTAAACACGCGTGCAGTAACAAGGACTGCAAGGTGCCCGTGCTCGTGTGCGACCGGTGTCGCAAGAAGGCGGAGACGGAGCTCAAGGGCAGTTTACTCTGCCAGCTGTGCGAACGCGGCCACGACCTGCGGGCGCTCCCTCTCCCGGACCTCGTGGGACAGAAGCGGAAGCTGTCCCTCGCGCAGGGCTCCGACGTCAACGGCGGCGGCAAACGCGCGGCCAAGAAGGAGATGGAACACGCGAGGTGGGTGCACGTGGGCAAGCTCCCGCTGACCGTCACGGCGGAGCGGGTGAGGGCGGCGCTCGCGGGGGTGACCCCGGTACTGGGTACGGAGGGCGCGCCGACGACGGTATCCCCGGCGAACGGCGGATCGAGGGTTGAATGGATCGCCGACAAGGACACCGGGTTCTTCTACGGCTCCGCGTACGTCGAGTTTCCCACGCTGGAAGACGCGGAGCGGGTGGTGGAGCGGTGCAGGGACGTTCCGCCGAGGGTCGGCGGACGGCTGAGCCGCGTCAACTTCGCACCCGCGCGCGCCAAGGACGAGGCACGAGCGGGGCACCGCGCGGAGCGACCCCCGGTTCCAATCGCCCCGGGCCGATGATAGGAATACTTGTAAGAGTCTTAACACCTACGTGTACACCGACGACGCTAATATATTACTCGAGCTCAGCGCGGAACTCTTCAAACTATCTAACAAACTAAAGCCTTCAACGACGACTGAATAGCCACAGGCGCGCGTCGTGCAGCGTCGCCCACGTCGGCCGCGTGTACACGTACAGTCGAACCACCGCCTCCTCCTTCCAGTTACACGCCTTGACGTCCACGTACGTCGCCTCGGGGGGTAACTCTTTCTCGATCCACCGCGTCACCGGGCCCGGCGCCGGACCCCACAGAGTAAAACTCCGACCCGGCGCGTCTACGCGCGCATCGCCCACACCCCCACCGTTCACGACGTCGTCGATGAGCACGGCCCTCGCCGGGTTGGCGCTGGCGAAGAGATGCGCCGCGGACGCCGCCAGCGTCACGTCGCATCGCAGCGGCGCGACCAGTTTTTTCATCTCGAGCGCCATCGCGTGCGTGTACCCGAGCAGCGGCGTGCCCGTGTGCGTCCATCCCAGGCTCAGCGTCGCGTGTGGGCACGTGGACACGCACGCGGACACGAAGGATGGGCCGTCGATGGGTTCGCGTCCCCCCGGCCCGCGAACCACGTCCGCGTTCAGCCACAGCGGCACGTCCTCGAACTCGCCCGCGTTCACGGAATATGATGATTGTGACTCCTGACAAAAGCCGCGAGCGCGCAGGGTATCCAGGCACGGCGCGACGCACTCCGCCTGCTTGAAGTCCAGCTTGAGACCAACTTTGCGGCCGTCGCGAAGGGACGCGATGACCGTTCGCGCGAATTCATCGAACGTCAGGTCGGAGTCCTTCGCCGGCGGGTGACACATGATGGGCTGAAGCACGAACCGGGAAGACTTTCGCCTTGATGGCCCGAGGTCTTTCGAGCGCATGAGAATATCCGCCTCTAGCATGTGAACGGTGGGGTCATTGAGCGCGGCGGAGAGCTCCGCGCGGCTGTTCACGGCGTGCGCCCATCCCACCCCGGACGCGTCGACCCCGAAGTACCGCCGCATCGATGTGAGTCGTCCACGTCGACGGTACTTACTGTATTAGATTCGTGTCAGTTCTCGAGAAACTTGTCGTCAAAAGTTGCAGGCCCCAGGTCAACAAGTCGGTCGAGGCACACTCGACCGCGCTCGTCTCGTCGGCGGGTTGCGGATCCCTGGGGTCGGGATTCGCGGTTCGCCATGACACGCGAACATCGAGTCATCGGGTTCGAGGGCGGGGGCGGACCCGGGGAGTGTTCCTACGCCGTGCAGGTGAGCCCCCGTCATCGTACCTGAATGCCCCATCTCGAGGGCCCTGCAGCCGCTTTTTCCAACTGTATCTTCCCCACGCCGATGGGACCGAGACACCCACGCCTGACCCTCACGCCCGCACCGATCTTGTTCGCAGATGGCGCCACTGAAGCACGAGGACAGGTTCCTGGCGGAGCACAACGTCGACGCCGCGTTGGCGCGCTCGCGATACGGCGCCAGGCTCAACGCCGCCCCAAAGCCTGGGGGATCGCCGCGCGCCCACGCATCTAAACCAACAATAACGACCGACGCGCATGATCGTCACGATGACCCCGACGAGACCGGGGACCTCGCGGGATGCTTCGGGGTGTTCGACGGCCACGTCAACGCATCCGCGTCGTCCTACGTGGAGCGACACATACTCCGCGCGCTGCTGGACCAAGGCGCGGACAGCCGAGGCGCGGTGTTAGAGATGTGCTGCACCGAAGCCTTCCGATACCTCGAAACATCGTACAAAAAGCTAGGCGCGGCGAGGCCGCAGTCGTCGGAGGAGGGGATGTTCCCGTCGCTCTCGGCGCCCGCCAACCCACGCCGCGCGTCGTCGTGCATGCCGTGGTGCGGCTTGCCAAAGAGGGGGGGCGTGGATGGAGAGAACGGCGCCGCTATCGAGGGCGGAACCACCGCGTGCGTGGCTGTGTTACAGATGCTGCCGTGGGGATCGGATCCGAGGGTCGACGTCGTGGTGGCCAACGCGGGTGACTCCGGCGCCCTCCTCGTGTTCGAGGGTGCCGAGGAGGGTGCCGACCAAAACGACGATGCCGACGAGGCGATGGTCCCGCTGCCCGAAGCCGACGGGACGACGCGATCGAAGCCGCCGCCTATGACCAAATGGCTGACCCGGTGCCATTCCCCCGAGGACCCGCTCGAGGCCAAGCGGCTCACCGACGCGGGCGCGCGGCTGGGACGGATGCGACGCGACGGCGTGGAGGTTGGGCCGATGCGCTCCTACCCGGGAGGGTACGCGGTGAGCCGGGCCATCGGCGACTTTGACGCGCCGCACGTCGTGTGCACCCCGGAGGTGAAGAGGGTGAGTTTCTTTGAATTCTCGTATAGGCGATTTGATTGACGTCGTGTTTTGTTTGCAGGTTCGAGCGCCCGAGCGCGGGTGCGTGCTGGTGGTGGCGTCCGACGGGGTGTGGAACGTGGTGTCCGAGGACGACTGCGCGCGGATCATCCGCGACGTCTCACCCGACGACGTCAAGTCCGCCGCGGAGAAGATCATGGAGGCGGCGCTGGGAACGAACCGGGGGTTACACGACGACGCCACCGTTGTGGTCGTCCGAGTACCGCCGCCGCGCGAGCTCCTGGCTAAAAAGTTGCGCACCGCGAAGAGGCTCTCGATCGACGAAACCGTGAACGCCATCAATAGCGAACGCGGGTCCGGATCCAATTCGAATAACGGGACGCCGGCGCCGAGGAAATCGTGGACCAGGCAGCTGAGCCCGGGGAGTAATAAGAGCCCGGTGGATAAGGTCAAGGCGGAGATGGAGGATGACGTCACGGTGCGTCGCGGGCGCGTGTCGCTGGACGAGACGTCCGCCGACGGCGGCACGCACCGCGTGTACGCGCGCATGGACGGCGGGCACGCGCTCGGCGCCACGGGCCGAGGCGGATCCTCCGGGCGATCCGACCGAATCGATCGAGGAACCGAACTCGGAACTTCCATCGGGTCCGGCGACGGATCCTCAGGCATCGGCACGAGCGACCCCGGCCAACCCGTTCGCGCCATGACGGCATCCGATTTCCGTAACCAGAAGATGCGATCGCTCGAGGACCCGACGGCGCGATCGGACGGCGGTTTGATCCACGCGTTGTTTTCGTGTTTGTGTGGGGTCTCCGGAAACCATTCCGCTACGATCGGGTTCGACGACGTGGCGGGCGACGGTCGTAACTTACACGACGCGTACGACGTGGGCAAACTGTTGGGCCGTGGGAGCTACGGCAGCGTGCGCGAGTGTACGCTTCGCGTGATACCGAGCAAGGCGACCGCGGAGCACTTGAAGCCGCGGGCGGTGAAGTCCATCGCGAGCAACGGAAGTAGGCACAGCGCTTCGTTGATCAGGGACGAGGTTGACACGATGCTGGCGGTGAGCGGCCGGCACCCGAACCTTCCCACGGTGTACGACGTGTACGAGAAATGTCACCGCGGCGTCGCGCCAGGGACCACGGTGCACGTCGTGAACATCGTCACGGAGCAGTACGCGGGTGGGGATTTGCTCGAGGGCATCGCGAGACGAAAACGGTTCACCGTTTCAGACTTTGAAGCGATCGCGCTTCAACTCCTCGGCGCGACGTCTTTTTTGCACAACGTCGGCGTCGTGCACCGGGACATAAAGCCCGATAACATCATGCTACGACGGCATTGGTACGAGGACACGCCGCCGCAGATTGTCCTGCTCGATTTCGGCGGCGCCGCTTTCGCCCGGGGCGCGAACAAGGCTAAGCTGCGGGGCAGCGTCGGCACCAAATTTTACTCTGCGCCCGAGGTTGTCTCTGGCAAGGAATACGGCGCCAAGGCTGACGTGTGGTCCGTCGCCGTCACCCTCATGGTCTTACTCACCGGCGTACCTGCTCCGCACAGGATCGCGAAGGACTGGAAAGCGATTTTGTGCGGCGAGGTGCTTCGTTTACCCCGAGGTGAGTTTATTTTAATCTTTGCACGGGCAATTGTACTGACGTCGTGTTTATTAACAGGTACCCCTTCGCGTTTCGGCCGGCTTGTGAAGCACATGCTGGTTCCCAAGCCGGAGACCCGACCGTCCGCGACCGCGGCGCTATCGTCCGCGGCGTGGCTCCTCGGCGACGGGCGGATGATGTCGTGGCGCGCGGCGAAGGAGGCGCAGATCGCGGAGAAGAGGGGCGGCGGAGGCGGGTCCGCGGTGCAGGGCGAATCGGCTCCAAAAACAAAAAGCCGACTCGGGCCCGGTAGTTCCAGCCGCTCGAGTTCCGACGGTTCACCCCTCGGCGCGAAGTTCCCAGGCGACAGCGTGGAGCCGGCGTGGAGGGCACCCGCCGTGAAGGAGTCCACCGTGCACTGGACCTTTCCAAAGTCCGCGCAGGACCCCACGCCGGCGATGCCCCCGCGCCGGCCCTCCGTGGACCAGGAACTCAGAGGCGCCGCGAGAAGAGTCCGCACCGATTCGCGCCGGAGCAAGTTCGAACGCGCCGCCACGTTCGTGCTGTCCGTCGCGCTCGGGCGGGATAAGACCGCCGCGCTGGTGTCCGCGCTGAGGGAGGCTGGGTACGACGAGGGAAGCGTGCATCGCGCGGGTCGAACCCCGCGAGCCGGCGCGGGCGGCTTTGGCGGTAAGATCGAGTCGGCTAGCGGGGACGACGGCGAAGCCGGCGCGAGTGACCTCGTTCCCGCGGAGGCGCTCGAGGCTGCGCTGTGGAAGATCGACGCGGTGGATGCCGCGATGCAGGTTGAGATCTTACGACGCGAGGCGACGGATGCGTCCGAGGCTGACGACCGTGGGAGACCGCGGGAGTCGGACGCGGATGGCACCGACGAGGAACCGGGCGGCGACGAGGACGGGTTTAATCCTCCGTTTGGGTTTGAACACGGCAGCGGCGTGAGCGTGGAGTTCTCCAGGGTGCTCACGCTCGCGGAGCTGCACGATAACCACGCGCGGATCAACGAGACGGTTCGTAACGAGTACATCGAGTCCAGGGGATCCGACGGCGAAGGAACCCGAGGGTCTGCGCACTTTCCTCTTCACGGCGGAAACAGGCGACCGGACGACGACAGTCTGAGGGAGGGGATGCTGATGGCGACGCTGACGCGCGTGGGGAGCGACGAAGGGAGCTTAAGCGCGGCGATCGACGGGAAGGAAGGGAGCATCTACGGCACGATCCCGGAGGAGGGCGAGGAAGGGAGTTTGTTCAACACGATGGAGTCGGAAGGGGACGACGGAAACAGGCTGCTCAACGTGGGGGTACAGAGTCTGCGGCGGGCGAGCCAGAGCGGCGAGAACCTCGCGGCGGTGGAGGAGGCGGCGATGGCGATCGTGCGGTCGGGGAGCTCCACGGGGGTTCATGAAGATCCGTCACAGTGAGCGGTACGTATCTCGTTTTCGATGAACAAATCGTTTCGTCGTGTCGTTTCGTGAAAACACAGCTGTGTTTCGTCAAGATGTAGATGCGGGGGGGCCTGGCCTACGCCACGGGAGCGGAGTGGAACGTGGACTGGTGCACCTGCGCGCCCTTGTTGTGGATCTCGGCGTTGTTCTTGTGCTTGTTGTGCGCCTCGTCGAGCGACCTGCGGCGCTCCTGCTTCTTCTCGAACTTGTCGTGCTCGTTGCAGTGTCGGCACGTCATCTCGCGCGCCTTCGGGAGCTCGAGTTGGCGGTGCGAGAACTCCTTCTTCTGGCGGGTCTCGCCTGTGTGTGTCGGCGCGATGGATGGGGCGAGCGCAGGGTGAGATCGCGAATTGATTCGCATTTCAGAAGTATCGAGCGCATCGGAAAAGAACGGGCGCGGCGGGTGCATCGAAGGTCCCCGCCGGCGCGCGTGATGGACGCGCGGCGGCGGGGAGAATGCAACAACGAAGCTACACGGGGGCGAAAAGAAGGGGCTCTCGAAAATGGGATTCGCACCGCACTCCTTGCAGTGGTAAGGTCCGTGGCCCGCGGTTCGGCCGACGTTCTCCATCTCGCGGTGAGCCTTGGTCATCGTCGGTATCGTAGGTGTGGGGTTTTGATCGGTTGTCGGTGGTAGCGCGTGCGTAGCGGCTGGATATGGCGCCCTCCGCGCGAGGGTAACAGTTAACAACAAATGGAGTCCCGGAAGAACAAGATCCCGGGAAAGCACATTGGCAATTTTGCACAAAATGCGCAAATTTAACTCAAGAAACGAGGTTTACCGTCTCTCGACTGATGAAAACGTTTCGACGATATTTCAGCCGAGTGCCACGTGGATGATGACGCGACAAGAAAAAAGAGGGGAGTTCCTCACCACGGCCGCCTTCCCCGCGCGGGCACACCACGCGGCGCCCATCGGACGCGCGTGAGTGTCGGCGTCGATTCGTGCCAGGTACCCACCGTCCGAGCCGATGACCGAGGTGCAGCGCGCGACGCACCCGGGCGGGGGATCCGTCACCCTTTCAAAGGTGCTGACGAGGCGGAAAGATCCCGGTCACGGTGGTGATGATCATCATCATGGCGACGGCGACGAGGACGCGTCACCGCCGCTTCACCCGTCGGACCCGCGCGACGATGACCCACGTTCGCGAGGAGAGCGCAGATCACGACGGGACATGCCCGTGGAGGATCCCTCGGCGGCCGCGGCTGCATCGCCGGTGAAGCGCACGAAGAGCGGCGTACAAATCCATCCCGGATCACCGTCTCTTTTGGTATCACCCGGGCGCGACGACGACGACCGAGGATCCTTAACATCGACCGAGGCGCCGTGGGTCGCGCGCTGGCTCGCCGGCCGCGGGACCTTGCGGCACGGCGCGACGGACGATCATCACGGCCCGGATACGCACGGCAACGGCATCCATCCGCCGCGTCGCGCCGGCTCGGCATCCCCAACCATCTCTCGGACGAGTTCGAGTTCACTGCCCACCGAGCCGCTCGGCAGCGAGTTCACCACCAACTGGTTCACGCACAACGCCGACTCCCTCGGCCGCGTGTTCACCCAGCTCGGGTGGATGAACGATTCACAAAAGCCGCGCAAGGTGCTCGAGATCGGCTGCTGGGAAGGACGCGGTACGCAGTGGCTCCTCTGCGCGCTGTGCAGGCACCGCGACAGCGCCGTGCACTGCGTGGACACCTGGCGCGGGGGTGACCAGTACGCGGACCTCGGTTTGGAACTAAGGGGTGAACGGCACAGCGGCGCCGCGGTGGAGGCGCGGTTCGACGCCAACGTGCGCCTAGTCACCGGCGTCGACCCGAACTGTGGGTCCGAGAGAGACGCAGATCGTGAGAACGAGCTCGGAGAGACTCCCGGAACTGAACGAGTGAGGGACGGTGAACCCGACACCGAGGACGAGCTGTCATGCAACCCGGTTCGTAAGTGGAAGGCGCGTAGCGTGGACGTGCTCGCGTCGCTGCTCGCGGACAGCGCCGGGACGTTCGACGTGGCGTACGTGGACGGCAGCCACGCGGCGAGGGACGTCATCGGCGACGGGGTTATGTGCTGGGAGCTGTTAAGGCGGGGCGGCGTGATGGTCTTCGACGACTACCGGTGGGACCGGGTGATGGGCGACGCGGTGCCGCCCAAGCGGTGCCCGCGGATGGCGGTGGACGCCTTTCTGGGGATGTTCGAGGATGAGCTCGTGGTGCTGGACCGCGGATACCAGGTCGTGGTGCAGAAGATCGCGACTCGAAGGTGAAGAGAGGAGGAAAGTATTGAAAGGGAAGTATTGATGACGCGTGAAAGTAAAAGTAAAAGTAAGAGCGGTATGATAAAAGGAGAGCAAGATTACGTCACGAGAACCTGAGCTCCACCCTGCACGCCGCGGCGACGTCCCAGCGACCGCTCTCCGGGTCCCTCGTCGCCACGATACCGGGGCACGCGGATCGTGTGTTGAGCCCGCCGTCTTCTTTATCGCCGAATCTCAAAAACGCCTCGAGCTGCACGGGCGAGTCAAACCCCGGCTCCTTGCCCGCGACTACACCCCACCCCAAACCACGCGCGCGTTCCACAAACCCACCCCCCCGCGCGTCGTCATCGCCGACAGGCGGCGCGGTCGCCGCGAGGCCCCACCCGCCGGACGCGTCGTCGTCGTCCTCTTGCACGCCCACCCCATCCTTGATCCTCGCGCCGCTAACCCAAGCCGAGCACAAAGTCCTCGTGCCCAACGCGAATAAACCCTGCGCGCTCATCCCGAACCCCCGCGCGCCACGCCGTGGGCCCTCCGCCAACGCGAGCGACATCGCCGCGCGCGTCCCGGGCCTCGCGGTGACCTGCACGAGACGCCGTGGCTCCGTCCCGGGCTTTCCGGCGTCGTCGCCGGAAAGGTCCGGTTCGCCCGAGAAGATCCCGCCGCTGACGCCGACGAGTTGGTCCGCGAAGTCGTACGACGCGCACATCGCCGTGCCGCGGCACTCGTTGAGCGTGGGCGACCCGGACGCGGCGAGGGTGGTGAGGGAGACGCCGCGGCCCCGGGCGAAAGGGTTGAGGGTGGCGGCGGCGTCCTGGCCTTCGCCGCCCGCCGCGGCGACTCGGAGCCATCCGTTCGGTCCCAGCCGTCGCCGATACATGAGCTTCTCGAGGTGTATCGAGGGTAAGACGGGGGACGGCGCGAAGGTGGACGCGGTACCTGCGACGACGCGGTCGGTCGGTGACGCGTACCCGGGTTCGCCGAACCCTGGTTCGTATCGGGACGTATCGGTACCGGGCGGCTTGGCGGTGGAGAAGCGCGCCGTCAGGGAATCGCCCCCCGGGAACGGCGCCTCCACCGTCGTGACGCAGTCGAGCGCGGTGTCGAGCACGCGCTCGGCGTCGTGGTGCCCGAGCCCCACGCATCGTCCCGCGCGGGTGTCCACGCGGATCCTGTCGCTCGCGCGGAACGCGCGTTCGGTGGCGAGGTTCCGCTCCACCGAGCGCACCCTGTCGCGGATGGTGGTGATCTCTCCGAAAGCCTCGCGCGTCAGTCGGCGGAGCGTCTCCACGTCCCCGTGCCTCGCGGGCGCGTCGTCGTCGGGTTGATTCGTACGCGTGTGGGCGGACGAGGATGGCGGGACGGATCCGTCGCGGTCGCCGCCGAACTTCATGGTATCGCGCGTCTCTTCGTCGAGGAGGCGGTGGCAGTGGGACCGGCGCCGTTAGGTTTGGCCTCAAGTATTTGGCCGCAATCGGATAAAGACTAACAACCGGGGTGTGACCGCGACGCACTGGGAAGCGCTCGGTCGAGTCGCGATCCGACCCGGTTTTCTCCCTCGTTCCGCCGCGATGCACGCGACGATGTCCCTCGCGCCCCACCGCGTTCACATTCCCTCCCGTGCACGTCGCGTCCACCCGACGAGGCGAACGATCGTCGTCTCCGGATCCTCGTCATCCGGCGAGGAGACAGCCCCGGCGAGGATCGCGAGTCGCCCCGACGCGTCGTCCACCCGCCGCGCCGCGCTCCTCTCCTCCGCGGCGCTCCTCCTCGTTCCGTCCCATCCCGCCCTCGCCGGCGAGGCGAGCAACTTCCTCTCCGACCTCGCGGACGGCGGACTCGCGCGGAAAGCTCGGCTCTTCATGGGCCCGCTCCAGCTCACCCGCGACAGGCTGGACGAACTCGAGGAACTCGAAGCCCAGCTGAACGTCGACGACCTGGCGGTGGCGCTGGGTAAGGCGACGCTGGACTGCCTCAACCCGCGCGGCGCCCTCGCGCAGTACGCGCAGGTGAGGGACGTGTGCACGCTTTCCATCTTAGTCAAGGTGAGTACTTTTTTTATTCTCTAACTGTTTGCCCATATGAACTTTGTGTTTTACAGTCCGCCACCAAAGGACCCGCGGTGACCAACGCGGACGACAGCGCTGAGACAGTCGCGGTGCGTGCCGCGGCGAACGCGCTGGTGACGTCGTACGAAGACCTGGGACGGGAGTTGGCCGCCGAGGCGACGCCGGGGAGCAGGGCGGCGGCGTTCGAGGCTTCGAGGGGTAAGCTGAGGGAGACGGCGAGTGCGCTGCTGGATTGCTTCCGGCTGGACGCCAAGTACGTCGACCCGATACGTGCGGACTTTCCGGAGCTGTTCGCGTAGTGTCGGCGGTGTGATGCGGTGTCGTGTGGTGGTGTGTGGGGAGGTATGAGGTGTGGGGGGAGGGCGG
>Ga0302116_1000280_pt1 | contig 30240 bp, 20 predicted proteins | sample AG5_SCM_MG_FD_203124 | JGI IMG/M metagenome (GOLD analysis project Ga0302116, IMG submission 203124) | Marine microbial communities from Western Arctic Ocean, Canada - AG5_SCM | ecosystem: Environmental > Aquatic > Marine > Oceanic | place: Canada: Western Arctic Ocean | collected 2017-10-01 | reverse complement strand
TGCATGGCGCCGTGCGAAGTGGCGAGTCGCGTCTTTGTGCTCCTACAAAAAAGCAAAAAGCTGAGGTGGACGGAGCGATGATAGAGCGATGACGTGGCTGAATCTCGCGCCCGACATTCCGATAACCAAAGCCAAAAGGTGCTCACCTGCGCGGGGAACCATCACCGCCGGCACGCACACCCGCCGCCGATACACCCGCCAAGATGCTCGCGATGACGACCACGACCGTCTCGGCCCGCGCGCCCGTCCGCGCGCGCGCCGCCGCCCTCTCCTCCCGCGTCGCCGCGCCCTTCACCGCGCGATCGGCCGCGACCTCAAAAACGAAGCTTCCGACGAGCATCACCCGCGCGGGTCCCGAGGAGTTCTCCAGCGCGCCCGCGCCCTCCCTCGACGCCGCCCCAACGCCCGGCGGCATGTCCAAGACCGCCCAGAGGAAGGCTGCCGAGAAAGCCGCCAAGAAGTCCGCCAAGAAGCCCAAACAAGCGCAGAACCAGAAGCCCAAGCGCCGCAAGGCGCCATCGGGCGAGAAGAAGGTGGACATGCCCCCGACCGAGGCTGAGCTCGCCAAGGCCGCCAAGTACGACACCATGCTCGAGGACGGCGCCAAGGTGTACGAGGTATTCATCCGCGCCAAAGGACCTAACCAGTGGTTCCCCGTCGGACCCATGGCCGTCAAGCAGGACTGGATGATCGTACCGGAGATGTGGAAAGCGGAGGCTGACATGAAAAAAGCGGGGTTCAAGATGTACCCCGCGCTGCTCAACGCTCCGTGCTTCGGCAAGGTTGAGTACGGGTACCGGGTCCGGGACGACGAGAAGAAGGTGACGGAGGAGGAGATCCGCGAGGCGGGCGGCAAGCTCAACCCGTTCGAGGACGTCGTGCTGCTCGAACGAGCGGCGGACGGAAGCGACGGGGCGCCGGCGGAACTCGGGTGGAAGGAAAAACTCGACAAGTGGATGAACCCCTACGGCTCCGGCAAGTGAGCGCATCGTGTGTTAGTGTTTAGAGTGTGTTACAAGTAAGTTGTTAAGCATCACGAGTTGAGAGGACAGAGAACCCAGCACTTCGGTGTCTAGAAACCGACCAGACACTCGAGCTCTGAGCAGTTGTACGTGGGTAGTTCGTAGTGCCCCATCCTCGCGAGCAGCGCCGACCCGTAACTCGCCTCCGCAAACTCCGACGCCGTCACCGGGATCCCGCCGTTCGCCCGCGACCGAATCGTGCTCCACTTATCGTTCTTGGCACCCCCGCCCGCGGTGTACACCCTCGCCACCTTCGACGAGCCCATGGCGGCCATCTCCGCGTACGAACGCGCCTCGACGCCCGCGACGGAGCCCAGAATGGCTGTAAATAAAACATGACGTCATTACAATTGCCCATACGAAAATAAAAAGAAACTCACCGCGAAGGTAATCGGCGTCCGAGTCCGGTCTCGGGCACAGCGCCTCAGTCGCCTCTTTCACCGTCATACCAAAGCCCATCAGGACGCCGGGGTAGTAGTCCGGCACGTCCTTTTCCTTCTCGGCGTCGTCTAAGTCGATCAATTCCGTCAATTCCACGAGCTCGTCGTCGGAGAAGTTTGAACGAAGGAGCCATCCGCCGAGGTTGCTGCTCCCGCCCACAAGCCACGATCCTGTAAACAAAACACTTGAAGTCATACTAATTGCCCGTACGAGAATGGAAAAAAGAAACTCACCGCACAGCCTGTGCGAGTAAACACCCTTCGCGCTGTCGTCCACGCGCGTCTCGCTCACGAGCTTGAGCGCGAGCGAGCTCCCAAGGCTGGTCACCGCGTCCCCTACGTCCGTACACCTCGCGGCGACGAACGCGGCGATGGAATCAGTCGTCCCGGCGATCACCGCGCATCCCCCCGGCCTGGTGAAATATTTCATCGCCGCCTCGGTGGCCACCGCGCCGGTCTTGGTCCCCGGCGCGCGCACGTTCGAGGGCAGCATGGACGCGTACGGCAGCGACTTCATCCATGCCGGGTAGTCCCCGTGTGTGCCCAAGCCCGGGTCGAACCCCAGCTTCAGCGCGTTGTTGTGGTCCGTCTCGCCGTCCAGTCCGTGGAGTAGAAACGCGATCCAATCGGCGTGATGTAACAATTTGGCGTTCCCGATCGTTTCCCCGTTGCCAAGCCACCAGCTGTGCAGCTTGCACAGCGCGCTGGACGGTGTCCGCACGGTGTGCCCCTCGGGTGCCATGGCGCACACGGCGTCCATGGCGTCGTTTCGTTTCTCGTTGTACAGCATGGGGGGGTAGATCGGTTCGCCGGATGCGGCGTCGACGATGAGGACGGTGCCCGAGGTTCCGTCGATGGACACCGCCGCGATGCGTGATCGGACGGTGTGTTCATCGAGTTGGTCGAGGAGGGACCAGAGCGCGCCGCGCCATGCCTCGGCCCATCCGCCTTCCGGGATCCCGTCGCCGGCCTTACCGCCGTCGACGATGGGAGGGTACTTGGCGGTGGTCTCGACCAGGATGACGCCGTCGGGTCCCACGACGGTGGCTCTCGCGCCGGAGGTGCCGAAGTCGAGGCCTAGGAAGAGCGCGTCGTCGTCGGCGGATGGGAGGACGGTGGCCGCGTTAACTGACGGTGCCATCGCGCGGGTGGTGAACGCGGAGAGGTCGCCGGTGCGGCGCGAGGAAAGAGACGCGTGAGATGCGCGTCGGGTTGGGCTCGCTCGCCCCGAGACGACACCGCGGTAGCTATCGGGTCCGACGCTTGGCCTCGCCCGGGGAATAGAGACGCCGCGGCCGGTCGCTACAGATGCGAGTCCGGCGCGCGCGACGATCGAGACCGCGGAAGATGCCGCGACGACGAGCATGTGACACGACGAAGTGGCGGAGACGAAGACTCGCATCGATCGATCTGGATAAACCGAGGCTACCCGCGGGAAGAAGGCCGTTGCCGTGAGATGGAAAGCCTCGGAAGGATGGCGCCCATCAGTCTACCCCGCGCTATGCAATACTCGCAGGGGGCGGGAGTTAGCAGCCAGATGTCGGTGCCCTCAGGCGCCTGGGAGGAACTGCGCCGCGAGGTACGCCCCCGTCGATCCCCCACAACGAACCCCCCCCCCTCCACATCACCGCGCCAACAACGTGCGGGCACCCCCAAACTCGAGATCCCCCGCGCTCCCCGTGCTCACCGTCCACGCCTCCACCCTTGTCACCCAGGCGCGGTCGCTGGAGTCAGAGATCGACGGTAAGCTCGCGACGCTACAGAGGGCGGCGAGCACCGCCGGCGTCGGCGTTCGCGACGCCCTCCTCGCGGGCGATTCCCTCGACGCGCAGGTCACCGACCTGGAAGCGCTGCTGCAGAGGCTCGCGGACGTGAGCACCGCCATGGCGGGCGCGGTCAAGGGCGGCGTGGGTGATTCGCGCGCGCACACGCTCGCCAGGCATAAAGACATCTACGCCGAGTACCAGTCCGAGCTGAGGCGCGCCAAGAACGCCGTGCAGCAGAGCAGGGAGAGCGCCGAGCTCTTAGGGAGCGGCCGGATATCAGGCGGGCTGAATGGGAATGATCACTTCGGAGACTCCTCCGCCGGGTCGCAGCTGATGCGCGAGCGCGGGACGATCATGAGCAGCACGTCCAAGGTGGACGACGTCATCGGGCAGGCGCAGGCGACCGCGGCGGCGCTGGTGAACCAACGGGGGATCTTCCAGAACGTTAACCGGAACCTAGACGCCATCGGAGGACGGTTTCCGATGGTCAACAACCTGCTCACCGCCATCCGGCGGAAACGGTCGAAGGACACCATGGTCCTCGCCACCGTCGTCGCCATCTGCACCGCGTTCACGCTCATATACTGGCTCTCTAAATAGGCATCCGAAGACTTAGCATCCTCAATACACAACACACTACTAGTAGGCTTTCGCGACACTCGGCTCGGTTTGTTTGTTTCTCACAAGAGTTTTTGGTTTTTTTGGTTTTTGGAGCTACGAGGTGGCCGCCACACTTCCTGTTGTGTCACCGCCCCGAGCGCGAGACGCGGGTATCGGCATCCATGCGCCCGCCGCCCCGTGCGATGCTGACCCTCCTCGTCGCCGCGCTGGCGCTCGCCGCCGCGCCGTGCCGCGTAGCCGCCCGCGAGGTGGCCACCGGTGGTGTTCAGACCGCGGCGGTGGGCGACACCGGCCGCGCGGCTTCGCAGGCTGCGTACTTCGACCCGCGCCCGCCCGTGGACTGCCGCGCGCTCGTCTTCACCGGCATCGCGGGCGACTGTAACCTCGACGCGGGGGGAACGTACGACTCGTGCTGCGGGACCCTGCGCCGCGCCGAGGCTGCGCGGTGCTTCTGCGACCGAGGCGTCGTGAACGCGGTACGGTCCGTGATCGGAGAGGCGGGACTAGAGTACTTCCGCTCGTTCGCGCGGTCCAAGTGCGGGTACGCGCTGACGGAAGGCGACGCGTGCGGTGTCGCGGGGAGTACCACGGCCTCATCGACGCTCGGGGAACGCGAGGTGACCACCCTGCAGCAGCAGCAGCCGGGGCAGCAGCTGCCGCAGCAGCCGGGGGTGGAGGAGGAAGAAGAAGAAGACTACGAGGCTACTGAGTTCCCTCCTTTCCCGCCCGAGCCGGGTATACCCCCGGCGCCCACAGCGCCGCCGCTGACGGACGGCGCGAACGCTCCAGAGTTTCCGCCGATCCCCGACTCCGAGCCACGGGACCTACCCCCGGTCCCGGCCTTCCCAGCCTTCCCACAGGTCCCGTCGATGCCCCCGGAGCCGGCGCCGCCGCCGCCGCTGACGCCGCCCGCGCCCGCTCCGCCGCCGCCGCTCGGGACGCCCGGAGCCGCGCCGCAGCTCTCCATCCCACCCCCCGCGCCGCAATCCCTCGGCGGGTACCTCAACATACCCCCGCCGGCAGGTGACCCGGTCCGGCGTAAACCCCCGAACCTGCCGAGCATCTGGGACAAGATCAACGACGACAAAAGTGACTTTCAGTTTGGATTCTTCGCCGACGCGGTGGTTGCGACGGGACTGAAAGGTCTGTTCCAATCCGCCGGGCCGTTCACCGCGTTTGTACCCACGAATCGCGCGTGGTACCGCGCGCTGGTGAGCCTCGGGGTGACCAAGGAGGACGTGTTCGAGGACCCCTCCTTGACCGAGGTCATCATGCACCACATACACAGGGGTGAGGTGTACGCGGAGCAAATGTTTTTTGGTAAGAAGATTCCCACGATGCACATGTCCGCGCCGAACGTCGCGAGGTCCGTGCGCGCCGCGCTCGAGTCCGGCGCGGACCCGATCGCGGTCCGCGCGATGATGACAGAGGGCTTGGAAATCGAAACCTTCCAGACGATGTTCCGGAAGATGTACTACGTGGACGGGTGCGACGTGAAGGCGCACTCCATGGATTTAGTCGCGAGCAACGGGGTGAGCCCCGACAACTTGAGCGCCCGTCTCTCGACCCGAACTTCGAATACCGCACCAATAGTGCTCATCCTATCTCCCCCCCCATCTGTGATATAACAGGTGATTCACGCGGTGGACTGCGTTTTGTTCCCGCCGTCGCCGCAGCCGCTGCCCGCGGGTCGGACCGTGGCGCAGGTCATCGTGGAGAGGTTCGAGCTGTCCATATTCGAGCAGGCGCTCACGGGCGGGGGTTTACTACAGGCGATCAGTCAGGCCAGTCCGACGAACCCGCTCACGGTGTTCGCGCCGACAAACACGGCCTTTGTCAAATTCATGGCCTCGAGCCCTTCGTTCTTCATCGACACGCAGGCTGAGCGGGTGGTGAATCCGGGGTACCCGGGTTTGCAGGAGACGCTTCTGTACCACTTCGTGCCCGCGAGGCTCACGAGCGGCCAACTGCAGACGCACAACGCGCGGACGCTTCGCACGTTTGAAGGTAAGGAGATCTTCGTGGAATCGTTCGGTTTGGGCGGGAAAAGGCAGTCGAATTACGTCAACCATTTGCTGGGTCAGAAGCTGTACGCGAACGGGTGCAGGCTGCGGCAAGTTGACTTCATCTGCGTCGACGGGGTGGTGCACACCATCGACTGCGTGCTGCAGCCAAACTTCCGGGACGACCGAGATAAATGGTTCGGGGACACGGAGTGAGTATGATAGCTCGTGTGATGATAATAATTGTCGGATTTTCAAACTCAACGCGGGCCTGCCGAAGTGTTATCTTCAACAGCCCCTGGGGCAATTCGCCCCTTATATACAAAATACAATCAGAACACCTTCTGCTTCTCGAGCTTGTTGCCCGGCCGACCAAACTTGCCCATGAGGAACCTGAACCTCAGGTGATACTCCCGGATGTACATGGGCACCTGCGTCGCGGCGAACATCGCGCACCGCAACATGAGGTCCTTCTCGGACCGAAACATCTCCATCCCGCCGAGCGCGAAAAACGACCCGAACCTCGCCCACGCCACGCACCCGCACAGAAAGCTCGTCACCAACTGCTCACCGAAGCGCAAGGGCATCAGGTGAGGCAAAACGATCGTCGTCATCACGAAGAACACGGCCGTCTTGACCCCAAACTGGTCGTTAAACGCGTCCGGGTCGAACGCGCTCCGGGTTTCGTTCGGGACAATCGCGAACCCGTCGGCGTCGAACGCCAAATTTTCACCGTCGAAGAGGGAAGACCCGTACTTGACTGACATCGCCGCGAGCGCCAGCCTGAAGACGGAGATGCACCCCATGCGCACGCGATGCGAGACGCCGACGCTCTGGAGTACCCCCATGATCGCCACGGGGGCCATGATCATGGTCATCAGCAAACTGAAAGGCAACGACGGAAATTCCGTGTCGCGTCCCGACACGTACATCTCCAGCAAAGTGAGATACCCGGCGGTGGCCACGCACACGAAGATGAGGAAGCACGCGGCGAGTAACCCCGCCCTCACCTGCCTCTGGAATTGGAACACACACATGATCGCCACGGGGGCCATGATCATCAGCGAACCAAACGGCAACGACGGGAATTCCGTGTTGCTGTACAACTCCAGCATCGTGAGGTAACCCGCGGTCATCGCGCACACGAAGATGAGGACGAACGCGGCGAGTAGCCCAGCGTTCACCGCCGGCGCCGTGATCTCATCCGCCAAGGATCTGAAAGCATCCTCGACGACGGGATCCTCGAACCGCATCAACCCACGCGTGTTCCACGGGGTCTGGCACACCAAAGGCTCGAGCCCCTTTGTCTCCTTGAGCCTGAGCGCGGAGATTGAGACAACCTCCTGGCGGTACTCAGCCTCGGCGACGTCGCTGCACATCTCAGACGCGGCTCCCTTGGAAGCCTCCGCGGCGACAAGGCTATCCCCGATGGGCGATTCGGCCAACACGGCGCCGCCTTCGCCGGTTCCTCGGTGCTGTCCATTTCCGGATTCAAAACCGAGGCATCGCATCGTCGCGTCCACGGACTCCGCGAGTGGAAACGCCAGCCACACCTGCGCGGGCCCCCTGGTCAGCGAATAGACGTAGCTGAACGTGGCCCAGCACTGGTCGTCTTGTAAGATCAAGGATGCGATGTATGTCAGCGTCGGATCGCGCCCGCACGTGATGACCCGCTGGAGCGCATTCTCCAGCACCGTCTGGTTCAACTCGATGAAAAACGGCTCCGCACACGCCGTCGCCACCGCGCCGAGCGCCGACACTGCCAGCTCCGCCGCGCTCTCGTAGAGATCGTGAACCAGGCGGCGGGTATCGGCGCCGGCGAGGTCGTGCGGCGGCGGTGCCAGGCCTTTCATCGATCCGAGTGGTGGCCTCTCACCGTCCTCACTGCGCTGGTCGGGCGCGGACCCTTCGGTGTCTTGGTCGGAATCCGTTTGCGAGAGGGTTTGCCCTTGGAAGCCCGCGGAAGCCCGGTACTGCTCCGCGCGGAGCTCTTCGCCATACCCTTCATCGTCCACCACCTTGGCCACCCCTTTCATCCACGCGTGCGGGTCCTTACACCCCCCGATCATGGCCTTCACGAGCTCGGCGGCGGCGCCGCCGGTTGAATCCTCGCCCTCCCCCGCCGACGCCGCGGCGGCGGTGTGCAGCGGCGTCCACAGCTTGTCATCCACCGGCATGTCCACGCCGCCGAACAGCCGTTCCCCGAGGTCACCTTTGGCGTCGTCGGCGTTGCCGATGAGTTCGAAGAGCTGCCAGAGCGTATCCGGGCATCCGTACGCGGCCACCTCGTTCATCACCCGGCTCTTTCCGAACCTCCGCTCCGTCAGCGACGTTTTCAGCGCTTGATCGATGTCGTCGCCGGCGTCCGCGTGAACTTCCAGAAGCCTGCATGCGAACGCGTTGAGAAGGTGGAGCAGGCCTTGACCGCCCGCGAGTTCGCATCCGTCCATCAGGGCGTTGGCGTCGCAGCTGTTGTCGAAGAGGAGCGCCGCCAGATCTACGAGCGCGCGATCTTCGCAGTCGTCCGCGCTGCTCCTCGTCGACCACCTGCGCTGCTTCGGTTGTTTCCGCTTTCGCTGATCCTCCGTTGGGGTCGCGCGCTGCTTGCGACGACCCGACCTGGTTCGCGCGGCGATCGAATCCTCGCCGATGTCGTCATCCTTCGCGTCCAACACAGCTGTGTTTTCGTCGTGATCATTCTCGCGATCATTCCCGTGTCGAACGTCGTGGTCCGAGCCGGAGACGCTCGAGCGGTGCCCCGAGGCGCGCTGCGATCGTACCTCCCCGTCATCGCGGTTCCCGAGGAGCATGTTCCCGACGAGCGTCCGAATGTTTCCGACCATGCCCATCACGGACGGGCCCCCGCGCGCGCCCCGAACCCCTCGTTGAACCGTGCACGTCAACCCTAAGTACAGCGCAGCCTCTTCGCACAGGACGGGATCTTTGAGGTACAGCACCCGCCGCGGCGGCCCGGCTGGATCGACCGGCGCCGCGGGCCCGTCATCCTCGTTCACCCAGTACGGTCGCACCACGAGCACGCCGCTCAGGCCCGTCGGTGGGATGCGTATGGAGACTCGTCCCGTGAGTCTATTGGTCCATAGCTGTCCTCGGATCCACCGATCTCCGAGCTTCGCGGTGAGGGTGGCGGCACGGGGTATCGGCTCCGGCCACTCCACCACGGTCGCCTCGGTGCTCAGCCGGACCATGCTCTCGGCCTCGACGAGCGGTAGCGCGAATCCCGACATGGATGTACAAAGAGAGCGCCCCACGCTTCGCTCCCCTCCAATGTGTCGAACCCCCGCCCCACGTGGGAAAACTTGTCGTCTGTGTCCCTCTGTGTGAGTCATATTCATAATCTTATATGGCTTTCCAGTCTGCATTTTAGTGAATTGTGCATTTTCGAGGAGTCGCACTGATAACGCGTTCAAATAGACGACAAAATTTTGTGCGCACACCAAGTCCTGACCGGTCCTGACATTGGCGCCATAGGGAATTTATGCGTTATGAATTTTATGCGGGATTTGGTGACTAGATTTCCAGCAGACTCTCATCATCCACGAACCGATCTCGATCCGACTTGCGCGCAACTTCAAACCATCGGACCCGCAGAAGAAGGGGGGTGCCCAAAATCGAGAGCGATGGGACGGCGCCCTTCGGGGGGCAAGTCCCTCGATGGAGGCGGCATGGCCTCCCTCGCCGAGTTCGGGTTCAGCGGCGTTCCGAAAGCGCGGGCGAGCGCGGAGGGCGAAGGAGGGAGCGGGTCGGGCGATCGTCGCGCGTCCGGGGGTCGCGCGGGAGGAACGACGACGACGACGACGACGACCGTGGCACCCGCCGGACGCAACAGCTGGGGCGGACGGACCAACAACAACCGCAACAGCTGGGGCGGACACAGCCGGGGAATCGTCCCAACGCCGTTCAACGGAGCCTTCGTTGGCGCCGAGCTCGCATCACCCAACTCCTTGCTGCTCTGGTTCCACTCCGAACGCGCGGAGCGGATCGAGAACGCGCTGAGCGAGAAACTCTCGGATGCGCTGCTCCAGCCCTTGTACGCCATAGGCAGGCTGCACGAACGCAGGTGCAGCTACAAGGACCTGGAGGAGGAACGCAAGCGCCGGCGTGATCCCACGCGGAAGGACGACAGGTCGTTGGAGCCCGCACCGCCGGTCAAGGCTGCCATCGACAGCGTCGCCGCGATGAGATGCTCGCGTTGCACCCGAGATCCAGAAAACGGCGAACCCGGGACGATCGTCGCGTGGCTGCTTCAGTTCAACGACACCAAGGAAACCATCGAGGGATACGATAAGATCGCGAGGTGCCTCTACGAATGCGACCTCGTGAACCCGGAGGCGCCGCCGTTCGCAGCCAACAGCCACCTCAAAGAGTGGATCCCGCAAGCCACTCGCTCGGTTTTAACAAACACGAAAGATTTGGCGAAGGACGACGCCGTTGACGACTCGATGCGAAAGATCCCGCGCAGGCTCGCACTCGCCTTGTTCCCTTTTCAGGAACAAGGCGTTCGTTTCGGGTTGAAGCGGCACGGCAGGTGCCTGATCGGTGACCAGATGGGCGTGGGCAAGACACTGCAGGCGCTCGCGCTGGGTTCGTGCTACCTGGACGAAGGCCCGCTGTTGGTCATCTCTCCCAAATCGATGCGACTGACTTGGGCTCGGGAGCTCGAGCGTTGGCTCCCGGACTTACGGCCGAAGAACCTGCTGGTGTGTGATTCGCAGGCGCAGGGGACGGCTCCGCTGAAGCTGTTCGCGCGCGCGATGCGGATTCGCGAACGGTTGCGGGCGATGGGTGAGTTTCTTTTTAATTCTCGTACGGGCGATTAGACTGACGTCGTGTTTTGTCATCAACAGGTGAGTTGAACGGAGAGGAAGACGAGGTGGGCGGCGTGACTGACGCCATCCAGCGCATGGAAGACATGGAGACGGCGCGTAAGATCGTCGAGCAACCCCGCGTCGTCGTCGTCGCATACAAGATGTGCCAGCTGCTCACCACCCACATCCGAAGCATCCAGTGGGGCGCGGTGATAGTCGACGAGTCGCACACGCTTCGAACGACACCGAAGGCTTGGGAGGGCGACGACTGCGAGTCCGAGCAGACGGCGTCGATACTCCGGATGCTCCGCGGGTCCAAGCCGGAGTACGCCAAGAAGGACAGGAGGGAGACAAGGGGGCTGGCGCCCGTGTCGGCTCGAGTGATTTTATGCAGCGGAACGCCGAGCTTGACCAAACCTTTCGACATGTACAACCAGGTGGACGCGTTGCACCCGGGGCTGTTGGGCGATAAGAACACCTTCATGCACGTCTATTGCGACTTCAAATCCGACAAGTTTGGAAACCAAAACTCACGGGGCGGTAAGCGGTTCGCGGAGTACCAGGTTTTGCTCAAGAACGTCATGATCCGCCGGCTTAAATCTGAGGTCGCCGCCGATTTACCTCCCAAGCAACGCGAGAAGGTGTACGTCGACGTGACCAAGGCGGATATGTCCGAGGCTTGGAGCGAACTGAGCGAACACCGCGTGAACCTCGAGGACGACGGCGTGGACTGCGAGGGTGAGCCCAACAGCGCGGGCGCCATCGCCAAGATGCAGGCGATCGGCCTAGCGAAAGCTAGGGGCGCGAGCGAGTGGATCCGCGACTTGTTGGGTATCGAGCAAGGCGGCGGCGACGTGACTGCGCGGGACTGGCGGGACATGTCCGAGGAGCAGCAAAAGGACCACGCGGATTCCCTGCAGCAGATGCCCAAGACGGTGATATTCGCCCACCACCGATCCGTGATGGACTACGTCGAGGACAAGGTGCTGCGACAGATGCCGCGGGACTGGGGCGACGAGAAGAGGCTTCCGTACATTCGCTTCGACGGCGGCACCAGCGGCGAGGAACGTGACGTGGGGATGGAACGGTTCCGCAACGACGACAACTGCAGGGTCGCGCTCGTGTCCGTCACCGCCGGCGGCGTGGGCATAGACTTCTCCCGCGGTTCCGTCGTGATATTCGTCGAGTTGCCGTTGGCGCACCTGGTGGAGCAGGCTGAGGACAGGGTACACCGCCAGGGCGTCACTGACCCGGTGACCGTGTACTATCTCGTGGCGAGGGGCGCGGGGGAGTGGCACGACAGGAAACGTCTGGAGAGTATCGATGTGTCTCTGGATACGACGCGGCGCGCGCTCGGCGACCACGACGCGGCGGACGCGCGAGGTTTGGACGTTCGAAACAGAAAAAGCGCAAAGGCCGAGGGCGACGGAGACTCTTTACTCGACGGAGACGATTTGAACGTAACCGACGCCGATGACGGCGACGGCGACGGCGACGCTCCGCTCGACTGGTCCACGCGTACCGACGCCCATCCTGCACAGTTCGGCGAGGAGGAGGAAAGGTCCTACGTCGTCCCCGCGCCTCCAAACGACTTGTGGTTCGAATACAGCGGAGCCACTCAACGCGTTCACCTGCACGAAGCCCCCGACGGGTCCGCGCCCCTCGGCCAGTCCTTCGACCCGAACGACGTGCTTCGGGCCGAGCGACGCATACGCGCCGAGCTGGACCCGAATTCACCCGACGACGTCAAGCGTCGGCGGTGGTCCAAGCCGTTGGACGTCCGCCTCTCCGACGCCGCCTCGGACGATTGCCTCGTCGGCGGCGACAAGAGGAGCGGGTTCTCGCGGAGTTTCGCGCCGAGGCTCTGGGGCGACGTGGACGCGGTGTTCGCGGCCGCCGCGTACGTGCACGAGCTCGACGCGCTCAAGGCTGAGGATAAGAACACGATCTCCAGGGTCCACGCGTGCGTTCGCGGCGGCATCAAGGATTACATCCACGGTAAGATTGACCCGATCGTCACAACTCAGTCGAAGGAACTCGGGACGGGCTCGACCACTCGACACGGTACCGGCCGCCGCGCCGATATCCCGGAGCACGCGGAGTGGCGCCCGGTGCTCATCAGGCAGGTTCGCGGCGGTGAACCTCGCCCGGCGAAGGAGCCGGTGAGCTTAGGGTGGGAAGACGCGTCCGTCGACGGGAAGAAGAAGACGTCAATCGCCACGGGGACGCTGCTGTGCCTGAAGTGCATGAGACCGAGGGATTTCGCGAACCCGTTCGGAGAGGACGCGCCGGACCTGGACCTGGACGTCGTCGAACGTCACGTCCGCGCGTTCACCCAGGCGATCACGCAGGGTCCCAAGCTCATCGACTCGATGGCGGATCTGTTTTGCAGCGAAGAGTGCGCGGTGGAGGACCGACAGAGCAGAAGCGCCGGGGCGCTGCGCGAGGCGTGTCACAAAAGGGACCGCGGCGTGTGCGCCGAGTGTGGGCTGGACTGTCACGATTTGGTCAGCAGGATCAAGGTGATGAGGAGCCAGGACGCACGGCGCGCCGCTATACTCGCCGCGTGGCCGGCGATGGGTAACCACGGTAACGGTTCGAGGCTCAACGCGCTGGTGCAAAAGGCGGCTTCCGGATACGCTTGGGAGTGCGATCACGTGCGGGCCGTGTACGACGGCGGCGGGCAGTGCACGGTCGATAACTGCCAGACGCTGTGCGTGTTGTGCCACAAGCAGCGGACCAGGACGCAGGCGAAGGACCGCGCGAGTCGGCGCAAGGATGAGAAACTCGCGGCGAACCCCGAGAAGAAGAAAAATACCATCCGAGCGGGTTTCGCGGCTGCGCACCTCGCGAACTGCGTGGACCTGACCGATTTACCCGAGTTTGTCGATACGGATGATGACGTCCTCGGCGATGACGTCCTCCACATCGTGTCTCCCTCGGAGACGACGGCGGCGGCGGATGACAAAGCGCCCGACAGAGCCGAGTTGCTCGTCGCCAAGGACTCCGACGCCCTCGACTCGGACTCGGACTCCGTGGTGCCCGAAACGGACGATGAGGCTGACGAGAACATCGCGCCGACGCAGGAGTTCCCGGTGTTGCCCGCGAAACGGAAGGCGGCGTCGGCGGTTGCAGACGACGGCAAGGAAAACATTTAGAAACTAACGTTAGAACGGAGAACAAAGGCGCAACTTATTAGTCTAGAGCGCCGCCACTACGAGTACGTCAGGGAATAAAGACTGATATATTACACAGATGGTCCTTCATCGTCCTCTAAAGCTGGTTGATGCGCTTGACCACCGGCCCGTCCCACTGCTTGACCTCGATGTGCCCCGGGCTCGGTTCCGGCAACGAATCCGGCGACCTCGGCTCCTCCGGCTCTTCCACGTCCGAGCCCAGCTCCACGCCCCTCGGCGGCGTCTCACACCCAACGTTCATCGCCTTGAGCGTCTCCGGCGAGTACGTCTTGACACCCGCGTCGTCGTTGACGCCTTCAACGACGTCAACCCCCTCAGCCGCACCAGGCAGGTTCACGTCAACCTCCTCTTTGCCAAAAGTCTCGAGCGTGGGCGCCACGGATTTGTTCACGCCCGCGAGGTCGACGTCCCCGATGGCCCGCGCGAACCGCTCGTAATCAATCTTACCCTTCGCATCCGGCCCGCGGAGGTCAGTATCCGCGGCGCACTGGCTCAGCGCCCGGTCGATCGCCGCCTGGTCCACCTCGACGTCGCACGCCACGAGCACGCCACGGATGTCCTCCTCGCTGAGCGCGCCAACCTGCGCTTTGTCAACCGTCTCGAAGGACTCGCGGAGCTTGTTCGCGTCGGGGCGTCGGACGGGCCCCGGCGCGAGCGCGCGGGTGAACTGCGCGACCGTGATCGTGGACGCACCGTCGGTGATCTTGGCGAAGAGGGCGTCGGCGTCGGACGCTTCGACGGCGCCAAGCCCGACGGAACTCAACGCCCTTTTGAACACTGCCGACGTCACCGCCCCGCCGTCGCCCGTCTCCATCAACTGCCCGTAGTACCAAGTCGCGGCTTTCCCCGCAGGAACCTTGGCACTGAACTTCTCGCTGACGACGACGAGGAGCTCGGCGGTGGACATCTTCTTCGCGAACCCCGCGTCGGCGAGAGCGACGGGGGCGACGTAGGAGTTGTCGCCAAACTTCTCCGAGACGCCCTCTTTTTCATTTGCCGCGGTTTCAATCGCACCCTCCTCCGCGGCGCGAACGATGGACACGATGGACTGGATGTACTTGGCGGGCTCCACCCTGGGATGCTCCGCGAGGTGTGCGTCGACGGACGCGGCGTCCGCGGCGTGGTGTGTGGCGGACGGGGGTAGGCGGACCCTGGCGTCCTTGGCCGCTTGCTCAGCCGCGCGAATCGCTTCCGACCTCGCCACGGACCTGGACACGCCCCCCATCTCCTCAATCTCGGTCAAAAGGCCGGTGAGCTCCATGGTGAACCCGGCGATCTTGGCGTCCACGACTCTGGCCTTCTTGGTGGACGCCGTGGGGTAATCATCGAGGAGAAGCTTGTCGGTGAAATCTTGAAACGAAATCTTACCCCCGCCCGAGGAGTCGTACTTGGCCATCAAGGAGTCCACATCCTCCGGCCTGAGCACCAGGTGGAAGTGATGCAGGGCTTCCACCATCGCCTCGCGGTCGATGAAGCCCTTGTTCGTCTTGTCGAAGATCTGAAACGCCTTTCGCCGCTCCGCGGCGCCGCCCGCCGATTTAGCGGCGAGCTTCTCGCGCAGAATCTCCTCGACGTCGTCCGCGTCCATGGGCTTGGGCGCCGCGACGGGCGGCGCCTTGCCTTTCTGGACACCCTTACCGAACCCGTCGATGAAGTCCCGCTTCGCCTGTGCCACCGCGGCGTCGGATAGGGACTTTTGGTGTTCCACAACCGCGTCGCGGAGAGACTCGGTCAGGATCAGTCCCTCCCTGCAGTCGTCGCCGAGTTCCTTGAGCCGGCGGACGAGCTCGGGGTCCGCGTCCGGGCCTAGCACGTCACGCGCGTCCGCGAAGAGCAGCGAGCCGCCCTTGGCGGCGGCCGCGGACGCGAGAGCCTCGCCGGGGCCGGAAAATTTGGCCGAAAACCCGTCGCGGATCTTCGCTTCGGCGTCGGGGTCGATACCAGCCGCGATATCCTCCGGGACAAACCCAGCGACGAACCCGTTGAAGCTCATGCGCCCGGTGGCTGGGTCCGCGTGCGTCGCGAACAGTGAGGAGAGGACGTCTGCGGGGGGAACGATGAGGAAGTTGGCGAGGACCGCTCTGAACTCTGACTCGTTCACCGCGCCGTCGCCGTCGCCGTCGAAGGAGTTAAACGCTTTTCTCAGCGACGCGACGCTGCCCTCGAACTTTTGAGCAATCTTATCGATGATGAGCTCGCGCATCGCGGCGACGTCGCCGCCGTACTGCGCGACGTCTTTCGCGGGCTTGGGTTTACCGTGGAAGCTCTCCGGAGTCGTGGGGATTGAGACAGACGTCGAGGTATAACCGACGACTTCCTCGTCCATGACAGCCTCGAGGAAGGCGCGGTGGTCGACGAGCCCGCGGCCGGCTGGGTCGAGCCTGGTCATCACTGCGGCAACCGCGTCGTCCGTGGCGCTCACGTTGAAGCGGCGCATGACGGCGGCGATGGCGACGGCATCGATCTTGCCGTCGCGATCGGCGGCGAGCTTAAACGCCCTCTGCGCCGCGATTGAATCGCCCTCGCCGGACGCGAGGATCTTCTCGCGCAGGAGGTCGAAGAGCGACACCTTGCGCCCGGCGACGGAGTACACGGGAACCGTCGCCTTGCGCGTCGGGGTTTTCCGCGGGCTCGGGGCGGCTTCAATCGCCGGTGGCGTGTGCGGTCTATCGATGGGTGCGGATTCGGGATTGGCGTCGAAGTGCGCGTGCTTCGTCGTCGTGTCCCCCTTCTTCTTCGTCTTGCGCATCCTGCGCTTGGCCGCGGCTTCCACGGCGCGCGCGATGCGCTCCGTCTCAGCCTTGGCCTCGGCGATGCGTTTGCGTTCCTCGCGAACCTTCTCCACGGCTGCGTCTTTGGACCACGGCTGTTCGGGATGGGGAGGGCGGACGCGCGGCGCGATGCCGTTCGGCGGGGAGCCCTTAAGGACAGGGGCTCCCTCCGGCCGCTTAAAGTTGCCGTATCGGTCGAGCCTCACCTGCGTGACGTCCTGGGGATGAAGAATCGGGAGATGGAAGGGTGAGAACGGGGGTGGGAGTCGATGCGTTTTCTCGGGGCTGTCCGTCAACGTTTAAATGCGCGAGCCTCCCGCGGCGATGATGACCCCGTCTCGGGATGGAAAGGGGCGGGTTTGGATGCTTCGACGCACCTCCACGGGTGGCGCGGTCGTGAACGGCCTGTGTGCGGCGTCGATATTGTCGTTCGCAGCCTTGGAGTACGCCTTCGCGGCGCGCTCTCGCTGGCGCTCCTCGGCGCCTTCCAGCCGAACTTTTCTGTTCTCGCTGACGACCATGAGGACGCGCCTGCGCTCGAGCCGCGGGTCCTTGCCGGACGTCTTGGCCCATGGGGGCACGCCGCCGAACGACATGTTGGGACCGAGGGGTAGCTCTTTTTCCAAGAGCCGGCTCCTCAGGCACGGGGCGGTGTGAAGCGTCCGGGTCCCTGGGAGCTCTTTAAATCACACACCCACCAACGGTCGCGAGAGCGATCGCCGCTCCGTGTTTTTTCCGTCACCCACGAGCTCGCCACAACTCCGTCACCACAGCTCCCGGCGCCGGTGACTGGCCGGAGGGAGACGTTTGTGACACAATGTCCATGTTCGGGGAGGATAAGGAGAGCGAATACGGCCATGTGAAGAAGGTGAGCGCCGTCCCTCACCGTCGCTCCCGTCAACCCTACTCACGTTGCAATCCGAGATCCGCGCCCCTCCTAACAACGAGTTTTCGCCCAGCCTGACCGTCCCCTCTCCATCCACCCCACGAATATCCGCAGGTGTCCGGCCCCGTCGTGGTGGCGGACAACATGTACGGCGCGGCGATGTACGAGCTCGTTCGAGTCGGCGGCGACCAGCTCATCGGCGAGATCATCCGCCTGGAGGGCGAGACCGCGACCATCCAGTGCTACGAGGAAACCTCGGGGCTCACCGTGGGGGACCCGGTGGCGCGCTCGCGGCAGCCTCTGTCCGTGCAACTCGGGCCTGGGGTCATGGGTAACATCTTCGACGGGATCCAGCGCCCGTTGAAGACCATCGCGGACGTGTGCGGCGACTGCTTCATCCCACGGGGCATCAACGTACCCGCGCTCGACTTGAAACACGCGTGGGAATTCAATCACCCGGTCGGTAAAAACGCGCAGTTCAAGGTGGGCGACCTCATCTCCGGCGGCGACATCTTCGGCATCGTCCCGGAGAACAACCTCATCGAGCACAGGATCATGCTCCCGCCCAACGCGCGCGGCCGCATCACCTACATCGCGGACCCCGGCGAGTACACCCTCGAGGACAACGTCATCGAGCTCGAGTTCAACGGAGTGAAAAAGTCTTACTCGATGTTACAGCACTGGCCGGTTCGAGCGGCGCGGCCCGTCGCGGAGAAACTCCCCGCGAACCACCCGCTGCTAACCGGCCAGCGCGTGCTGGACGTCATGTTCCCGTCCGTGCTCGGAGGCACGTGCGCGATCCCAGGCGCGTTCGGCTGCGGCAAGACGGTGATCTCGCAGGCGCTGAGCAAGTACTCCAACAGCGACGGGATCGTTTACGTGGGATGCGGCGAGCGCGGGAACGAGATGGCGGAGGTGCTCGCGGAGTTCCCCGAGCTCACCATGACGCTCCCGGACGGGTCCGAGGAGAGCATCATGAAGCGGACGACGCTGGTGGCCAACACGTCCAACATGCCAGTCGCCGCGAGGGAGGCCTCCATCTACACGGGCATCACCCTCGCCGAGTATTTCCGCGACCAAGGGTACAACATCTCCATGATGGCGGACTCAACCTCGCGGTGGGCGGAGGCGCTTCGTGAAATCTCGGGAAGGCTTGCGGAGATGCCCGCGGACTCGGGGTACCCCGCGTACTTGGGCGCCAGGCTGGCGAGCTTCTACGAGCGAGCCGGGCGAGTCAAGTGCCTCGGTTCCCCGAGCAGGGAAGGTTCGGTGACGATCGTCGGCGCGGTGTCCCCGCCGGGTGGGGACTTTTCCGATCCCGTGACGAGCGCGACGCTGGGCATCGTGCAGGTGTTCTGGGGCTTGGACAAGAAGCTGGCGCAGCGCAAGCACTTCCCGTCAGTCAACTGGCTCATCTCGTACAGCAAATACAACAACGCGCTGGAACCCTTTTACGAAAAGACGGATCCGGAGTTTCTCACGTTGCGCGCAAAGGCGAGGGAGGTTTTGCAAAAGGAGGATGAGCTGAACGAGATCGTGCAGCTCGTGGGGAAGGATTCGTTAGCGGAGTCCGACAAGATCACGCTGGAGACGGCGAAGTTCCTCAAGGAAGATTTCCTCCAGCAGAACTCGTTCACCGCGTACGACAAGTACTGTCCGTTTTACAAATCCGCGGGGATGCTCCGGAACATCGTCAAGTTTCACAACCTGGCGAACGCGGCTGTCGAGAAGACCGCAAACGTCGACGGCGCGAAGATCACGTACAACGTCATAAGGGCTCGGATGGGAGACTTGATGTACCGGATCGCGAGTCAGAAGTTTGAAGATCCGGCAATCGGGGAGGCCGGCGTGACGCACAAGCTGTCGGAGCTGGGACGCGACCTGGCGACGGCGTTTCGGACGCTGGAGGATGAGTTCAGGTGAGAGAGATCGATGAGTGAATGTAGATCGGGCCTGACTCGATCGAGTCGATGAGATTCTCCGCGGGCTCGATCTACGTTCTCTGGAGATCGATTGATTGTTAGTTTTTCTTCGGGCGCGGCGGCGGCGGCGGCATATATCGCTTCAGGCCGGCCAGCGCTGACCGCCGCCGCCGCCGACCCACACTGTACGAACACGGAACGGAAATAGACGATGTCAAATAGCGAATCGAAAACGACGTTCACACACTAATTGCACTGTCATTAGGTCACACGTCCACGGCGCTTTTGTTCGCCTTTGAGAATCCGACGTGGTCCACGCTCGCGAGCGCCGCTCGCAGTGACTTTTGTCTCTCACCGAACACTTCATCGCTGAGCGCCGGCGTCGCCTCTTCACCTTTGACCGGCACCGAGAACGGCAGGTCGATCCAGCTCTTGCATCCCCCGTACTTGTCCAGGTCCGGCGGCAAGGCGTGTACGCGCGGTTTAGGAAGTTTCTTGGCTCGGAGTTCCAAGACTGTGATTGGAGTTTCAGGTTTCCATGAGAGCCGTGACTCGAGCACGTCCCTGGACCACACGTGGTGTTCGTTTAGGGCGTCCAGCACGGCGCTGTCGTGCGTGACCCACGCGCCGGTGACCTCCGCGACGACGGCGATGGGCACGTCCTCGCCTTTCTTCATGTCAGGCACCTTCGCCTCGACAAACTTTTTCGAAGCCGGAGTCGATTGTTTCCCGTCGACGTCCTTGGGGTGGTAGACTGTGGGAAAGAGGCCGAACTGCCGGGCCTCGAGCTTGAACCCGCCCTTGCCGTCCTGTAGGCCGCCTTTGCGGAAGATGACCGTCTGTTCGCCCTCGGCCAGCGCGTTGACGACCGCGCCCCACTCTTTCAACGCGCGGCGTGTCGTCACCGCGTCCGCTTCGTTCGCCTTCAACTCGTCCACGCTGCCGCAGACCCCTTTGTCGTCGCACACGTACGACGGCGCATCAGCCTTCTCGGCTGCGGACGCGGCGACGCGGTATGTTCCTCTGCAGCGGCGGTGGGTGGTGTCGTGGCACCCGGCGAAGGCGGGCGGCGCCGGTCGAAGCCGGAGCGCGGACGCGACGCAGGCCATCTCGAGATCGATGAAAGTGGTGGTGCTGACGCGGCGATCGGGCGCCGAAACTCAGGCGGGATGGGGCTGGGCAACCCCAAATGGGGGAATTTAACCCCAAACTCGCGGCGAATCCAGTGAGCGACAGTCAGGAAAATCGGGAGGGTGCCGTCGAAACTCGCAATCGTTTCCACTTGGCATCGATCTTTCTCGGCACAGTTCGATGGCTCTTCGACACGCGGCCCAGCGACTGGCGCAGCGCGCCGCGCCCCTCGCGGGCCAGGCCGCTCGCCCGCTGCTCATTCCCACATACCGCCACATGGCCTCCGACGCCAACCTCCTGAAGACGGCGCTGTACGACTTCCACCTCGAGATGGGCGGAAAGATGGTACGTCCCGGTCCCACCGCGTTTAAAGGGGCGCCCGCGATCGAGTGACGAGCCGTCGTCGCCGCTTGGTTTTCGATCCCTCCTTCGCGTGTGTTCAGACGATGTGTGTGACGCGGCGTTCGGGGATTCACCGCGGCATCCAAAGCGACGTCGCGACCTCGACCCAAGCGCGAACCCGCGATCGATCCACCCCCCTTCACACGCGACCGAGGAAAAAACACAGATGGATAAACGGGCGGATAACGGAAGCCCGCCCCGGGCTGTCCAGCCCCCGCGCATCCTTCCACCCGGCATCCTTCCCAACCGACGTATCGCGTGATGCACCTCCAACGACACGATCCACTGACCTCCCAAACGCATCCATCCCCACATCCCATCCCCCAGGTTCCCTTCGCAGGTCACAGCATGCCCATCCAGTACAAGGACAGCATCATGGAAGCCACCCAGCACTGCCGCTCCAAGGCTTCCATCTTCGACGTCTCGCACATGCTCGGGTCCTCCATGCGCGGCAAGGACGCCATCGAATTCGTCGAGTCCATCGTCGTCGGCGACATCCGCTCCCTCAAAGACGGCACCGGCACCCTCTCCGTAGTCACCAACGACAAGGGCGGCATCATCGACGACACCGTGGTGACCAAGGTCAACGACGAGGACGTGTACATTGTCCTCAACGGCGCGTGCAGCGAGAAGGACCAGGCGCACATCAACAAGCACCTCGCCGCGTTCAAGGCCAAGGGTAAGGACTGCGAGTTCATCGTCCACGGCGATCGATCGCTCCTCGCGTTCCAGGGGCCCAAGGCTGTGGATGTCCTCCAGCCCCTCGCGCCCGACATCGACCTGTCCAAGCTCTACTTTGGCATGTTCACCGAGGCTACCGTCGCGGGGAAACCCGTGTGGCTCACGCGCACCGGCTACACCGGCGAGGACGGCTTCGAGATCTCCCTCAAGAAGGCCGACACCGTCGATCTCACGAAGAAGCTCCTCGAGAACCCGGATGCCAGGTTGTGCGGCCTCGGCGCGCGCGATTCACTTCGCCTGGAAGCCGGGCTGTGCCTCTACGGGAACGACCTGAACGAAGACATCGGTCCCATCAAAGCGGGATTAACGTGGACCATCGGCAAGTCCCGCCGCGATAAATGCGATTTCGTCGGCGGTGACGTCATCAAGGCGCAGCTCGAGGATCCCAAGACGGTCACGCACCGACGCATCGGCCTCAAGGTTGGCAAAGGCGCACCCGCGAGGGGCGGAAGCAAGGTTCTATCCGCCGACGGAGAAGTCGTCGGCGAGATCACGTCCGGCGGATTCTCCCCCGTGCTCCAGACGAACATCGCGATGGGGTACGTGCTCAAGTCACACGCCAAGGCGGGTACCGAGCTTCAGGTGGAGACGCGCGGACGGAAGAGCGAGGCGGTCGCCACTAAGATGCCCTTCGTCACCTGCCACTACCACCGCCCCGCAGCCTAAACATGCGTCGTTTTAGCCGTGAAGTGAATCGTGTGTTCTAACGTGTAATGCAAAGGCACGCAGAGTATTAAAGCCCACGCACGTCTCGTGCGCGTTCGTTCGTTTCGGTTTACAACAGACGCGCGCCTGCCTGTAGTGGCGGCGCGGTCGACAATATGACTACATCAACGCGGTCAAACTCGACGGAGGAGAAGAACCTCTTCTCAATCAGATGAGAACCCACGTGTGCCGCTCTCGGCTTGGACACGTGTCACGATATGCCGTAGCCGCAGCACTCCGCGCACTGCTCCAGCGCGGTCCCCAGGCACCTGGTGCACTTCTGGTGCTTCGGGTACTGCAACTCCCCGACGCCCCCGCACAGGACACACCGTGACACCCCCCGCCCCCTGCATCGCTCGCACCGCCCATGGACTTTGTCAAACTCCATGATCGCCGCGCTCACGTGCTTGCGCACGCCGTCCAGGTTCACTCCCAGGTCGGTCTCCGTCTTTTGCAGGCACCGCAAGGTCTCCTGCAGCATCGCCTTGGTGCTCCAGTCCATCCTCGAGGATGGCGGGTGGAGTCAAGACGCGCTTCGTCGGCGGAGGTGACAGTGGCGAAAGATTGACTCTCGAGTCCGAGTCACGATTTTTCACCGCGGATTATCATATCACGATTTGCAAAACTGATGTCCTCACCTTTTGTCAACTCTCCGCGACGGATATCCGTCGAAAACCGTCGACGGATCCTGGTGGTCGCCCGCCATGCGCGCGCCGAGACGCGGGAAGGTCGAATCACGACGCGACGTGACTGAGGGAATCGCTCTATTCGATGCACTGAACGAGTGCGCGGCCTTTGCGGAGCGTAAATCCCACAATTAGCGGTGCCGCGCCCCGCGCCGTGCGCACAATCCGTCGACGGATATCCGTCGGGAAAAACGGAAAATTCGGAGGTTTGCGGTTTCCGAGGACATCAGTTTTGCAAATCGTGATATTCGCGGCATTCGCCGCCTCGTTTATCATTTGCGCGCCAAAACCTCGAAGGGCGCCGGTCCCTGAGCACTTGCCAAGGCGCGGATGTATCGTGCCGGAAAGGTTATACAATCCGTTGCTACAATGACGGGCATCTCTCTCACCGCCGGCTTCGCTAACGGCGCGCTCGCCAAGCAGGTGCGCCCCGACACGCCGCACGCCCCGCGAGATCACCGCGCGTTAGGTCGCGAAACAACGAAGATTTTCCCACGCGATCTTGAAATACCCGCGCGAGTCCTCCCACGTGTCTTCCCCCTTCACGACCGAACCTGACCGTCCCGCGTCCCACACCGTCCCTTCCTTCCTTCCATCCAGGGTATCAGGGCCACCAAACGCGCGATCCATCGCCGCGCCCCCGCCGCGATCATCGCGTCCACCGCCGACGGTGCCGGATCGAACGACGATTCGAGCTTCACGGGTGCCAGCTCCTTCAGCAGCTCCGCCTTCCAGGGCGCCCCAAAGTCCTCCGTCGCCGCCAGGCTCCTCGCGCAGTCCGCCGCGAAGACCGCGGCGACTAAGCGACCATCCCCCACCAAGCCCGCCGCCAAGAAGCCCTCCGCCAAGACCAAAGCCTCCGCCAAACAGGCCAAGGCGGCCAAGGAACCCACCAAGATGACCGCCGAGGAAACCGCCGTCCGCGACGCCAAGAAGAAGGCGCTCGACCGCGTCCTCGGCGAGATCGACGCCAACTTCGGTAAAGGGTCCATCATGAAGCTCGGCGAGGCTGGCCAGGCCAAGGTGGCCACCTTCCCTTCCGGCGCCATGACACTCGACCTCGCGCTCGGCGGCGGCCTCCCCCGGGGCCGCATCGTCGAGGTATACGGTCCGGAGTCTTCCGGAAAGACGACCCTCGCGCTGCACGCCATGGCGGAGATGCAGAAGATCGGCGGGACCGTCGCGCTCATCGACGCGGAGCACGCGTTCGACCCGGAGTACTCCCAGCGCCTCGGCCTGAACGTGGACGAAGTCGTTGTGTGCCAGCCGGAGACTGGGGAGATGGGCCTGGAGGTTGTCGACACGCTGGTGCGATCGTCCGCGGTTGACCTCATCGTCGTGGACTCCGTCGCCGCGCTCGTCCCGCGGTCCGAGATTGAGGGCGAGATTGGCATGGTGCAGGTGGGCGCGCACGCCAGGCTCATGTCCCAGGCGCTGCGCAAGATCAACGTCAACGCCGCCAAGGCTGGGGTCACCATCATCTTCCTCAACCAGCTCCGCAGCAAGGTTGGCGTCATCTACGGCAACCCCGAGATCACCACCGGCGGTAACGCGCTCAAGTTCTACGCCTCCGTGCGCCTCGACATTCGCCGCAAGGAGATCATCCGCGGCAAGGCGGGCGCCGACGACGAGGGCGTCCGCGTCAAGTGCAAGGTTGCCAAGAACAAGATCGCGCCACCGTACAAAACGGCCGAGTTTGACATGATGTTCGGACTCGGCATCTCCCGCGACGGGTGCATGCTCGACGCCGCGGACGAGCTCGACGTCATCACCAGAAGGGGCGCGTGGTACTCCTACGGCGAGGAGCGCCTGGGCCAGGGACGAGCGGCGGCCATGGAGTTTTTCGACGCCAACCCCGAGATCAAGACGCAAGTCGAGGCGGACGTGAGGAGGACCATCGCGGAGCGCCTGGCGGGGACCTACGGTATCAAGCCCAACGATCCGTCCGATGCCAAGTCCGAGCCGGTGCTCGGGGCGTTCGCGGGCGCGTCCGGCGGCGGGCTCTTCGAGGCGCCCGCGGCTGGCGAGGGTATTCGCGACGGGATGGAGGACATCTTGGACTTTGACGAGGATGAGGAGGAGTCCGCCGCGAGGTGAAGCGTCGCTCGAGGAGTTGCGCCTACGTTATGATACGAGGGTCCGGCGGGGACCCTGAACTACCTGCATGTTGCTGTAAATATTGACTGAGCCACGTACAAACTTGTTTCGTCCATTAACGAGCTATTTCCTGCACTCCTTGCACCGACAGCGTACACGACCGTGCTCGCAGATTGATCCCCCACCGCACTCCTTGCACTCAGAGCGCCGACGACCGTGCTCGCAGATTGATGCACCACCGCACTCCTTGCACCGATAGCGCACACGACCGTGCTCGCATATTGATGCACCACCGCACTCCTTGCAATAAGAGCGCTGACGACCGTGCTCGCAGATTGATCCCCCACCGCACTCCTTGCACTGAGAGCGCTGACGACCGTGTTCGCAGATTGATCCCCCACCGCACTCCTTGCAGTAAGAGCGCACACGACCGTGCTCGCAGATTGATCCCCCACCGCACTCCTTGCACTGAGAGCGCTGACGACCGTGCTCGCACATTGATGCACCACCGCACTCCTTGCACACATGGCGCCGACGACCGTGCTCGCATATTGCAGCCCCACCGCACTCCTTGCACTGAGACCGCCGACGACCGTGCGGACAAGCACCGCACACCTTGCACTTAGAGCGGTACTTCACGCCATGCTCGCATGGCCCCTTCGTCCGAGGGGCTCTCTTCCGCTTCGCGCCCTTTCCCTCGGAAGGCGTCGTTCCGTCTTCCCCATTTATCCCATCGTCGTCAGCGGGAGGCTCCACCTTGACATCCGGGACATCGTCGTCGGGCACTTCCTCCTCGACGGATTCGATATGCTTGATCAACCAGTGTGGGCGCCAGATCGTGGTCATCGTATGCGGCGATATATCCGCGGGGCGTCGGGTTGTGCCGCTCGAGGTGGGGGCCGGCCCGAAAAGACGTCGAGGTCTCGATCTTTCCAACGAGCCCGCGAAACCCTCGCGCCTGACTGGTACACATACGTGACAACTTGGCATTTCGTTAATTTTTATGACTGCTGGCACATACGCGCGGTGAAATCACCAGCCATTTAGCACTCTAGCACATGGGAAATTCGATGCTGCAGAAAAATAACCGTTGCACTCGGGGCTGCAGGCGTTGTTGTACCACGACCGCCACGAAAGGACGCCACTTGAACTAGCGCAGGAGTCGTATCCCGTCGCGATGTTCGGCCGCGACGCCCCGAGGCGTAGCGCGCGCCTGTCGCCACCCGGTGCCGGCGCTCCCAGCGGCGCATCCGTCGCCAAGGGGGACATCGCGCCCATCGCGAAAGAGCCAGATTACCGAACCCCCGGAAAGTCCCTCGCCAAGCGCGCGCCGTGGAAGTCCCCTGGCGCGGCGCTTCGCGACCGCGACCGCGAGAACAACTACGTCAGCGCGAGGAAGAAGTCCGTGAGGAAGCTATCGGCCAGGAGCCCCGCGACGGCGGCGATGGCGAGCGGCGCCGCGCGCAACGGCAGGCCCAGATTCACCCCGGCTGAGATGAAGACCCCTTCCGCCACCCCGTCGAAGAACCAAGATGCCGACGACGAGGACGACGCCGAGGCTGACGCGGCGATGGAGATGACCGCGGAGAAGAAGGAACGCACGCCCCTCTCAGAGCTCGCGTCCGTCCCCGTCACCACCGTCCTACTCACCCCACCGTCCACGAGGTCGAGGCTCAGAGCCGCAAAGGCAAACGCGTACGACGCCTCCGCGGCGGATGCCGAGGCCAAGGCCGCCATGCCCCCGCCCCCGCCCAAGCACGTCTCGCCCCTGGCGAACGTCGCCGTGAACCCGTTCCTGGAGGAGGCCACGATGGTGGTTCCCGCCTTGGCGCCGTATAACGCCGCGTTCGAAGCGTTGCAGATGGGAACGCCGGCGAATGTCACGCTGAATGAATCCCACGAGACGATGCCGGAACCCGAGCCCATGGCGCCCCCGGCAGGTGCCTCCCCGGCGCTGAGCCTCTTCGCGGAGGTCACGAATACTGCCGACGACAGTGTCCTCATCGAGCCGGAGGAACACGAAGGAACCTCCTTCCTCACCCGCGACGACGTGGACGACGACCGGTCCATGGACCTGGACGTCGACGGCGACCTCCCAACGCCGACGACGACGTCAGCGTTCGACGCCGCGCTCGACATCGCGGCGGCGACCGTCGCCATCCCGGCGTTCACCGCGCACACCCCAGGTGAGCCCATCGAGCGACAGCGCGCATCGTCCAAGACGCCGTCGCGGGATATCCTGAACCCGACCCCGGCGAAGATGGCGAGCCCGCTCGAGGATGGGGAGATTGCGGCGAACGAGATTGGATCTGGGTTTCTCGGCGCCGCCGCGCTCGTCGCGGCGGGTGCCACCCTACACGAGATGATCGCGGAGGCTGAGACGATCCCCGAGCTGGAAGGTCCGGAGACGTTCGAGGAGCCGGAGACGCGAGAGACGATCGCGCACGCGTCCCCTGGTCCTTCCCCGATGATCCCGCCGGCGAGCCCCCTCGAGGAGGGTGAGATTTCACTTCGCGATGATTTCACGTCACCCGCCGTCGACGCGCCAATCTCCGCGGGCGCCATCTCCGCGGATGCGATCGCGGCGCTATCCCCGCCCATGCCCGCGGTCCAATCGCCCATGCACACAGCTGTGCAAGCGATGCCGTCGCCGTCGCCGGTGCGAAGGTCCCCGCGACTCTCCGCGATGAAAACCGCCTCGTTCACGCCGGCTTCACCCGCGGTGGTCGTCACCGACGCCGCGCCCACCGCCGCTGAGCGCAGAGCCGCGGAGCTCCAGGCGCTCGTCGAGCAACAGGCTCTTCAGCTCCTCGAGCAGCGCGAGGCGCTCGAGCGTCAGCAGCTGAAGATGCGTTCGGAGGCTTCCAGGCAAGCCGCGCAGTTGGAGGCGCAGCGAGAGGCGCTCACGAACCAGAAGCGTCAGATGGAAAACGAAGCTCGGCTCGCGTTTCAGAGGGCGCAGAACGCGTCAGAGGAGCAAGCGAGGATGCGCGCGGAGTTCCAGGCGCAGCTGGAGATGCGTCGCGCGGAGGAGGACGCGACGCGGGCGCGGCTGGCGGCGATGGCGACGGAGGCGGCGGCGGCCAAGGAGGAAGCGGCGAGAGCCGCCGCCGCAGCCGAGGCGGCTAGGCGACAGCCGCAAGTCGCGCCCAGCCCTTTCCCTTTGAGCGCGGTCAAGGGCGTCGAGGAGGAGCTTCGCGCGACCCGCGAGGAGCTCCAACGGCGCGCCCAGGAGTCCCACGCGGTTTCGCAGCGGATGCAGACGCTGCAACGCGAAGAAACCGAGCTCTTCAACCGCGCCGCCGACCTCCAGCGGCGGATGCTCGAGCTCGTCATCAAGGGCAACCCCAAGATTTCACCCGCCGCGGCGATGGAGCTGGTCCAGCCACTGATTCCGTCCGCCGCGATGCAGCAGGATGCGACGCACGCCGCAGCCATGCCGCCGCCGCCGCCGAGGATGATGGACCTCTCACTCGCGCGCCCCGGCCAGGTTGTCGACGCCATCGCCGCAGCCGCAGACACCGCATTCAAGCCGAACGTCGAATCCCGCCGGCTCTCCTCCCATCCCATGGTCCCGATGGATTCGCTCGCCGCCGTCGCCACCCCGGGCGTGGCCGTGAAACCCACAACGCCGCTCGCGCCCATGAGCGCCGGGGTCATGAGGGCCATGGAAGCCGCCGTCGCGCCCTCCATGGTTGACGAGGATGGATTCATCGTCATGGATTACGCCGCCGCGGGTGCGGGTGGAGCGAGAACCACGGAGGCTGTCGCGAAGATCGGCGACGAGGGCGGCGGCGTCTTCATGACCCCCGCCGTAACCCCCCCGACCGCGCGCGCACTCGAGGTGGCTGCCGCCGCGGCGGAGGCGACCCCCGCGCTGGTCATGACCCCGGGAGGCTCGGCGGGGAAGCATAAGAACCCGACCGCCGCTGGAATCGCCACCAGGAAAAACGCGTCGCAAATCGTGGAACTGCGAAAGGAGGTCGTGAACCTCCAGTTCCTGGGCGGCGCCGACGGCGGCGACGGCGCCGGGATGCTGATGACGGCGACGAGCGACGGTGCGGTCCGGTTGTTCGCGCCGGGGTCCCGCCGCGCGGCTGCCATGATCCGCGGCCCGAAGGATGGGCTCACCTCCGCCGTCGCCATCGGCACCGAAGCTTTCATCGCGAGCGCCGGCCGCGACCCGCACGTCGCGCGCCACGACCTCGCGACCGGCCGCGAGCTCGGCGTGCTTCTCACCACCGTCGACGGCGTCTCCCCCGAGCTCACGTGCATCAAGGGTGGAGGTGCGCACGGCGGCCCGGTCGTCGTCGCCGCCGGCGAGGGCGGCGACGTGTTCCTATGGGACGTCAGGCTGGCTCCCCGCGGCGGCCATCGATCCTCCTTGGGCGGCGGCGCGGCTGTCCCGGCGATGACCCTGCACGTCGCGGGCGCCGCGCGTATCCACGCCATGTCCCTGAGCAACGCGACGGGCGGCGGTGCGCACGGAACAGCGCCCGCGTCCCTCGCGCTGGTGGCGTCAAACGGCGGCCGCGTCTTTGACCTTCGGGCGCCGGGCCGCCCCGCCCGACTCGCCGCCTTGGAGACTGGCCAGCGCTGGGTCACCTGCGCGCACGCGGGTGCATCCGACGACGTCCTCACCCTCAGCGCGCAGGGTGACCTGCAGGCGTGGCGGAGCAACGGCGGGTTCAACTACTCGGCGCACCGCGGCGTTCTTCGCGAAGTCTGCTCGACTTTCGGCGGCGCTAATAACCGCGGCGCGTGCGTGCTGTCCGCTTCGAGGGGCGAGACGGATGTGATGTGCGTGACGACGGCGGGCGAGAGGGGCGACGGGTTCAGGGTATCCGACGTGTCCACCGGGGACGTCGTCGCCGAGTGGGGCGGCGACGGCGAACGGGCGGATGTAGGAGGCGGCGGGCTCGGGGCGGGTTGGGCGAGGCGGGTCGACGAGGAGGTATCGTCGGTGACAGCGGCGGGATGGGGCGTCGGTTGCTTGGGCGACGCGTTCGGTTGCGCGTCGTTCG
>Ga0302116_1000277_pt1 | contig 30343 bp, 20 predicted proteins | sample AG5_SCM_MG_FD_203124 | JGI IMG/M metagenome (GOLD analysis project Ga0302116, IMG submission 203124) | Marine microbial communities from Western Arctic Ocean, Canada - AG5_SCM | ecosystem: Environmental > Aquatic > Marine > Oceanic | place: Canada: Western Arctic Ocean | collected 2017-10-01 | reverse complement strand
ATGACGGTGACGAGATTGACTTGGGCGCTTTGGCTGGGGCGGATCCGGACAAGGAGGGCGCCGAGAAGGCGCTCGGGGTGCTTCAGAACCTGCAGGCGAACGTGGCGGCCATGATGGTCAAGCTGCAGCGTAAGCAGGGTGACGCGTGAACCCGCCTATGGAGGTTTACCGTCAGGAGTGGGCGAGGTACGCCCGGTACGATAGAAACACTTAGCAGCGAATATACGAATCACGTAGCGGACGTTGAATATGATAAAAACATCGCGTCGAATTCAGACGAGCTAACGCCTATATCAGGAGTTACACCGAGAGGGTCCCCTTGCTGCTCGCCACCTGCCCCGCGCGCCTCGGGTCCACCGCGATGCACTGCCTCAGGCATCGACCGAACGCCCGCGCGGACGCCGCCGCCAGGTCCGCGTCGCTCTTTCCCTTGCGGTGCTCCACGACGTGCACCGTCATCTGGCCATTCGCCGCGATTGACATGAACAGGTGATCGACCATCTCCGCGCTTAAATCCCCGATGAACTCGTCCCTGAACACGAGCCCGTTGGCCAAGAACGGCCTGTTGCTGAGGTCCATCACCACCTCCACCATCGCCGCGTCCGCGGAGTCGCTGTCCACGCCGTCCAGCACGCCCGCCGCCGCTCGTCCCATGCGGTTACACCCGGCTTTATCTCCGAGTGATTCGTTAAGAACCTGCCCGACGGTGATGGCGACGTCCTCGGTGGTGTGGTGGTCGTCGATCCAGAGGTCTCCGGTGGCGTCCACGTTGAGCTGCACGCCGCCCTCGTGCGCGATGGACCGAAGGAGTTCGTCCAGGGTTTGTATGCCGGTGGAGACGGATGACTTCTCCGCGGCGCCGTCGAGGTCGAGCTTGACGTCGATGGTGGTCTCCTTGGTGCTCCTCGCCTTGCCCGCGGCGCGGATGACGCCCTCGAGGCGCTCGTCGGACCCCGCGATGTCGATCCCCTCCACCTGGTCCATGCACTTGCGAAGGCACCGGGCGAAGGACTTGAACGTGGCCTCCACGATGTGGTGCGCGTTGTCCCCCCGCTCCTTAGTCAAACTCACAGACAACCCCGATGCCTCCACGACGGCGCGCCAGAAGGGCTCGGTGAGCCTCGTCTGGTACTTGCCGATGTGCGTGCGACCGGCGCCGGGGCCGTACGGCGCGAGGCTGAACGCCAGGGACCCCGCGTCGGTGAGGGAGAGGACGCACGTGGAGTACGCCTCGTCGAGCGGCGACGCGAACGTGGCGGAGGCGGCTTCCGATCCAATGGATCCACCGGCGACGGCTTCGATGCCCGGTGCGAGCATCTGCGCGAGCGCGGCGCCGAGCGCGGAGCCGGCGGCGACGGCGACGGCTTCATCGTCGTCGCCCGACGTGTCCACGCACGGCACGCATGGGGTACCGTCCTTGGTGACCACGACGGAGACCCCGAGTTGGCAGTGTGAGGTGAGCTGATCGATCATGTGGTCCAGGAAGGGCAGGCCGGTGGCGATCTCGCCCCTTGCGCCGAGGTTGACCACGGACGCCTCGGCGACGATGGCGCCGTCCTCGGCGCGGCCGGTGCCGTCGGGCCAGGACACCGCGGGCGCGACGACGGCGGCGCGGGGTGCGACCGTGAGTGGGGCGCGAGATTTGCGGAGGGCCCGGGCGCGGGATCGCGCCGCGGGGGCTGTCAGGGAGGTCCCGCGCGCGGTGACGCGCGCGAATGCCGCGGAGGAGGAGGCCATGAGTGCGCTCGAAGGCTCGGGTGTCGCGATGGAGATTGCCTCGGAGTCGAGTGCGCGTGCTCGAGTGCCGGCTGCGGTGGGATAAGTCTCGGCTAATGTGTGGGGAGCCGCAAATATAATTCCGAGACGATCTTGGACTGTCCCATTGCGTGGGCGGGTGGCACGATGAGCGGGGAGGCCAGTGAGCCGCTGGTGCTGGCGAACGCCGCCGCGCGTGTGGCGTGCGGCTCGTTGTCCATGCTGTTCATCTTCACCATGGTGGCCTTCACGACGCTCAGGGTCGTGGGCATGAAGAGGGTGCTGGTGCCGATGTCGGGCATGATCGGAGTCGGCGTCGCCTGGACCGTGGTGAGCATGACCTACGCCGTGATATGGCACGACGAGCCCACGACGATCGCACCGTGCCAACCACTGCACGCGCTCCTCGTGAACCTGCCGCAGCAAGCCGTGTTCCTCCTCTCCCTGCGCACGCGTCGCCTGGTCACCACGTGGGGAGCCGTCAGGCTCTTCGCCACCTTGACCATCGGAGTCGTCCTCCTCAACGTCGCGCACGAGTTCGCCCACGGCGACGTCGAGACCATCGCGGGCGCGCCCAAGAAGGACGGCACCGTGGAGGTCCTGGACGTCACGGACGCCACCGTCAACCTACTCATCGCGTTCGCCAGAGCAGCCGCGGGGCTGCTCCTGGTGCAGGGAAGCTCAGAGCGGGAATCGCCCGACCCGGCGAACCCGACGGGGGCCAAAATCAAGCGTACCGGGAGCCCGCAGGAGCTGTGCCTGGCGTCGTGCTGGTGCGTGATGTTGACGCTGATGTCGCTGCCGAGGTTTCGGAACGAGATGCCGTGGTCGGATCTGCTCGGGGGTTCGAGGGCGCGTGGCGCGGGGGCTCCAAAGGCTGGGGAGCGGATGTGGGCTGTGTGGTACGGGGTCAAGGCGGGTACGTACATGCTGGCGCAGTGGGGCGGGTTACTTGCGGTGAAGCTGTCGCCGTCGAGGCTGCTGGACAAGGAAAAGTCGGAGCGCGAACGGGAGAAGGAGAAGGCGGACGCCAAGAAACGAAACTGAGAGAAAGGTAGACGACAGGATGTTGTCGAATTGAACGAATGTAATGTTACACTATCACCTCGCTCCGGTGTAGAGCTCACCGTTGAGCAACTGCACGAGGAGGGAGACGCCGTAGCCGGTGCCACGTCCCGCCTTATCCGTCGACGGGCCCGCCATGTCGACGTGCAGCCAGCGCCTTCGAGTTCGTTCCGCACCCTCCGGAACATCCGGGCCGGGATCCGGGTTGGGATCCGCCTTGTTCCATTTCGCGTCCAGGTGGTTAGCGATGAACTGACCCGCGCACGACGACTGCGCGTTACTCCTGTCCTTCACGCTGTTCTTCATGTCCGCCACCTTGCTCCCAAACTCCTTGGAGAAAAACTCGGGGGCGTACGGCAGCGCGTGCGCCAAATCCCCGCACGCGCGCCCGGCTAAAACGCAAGCTCGCTCCATCTCCTCGTCGTCGGAGAGGATCCCCGCGAAGTGCCGTCCGGTGGCCACCATCTGCGCACCGGTCAGCGTCGCCACGTCGATGACGTCGTCGCACCCCAACGTCCCCGAGGCGTACGCCACGCCGTCCGCGAGCACGATCCGGCCCTCCGCGTCGGTGTTGTTGATCTCCACGGTTCGTCCCGAGAGAGGCGTGATGACGTCGTCCGGTCTAAACGCGGACGGGCCCACCGCGTTCTCCGCGATGCAGAGCACCAGGTGAAGCTCCACGTGCGACGGCGCGCACTGCACGAGCGCCTTGAACGCCGCGAGCGTCGCGGCGGCTCCGCCCAGGTCGGTCTTCATCCCCGGCATGCCCCCTTTCCCCTTGATCTGCAACCCGCCCGTGTCGAACGTCACACCTTTGCCCACCAGCGCGACTTTCCGCACGCTTCCCGGCGCGGCGCCCGTCGGCCGGTACTTGACGTGCACCAGCGCGGGCTCGCGGCCGTCCCGCGCCGCCGCGTCGCCCACCGCGACCAACCCGCCGAACCCGTTCGCCACTAACTTGTCGTATCGAAGCGCGTCGAAGGCGACGTCGAAGCCCGAACGCATCAGCTCCATCGCGACATCCGCCGCCTCGCCGACCAAAGCGTCGGGGTCCATGACCGCGGGGGGGGTGTCCACCACCCTCGCGGCGAGTCGCACGGCCCTCGCGGTGTGCACCGCTCGGTTCACGGTGTCTTCATCCGGGGTTTCGCACGGGGCGGTGGGGGACGCGCAGACGAGCGCGAGGGCGACTGCGCCTTTGAGCGCGATCTTACCGCGTTCCGTGCCGCATCGGCCGGTGGGCGATCGGACGCTCTTGGCGGTGTAGGTGGGGAAATGCCTGGCGACGGCGACGGCGATGGGCATCGCGTCGTCGGCGCTGGCCAGCACGGCTAGGATTCCCAAGGTTGTGCCGTGCTTCGGCGGGTGAACTCCGGCGAGGACGGTGTCCACGGCGAAGGGCGCGGCCGGGCAGTTGTGCCGGGAGGTCCCGGTGGGCAGGACGCCGACGATGACGTCCTTGAGGCGCCCGTTGTTGTCGCTCCATGGGACCATGATGGCGCGCTTGCCGCCGTTGTCGCCAGCCTGCACCGCGGCGACGGCCTCGAGCCACACGCCGCGCAGGGATTCGGGTAGGGAGGCCACAAAGCCCGGCGATCGCAGCGCGCCGCGCTTGCCGAGGATGACCACCTTGTCGGCGTTCAACGCGGCGGTGGCGTCGGCGGCGAAGTCCACGGGGGAGACCGCCTCCCACTCGTCGTTCGTGGCGGGGATGTCCACGGCGGCGATAACATTCGCGGCGTCGTTTGTGGCGCGAGGAACGATGGGCGATGCGACGCGACGGTTCGGGGCGAACGCGAGACGTGCGGTGATCGCGCGTGTCGCCGCGCCGGTGGGCGCCGCGCGGGGCGCGGACGCGAATGCGTGGCACGAGGACGTCGCCATCGCGATGCCAGTTCACTTCGCGCACCGAACCCGACTCAATTCGATCGCCGTCGTGATGTGGGCGCGACGGCAAGTGGCGCCCCTTGGCGCCCCGCTGGCTTAACAATACAGCTGGACAATCCGATCTCCGCAGCGAGCCGGCTTCGTGGCCGGGCGAGAGGTTCGCGATAAGGCGTCACTCCAACGCAGCGCCGCGCGACCACCCACGCGTCGCCGCACCGCGAACGAACCCGTCCGAGCTCTTCATCGTACGTTCGATTAGACACACGCAGCGATGCACGTCGTCCTAGCCCCCACGCGCGCGCGGGTGACCGCGTCCACCCCCGTGGCGGCCAAGGGCACCTCGAGATCGGCCCGCGTCGTGGCCGTCGCGAAGAGGACCGCCGCGATCGGCCCGGCGAGGCGCGTGGTCAGGCTCAGCGCGTCCGTCTCGCGAAGTGGTGACGACGCGAAGGTTGTCGTCGAGGCGAAGGAGGCGGTGAACGAGCTCACCGCCGCGGAGGGCACGAGCGCCGCGATGGGCCTACACGCACAAGATGACGAGATGATGGACTCCACCGCGGTGGCCGCGACGGCGCTGTTCGCCACCTTCGCGTTCGCCTTCTTCGCCGGCGCCGACCCCGCGGTCGCCATGGATCACTCCGGGATGGACCTCACACAATCCCACGAGGTGTTCCAGACGGCGGGCGGCGATGTCCCGTTCTGGGCCAACATGGTCAAGTACGCGAGGTTCAGCATCTCCATCATGGTCGGGTTCGCGTTCATGTTCGGCCGGCCGGTGGTGGCGCTGCTGAAGAAGCCGCAGACGGCGTTCTTGGTCATCGGAGGCGGGTACGGTGCGGTGCGGTTCTTCCAGTGGACGATCACGACCATGTCGGGGGTCAACGACCCGATGACGATGGACTTCTAGATTGTAATGAACCTAATAATTCTTTCTTAACCGCAAATATGTCTTTCGTGTGACTGGTTGCCGTACGCATTCGTCTCGGCGAACGACGTCCGTGAATGTGATCGCCCGGTTGCCGAATCGCGATCCGCTCTCCCGCCAGCATGGCACCACTGACGCGGATAGAGACGAGAAACCCCAGGCGGTGCGAAACACACGGAGCGACGCCCTGGGGTGGGTCGGAACGGGGGAAGGCGAGGGACTTTTCCTCCATCGACGATACACGGGCGCGGGGGAACGCGTGACGGACCACGTGACGGACCAGGCAGTCGCCGGGAAGGGCCGCGGTCCCCGGTTCCCACAACCGTAAATTCCCTGCAGCTCTGTTTGGGAAATCTGACGCGGACGCGGTTCGGGGCTTCGAGGACGGGTGGTGCGTGCGCGTGAGCGATGGGTGGGATGTCTAGGGCGGCGCGACGCGCGGGCTCCGAGGCGCTGCGGCGATGGGAGGCGTCCTACTCCTCCGGGCGCGCGGGCATCGCCTCACCGTCGCCCATCTCGCGAGCTCCGCCCGCGCACAGGCTGGCCGAAATCTTCCCGAAGAAGCTCGTCGACGACATATACCGCTCGAGCTTCAAGGCCCAGACCGGGGTGAGCCTCAAGTACATGATGGACTTCGGCGCGCAGCCCATCCAGCGGCAGCTCATGGTCAGCGCGCAGTTCCTCCACAACGAGCTCCCGGTCCGGTTCGCGCACCGGGTCGCCGAGCTGGAAAACCTTCCGCTCGGGCTGTCCAGCAAGGAGCAGGTGCAGACGGTGCGGGACTGGTACGTGGAGTCCTACGACGAGCTCAAGAAGTTTCCCAAGATTGAAAACAGGGAGGACGAAGCCAAGTTCACCACGCTCATCAAGCGGGTGATGGACAGGCACGCCAACGTGGTGCCGATGATCGCGCGGGGAGTGCTGGAGCTCAAGCTGGAGTTGGAGAGGGAAGGCGGGGACGGCGACGGCCCGCGGCTGGGGAAGCGTGGCGTCGAGAACAAGTGGATGAACGACATGCCGGAGATACATCAGTTCCTGGACGGCTTCTACATGTCGCGCATAGGCATACGCATGCTGATGGGTCAGCACGTGGCGCTGGAGGAGGCCTCGGCGGCGACGGGAACCCCCGAGGAGAATTACATCGGCCTGATCTGCACCAAGGTCTCCCCGGTGGCGGTCGCCAGGGACGCCATCGAGGACGCGCGGAGCATCTGCATGCGAGAGTACGGCGACGCGCCCGAGGTTGAGGTCTTCGGGGACGAATCCTTCACGTTCGCGTACGTGCCCGGTCACTTGCACCAGATGCTCTTCGAGCTGGTCAAAAACTCGCTTCGCGCGGTGAGCGACAAGTACCTCGACTCCGACCAGATGCCGCCGCCCATCCGCGTCGTCATCGCGGAGGGCGCCGAGGACGTCACGATCAAGATCAGCGACGAGGGCGGCGGGATCAGGCGATCGGGTTTACAGCGGATATGGACCTACCTGTACACGACGGCCAACTCGCCATTGTTGGAGATGGACGCGGACACCGGGGCGGGACCGGCGGTGTTGGCGGGTTACGGCTACGGGTTGCCCCTGTCCAGGCTGTACGCGAGGTACTTCGGGGGTGACCTGCAGGTGCTCTCGATGGACGGGTACGGCACGGACGCGTACCTGCACCTGAACAGGCTGGGCAACATCGCGGAGCCGCTCCCGTGATTGCGCCGCTCTCATTCGTTAGACGCACTTATTAGTCGTGCCCGTTGGTATATGTATCGCATTGGTCATACGCTCGTTTATTTTTCAACGCGGCGCGCCGGCATCCGACGCGCTTGCTAAGTGGTGACGCCCGTCGCGAGGATTGGGGTAATAAATGGGTATCACGCGGCGGCGATGTGAGGGGTGGGAACCATAGCCGCGGGACACGCGGCGGCGGCGGCTGCTTTCCCATCCCCATCTCCGTCGGCGACCGCCACGTTGAGCCCGGTGCTGAGGAACGCCGCGGCGGACGTGATCGCGGCGTTCGAGAAGTAGTCCGTCATCAGCTTGGGGTCGTCGTGCTCTCCCGGGGCGCTCTTCCCGCCCTTGCCCTTCCCGTGCTTCGCCTTCTTCTTCTCGCTCCCCTTGCCACCCTCCACAGCCTTGTTACCCGCCGCCTTCATGGCCGCGTCGCTCCCCCGCGCCGCGCCCTGCGCCTGCATCGCCTGCTTGAGCAGCAGCGTGAGGTGCTTGTCCTCGACCGCGAGCGCGCTCTCGAGGTCTTCGAGCAAACCGGATTCCTTCGTCGCGAGGTCCTTTTCGATTTTGGTAAACCGAGCCCCGCGCTCTTTCCTCCAAGCCTCCGACGACGCCACAGCCTCGGACCGGACCTTCTGCAGCCGCCGCCTGCTCCGTCGGAGCGCCGCGCTCCTCCCCTTGAGATCGCCCACCAACAGGTCCAGCCACGAGAGCGCGTGCTTGAGCACCGAATGCGGCGCCGCGCTCGCCACGCCGTGCACCGCCGCGTCAAACTCCTTGGCGTGAGCCACCCTGGCGCTTTGCCTCTCAGCCGCGAGCCACTCGCCGACGGTGGGGTCGATCGCCGCCTTATCGTCAGAAGCCGCCTTGGATGGATCCTTGGATTGATCCTTGGGTTTAGCCTTTGGTTTGCCGCCGCTGGTGCGTCTGCGTTTGCCTTCGCCCCACGAGGATTTGGCGACGGGTTCGTTGGGACCTGGGAGGTGTGCTTGGCGGCCTCCACCTCTGACGTCGGCCGGGAGGTTGAGGTTGATGGGCCGCAGTGGGGAGCCCATGGGATTCTGCCGGCCTCTGTATCCCTTTGGGAGCATGTTCGCGGCTACGCCCAGATCCTGCGCCAGCGTCGGGGATTCCTCGGTGGCCTCGAGGAGCATGGCGAGGCCGGCGAGGGCGCCGGAGCCGGGGGAGGTGATCTCCCTCGCGGCGGCGGCGGCGGCCATGGCCTCGACGACGGCGGATTCGGGAACCGGGGATTGGCCGATGAGCGCGGCGGCGCCCGGGGAGCTCAGCGCGGCGAGGGCGATGGCGCTGAGCGCTCGAGATGACGCGTCGGGCCTCGGTCTGGCCTCGGAAACGGCAGCCATGGGGTGCGCGGGTGGCTTGGACCTGCCGACGGACTTGGACGGTTTGCTCGCGCCGGGCTTTTTCGCAACGACGGCGGGCTTGGCACCTCCCGCGGGCGGCGGGTTGGGCCTGACGCGCTTCGCCGGGGGGGGCGTCACGAATCTCTCCGGCTTTGAAATCTTGCGCTTCGCTCGGCCCTCGCTCACGCCGACGGCGGCGGGAGGAGGGGTCGCGGCGGGCGCGGCGAATGACATGGTTCGAACCGTGCGATGTCGTGGGACAGCCCGCACCGTTTGTCGCGCCGGACGGGGTCCTCGCGCGCGTCCGATGTGCCCTATCTCGTGGTTCGGGTTTGAATATCCAACGCTGTCAACCACATTTTTGAATCGACAGAAGCACACGCAACCGACCGAAATGTCATTTCATTAGGGTTGGTCCACCCCGTCCGCACCTTCAGTCGCAGGCTCGGGCGCTCGACACCGTATTCAGCCCGTGGATCGAATCCCACGAACCTTCGAGGGTGCCCAGAGCCGCGTTCCCGCGTCCCGACCGCGCGTATACCCCGCGAGTGGCGCCCTCGTTCAGATCCGGAAACTAACAATCGGGAAAAATGCCGGGCGACGCTCTGGACCACTCGGTGGCGTTCCTCAAGCAGAGGGACGGGCTGGATAAGACGCTGAAGCTGATGCGGTACGTCTCCGCAATAGCCGCGTACAACATCCTCGCGGACGACCCGAGCTCGGTGACGGGCACCAAGCTGCGAAAGCTCGACAAGAGCACTGGTATTACAAGAAAATACCTCAAACTTGGAAAATTCCTGGGCAATCTCAAGGAGCTCAGGGCGCTGCTGCGCGCGGGGGAGATCGCGTCGAGGCCGCGAAGCGCCCAAGTCGGGAATCGAACCCCTGACCTCGCGCTCGCATCCGCGGCCACCTTCGCCAACCGGCTCAACATCGCGTCGCAGCTCGCGCAGCTCGTGTACAACTTCGCCGAGCAACTCAACTGGGCGGCGAAGATCGGCCTCATCCGAAACAAGCGCCGGCGACGGAACATCGAGCGATGGACCTCAATCTCGGAACTCTCCACGTACGTGTTCACCATCAACGTCTCGTTACTCACGCTGTGGCGGTGTTCACGACGGGAGAGCGACGCGAGGCGGGAGTTTAGTGAGAGGGGCAGGCGGAAAAAAGACGACGACTTCGGTGGGGGAATGGGCTCATCGCCGCTCCGGCTGTTCGGCTTTGGGGGACGAACGGAACGGGACTCGGAGACATCGAGCGGAGGCAGCGATGCCTCCATCAACACGTCGAACACACACACAGCTGTGCGCACGGAGGCGGACCTTCACGCGGTGCTCAAGTCGCTCGAGCGGGATCGGACGGCGGCGTACCTGTCGTTGACGATGGACGTGGCGGATGTGTCGGTGTGTTTGGGGGACGTGTGCGGGTTCGATGCTTTGACGGACCCTCGGACGGTGAACGCGTTGGGTTTAGTGTCGGCGACGTGCGGTGTGGTGGACAAGTGGCGGGGAACCAAGGTTTGATTGTGGTTCGGAGTCTTAGATATATATCTACATCGGCGAGCTCAGCCGTCTAATCTCTCTCTGGCTATGTACTGATTAACCCAACGTCGCTCATCAGCAACGACGCCTACTTGTTCACTGCGGACTTGAACGCGGATCCAGCCTTGAACTTGGGCGCGATGGAGGCGGGGATGTTGATCTTCTGGGTGGGGTTCTGGGGGTTGACGCCGGTGCGCGCCGCCCTGGCGACGGACTCGAAGGATCCAAAGCCCTGGAACGTGACCCTCTCTCCATTCACCACGGCTCCCTCGATGCCCGCGAGCAGGGATTTGAGCGCGATCTCAGCCTGCTTCTTGCTGATGCCAGCCTCGCTGGCCATGAGATCGACGGCCCAGGCCTTACCGTTGGCGCCGGTGGACGCGGTGCGCGCCGTCTGGAAGACGGACGCATTGCGAGCGAGGGCGTTGCGAAGCTGGGCGAACATCTGCGGAGCGGAGAGGGGGGGGAACGTCAGATGATGGAAAACAGGAAAACGCCGGTTCCCCCGAGGGACGCCGGGCGTCGCGCGCGTCGCGCCGTCACGTGGCCACCCGCGCGATCGAACGACCCCGACGTGCCCGCCGGCCCGCTTGGGACTGTCGGCACGCGAAGGGATGTCGACGCCGCGGGTGTTCGGGCGACCGAGGCGCGTCCCTGGCTGTTTTGGCGCGCAAATCGAGTTTTCAATCCATCGGGCGCGACGAGCGGGGGGTGACGACCCGCACACGGGCCGGACCCGGCTTCGACGTGGGCACCGACGGCGACGAGATCGATGGGGATATATCGGGACGCACCTTGTGTGTGATGGACGTGCGTGCTGCTAGTGTTGGGGCCTCAGTTGATGGTCGGGGCTGTCTGTTCCTCGGGCTGGTCGAAAATTTTGAGCGCGGTCAAGCGCCCACAAAAGTTGGACCAAATCCAGTCAGGATACGTGGCGTAATTGGTTGGTATTTCAACCATGTTTACCCATAGGAGGTTGAAAACTGGGATATTTTATTTCGGCCAGTTTGACAACTGTAATTTGATGCGTCACGATCACACGCTGAACGCACCAGCGCACCAAGAGAACGAACACGGACGAGTCGGACCTCAGGGATGGGTCCGTCGGCGTGCCATTAGAGCGCGCGAGTAGCTGACGAGCCACCACCGAGCCGGCCGCACGCCGCCCGGTGACGAACACCTCCCACTCTTCGGAAATCCACCCCGGTGAATGTCAGGCACGCTCGGATCGGTAGAGACCTGCTGCAACCAACTCGTCAACTGGGGTTTCGATCCTCGCGGGCCTGGGGCCTCCTTCACCTCGCGCGGTCGCGCGATGACCACAGGGGGCGCCGCGCGTCGCGCGCTGGCGCGACTCGCGCGCGCTAGCCCCGCGCGGCTCGCGCCCGGCCGCCGGAGGGTTCCCGCCCCGCCGTTCGCCTCATCCTCCAATCAGCCCCTGCACGGCAGCGCGTGGGAGGGCGGCGGCGGCGGCGCGCCCAACCCCGGGCGGAGGGATCGAGGCGCGAACGTACCCCCGGCGGCGGCGTCCGACCCGAGGGCATCCAGCTTCGCGGCGCGCGCGTGGATATCCTCCGAGGCTGACGCCATCACCGACGCCGCCGCACCGACCGAACGAAAACGCAGTCAGAACGGAGGCGCGAACAACGGCGCACCCAACGGAGGACCCGTCGTGGAGCTGTGGGGCGACGATGCGGACGGCGTGGACCATCCCCCGCCCCCGCCCCCGCGCCAAACGCAAACGCCCGCGCCTCCCAAGGGTGAGACTCTGAGCGGCGAGATTCGCCGCGTCACCTTCCACAATCCAGACAACCAGTGGACAGTCGCCAGGCTCCTGGTGTCCAAGTCCCACGTCGACCAACTGCCCATCGGCGCCACCGCGACGCAGAACAACAACATGCCAAAGTACAAGCAGCGCAAGAGCAAGAAGGGCGCCAAGGCGGACAAGGTTGTCACCGTAGTGGGTAACATCCCGGGCGTCGCCGAGGGGCAATTTCTGGAGATGTGCGGCGAGTGGCGGGAGGTGGACAAGTGGGGCATGCAGTTCCAGCTGTCCGCCACGCCCATCGAAGTCGTGCCGCAGGACGAGGATGCCATCCTGCGGTACCTCGCGGGCGGTGCCCTGCCCGGCGTGGGCAAGGTGACCGCGGGTAAACTCGTGAGCCACTTCGGCGCCAAGACGTTTGAAGTTTTCGACTCGCCCGACGCGGTGTCGCTTCTCATAGACTGCCCGGGGATCGGCAAGAAAACGGCGGAGAAGCTCAAGGGCAACTGGGACGAAACCAGGGGCCGGCGCGACGCCATCGTCTTCCTGGAACGGTACGGCGTCGCGCCCGCGTTGGCGCAGAGAGTCGCCGCGCTTCACGGGACCAAGACTGAGGCTCGCGTCCGCGACGATCCCTTCGGATCGATGACGGGTCTGCGCGGCGCCACCTTCCACCGTTGCGACTCCCTCGCCGCGAGGCTGGGTAAGAAGCCGGACGACCCCGCGCGTCTCGCGGCGGCTATGCTGCAGGTGCTGCAGTCAACCGCGGTGAGCGAAGGGCACGTCTACGTCCCGTGGGCGCAGATCGAGGAAGGCGTCGGTCGCGTTCTCGGATCCAAACAATTCGCATCACTGCCCTCTGGCGCGCTCGAAGAAGCCGCGGACGTCCTCAGAACGCGCGGGGACGTCGCGCGGTTCGAGCTCACAGGTCCCCAAAGCCAAGGGGGACACACGGGTGATGAAAACACATCCAACGGTGAATGGGAACGAAGCGGCGTGTTTGCGTCGGTGCTTCACGACGCCGAAGCTTTCGTCGCCGCCGACGTCGCGGCTCGACTCCGTAAGCCCTCGCGCGAGCCCGACGTCCCCAGAGTCCGTCGCTGGCTCCAGGCGGCCGCGTCCAAGGAGGGGTGGCGGCTCTTATCGCCCGCGCAGGAGGCTTTCCTGGACTTGGCGTTGCGGGAGCCCATCAGCGTGTTAACGGGCGGACCCGGGACTGGTAAGACGTTCGCGACGCACATCGCGGTTCGGCTGTGGCGCGCGATGGGCCGCAAGGTGCTGATGTGCGCGCCCACGGGTCGAGCCGCGCAGAGGCTCGCGGAGATCGCGACCGCGGGGCGTCGCATGTCGCAGCCCGTGCAGAGTAGCACCATCCACCGGCTTTTGGAGACCCGGAAAGGGCGCAAAGGCGGCGGCGATACGGACGACGAATCCGCGGATGACCAGACGTCCTCGCTGTCGTACAAGGGCGCGTTCGCCCGGAACAGGTCCTCGCCGCTCGACGCGGACGTCGTCGTGGTGGACGAGTCGTCGATGCTGGACCTGCCGCTGTGCGCCGCGCTTCTCGACGCCATCAAGCCGGATGCGCAAATCGTCTTTGTCGGCGACGCGGATCAGCTCCCGAGCGTCGGGCCCGGCAGCGTGCTCGGGGATATAATCTCCTCCGGGGCGGTACCCGCGGTGCAGCTGCGTGACGTGTTCAGGCAGGCGGAGGCGAGCGGGATCGTGCGGGCGGCGCACGCCATCAACGGCGGGTTCCTCCCCGCGGTGCCCACCAGGCGTTGGGACCCATCCGTCGGGGACATCGTGCGGGACGACTCGATTGTCGATCACGGCTCGATCAAAGGGACGCTCACGCTGCCTGGTGGCTCGGAGGTGACGTACGAGACGCAGACGTGGGACGGCGCCGACTGCGTGTGGGTCACGTTACCGGATGACTCACCGGCGGGGTTCGAGGGTGCGCTCGAAGCGTTGTTCCGCGGCGCGTTGCCCGCGCTCGACGGGCTGGACCCCGCGTCGGATCTGCAGGTGCTGACCCCGTTCAGACGCGGCCCCGCGAGCACGCAGCAGCTCAACGCGTACCTCCAGGCCAGGCTCAACCCGCCGGGCCGTGGGCGGCTGGAGACGAGGAACGGCGACGTCATCATCCGCGAGGGCGACAGGGTTTTACAGCAGCGCAACGACTACACCAAGGAGGTGTTCAACGGCGACTTGGGGACGGTTGTGGCGGTGGACGGCGACGGCGGCGTCCGGGTGGTCTTCGGCGGTGCCGCGGCGCATAAGTCACAGGGCCAGGGCGGCGACGAAGAGGAAGATGAACCGTCTCTCGAAGGCGGCGACGATTCGTCGGACACACCCTTGGACACGATTGAACGAGCGCTGGCGTCGCTGAAGCACGGCGGTCGGGAGGTTTCGTACAGCAGGACTGATTTACGTGACCTGATACCCGCGTGGGCGCTCACCGTGCACAAGGCGCAGGGCAGCGAGTACAGGGCCGTGGTGCTCACCTTGGCCAACGCGCACAGGCCTTTGTTAAGGCGCGAGCTCGTGTACACGGCTGTGTCCCGCGCGAAGGAGGTGCTCGTGGTGCTGGCGCCGAGGCAGGCGCTGGAGACGGCGGTGAACGCGGTTGGCACTAATTCGCGGAACACGACGCTGGCCAGGCGACTGGCTCCGTTGGCTCCGAACGCGCCCAGCTGTCCGGCGACGGCGGCCATCGCAGCCGCCGCGGACGAGGTCGAGCGCAAGGGTGCCGGCGGGGGCGGCGTCGAGGAGGTTTAGGCTACGTCGAAATATCGCATCGAACAAAACTTAATTTTCGTCACAAACAACAATGATATCATCACTAGGCGGGGAGTGGCGTGATCGTCACGTCGCCCCGCGAAAAGGAAACTCTTCCACAGGTGCGTGCACAGTATAGCACACGTGCTTACCAGCCGGTCTGGCGGCCCTCCGCCTTGGCGCGCTCCCTCGCCGCGCGCGCAATGTCCTTCGCCTCGGCGGTGCTCATCCGCCTCTTGGTCCCGCGCTCGGGAAGCCGGATCCCGTTAGCCTTTTGGAAGTTGAGGACGTGGTTCATGAGCTCCACGCGGTCGCTTCCGGAGTACTTGTCGACGACCACGCCGTCCGCCAGGAACACGAAGGAGGGCACGGTGTCGACGCCGAATTCGCGAGCGATCTCCGCGGTTTCCGCGTTTTTGTCGATCGCCATTCGCGCCCACCGCGTGAATCCCTGCGTGTTCCTCGCGAGCGAGAGCACGGCGGGGAAGATGTGGAGGCACCCGTGCGGTGCGTCCTTGTCGACGCCGATGTCCACGATGGCGAGCTGCTTGTCGCACGGGACGTCCATGCCCGCGTCGAAGCCCGGGATGGGTCCCGAGGGCGCGGCGCATGATTCGATAAAGTTGCCGAGTGAAGAGCGGGAGTTGATCTCGGTCACGAAGTCGCGGACGTTGAGACCGGCGGCGCCCTGGCCGCCGTAGTAGAGGACACCCTCGGAGAGCTCCGCGGCGACGCCGGCACCGGCACCGACGTGCTGCCACATGAGGTCGTCGTTCTGTGATGATGAGTTTCGGGTGGGGACGGTGAGTGAAGGTTACGCGCTTGAATTCTCAGATCTGGGTTGTTAGTTGAATTGAATTGGGCGCCTTGACAGGACTCGTGACGGATCGGGGTCGTACCTTCCAGTACTGGTAGGTGGGGAAGTTGGTGATGTTGAGCTCCTGGGCGATCTTGCGGGTCTCGCCGGACTCGAGAACCTCGACCCTGAGGAAGACGACGTTGTCGGCTTCGCGTGCGATGCGCGCGAGGGACGCGGAGAGCTGCCTGCACTGTTCCTTGTTCGTCTCGGATCCGGACACCGCGTTGCGATCCCAGACGTCGTCGCTCATGACGCACTCCTCCTCGGACTCGACGGCGAGCATGATGAGCTTGTCGCCCGCGAGGGTGAACGCGGCGTCGAGCTCGGCGAGGCTGTGGATCTGCTTGGTCCTGCCGTCGACCCTGAGGGACTCGGCCTCGCGCCTGGCCTGGACCGAGTCGTAGCCCGTGCTCATGCAAACGGTGGCGCGAGGGTTCCTGGAGGTGCGCGCCGCGCGCTTGGCGTGCGCGACGCGGGGGGCCATGACGGCCATTGAAGCGAGCTGAGCGGCCATTGTTCTTTGTTGTGTTCGTGTGTTCGCGAAGGCGGAGTCGAATGGAGCGCCGCGTCCCCGAGATCGCGGAGAAAAAGTTTTCGCTCCCATGAAAAGATCCTGGGCTTTTGTCGTGTCAGCAAAAGATTTTTTGGCGGGCTGTGCCCATTTGCCCATACGGAGTCGAAATCGCGGGAGATATTCGACGATTCGCTCAAAGTTCAAGTGTGCGCGGGCCGGTTCGGGCTCGTCGCTTTTGAGCTCGACGGTCCGCTGGCTCGCAGCGCGCGCCGTCTGGCCGTCCGGGCCAGCCAGACGAGAGGAGGGTTATAACTTTGAGCCCGGTGCGCCGTCTGAGCAGTAGGCGGAGGCGCGAGGCGAACCCGATAGAGGATAGCCATCCCGGGGACCAGGTATCTCGATCCGCGTGCGTAGTCGGGGAAGGATCGATCGGGCGCGATGCTGGGCGGGATCGCGCGCCGTTGCGCGTTGGGTCATCCAGGGGCTGTCGTCCAGTGCTCCAACTCGGCGGGCCAATCGCTGCTGCGGCGGTTGGCTGGGGACGTGGGCGCCCGCCTGGGACTCGCGCGGACGTTCGGCGGTGCGACCGCGGCGCGTTCCAGCAGCGATGGTCTGAACTCCTTCCTGGACGGCACCAGGTTCGGCCCCGAGGACAAGGCGGAGAAAGAGCCGGTGGGACGGGCGTGGGAGACGAGCGAGCTCCGGCTGAAATCCTTTGAAGATCTGCAAGGGCTCTGGTACGTGCTCCTCCGGGAGAAGCACATGCTGTCCACGGAGAAGTACGCGGCGCGGGGTGCGAGGGTGCGGATGAGAGCCCCGCACAGGATCAAGATGATCCGACGGAGCATGGCCAAGATCAAGACGGTGCTGACGGAGCGCATCGACGAGGACGCCGGAGACGACACCGAGCTGCGAAGAAAGTTCATGAGCGTCATCAACGCCAAGTGATGAGGTATCGCATGAGTGCTAGTGCTAGTGCTACTTCTTCAACGCGTGATGAATAAATACCTCGATAGATCAAACGCTAACGACCGAAAACGATGACTCACTCACAGCGCGTCGAGCTCCTTCCCAGCCACGAATTCAATCACCTTGGGCACCGCCCCCTGAAGAGCCTTGGCCGCCGCGCCCAGGTTCTCGAGGAACTCATCCTGCGTGGGCTTGTCGCCGTCGACGATGTCGGTGATGGCCTTCACCGCGAGCAGCGGGATGTCGAACATGGCGCACACGTGCGCGATGCCCGCAGCCTCCATCTCCTTCACACTCGCCTCGTTCTTCGTTAGCATGTCGACGTCCACGTCCGGGGCGTCGAGCGAGTTACCGGTTGAGACGACGCCGGGCTTGAATCCGGTGCTCGTCCTGAGCGCGGGGCACGGGTGGGCGGCGGCGTGACCGACGCCGTAGGTGTCGAATCCCGGGATGGGGATCCTCCTGTCGTGGTTCTTGAACGCGGTGGCGAGGTAAACGTCGCCGATGGCGCCCCCCATGGCCTTGAAACCCCCCGCGGTGCCGGCGTTGATCAGGAGATCGGGCTTGAGGTGCTCGCAGATTTGGTAGGCGGTGAGCGCCGCCGGGACGGTGCCCACGGAGTCGACGCCGAAGCCCTTGGCCTCGCCGTTGCAGCATACGTGCACGATGGCGTCGCCCACGGCGCCGCTGAACACCTCGGCCGGAATGGGCCCCGGGAAAGGGCCGGGCTCCGCCTTCTTCAGCCCCAGGTGCTCCACGAGGGGCGCAGCCTCAGCCTTCATGGCGATGATCACCGCGATGGTCTTGACGGGAGCCATTGCAGGTCGTGTTTAGCGTATCAAAAGTATGAAACGGACCGAGTCGGAACGAACGTGCGTGAGTGGCAAGTGCCTGCCTCCCCGCGTGACGTCTGAAGTGGAACGTCGGCGGCCCCTCCCGGCAGCCAAAAGTCGTCGGAAATCTCGACATGGAAATCTCATCGCCAAAACTTTCGTCACACGCGCTAAGAGTAGTGCTACTTGCCCGGAAACGCCATCACCTTGCTCTTGACGCTCCTCCACTTCTTGCTCACCGCCACCTGAACGTCCCCTCGCTTCGTGTCCCCTCGCGCCGCGCTCCTCGCCCACCGCAACAAGCCCTCCAGCGTCCTAAACTCAGACGCGGGAAGCCGCGACCACGGGTTGGCGTCCACCCCGTGCAAATCCAGCGCCGCTATCATCAACGCCCTGCCCACGTCGTTGAGCACCTCGGGCGTGTACTTGACCGGGTGTAGGTTCCGCGACGGCGGCGACGCGCGCCCGTCGTCGCCGCTCGCGGGCGGAACCCTGGCGAGCAGCCGGGACGACACGTAGTTTGCCTCAACCGTGTACAGGTGCGGCAGCCGCGTCTTGGCGTAAAGCGCGACCCGCCCGCTGCCCTCCTTGGTCTGCCCGTTCTTATCCTCCGTCTTCATGTTCTTCTCGGTGAAGTTACACGCGTGGATGTCGAAGTGTGCGGTGTTGAGCGCGCACAGCCGGGCGTACGCGTGCCCAGCCGCAGCCTCCTCGCCTTCCAGAGCGTTTCCAAACGCGAAAACCCCGCGCTTGTTCATGTGACCGTGCAGATCCACGTAAAACCCGAGCCTTTGCGTGGACGCGTAGTGCAGCGCCATCTTGACCACCGCGTGTATCACCGGCTGCTTCGCTGGGTCCGGCTCGTCGTAGAAACGGTTGAGGTTCTGGCCGAGCGTATCGTTCCGAAAGTGTCCCCGATACGCCCCGTCGGGGTTGAGCATCGGGACCAGCTTGAACACGTACCTCTCCCGCAGCGCCACCGCGCGTGGGTCGTCCTCACGCAGCAAAAACTCGAGAATGCCGCACATCATGTGATTACCGGGTTTCTCTCCAGGGTGTACACCCGCGGAGACGATGAATATGGGTCTGTCGTTGGGCGCCGCGCCGGGGGGAACCCGCGACGACAACACCGGCCCGTCGTCAAAATTTGCATCGTCCATACCCTCCGGGGAGGTGATCGTGAGCACGTCCACGTCCCTGCCCTCGAGCGACCGCGCGAGGGTCTGCCGCGCGACGTACACCCGGCGCTTGAGGTCTGGTTCGGCACGGAACTTGGCGTCGATGGCGTCCAGCATTTGGACGCAGTCGCCGTGCGAGAATGGAAACGTAAACGCAAAGTATATCGGCTCGGCGGTTTCGACCCGGTGCCGAAAGGTCCACCTGAACTGCCCAGTCTCCGTCTTCCAGTGGGCGACGGACTGGTTGCATCGCGCGTACCCGCGGCCCGACGGGTGCGTTCTGCACACGGGCCTGTAGTCGTGCTGGAATATCTTCCCTTGCTTGACGTAGTTCATCACCGTGAACGACAGTGTCTCCCCCGGGGCGTGGCCCTCGATACGAAAGTGGAACCACGTTCTGTGATGCGAGGCGCAGTCGCTCCCCTCGCAGTCGGCCCGGGTCCACAGCTGTATATCGGATCCGTGCTGCTCGCACTTGCGCAGGTTACCGCCGTCGAAGTCGGCGCGGACCGTGTACTTGCCCAGCGTCCATCGATTATCCTCCGGGACCTGCGGCGTCCCGCGCGTGATTCCCCTTCCCCCTTTCGCGGTAGATTTGGTAGGCCACGGCGCGGGCTCGGCGCTGGCGCTCTCCGCCCAGGGTCGCCACCGGGAAACGGCGCACTCGACCGCCTGCGCCGCCTTTACCTTCTTATTCCGCATCTCCTCGAGCACGGACCGATGCGCGAACGACATCCTCGCCGTCCTCCGCGCCCCGCGACGTCTGAGACGCGCCCCACGGTTGACTCGGCTTTTATTTCGTTGCATTTCACGTTCCAAAAACGAGCGTTTCTAAAAGTCACCGCCGCTTCGCAGGACCCTTGCCCGCCGACTTCTTCGCCCCGGGACCCTTCGCGTCCACGACCGCACCTACCCCGTCGCCCATCTCCCGCCGCGCCAGCTGTTTCACGGCGCGTCGCTTGAGCTCGTCGCGGTCCAGCGGCCTGTCCTCGGGGTGCTCTTCATCCGAACCCGCTTGCTCGTCGTCGGGATCCTCGGTGGACGGCGCCTCAATCTTGAGCTCCCGCGGGCCCGCCGCCGTGTCCGGGCCCGTCTTGGTCATCTGCACGAAGCTGTCGTAGTCCGCGGCGTTCGCGTTGGACCCGCCTTGCGCCATCATGGACGCGGCGTACATCTGCAAAATCTCGTTCGTTCGCTGCTCGATGATGCCGAGGTACTGCATCATGTTACCGTCGGTGACGCCGTCGCCGCCGAGGAGCTCCGCGTTGGCGGGGGTGTTGCATCCAATCTTGTTGTACACTTTCCAGATACCCTCGCGTAAGGTGCTCACGGTCGCCGTCGCCGTCTTGTACTTGCCGTCGTAGGACTTGGCCTTGGCCTCGGTGCGTGCCAGTTTGTCCTCGAGGTCCTTGAGGAGCTTACGTCGCTGCGAGTCGTTCGCCGCGCCGGATCCTTTGTACTTTTCAATCTCGTGTTTGCACTCCGAGATTTGCTCCTCCAGCCGCTCAATCTCCGCGTTGAGGGTGTTGACGTAGTTGAACAGCCTGAAGTTCTCGTCCTCCGCCTGCATGAAGCTGTTGACGAGCTCCTCGATGTCCCCGATGCCGGTCGCCTCCTGAATCTGCTTAAACGCCTCGCGGTACGATTGCACCCGCGCCTGCGACTTTTTGGCGTCAGCCTTGGATTTACCTTGCGCCCACTTACCGGCCATGTCCCGCTTCTTCTGCTTCCGCTCTTCCTCGTCAGCCTCCGCCGCGAGCCTCGCCTCCTCCGCGGCGCCCTGCGCTTTGGCCTTGTTCTTCATGAACGCGCGCATCTTCTTATCGTGCTCGATGAGCTTGGTGAGCTCGCGCCACTCCTTCTCAAACGCGAGCTGCTCCTTGTCCGCCTGCTGCTTGAGCTTCGCCATCTCGCTCACAGCCTTGTCCCGCGCCTCGTACGCCTTATCGGACCGTTCGATGATCTCGCCCATCCTGTTCTTCTTCTCCGCGAGTTCGTGCTCGAGCTTCTTGTAGATGTCGTCGAACAGCACCCGCTCCTTGCGCAGGTTGTCGATCGTGCCCCGCAGCTGCCGGTTGTGCGCCAGCGCGTCGTTGTACTTTCCGAGCGCCTTATCGAGCCTGTTCTCGAGCATCTTGAGACTGCGCTGGATGTGCGTGTTCTTCTCCTGCGCGGCGTCGACGCCTCCCATCTCGCGCCGCTGCTCGATGATCTTAGCGCGGACGCGTTCGATGCCGGCCTCGACATCCTTCGTCCGGCGTTTCTCCATCTCGGTGCGTCGCGTGAGCTCGTCGGCCTGGGTCTGGAGCCTGAATATCTCGCCCGCGGGTCCACTCGGTGCGTCGGCGTCGATTCTTTTGAGCGTGCTGGGGTCATCGTCGAAGCCCACTTTGGCTCTGCGGATGGGGTCGGTGCGGGTCGGGCGGTGAGCCATTTTCGGCGGTTTTGGTTGGATGCGGGCAATCTTTTTGGTCGCGACGAGAACACGACGGGCCGGGGGCGGTGTCTGGGTAGGACGGGGGGGACGTGTGAGCGCGCGCGGTGACTCACTTGACACCTCCGATCGTCTTGAGCGTCGGCATCGTGAAAACCCTCGAGGTTCGACGCACACGGAGGATCGACTGAGCGCGCCAGTCGCACTGCCAAACGCGGACATTCGTCCCCCTGTTTCGTGACAGGACCAAAGCGGCGCTGACCGTTTCGAGAATTTGGATCTTCCAAGGTGCCCACCCCGCCACGCGTGTTTTCCCGAGGGTTTCGTGAGATCGGGCACAACGAACCGCGCGGGGCGTGTTGGGTTGGAGGGACGTGCGTCGGCGTGAGACCAAATCCGCGCGCGTGATGGACTGGGAGCCCATTCCGGATGATGTCCTGGTGCCGAAGCGCGCACGACGCGACGGGCCCAAGCGCCCTTTCCCTCCGGACGTCACGGTCGTGCGCCAGAGAGACGGGATGAGCCTCGCCGACAGGTGGGGCTTACCGAGGACCCGGGGTAAACGGCGGCGACGAGCCGTGGTCGATGACGTATCGGATGACTCCGACGGTGACGCGACATCCGACGATGATGAAGACACCGAGACACCCCCGAACGTCGCGGTGGTCCTCGCGGCGCACCTCTCGTTGGGTTGGAAACTCGACTCGTCAGATCGCCTCACGCCGCCTCGTCGGCCGGGCTCGTCGGCGGGGCACACGCCCGAGCTGGTGGAGATGCGACGCGCGTACGGCATCGACCCGGGGAACAAAGACGACAACGACGACGAGCCCGGGAGGAAGGATCGGCCCTCGGACGCGGCGTTGTCCGCGCTCATGGCCGCGTTGTCGTGCGCCCGGCTCTGCGGCGCCGTTCTCAAACGCGTGGACTACTGCGCCGTCGCTCTCGAGGAGGCGTCGAAGCAGGCGGCGCGGTTCAGGCGCGATATCGATAAGATGCGCCGGACGGGGGTCATCCCACCTTGGTCCGGCCGGCCATCTCCGGAGGATGAGATGCTCGCGAACGTGAAGGCAAAGCTGGCGGACGCGGGACGCGAGCTCGGCGAAGATGTCCATCGCGCTTCACCATTCGGGTCTTCACGCGACGATCCTGATCCTACCCTCGCGGCGGCCATCGCGGCGATGGGCGGCGGCAAGAAGGCCGGACCCTCGCAGCCGTCATCGCTCGCGCCAGTCGCGGCTGTGAGGGTCGCCGTCGCGCTGGACGACGCCATGTACGCGCTGGCCTATCACGGAAGATCGTGCGGGTGGGCCGGGTCTTCACGGTCCTCATGGCGGCCGAACCCGGCTCTTTACCTGAACGCGGTCACCGCGTCGCACGCGCCGGGCGCCACCGTGGGGTCCATCGCCGCCGCGGTGAGAGACGTGGGTGACGAGTGGCTGGACGCTATTAGGCGGTCGAGGATGGAAGAGGGAACGTACCTGCTCACCGCAAAAAACCTGCCGAGCCCGGAGGACGTCCTCGCTGCGGGGGAGAAAGCCGCGCGGAGTGCCCGTACGAAAACCAAAGACGGAACCCCTCCACCACCGCCGTGCCCAGAGCTCGTGCAGCTGTGGAGGGACAGCTGTAGGGTGTGGCCGTGCCGCCTGTTCGCGTTCGCAGCGCCCACACGACGAGCACTTACGACGCTGGCCAAGTTTTCCAAGAGATGGGTCGAAATCGGCGCTGGGCTCGGGTACTGGGCGCACATGATGGAACGTGTCGAGGGCATCGACGTCGTGGCACTGGACAAAACGCCGAGCCCGGTGGCCGGTACCGACGCCGTGAACGAGTATCACGGCCGGGCGATGTCGTTTTGTACGGTGCACAAGGGCGGCCCGGAGTCGTTGCGCGAAAATGAAAACCGCGGACTGTTCCTGTGCTATCCACCTCCCGGCGATGACATGGCGCTCGATGCGTTGCGCGCGCTTCGAGGGGATACCCCGCTCGCGGTGGTTGGAGAGTGGGACGGTAACACCGGCACCGCCGAGTTTGCGCGTGAGTTACGGAAGAAGTGGTACCTCGTCGAGTACGCGCGGCTGGGGCAGTGGGGCGACACCGCTCACGACCTCACGATCTGGATGCGGCGTGATGACCCGCGTGATGACGTTGACGCCGGGAATAACTCGAACGGTTTCCTCGAGGCGCCGTTCGCGAGTTGCTTCACGTGTGGGACGTCGGATGCGACGCGTGAGTTGCGGCGATGCGTGTACTGCCGGGAGGTTTGTTTCTGTTCGAAGCGCTGCGCGGGTGACGCGACGTCGACGGCGCTGCACGCGTCTGCGCACATCCTTCGTGACATGCGCCTGCCCGCGGGTCGCCCAGACTACTCGAACGATGCGGATTACAGACCGTTCCGCCCGTGTGGTTAGCCGCGATTAATACGATTGTTTCAATACAGTCCGTGTCGCTATTCGACGATGAATGGTCCCCCCCCCCCGCGCCTCCCGCGAAAAAATATTGTGTGATCAGAAATATTGTGTGATCAGATGGGCTGCGTATCCACTCCGAGGAGTGACTTGATAACCTCGTAGCTCACGAAGCGGATGCTGTTCTGAGGCACCACCTTGAGCGTGTTCGCGGTCCACCCTTTGAAGAAACCCCTGTACCCTTCCTTCCTCGCGATGGTCACGATCGCGTCGCCCATGCCGTTGTACGTCTTCCCCTTCATCTGCATTCTCCGTCGGATGGTATCGAGCGGATAGCACACCGTCGCGCTGAACGTGCCGGACGCACCGCCGAGGAAGAGGTTCGCGATGTGATCCTGCTTACCGCTCTCGCCGTAGTAAGCCTTCTTCGCCATGTCGTACGACGCAAAGTTCATCGCGGCGTACGGCGCGATGCCCGCGAGGGTCGGACCGAGTCCTTTGTACAGGGCGCCCACTCCCTCGTGCCTGGCGACGGTGACAAAGGCGTTTGTCATGCCGGTGTACCCGTGGTTGGGTAGGGCTAGCCTGAGTCGGATGGTATCGAGCGGGTGGGTGATCGCGGTTCCGGTCATGCCCGCGAGCGCGCCCGCGGTGAGCCTTTCCTTCAGCCCCAGCTTTCCGTGTTCGTCGGCGAGCATCTTTTTGTAGACGTCGTTGGACGAGAGCTGCGCGGCGGCGTAGGGCGCGACGCGGATGACGTTGACGCCGTTGCCCTTCCAGAAGGCCAGAATACCCTCCTCGCGGTAAATCTTCATGAACGCCTGCCCGACGCCGGTGTACGCGGCGGAGGAGACTCCCGCACCCTCCATCGCCTGCACCTGGAACAGCAGCTTGATCCGGTCGAGCGGCGCCGACGCGGTTCGCGCGATGATGCCCGCGGCGCCGCCCGCCGCAGCCTGGCGGGAGCCCATGGCGATGGCGTACATGCGGTTCATCACGCCCCCGGATCCGCCCTCATCCGCGGAGAAAGCGGTGGGATGAGCCGCCGCCGTGGTGGGGGTCATCGCCGCGGCGGCGAAGCAGGTCGCCGGCGCCCCAACACCCAAAACCCGTGGGCCAGCCGCAAACGCGGATGACCTCCCCGGACGGGTCGGCACGACGGCCGCGGGCGCGCGATAGGCGTTCGCGGCCCTCGCGGCCCTCGAGGTGGACGTGCTCGAGGCGTCCATCGTGATCTACGGGCACCACGTGCGTTGAGGTGTGAGGGTTGTTCACGTGATGATGGACGGCTTCTCTCGGTTGTTTGTGAGCCTCAAGGAGCGAATCTGCAACACCCGAGTGTGTACACGCTATCCGATCAATTTGAAAGCACACGATGGGTCAATTTTCATTTGGACCTCATTACACGGTCAAATAACCGATCAAAGCCAAAACAACCGATCAACATTGTGCTCGCCCGAGAATCACGTATCGTCATTGTGTGCGCAACCCTCGACGCGGGAGAGGAGCGCCGCCTCCATGGCGGGGTGGCTGCTTCAAAGAGCGGCCGAGCTCCGCCGCGACTTCACATGGCGCGAGGCTGGCGGGTCCCTCGGCGACCTCGGAACCTTCGTCCCGCTGTTGGTCGGCCTCACGGTGACGTGCGGCCTGGACGTCGGCACCACCTTGGTGTTTACGGGATTGTACAACCTCGCCACCGCGCTCGTGTTCGACGTCCCGATGCCGCTGCAGCCGATGAAGACCATCGCGGCGGTGGCGATGACGGATCCGCCGATGGGCGTCCCGCAAATCGTCGCCGCGGGAGGGTTCGTGGCGCTCGTCGTCCTCATCCTCGGCAGCACCGGGCTCATGGAACGATTCAACCAAGTCACCCCGTTGGGCGTGGTGCGGGGGATGCAGCTCGGGCTCGGGATGTTGCTGTGCGCCAAGGGATGGACGCTCGCGGTGTGGACGGACGGGAGTAAGGAAACGATGCGGGGATGGTGGGGCGTCGACGGCATCGCGCTGGGAGCGCTCGCGCTGGCGTTCGTCTTAGCCGCGATGACGGCGCCGACGAGGCGAGTGACTTCGCCCAACGAGACGCCATCTACTACGACGCCGGAGTCAGCACGGAAGGGCGGATCGAACGCGCACGTCGCGCTCGTCCTCGTCGCACTCGGCGTGCTCATCGCGGCGTGCCGCCCCGGGAGCCTCGGCGCGTTGCGCATCGGACCGGCGGTCCCATCCTTAGGTCCGTGGCCGAGTTCGGATGAATGGACGAGCGGGATCACCCGCGCGGGTCTGCCGCAGCTGCCGCTGACCACCCTCAACTCCGTCGTCGCGACGTGCGCGCTGTCGAAGGACCTGTTCCCGGACCGGCCGGTGCGACCGACGGGGGTGGCGGTGAGCGTGGGCGCCATGAACCTGATCGGGCTCGGGCTCGGGGTGATGCCAGTGTGCCACGGAGCCGGTGGGCTCGCGGCGCACTACCGCTTCGGCGCGAGAACCGGCGCGGCGACTGCCTTTCTCGGGACGTGCAAGCTGTGTCTTGGAGTCGTGTTCGGCGGGTCGCTGCTGACGCTGTTGGGTAAGTTCCCGGGGCCGTTGCTCGGGGTGTTGCTCGCGGCGGCGTCGGCGGAGTTGATCCGCGCGGGGCTGGCGACGGACAAGGACGGCGTAAACGATTCGTCTCGAGATGAATCTGTTTGGTACCGCGGCGATGCGGACCAGTACGCGATGATAGTCACCGCGGCGACGACTGTGGCGAGCGGGAGCACGGGCCTGGGTGCACTGTTCGGGTTCGCGACGCACGGGCTGGGTTTAGTCGGTGGTAGGCTCGGTGGTGGCGGGACGGTCGAGTCCGGGGGCGGGGGGTACGTCGAGGTTGAGATGGAAAGTTCAAGTTCGACGCGGGTAGCTCAGTAGCGGGCGTGTTCTGTCGTATTATATCGTAGTCAGTAGCGTCCACGTCCGTCTAGGGTTAGGGTTGATCACACTACACACTCACGCACCGACGAGGTGGACGCGCTGCGCCTGCTTGAGCTGGTTCCTCGCCTGGCTCATGGATCTGTTGAGTTCGTCCAGCCTTTGTTCCGCGTGTTGTTTCCGCCGGCGCTCGTCGATGGTCCGGCCCGCGCCCTCGGGTAACCGCCCGAGCTCACCCTCCAGCTCATCGCGCTCCACGCTGAGCTGCATGAGCCTCGCCTCCACCGCGGCGACGCCGTGGGACCAGGACTGGAGTGACTCGGACGTCGCGAAGGGCTGTGAATCGCTTATAGGGCGACCGGCTGTGGCGTTTGGATCGCGTTTGCCGTTTGATGACGTCGTCGTGACGGGCATCCACGGGGGAATTTCACCCTCGTCCCGTGGCTTGGGCGGGGGAACCGGCGGTGTATCGCCGTCGAGGTGCCCGCCGTACCACCCGCTGCCGTCGCGGCCCCTGCGGAGTGCCTCCGTCGCGCTGTACCTATCCGCGGCTGTCTCGAGGATGACGTGTTCCGTGTCCGTGTACGAACCCTCCCTGGAACCGAACTTGGGAGACGTGGACGGCCGCGAGACGCGAGCCGCCGCGGCGTCCTTCTCGGCCCGCTCGATCGCCTCAGCCGCCGCGCGCTCGCGCTCCATCTCCGCCGCCAGCTGCGCGCGAACCGCGGCGCGATCCGCCGCGAGTTCCGCGTTGGTTCGCTCGGCGGCGGCGAGCGCGGCTCGTCGAATCTCTTCAGCCTCTCGCGCGGCGATATCCTCCTTCTCGGCAGCCTCCGCCCTCGCGCGCACCGCCGCCATCCGTTGCGTCTCAGCCTCGCGGTCGCGCATCGTCCGTTCGCTCACCAAACTCATACCCGGCCCGAAGTGCGAGGTGGTGTCCTTGGTCAGGTGCTGATTCCCGTATTCCGCTTTAAACTCTTCGCGAAGTGAGTGCGCCGCGTCGGGGACCATGCCGGCGTCGAAGTGCGACTCGTTGACTTGCCTGGCGGGACGCGGCGGGACCGGGTGCATCACGGTGGACACCTGTTGCGTCGGGACCGCGTTTCGCCGGTCGTGGGCGTCGTGGTCCCAGAGGGATCGCGCCGGCGCCTTGGATTCGGCGATGTCGCGGGTAGATCGCCCCGCGGGGGGAAGCTCGATCGTATCCGCGGCGGGCGCCTCCCACGTCTTACGTTGCCCGCGCGTCGTCCCCGCGTTGAAGGAGGACGACACGTTCGACACGTTCTCGCTGATGGCGCGCATGGGGGGACGCTGCTGCTGCTGCTGCTGCTGTGGCCGGGGCGGGGACGCGCCGTAGCTGCGGCCCGCGGCGGTGTCCGTGGCGGCGTGCAACGCGGCGTGCTCCAGGTGCTTGCAGCGTCGCTTGAGCTCGGCGACTTCCTCCCGCGCCGCCTGCAGCGACTGCGCGAGGTCCGCCGCCTCCTGCGCGCCCTTGTGGTTGTTCAGCCTTAAGATCTGCGTCTCGCGGCGAGCTACGTCGCCCTCCTTCATGAGCCTATCGGCCATCCTGGCCGCCTCCTTCTCGCGCTCAGCCGCGGCGTTCACCTTTTCCTTTAACCTCGCGGTCTCGTCCTCGGCTCTGGTGAGCTTGGACGTCAGCGCGATCTTTTCGCGCTTGGTGGCGTCCATCTGTTGCGTGAGATCCTGCACCGATCGCTCCAAAGCCGCCAGGCGGTGCGACTTCTCTGTCATCTCCGCCGTCATGCGGGTGAGCGTCGCCTTCGCCGCGCCGAGCTCGCGCTTAGTGTCGGTGGCCTCAGCCTTGGCCTCGGCACCCGCGTCCTTGAGCGTCTGGCCGGCTTGCCCGAGCTCACGCACCTCGGAATCGCGCGCCTGCAACTTGGCGGTTACCTCGCGGAGCTTCTCCTGAACCTCGCGCGTCTTGGACTCCGCGTGAGTGATACCCCTCTCCGCGGTCTGCTCCCGTCGCTCGCACGCCGTTAGGTCAGCGTTGAGCTTACGGATCTTCTCGCGAAGAGTGCCGATGTCGGTGACGGCGTCGAAGTTCTCTTGGCCTGGGGATCCCGCGTGCGGCTGAGTCACCAACTTGGCCGGCGACGGCGTGGAGGGCTTGGCCGTTTTTTGCGGCGTCGGTGTCCTCGCCTCCATCGCGGCTTGCCCGTTGGACGGCGCGACGAACTCGACGGAGGAGCGGAGTGACGCGTAGTGGTCCGCGGCAGCCTGGGTGGCCCGGCGGCGGCGCTCGAGCTCAACCTCCTCCGCGTTTTGCGCGGCTACCGCGTTTGCGAGAGCGGCCGCGGCGGCGGCTGCTTCGTGAGGGTAGGATACGTCCGGGGGGTTCTCTGGCGCGCGGTCGCCGGGCGGGCCGGCCCACGCCGTGGGCAGGGGGAACGGGGGCGGCGCGATGACCTCCTTGGGGGGAGAGTAGCTCCCTTTCCACGCGTCCGGCCAGACCGACGACGCGGCGGGTCCGGTCAGCCGGGAAGAGGCGGATGGGTAGGAGGCGCGGAGAGCCTCCTCGTCGAGCTGCCACGCGACGCCGCCGCCCTTCGCGGACCGATCGAGTCCTAGGGCGTCAGCCTCGGCCGCGGCGGCGGCGACGACGCTCGCGGGGTCGCGCGGCGGCGGCGGGGCCATCGACGGGTGATGAGGCGGCGCGCGATGCGGTAAGCGCTCCATGGAGGCTGACACGCTCGCGCTCCGAGACCGCTCCTGCTGCAGCTCCTTCTCGTAGTACGCCTTCATGTCCTCGAAGCCCTTGGCGGCTTGCTCGGCGATGTCCCGCCTGGATGCTCGTACCCGCTCCAGCGCCTGCTCGAACTGGGCATCCTTGGAGGGTTTGACCGCGGAGACGGGGAGGCCGGCGATAGACGACATCACGTCGGGTTGGTTGAGCTCGTTCTTGTTGAGGAAGTGCGTCTCGGTCTCGCCAACCTCGGGCTTGGGAATGGGCGCGGATGGCTCGGCGGTCATGTCCCCGTCGGATGCGTCGGAGTCGTCGAGCCCGGGCATGGCGGGGATCGGGGTGTTCGGCGGGATGAGCTCGGACGTGGCTCGAACCTCGCCGAATCCCTCGATGGATCGTCGCGCAACCTCCGACGCGGCGGCGGCGGCGGCGGCCGCGACGGCGGCTGCAGCCTGCTGCGGGCTGAACGGGCCGTCTTCGAAGGCGTCCGCATCGTCCGCCTGCATCGACCGGAGGATCGGTGAGTGCGTCGGGGTGGCATCGCGCGACTTGGGTCGGAGCGGGCTCGAGACGCTGGGCATCGGGACGTCCGAGGCGAACTCCACGCTCCGACGCACGGGCGAGCGGGGGGGCGACGGGAGATCCACCTCGGTCTCCGGCTCCGTCTCCGTGTCGAGGTACTCCCGGTCGGTGGTGGCGGGCTCGGATTCGCCCGTCTGGAGCACCGTGTCGAACTCGGTG
>Ga0302116_1000276_pt1 | contig 30358 bp, 35 predicted proteins | sample AG5_SCM_MG_FD_203124 | JGI IMG/M metagenome (GOLD analysis project Ga0302116, IMG submission 203124) | Marine microbial communities from Western Arctic Ocean, Canada - AG5_SCM | ecosystem: Environmental > Aquatic > Marine > Oceanic | place: Canada: Western Arctic Ocean | collected 2017-10-01 | reverse complement strand
TTGGGCATTTGGAACAGGTTTGCCTGACCCGTCGAGTGCAGGGTCTGGTTGTGGGTCTACCCCTTGATGCAGAAGGTCAATTCACAGAGCAAGCGGCCCATTGCCAGCGATATGGCCAGCGCTTGGCCGTGGCTTTAAAGCTGCCTTTGGCACTCGTGAATGAACACAGCAGTAGTTGGGCCGCGGCCGAACGTTATGGCTTGCAAGGCGATCGAAGCGGCAGACTTGATAGTGCAGCCGCTTTGCTATTGCTTGAGCAATGGCTTGCTGATGGGCCAGAGCCCCAACCGGTCGACATGGCGACCCCGTCTGCTAGCAAGACGGACGGCGATGAAGGATCCTGAAGGTATTGATTCTTGAGCGATGAGTTCTAGCGGGCCGAACAACAGCGGAGACGTGCCAACGCTGCTGGTTAAAGACAGTGATGGCCGTGATCTTCTTTGTTTTCTAGAGCAGCTCATACCCCTTGATGGTCAGGATTACGCGTTACTGACCCCTGTCGATACTCCTGTCTGCTTGTTCAGGTTGAAGGATGGAGATGAGCCTGAAGTGATCGACAGCATCACAAGCAATGAACCGATCCTTTCGGTGGCTGATGTAGTTCTTCAAGAGCATGACCTCATCCTTGTGCGCTCCGCGGTCACCCTCACGGTGAATGGTGAGCTCGATGAGCCCGATCCTGAAGATCTCGATGAGGACGAGGCGGGTGACGATGAATCGGAGACCTATGAATTGCTGGTGAGTTTTTTGGTCGATGAATTGGAATACGGGCTTTACATCCCCTTAGATCCCTTCTTTGTTGTGGCCCGAATGGTTGATGGCACTGCAGTTTTGGTGGAAGGGGATGAGTTTGATCAAATTCAACCTCGAATCGAGGCTGAGCTTGATGAGCGTGAGCTCTCCGAGTGATGCGTCGTGATTGGTTGCGACCTGATTGGGATCCAGGCTTAACCCTGGCCAATCTTCCGTTAGAACCCTTGCTTGGCAGAGGGATCAAGGCCTTATTGCTTGACGTTGATCGCACCCTTCTTCCAGGACGCGATGTTGCTTTGCCTGCCTCTGTCCTTCGCTGGGCCCAATCGGCTCAACGTCATACGCATCTTTATTTGATCAGTAACAATCCTTCCCGCGAGCGGATTGGGGCTGTGGCTGAGCAGCTTGGGATTGGGTTCACCAGCTCAGCCGCTAAACCGCGTCGCGGTGCTATCCGACGGGTGATGGAGAGCCTGGATCTCAAGCCAGAGCAGATCGCAATGGTTGGTGATCGTGTGTTTACGGATGTTCTTGCAGGAAACCGGCTTGGTCTCTACACCGTTTTGGTGAGACCTCTAAGTGCAGACGGAACGCCTTGTCGTCAAGATCGTGTTCAAGTGTTGGAGCGACGACTCGCTCGATGGCTTGGAGCCGGCCAGGCATGAGCCTGCGGGTCGTGAAGGTTGGGACCAGTTTGTTGCGCAGCACTGAACTTCGCAGCACTGCTGATGCCATCTCAGCTTTGTGTCTGAATCTCGCCCAATGTCTTCATCGAGGCGACCGTGTTGTTTTAGTCACGAGTGGGGCTGTTGGACTCGGATGTCAGCGCTTAGGCCTGAAGGCCAGGCCTTCTACGTTGCGCGGTCTTCAAGCTGCGGCGGCGATCGGTCAAGGCCATCTGATGGCTCTATACGAAGAAGCGATGGGAGTCCATGGCATCCCCGTAGCGCAGGTTCTTCTCACCCGATCTGACTTGGCTGACAGTCGGAGCTATCACAACGCTTCTGCAACCTTGCATCAGTTGATGGAATGGAAGGTTTTGCCCGTCATCAATGAAAATGACACGGTCTCTTCTGCTGAGTTGCGTTTTGGCGATAACGACACGCTCTCAGCCTTGGTGGCAGCAGCGATTGATGCGGATGTTCTGATTCTTCTGACCGATATCGACCGCCTCTATTCAGCTGATCCACGCAGTGATGCCTCGGCTCGCCCAATTTCGGACGTGCATCACCCAGCAGAATTGCAGGCCCTTGAACAGGGCGCAGGAGATGGAGGTCGTTGGGGAACCGGCGGTATGACCACCAAACTAGCGGCCGCTCGGATTGCCACCGCGAGCGGAATCACCGTGCATCTGGCGGATGGTCGTGATCAGCACACCCTTGAAACCATGTTGGCTGGGGGGCGTGGAGGCACGGTTTTTCATCCCCACCCCCAGCCCATTGCCCATCGAAAAAGCTGGCTGGCTCATGCGTTGCAACCCCAAGGCAGCCTGAAGATTGATGGTGGTGCATGCCAAGCGTTGTGCGACAACGGTGCCTCCTTACTTTTGGTTGGGATTACGGACATCACCGGAGAGTTTCAGGCCAATCAACCCGTGCGGATTCTTGATCAGGAAGGCCATGAAGTGGCCCGTGGCTTGAGCTCCCTGAGTAGTGAGGCGCTTCTACGTCTCGTCAAAGAGCCAGCGCGGACCGATCGGCAAGGGGGCTCGCCTGTTGTGGTGCATCGCGACGTACTTGTCCTGAGCACGCCTACGATCCGCCAACCAGACCCCTGAATCCATGCGTTTCAGCCAGTTAATCGCCGTCCTTCAGGACGGAGAGGCAGGTCTGCTGGAGCATCAGCTCAGCAGCGATCCTGAGCTCCGTGGTGCTGCATCTTTGGAGACAGCCGGTGCCGATCAACTCAGCTTCCTCGAAAAGGGCAACGCTCTTATTCAGAGCTTAGAAACCAGTCATGTTGGCGCCGTTTTGATTCCTAATCAGGATGACCTCAAGGCCATGGCAGAGCAGCGTGGTCTGGCTTGGGCTGTGATGCGTGATCCTCGGTTGGCCTTCGCAGAAGCCCTCGAGCGCTTGCATCCTCGGCCCAGAACAGAAGCAACTATTCATCCTTCTGCGGTGATCGGTGACAGGGTCCAGATCGATGCTGGGGTCTCGATTGGCCCTCACGTTTGCATCGGCGACGACACACGCATTAGTGCCAACAGCACCATTCATGCCGGTGTGGTGATTTATGGCGATGTGAGGGTCGGTCAGTCGTGCGAATTGCATGCCAATGCAGTGCTTCACCCCGGAGTGCGCTTAGCCAACCATTGCGTGGTTCACTCCAACGCGGTGGTGGGTTCAGAGGGGTTTGGATTTGTTCCGACCGCTAAGGGATGGCGAAAAATGCCTCAAACGGGTCTGGTGGTCCTTGAGGAGGGTGTTGAAGTGGGTTGCGGCAGCACGATTGATCGCCCGTCTGTTGGTGAAACCCGAATTGGTGCGGGAACAAAGATCGATAATCTCGTGCAAATCGGTCATGGCGTTGTCACCGGACGGGGCTGTGCCCTGGCCTCGCAGGTGGGTATTGCCGGCGGCGCTCGCCTTGGAAATGGGGTGATTTTGGCTGGACAGGTTGGTGTGGCCAACCGAGCGATCATTGGTGATCGTGCGATCGCGAGTTCCAAGAGCGGGATTCATGGTGAGGTGGAGCCCGGCGAAGTGGTGAGTGGCTATCCGGCTATTTCCAACAGGCTTTGGCTGCGTTGTTCAGCAGCCTTCAGCAAATTGCCTGAGATGGCGAAACAGATTCGCGAACTCAAGAAAGCCACTCAGTAACCTCTCTGGTTCCTACCTCTGAGACCCAATGCCACAGCATCGCGTTGTTTTGCTTCCGGGTGACGGCATTGGTCCAGAGATCACTGCTGTGGCGAGGAAGCTCCTTGAAGCCGTGTCTGCTCGACATGGGTTCACGCTCGAGTTCAGTGAAGCGCCGATCGGTGGCGCTGCCATCGATTCCACTGGTGAACCCTTACCGGCGAGCACCCTTGAAGCTTGCAAGGCTGCCGATGCCGTTTTGCTTGCAGCGATCGGGAGCCCTCGATTTGATGCCTTGCCGCGTGAACAACGGCCTGAAAGTGGATTGCTAGCCCTGCGCTCGGGCATGGAGCTATTTGCCAATCTTCGTCCAGTCAAGATTGTTCCAGCCTTAATTGATGCCAGCAGCCTGCGACCTGAAGTTGTGGAAGGGGTAGATCTGATGGTGGTGAGGGAACTCACCGGAGGTATTTATTTCGGGAAGCCGAAAGGTCGTGTGCAGGCCGATGGTGAAGAGCGTGCGTTCAACACCATGACTTACTCAGATTCTGAGGTCGACAGAATCGCCAGGGTGGCTTTCAAGCTCGCCTCTGAGCGTCGCGGGCAGCTTTGCTCGGTGGATAAGGCCAATGTGCTCGATGTCAGCCAACTGTGGCGTGATCGCGTGGAGGGCATGAAAGGTGAGTACGCCGCAGTGGATGTCAGTCACTTGTACGTAGACAATGCGGCGATGCAACTGGTGAGAGATCCTCGCCAGTTCGACGTGGTGCTCACTGGCAACCTTTTCGGGGACATTCTCAGCGATATTTCTGCCATGCTCACCGGATCAATCGGCATGCTTCCCTCAGCCTCTTTGGGAAGCGAAGGGCCTGGTTTGTATGAACCAGTCCATGGTTCAGCCCCCGATCTGGCTGGTCAAGACAAGGCCAATCCGATGGCCATGGTGCTCTCGGCAGCGATGATGTTGCGGACCGGTCTTAAGCAAAACGCAGCTGCGGATGATCTGGAACACGCTGTGGATCGCGTTTTGGCAGCCGGATTCCGCACTGGAGATCTGATGTCTGAAAGCTGTACTGCCCTGGGCTGTCAGGCGATGGGGGAGCAACTTCTCAAGACACTCTGATGCGACCTGGCAGGAAAAATGTGGAATTTGCCCTTTGACCTGCCAAACTCATCGGGCCAGATCTTCCTCCGTCGATGTCGAAGCGTCACCCCGTCGTCGCTGTCACGGGTTCCTCAGGTGCAGGCACCAGCACCGTTAAGAGGGCTTTTGAGCACATCTTCGCTCGGGAGAACATCACTCCTGCAGTGGTGGAGGGCGACAGCTACCACCGCTTCGAGCGGATGGCGATGAAGACCGCCATGTCTGAATCGCTCGCGGAGGGTGAGAATTTCTCGCACTTCGGTCCAGAAGCCAACCTCTTCGACAAGCTCGAAGAGCTCTTCCGCGTCTATGGCGCAACAGGTGGAGGTAAGAAGCGTTACTACCTCCACAGTCCAGAAGAAGCTGCTGAACACAACGCTCGCCTCGGCGTGAGCTTGGATCCAGGTCAGTTCACCCCCTGGGAAGACATTCCTGGAAGTACCGACGTCTTGTTCTACGAAGGCCTCCACGGCGGCGTTGTCGGAGACGGCTACGACGTGGCGTCCCTCGCCGATCTACTCGTGGGTGTGGTTCCGATTACCAATCTCGAGTGGATCCAAAAGATTCAGCGTGATAACGCCGAGCGTGGCTATTCAGCCGAAGCGATCGTGGACACGATCTTGCGCCGCATGCCGGATTACATCAATCACATCTGTCCCCAATTCAGCCTCACTGACATCAATTTTCAGCGGGTGCCTACGGTTGACACCTCCAACCCATTCATCTGTCGCAACATCCCAACGCCTGATGAAAGCTTTGTGATCATTCACTTCCGTAAGGGAGCGCGTGAGAAGTGGGGAATTGATTTCAGCTACCTGCTGAGCATGATTCATGACTCCTTCATGAGCAGTCCCACCAGCATTGTTGTGAATGGAGGGAAAATGGGATTCGCGATGGAACTCATCTTGACCCCCATCATTCACCGCATGATTGAAGACCAAAACAAGCTCTCCTGATTGCTTCGCTCGATACACATTGAGCGATTACATCTATCGTGGACTCATCTGAATGATCAGGTGGGTCCTTTTTTTGTCCTCTCCCTCCTTTGAGATTGCAGGTGCCAGTGGATCAACAACTCCTCCCCCGCGTTGGGACAGAGTGGATAGTCGTCGTCTGATCGCGTTGGCAAGACGGATCTATTTCCGTTTCTTAAGTGACTCTGGTCAGCAGCTTGAACCGATGGGTGTTGTTGTGAATGAACGGTTAGATGAGGGCAGGGTTGTGTTCTCAAGCCCCACACTTTTGCTTCAAGAACATTTCATCAGCATCGATCTCATCGGTCGACGACCCCGTCGCCCGCGTGGCTGGCGAGACCGACCCAGAGGGTCAGGGCTTTGACAAGTTTGCTGGGTCTGATGCTTGTGGTGGCTGGTGCCTGTGTGGGGAGTTTCGCTAATGTGATGGCCTGGCGATTGCCTCGCGAAGAATCAGTGGTTTGGCCTGGCAGCCATTGCCCAAAGTGTGGTGAGACGGTGCGCTGGCACGACAATGTGCCGGTGCTGGGGTGGATCTGGCTTCGGGGACGTTGTCGCGATTGTCATCGAGGCATCTCAAGCCGCTACCCATTCGTGGAATTCTTTAGCGCCCTTCTTTGGTTGAGCGCGTTGTGGGGCCATGGATTGCTCGCTGCTTCGGATCAATTAGGCCTGGCGTTGCTCAATGTGTTGGCAGGGATTGTTCTGATCAGTGTGCTGATTCCACTGGTGTTGATCGACATCGACCATCTTTGGCTCCCCGAACCTCTTTGCAGGATCGGGGTGGTGCTCGGCCTTGCTTTCACGGGGGCTCTCTATCTAGTTACACCAACGCTGGAAGCCAGTTCATTGCTCCTCAATCACCTGTTGGCGGCATCAGCGGGATTGCTGGTGCTGGAGGGATTAAGCGCTCTCGCGGAGCGCATGCTTGGCCAGCCTGCCCTTGGACTTGGCGACGCCAAATTGGCAGCCGTAGCAGGAGCTTGGCTCGGCTTGGGAGGTGTTTTGGTTGCTTTGGCAATCGCCGTTTTTAGCGGCGCATTCTTTGGCACGGTTGGACGTCTCTCTGGACGGTTAGGGCCGAGACAGCCCTTCCCATTTGGCCCTTTTATTGCCCTTGGAATCTGGCTGACCTGGATCGGAGGTTCGGAGTGGTGGGTGCAGCAATGGTTGAGCCTGTTTGGTGGCCTTTAAAAGAACAGAAATCAGCTCAATGTCTGTTGTGCTGAGGGATTGCAACATCCCTGTCCTAGCCTGATGTGATTGGTGCAAAATTCAGGCCTTTGGCTTGATCATTTGTTCCCTCGGATCTCCTCAATGTGGCGCTCGTACAAACCGAAAGCCCCAATGCCAACTGAGATCTGCTGTTGCCATTAAGGAGTAATCAACCTTGAGTTTGTTCGACTGGTTCGCTGACCGCCGTAAAGGTCAGTACGTCGGCAAGGTGAATCAAGAACCCGATGAAGGTGATGGCCTTTGGAGCAAGTGCCCCGAGTGCGGTCAGGTGGTGTATCGCAAGGATCTGCTGAGCAACGCCAGTGTTTGCAGCAACTGTGGATATCACCACCGCATTGATAGCACCGAGCGCATTGCGGTGTTGGTGGATCCCAATAGCTTCGTGGCCATGGATCAAGAGCTGCAACCCATGGATCCATTGGGCTTTAAAGACCGCCGGGCCTATGCGGATCGACTGCGCGAAACGCAGGCCAGAACAGGGCTTCGCGATGGTGTCATCACTGGACTCTGTGAGGTCGAGGGAATTCCTATGGCTCTTGCCGTAATGGATTTCCGTTTTATGGGCGGTTCGATGGGGTCGGTGGTCGGTGAAAAGATCACCCGCTTGGTGGAAGCAGCGACCGCCAAAAAGCTGCCACTCCTCATTGTGTGCGCGTCGGGTGGAGCGAGGATGCAAGAGGGCATGCTCAGCCTCATGCAGATGGCCAAGATTTCTGGTGCTTTGGAACGCCACCGCGCGGCGGGCGTGTTGTACATGCCGTTACTCACCCACCCCACCACCGGGGGCGTCACAGCAAGTTTTGCGATGCTTGGTGATCTGATCTTGGCGGAGCCAAAAGCTCTGATTGGCTTTGCTGGGCGGCGAGTGATTGAACAGACACTGCGCGAAAAATTACCGGATAATTTTCAAACTGCCGAATATCTGCAAGACCACGGATTCGTTGATTCGATTGTTCCACGTACGCAATTGCGTTCCACTCTCGCGAGTCTGCTCAGATTGCATGGCTGTGAATCTCGGGTCGCCAGCTCATGATTCAGGTTTTGGCCTCACGCTTCAGGAGCGTGGCTGCTGTCGTTTTAGCCCTGATCCTTTGCGCCGCTCCTGTTTGCGCGGGTCAGGTTGAATGGCGAGAAGTTCCCTCTAGTGCAGAGGGACAGCAATGGTGGGATGCCGGCAGTTTGCGGCTGAAGAAAGATGGCACCGTTTCAGTGCTGAGCCGCTACAGCTTGCGTCAGGAGGATGACAGCCCCGCTTTGGGAACGCTGGTCGTGATGGAGATCGACTGCAGCCAACAGCTGTATCGAGACAAGCAAAAGAATGGATTGCCCCAATTCGGGGCCGAATGGCAACCTTCTGGTTCCGATCCTTTGATCGACGGTGTTCTTTCCGGTGTGTGCGCATCTGACGAGCTTTCGTCGCTCTCCTGAACCCAACGCTTCCGATATGGCTCTCCCATCCTCAAGCCCTTCCTCCATTGGAGTGGCGATTGCGGGTCTCGGCTTTGGTGAATCGGTTCATCTGCAAGCCCTTGCCTCTCAACCTGATCTCCAGGCAGTAGCGCTCTGGCACCCCCGTCGTGAACGTTTGGATCGGGCCTGCCTTGAGCACAATCTTCCTGGTTATCACGATTGGGAGGCTCTGCTTAGCGACCCTCGAGTGCAAGCCGTGATCATTGCTACCCCTCCGGGGCCTCGCTTTGCGTTGGCCCTTCAAGCGCTGAAAGCGGGCAAACACTTGTTGCTTGAAAAGCCTGTTGCTTTGAAGGCTGAATCGGTGGCAGAGCTTCAACGCGTTGCCATCCAGAACCGGCTCAGTGTTGCGGTGGACTATGAATATCGGGCTGTGCCTCTGTTCATGCAGGCCGCCAGGATGTTGGCGGCAGGTGCCGTCGGCACTCCTTGGCTGGTAAAACTCGACTGGTTGATGAGCAGCAGGGCGGATGCGTCCCGACCTTGGAGCTGGTATTCACAACGGGAAGCCGGCGGTGGCGTGGTTGGTGCCCTTGGTACCCATGCCTTCGACATTCTGGCGTGGTTGATCGGACCGATTCGAACCGTTCAATCTCTAAATAGCGTGTCGATCAAGGAGCGTCCCCATCCCAGCGGGGGCATGGCTCCAGTGGACGCTGAAGACGTCTCGCTGATTCAGATGCAGCTCGATTGGCAAGGCCGCACGGATCAGAGGGTTCCAGCCCAAGTCAATCTGGCGTCTGTGGCTCGCAACGGTCGAGGTTGTTGGCTCGAGATCTACGGATCTCATGGCAGCCTCACCCTCGGCAGTTCAAACCAAAAGGATTATGTCCATGGCTTTGGGTTGCGGCACACGCCGATGGGAGAGGCCACTCGCAATATCGAGGCGGGCGCTGAGTTCATGTTCCCCACCACCTGGAGTGATGGTCGTGTAGCGCCGGTTGCTCGCATCCAGAGTTGGTGGGCGCACAGCATTCAAACCGGCGCTCCCATGGTGCCTGGCCTGGCAGAGGGGCTAGTTAGTCAGCAAGCATGTGATCAATCGGCCATAGGAACCGATTGAATTTGACAGCTTGAAGGATTAATAATCAATTTTCTCTGCGGCCTTGGATACTGGACTGGGCATCAAATAGCTTTTTCAGCCTAGATTTGGTGTGTATAGTTCTGACGCTTTCGTCGTTGTTGCTTCATCCCTATGTCTCTCTCCGCTTACTCCAAAGAGTTAATTGCAACAACCAACTCTCTGGCAGAGTCGGGGAAGGGAATTCTTGCTGTTGATGAGTCCACAAAGACCATTGGTAAGCGACTAGGTGGAATCCAAGTTAAAAATACTGAGGCCAATCGCCAGGCCTACCGAGGAATGCTGTTTACAGCGGCAGGTCTTGGTGACTTTATTAGTGGCGCAATTTTGTACGAAGAAACCTTGTTTCAGAGCCATGCTGATGGCGAAACAATGGTTCAGAAGTTAAACAAAGCGGGAATTATTCCTGGTATCAAAGTGGATAAGGGCCTTTGCCCTTTGCCCGGCGCCAAGTCCGTTGAAACCGTTTGTACGGGGTTGGATGGCTTGGTGGAGCGGGCAGCAGACTATTACGCCCAAGGTGCACGTTTTGCAAAATGGCGAGCTGTATTGCAAATCACCGCTGATGGATGCCCCTCTGATCTGGCCATTCGTGAAAATGCATGGGGCTTAGCTCGTTATGCACGTTCTGTTCAGGAATCTGGTCTCGTACCAATCATTGAGCCTGAGATTTTGATGGATGGTGATCATTCGATTGAAGTCACGGCGGCGGTGCAAGAACAGATTCTTAAGGAGGTGTATTTCGCTTGCCAGCTCAACGGAGTTCTGCTCGAGGGAACTCTTCTTAAGCCTTCGATGACGATTCAAGGAGCCGATTGTGTTCAGAAATCTGATCCTCAAATTGTTGCAGAAATGACCGTGAGAACATTGGAGCGTTGTGTTCCTGCAAGTGTTCCTGGAATTGTCTTTTTATCAGGCGGTTTGAGTGAAGAAGCTGCATCGGTGTATCTCAATAACATGAACAAGATTTCAAGAAAAGCGCAATGGAATCTTGGCTTCTCATATGGACGCGCTTTGCAGCATTCTTGCTTGAAGGCATGGGCGGGTAAAGACCAACTGGCTGGCCAGGCAGCTTTGCTTGCGCGGGCAAAAGCCAACTCTGAAGCCTCACAAGCGCGATATGTCCCAGGCTCCCAACCCTCTTCAGATGAGCAGCTGTTCGTAGCGGGTTACACCTACTAAGGCGTCAGTCATGACACTCCAAAGTTATTTCCGCAACAGAGTGTCGTGACATTTCGCACGTTCCAAAGGTAAAGTCTCGCCACCACGGACATTTGTCCGTTTATCGGCCTTCGTTAGGACTTCTCTATGGCGCTCGTTCCGCTTCGACTTCTGCTCGACCATGCCGCGGAAAACGGCTACGGCATCCCTGCTTTCAACGTCAACAACCTTGAGCAGGTGCAGTCGATCATGGAGGCGGCTCACGAGACTGACTCTCCTGTGATCCTGCAGGCTTCACGTGGAGCACGTGCCTATGCAGGCGAGAATTTCCTGCGTCATTTGATCCTGGCGGCCGTTGAGACCTATCCCGACATCCCTGTCGTGATGCACCAGGACCACGGCAATAGCCCTGCAACTTGCTTTGGAGCAGCTGCAAACGGCTTCACCTCCGTGATGATGGACGGTTCTCTCGAGGCCGATGCCAAAACGCCTGCGAGCTACGACTACAACGTCAACGTCACCAAGGAAGTGGTGGATGTTGCCCATGCCATCGGCGTGAGCGTTGAAGGTGAACTGGGTTGCTTGGGTTCTCTTGAAACCGGCAAAGGCGAAGCCGAGGACGGCCACGGTTTTGAAGGTGAGCTTTCCAAGGATCAGCTGCTGACCGATCCCGCTGAAGCCGCTGATTTTGTGGCCAAGACCAAGGTTGATGCCCTGGCAATCGCCATCGGCACGAGCCATGGTGCCTACAAGTTCACGCGCAAGCCCACGGGTGAAGTGCTGGCGATCAGCCGCATCGCTGAAATTCACAAAGTCATCCCCAACACCCACCTGGTGATGCATGGCTCTTCCTCTGTTCCCCAGGAATGGTTGGCAATGATCAACAAGTACGGCGGCGCGATTCCTGAGACCTACGGCGTTCCCGTGGAAGAAATTCAGGAAGGTATCCGTAATGGTGTTCGCAAAGTGAACATTGATACTGATTGCCGTTTGGCCTTCACCGCTGCCGTACGTGAAGCAGCCATGGCTGACCCTGCCAACTTCGACCCCCGTCACTTCAATAAGCCGGCTCGTAAGTACATGAAGCAGGTTTGTTTGGATCGCTTCCAGCAGTTCTGGGCTGCCGGTAACGCCAGCAAGATCAAGCAGCGCGACATCAACTTTTATTCCGGCCTTTATGCAAAAGGCACCCTTGACCCCAAGACAGCAGTTGCTGCCTGATTATTCGGTCAAAACCAATCAAGCGGGGGGCATCAGCCCCCTTTTTTGATGGCTTCATGGTTGCGTGCGATCAGGATTCAGGTGCAGCGTTCCTTGATTGGCGTTGAGCGTTGCTGATGCACCAAGGGGGAGAGCCATGTTGGGAAGTCCATGCCCAAGGGGCAAATTCATAACCAAGGGGATGCCTAGATCAGAGAGTCGCTCCTCGAGGATCCCATCCATTGAAAAATCACCTGGCTCTACCTCTCCTTTCCAGCTGAATCGTCCCGTTGCTACTCCAGCTAGCCCACGAAGCACTCCGGAGCTTCGCCACTGCGTGAGCATGCGATCCACTCTGTAGGGAGCTTCTCCAACATCTTCCAGCACAAGGATGGATCCACGCAGATCAGGGAACCAGGGTGTGCCAATCAAATGGGTCGCAACCGTGAGATTGGTTACTACAAGAGGACCTCTGGCCACCCCTGCACGTACGGAACGCCCTTGAAGTGGAGCGACCGGTTCTCCTTTCAGAAGATGGACCGTTCGTTCCCACTGTTGGTCAGGTCCAGTGGTGGATCCATGGATGGCGCCACGCAAGCCAGCCGACCATTGCGCCATCAGCATCGAGCTGCTGTCTGAAAACCCCAGGGTCCAGAGCGGTCGAGGGGGGAAGCGAAAGCCAGCTTCTAAAACCCTGGCGCCTCCCCAGCCAGCACCTACATAAATCAGACCATCCAGGGAAGGATTGTTCCAGGCACGCTCAAGATCGTCCGCTCGCTGTTGATCGGTTCCCGAAAACCATTGCCATTGACGCTTTACCGATTCTGGGACTTCTAATGTCCAACCCTCTACTGCACAGCGCTCCACTAACGGGCCAAAATCTGTTTCAGGATCCAGCCAAGTTCCGGCATTAACGGCTCGAAGCCTTGAGCCCTTGTGTAACGGGCGAAGTGTGGAATTCTTTTGAGTCGATTCCGTCAAGCCACTAGCGGAAGATGAAACGGCTGTAGCTACGGCCGCGGGGACTCCCAGCGTTAAAAATGATCGACGATGCATTAAAGGGCTTCATCTCTAATGAGCTTTAGTTTGACAATTCGATCGAGTTTATGCTTTAAACGATCCCTGGAAAACCAGTTTCGAACATGAATTGCAATAAAAACATTAACTCAGATGTTATATTATGCGTGATTTGTAATTTTTAGTGGCCTTGTCGGCAATGCTGCTGATTAATAGACTGGCTTTATTGGCCCGATGAATATTTTTGATTGTTGGATTAGCTTCAGGAGAGTGTCAGTCAACTGATGCTTTCGATCCTCCGATCTTGTGTCAGGCCTAATAAGGAAGGGTCATGATGACTGGATTAGAGCTTCAATCAATTTCCGTCCATCAACGCCACCTGTTGCCGGGTCACAAGCCCGTTCAGGATGGGGCATCAACCCGAGCACATTGCCAGCTGGATTCGTGATTCCGGCAATATCGGCAATGGAGCCATTGGGATTGTTGTTGTATTTCAGGGCGATGCCGTCCTTATCTTGAAGGGCTTTAAGTGTGTCCTCGCTGCATTGATAACGGCCTTCTCCATGGGCAATCGGCAGTTGGATCTCATTTCCCGCTTCTAAGTGAGATAGCCAGGGAGTGCGCGCACTCACCACATTAAGTGGAGTGTCTTCGCAGATGAAATGAAGACCGCTATTGCGCGTGAGTGCTCCTGGCAATAATCCGAGTTCAGTGAGCACCTGAAATCCATTGCAGATGCCGAGCACTCGTCCGCCCTTGTTTGCGAAATCGATCAATGATTCCAGCACTGGGGCAAACCTGGCGATGGCTCCGCAACGCAAATAGTCGCCATAACTAAACCCTCCCGGCAGGACTACAGCGTCTAGGCCGCTGAGATCTGTCTCCTCATGCCAGAGGTAACGAGTTTTCATGCCAAGGCATCCTTGCGTCGCCCAACGGACATCCCGGTCGCAATTGGAACCTGGAAAGACAACAACACCAATGCTCATGACTGCTTGAGTTCCAAGGTCCAGTTCTCAATTACAGGGTTGGCCAGGAGTCGATCACTCAACAGTTCAACCTGTTGGCGTGCATCGGCTTCATCCGAAGCCTCCAGCTCCAGCTCAACAGCCTTGCCGATGCGTAGGCTTTCGATGCCTTTTACCCCTAGTCGGTTGGCAGCTGAACGCGTAGCCTCACCGGCTGGATCGAGGACTGAGGGGCGCAGATGCACCAGAACACGAGCTTGATAACGCGGCACGGGCTCGGAGCAGGAATAGTTAAATCTTGGCAGGCCGCAGTCCCGTTCCAGGCACTTTCTCTTCAGGTTGAAAACAGACCACGTCTCCATGACCTTTCCCTGTGATCCAATCGATCGGATTCACACTCAGGCTGATCACACTACTTCTGCTGATCGCACCAGGCTTCATGCAGCTCGCACATGCTGAACCGGTGGCCGATCCTGAGGGCAGCAGTTGGAATTTTGCATTCAATGGGCACAGGATTCAGTTCGAGCATGACGGCAGCGGTTTGATGCGGATGAGGATCAATGAACGCTCTGCTTGGAATCTTTTGCAGGCCAGTTGAAATGAGAAGGGTGCGCTTTGCTGGGGTCAGGTCTGCGCTCGAGGAGACCTGACGATGGACTAACCCTGCAGATCACCATGGAAAACAAAGGTCTTCCGTTCAAGGAGCCAAGGCAACAGGGCGCTTGGCGAGAGAGTTTTCAGGGTTGGGGTTTGAGCTGGTCAGGATTGCTCAACAATCGAAAGGGTGAGTGGTGGTTGTTGGCGCAAGGGGTTCTGATCTGCGCTCATATCCTTCCGACCTGGCCCTCTGAGCTTTTCCAGGCCTGGAGTTGGCCTGTCTGGCTTCATGTCACGGGATTAATGGTGTTTGTTGTTGGGCTTGGTTTGGCCCTGCAGGGTTTTCTGGCATTAGGCCCCAGCCTTTCCCCATTACCAGATCCAAAGCCCAATGCCGCTTTGATCACTACAGGGGTGTATGGCCATTGCCGGCACCCTCTCTATCGAGCTGTTGTGGTTTGCTCCGTTGGTGTGGTCCTTTCCAAGGGAAGCCTGCTTCACCTGGCTCTGTTGTTGATTTTGGTTGCGGTGCTCAATGGCAAGGCACACCGCGAAGAACAGCGTCTTTGCAGCGTCCATCACGACTATTTGGCGTATCGCGCCAATACACCAGCAATCCTGCCCGGTATTCCTGGCTTGGATTGGCGCAAGGGTTAAGGCCAGCTGGTCAACCGTTTATTTTTTCCAAAAACAATAAAGAAACCCCTTAATACAAAATCGCTTTTGATTGTTTCCGATGGTTCTGTCTGCGCCCTTGCAGCTGCTTGCAAGCAAAGCTACGCCTTCCCTGTTGCTGCTAAGTGCTGTCTGCGCAGGTCTCGAATTCAGCGCCCCGAGTCAGGCCAACACATTTGTGCTGAAAAGCCCCCAACCTGTTGAAGTCAGTTCAAGGCTCTTATCGATTCTTGAGCCTCTTATCACAATCCCGGATCCTGAGCCTCAGCTCGTCCTTAAGCGTACAAAGAGACGGATTCGTTCCACAGGAGATCCCATCTGGGATTTGCGGCTTGAGGTTCCTGGTGAACCGCCGCGTCATTTCGATGCAGTGAGTGGTCGAGCCCATCGCCAGGATGCGGACCGCGATCAGATGGGCAGTAAGGCTCCCCTGCCAACTGGGAGATACACCCTCGGCCCAGTGGAGCCTCTGGCCAAGGGCGCTTACCCAGAACTGGGTTCGGTTTGGATTGGCATTGAACCGACCTTCATCACGGGCCGAAGGGTGCTTGGGATCCATCAAGACCCAAGTGCGGGTGTTGATGGAAATAGCGGCACATTGGGATGTATTGGACTGATTCGTGAGCAGGACTTGCACGAACTGTCTAAGTTGATTCAAGCAAGTAATGTGCGCTTATTGATTGTTGAAGACTAAAAAGTAGGTCTAATTATAATTTAATTATTGAATTTAAGCGCACTCGTTTGCAATAGTTGCTAACGAAAAGCTATTTCGCTAATTACTTAGCGAAAATTTAATCGCTCAATGACTGAGAGCTTTGCCTTCACTCATTGGCTCTAAGAAGTGGAAGCAAGGAGGAGAGTTGTGAGTTTTTTGGAGGATGTTGGATCAAATCCAATCACAACCAGATCCACTCCTGACCGGCTTTCAGGAGTCCAAGCCAGATCAGGAGCGGCTTCAAACCAAGTCTCTAAACGGGGCCCAACCATTTGCACTTGCAGAGGAAGGGATTTGCCAGGTAACCAGACTCTTCCTTTTAGGCGCACCACCTGATGTTCAGTCACAAATGCAGGAAGGATCCGTTCAAAGTCTGAACGTTGAATCACTCCTTCAAAACGAACATTGCCGCCCACAACATCTAAGTGCGTGTGATCGTGGTGATCATGCTCATGATCGTGATGCTCATGGTCGTGGTGATCGTGCGCATGCTCATGATCGGCAGACGTCTCACGCTCCACTCCAAGCAGCAAACTCGGGTCGACTTGACCGCGAGTCATTGGGATCACCGTTGTACCGGTTCGTATCTTGGGGATAAGTGATTGCTTGATCTGGTCTAGTTCGGTGGGCTCTAAGCAATCAGAGCGGCTGACCAGCACCAGATCAGCGGATTGAAGTTGATCGGAGAACAGTTCATCAATGGCTGTGAGGTGATCAAGGCTTGGGTCTTCCTTTCGTTGCCGTTCCAACGCCTCTGGATCTCCCACAGGACTTCCGTTGTTCAGGGCTTCTCCATCCACAACAGTGACCACACCATTCACATGCACCCTGGCCCGGATGGCGGGCCATTCGAGGGCCTGAAGCAGGGGCCTAGGAAGGGCTAAACCACTGGTTTCAACAACGATTCCATCGAGCTGATCAGCGCGAGCGAGCAGCGTTTCCATTGTTGGTAGAAAATCGTCCTGCACGGTGCAGCAGAGACACCCGTTGTTCAGCTCAACGAGACGCCCATCGATTTCATCCTCTGGGCAGAAGCCGCAGCTTCGGATGAGATCGCCATCCAGGCCCACGGTTCCAAATTCGTTGACCATCACCGCAAGGCGTTGGCCGCTGTTGATCAGTAGATGGCGCAAAAGTGTTGTTTTCCCGGCTCCAAGAAAGCCGGTAATCACGGTGACGGGAAGGCGTTCAGACATCAGCGGCACCCCAGGCTTTCGCGGGTGCTCACGCCGCTGACGCTATTCACACCACTGGCACGACCGCATAAGGCCTTCATCTGAGTGAGATCGATCACAGCGTTGGTGAAGTCCGTTCCCTCAATGCGAGCATCCACAAACCGGCTTTGCATCAGCATTGCATTCGTGAAGTTTGCGTCGCTTAGGTCGGTTTCATCAAATCGGCTAGAGAACGCCACCACATTCTCAAGATTCGCTCCATGGAGATCAGCTCCCTGCAGTTGAGAGGTGTTGATCACAGCTCCACGCAGGTCGGTTTCACTGAGATCAATGCCGCGGAGATCAGCTTTTAAAAATTCTTTTTCCTTTAAATCCCGGCCATGCATGTCGTTGCTGATGTCTTGCACCGCGAACTGACCACGCAATTCAGGGGCCGTAATGGCCTGAACAGGACCAGGAAGGGAGATCAAGCTCGACGCAAGAAGCATCCCGAGCAGAACGGGAAATAGGTGCTTATGGAACAAATCGGGAAGGAGCATCAGAGAAGGATGCAGCCGGCATCAGGTTGCAGCTGCCGTAACTTAACTTTCACGTTATGGCAGACAGCTGCCCAGCTACGTGCCATGGCCAAAACCTTGAGGGTGGTTGTTCCCCCCCATCCACTAATTGCTCACTGGCTCACAATGTTGCGCCATGCCGGCACACCACCGTCTCTTTACCGAACAGCGCTAGAGGAGTTGGGGCGTTGGCTCACCTATGAAGCCTTGCGGGATTGGCTCCCCCATCGCCGTGAAGAGGTACAAACCGCGTTAGAGCTCACGGAAGGAACTGTGATCGAAACGGGTGTTCCCTTACTTGCTATGCCCTCTCTCCCTGGCGGGCTGATGCTCTGGGAAGGGGCTAGGCAAGTGCTGCCCCACGCTGAGCTTTGTCTGGGTGGCTTGCCTGAAACGATTGAAGCCAATGCCGGGCTTGTGTTGCTGATCGATCAAATCAGTGATGGAGAGGAGCTTGTTGGCTTGATGGAGGAGCTGGTGTCAAAAGGAGTTGAGAGCCGCAGGCTTCGTGTGATTTCTGCCTTAACCGCCAGCCCTGGGCTCAAACGACTGGGTGAAACATTCCCTGAACTCACCATCCATACCGCCTGCATTGATGAAGAACTCAATGCGAATGGTCAGATTTCTCCCGGGATTGGCAACACATCTCAACGGCTGCAAATCAGAACAGCTCCCTCGACCTAGGCTTGAAAAAATCCATCGGCGGCGATGAGCAGGCAGCAAGCATCCACCTCAGGAACACTTTTCACACTTCTGGGCGGAGCCCTCATTGGGGCAGCAGGAGTGGGCTGGTGGCTGCTTACTGAAGCAGAACGGCGTCAGCGGATTAAGCGTCAGCGTTCCATGCTCTATGCGCCAAGGATGCAGGACGGCAGTGAGGCATTTGAGGCCAATCAATACGCCGATCGTGACGATCAGCTCGAACATCGTGTTGAGCAGCTCAATTCAGCCATCTCTGATGTCCGTCGTCAGCTTGAAGACCTCGGCTCAAAGTCGTAATCACCACTGCCGGTAAGTTGGGGCTTGTCCCCATCTGCGATCCAGTCGTTGCCATGCTTCGCTCAGACGCCGTCACTCAAGGCATTCAGCGCTCACCCAATCGAGCAATGCTGAGAGCGGTTGGCTTCGGTGATGATGATTTCGGCAAGCCAATCATCGGGATCGCAAACGGTTACAGCACGATTACTCCGTGCAACGTTGGATTGGATTCACTGTCCCGTCGTGCCGAAGACTCTGCTCGAAAGGCAGGGGGAATGCCTCAGATGTTTGGCACGATCACTGTGAGTGATGGCATTTCTATGGGCACCGAAGGAATGAAATATTCCTTAGTGAGCCGTGAGGTGATCGCTGATGCGATTGAAACGGCATGCAATGGCCAAAGCATGGATGGCGTTCTGGCTGTTGGTGGCTGCGATAAAAATATGCCTGGCGCCATGTTGGCGATGGCACGTATGAATATCCCCTCGATCTTTGTGTATGGGGGAACGATTAAGCCTGGGAAACTTGGAGGCTGTGATCTTACTGTTGTGAGTGCTTTTGAGGCTGTTGGTCAGATTACGAGCGGTAAAATTGATGAAGAGCAGCTAACAGCGATTGAAAAAAATGCTTGTCCAGGAGCTGGTAGCTGTGGAGGCATGTTCACAGCCAATACGATGAGCGCTGCGATTGAAACGATGGGGCTGAGTCTTCCCCATAGTTCAACGATGGCTGCTGAAGATGAGGAAAAAGCAGAGAGTGCCGCCCGTTCTGGTGAGGTTCTTGTTGAAGCGATTAAATCTAATATTCGTCCCCTTGATTTGCTGACGCGTGAAGCCTTTGAGAATGCCATCAGTGTGATCATGGCGGTGGGCGGGTCCACCAACTCTGTGTTGCATTTGCTCGCAATCGCGCGCACAGCAGGCGTTGATCTCAGCATTGATGATTTTGAAATGATCCGGGAGCGTGTGCCTGTGATTTGCGATCTCAAGCCGAGTGGTCGTTTTGTGACTGTGGATCTTCATCAGGCCGGCGGTATTCCCCAGGTGATGAAATTGCTATTGGATGCAGGACTGCTTCACGGCAATTGCCGCACGATTGAAGGCAAAACACTCGAGGAGCTGTTAGCAAATATTCCTTCAACACCTCCTGAAGGACAAGAAGTCATTAGGCCACTGAGTCATCCTCTATATGCGAAAGGGCACTTGGCCATCCTGAAGGGGAATTTGGCAAGCGAAGGAGCTGTCGCCAAAATCAGCGGCATTAAAATCCCCGTCCTCACAGGACCTGCTCGGGTTTTTGAAAGCGAAGAGGATTGTTTGGCTTCAATTATTGGTAAAAATATTCATGCCGGTGATGTCATCGTTATTCGCCAGGAAGGTCCAGTGGGAGGACCTGGAATGCGTGAAATGCTTGCACCAACTGCTGCCATTGTTGGGCAGGGACTCGGAGACAAAGTGGCACTGATTACGGATGGTCGATTCAGCGGAGGAACGTACGGTTTGGTTGTTGGCCACGTGGCACCAGAAGCTGCCGTTGGTGGAGCAATCGGCCTTGTAATTGAGGGAGATAGCATCACAGTGGATGCAAATCAGAATCTTCTTCAACTCAATGTGAATGAGGTTGAACTAGAAAGCCGCCGCCGCAAGTGGTCAGGACATCAGCCTAAATATAAGACAGGGGTTCTTGGTAAATATGCTCGACTTGTCTCGAGTTCGAGCCTTGGTGCAGTGACAGATCAGCCTGATTAAGGCTCTGCCAAAGGGGGCTTTAAATGATTAATTGGAAGCGACACGATTGATTGCCAATCATGCCATTGATTTATTTGAAAAGAAGATTTCACCTCTGAGGAGTTGTTTGGAACAAAGATCGTTTGTTCAATCCACTCTAGATTGACTAACAAGTTGTGCTCTGAGCCGACGTGCCATCGCTTCTAAGGGTTGGCCGTCGGCTGGAGCCGAGCAGCGCATGCCGTTGTCTCCATGCATCCAAACGGGATGTTGCCCTTGCCAAAGCATGGGGCGCTCAGCTTGGTCACACCAACTCAGCATGAGATTCACATCACTGCCGCTCCGATAGATCTCGAGTTCGAGGTCCATGTCCTCCATCCGAGAGCCAGACGCATCACGGGTTTCGATGCGAACAAAGAGATCATCAATGCTCGATTTTCCTTCATCCTCGTGAATCGGAACAACAGCATGCTGATAAGGCTTTCGGCAGAGATCAGCCGTGTGGGCAATCACAACAGCTAAATCGATCATTTGTAGGCTTCGATCGAATGAATCAAAATGCGGATTGCACCTGCACGGAAGCCTGGATTTGCGGATCCGGCCTCATCAAACCGCGAATGGAGCACTTGTAATCGTGTGATTGCGGACGCATCAAAGCGCAAAGGGAGTCCTACCGGTTTGGCACGGACCACGGGCTGAAGATCTTTAAATGCAACATCCACAAAAGTGGTTCCTTTTACCTCTGTCGGAACGGGTGTCACCCAGCGCAGTCCGCCTGGAATCATCTCTGTGAGTCCCATCAATCCATCAGAGCAGGCCACTGCAAATTTCAAGGTTCGCCCTTCCGCTTCAATCGCTAAGCGCAATCCGCTGAAAGCCGAAAGATCGAGGGTTGGTCTGAACAAGGGGGAACGGCAGCTCACAAAACCTCCGCCATCTGCGACCACCTCACCCTCCAGCACCAGACCTTCAGGAGTGAGGCGGCAGCCAGCTTTGCTTCTCCCACCCATGATGGTGTCGTTGAGCGTGGCCCAGGAATCGAATGAGACGCGGGAGGTGGTCATCTCAACCTTGCACAAGGAATTCTTATTTAAAGACCTTTGCTGGCAGCTTCGTCGGCGAGCACAATAATTTCAGCCTCTGGTTGGGCCAATTTTGCCGGAGTTCGTTGTGAAGACTCAGCAGGATCGAGCAAGCGTCGCAGGGCTTCCCTTTTATTGGCACCACTAACGAGGAACATCACTGTTCGAGAAGCGCTGAGGACCGGCGCTGTCAGTGTGATGCGCTCCAACCCTTTACCCCGTCCAATCGTGGTCCAGCGATCACAAACTTCAGGAGCGTCAGTGCCTGGGAAGAGTGAGGCGGTGTGACCGTCATCACCAAGGCCTAATACCATCATGTCGAAGATGGGTGGTTCGCCGCTACAGCTTTTGGCTATCAGCTGTGCGAAAGCATCAGCACTGGCTTCTGGTGTAGGCAGCTCAACGGTTGGAACAGGGTGAAAGCAGGCCGCTGCACCAGGCTCGCCGGTTTGGAGCAACGTGGAGCGGAGCATACGGGCATTGCTGGACTCGTCATCAGCAGACACCCAGCGTTCGTCGCCAAGAAAGACATCCACTCGATTCCAGGGCAAATGTTGTTGGCCTAACCGCTGATAAGCCTTGGAGGGAGTCGTCCCTCCTGACAGAGCAATCTGAGCACGATCGCGTTGATCGAGCGCCAGTTGTATTGCTGAGGCGATGTATTCAGCGGCCCTCAGCGCCAGATCCTGGGGATCTCGAGCCCTTTCGATTCGATAAGAGGTCATCGGTCAGCTCAATCCAACCACTCGGTGTGAAAACTGCCTTCCTTATCAACGCGTTGATAGGTGTGTGAGCCAAAGCAGTCGCGCATGGCTTGTACTGCATTTTGAGGCAGACGAGCTGTGCGGTAGCTGTTGATGTAGTCGAGGGTGTTGCTTAGGCAGGGCACAGGAATTCCGGCTTCTGCTGCTCCTGCAACGACTTTGGCTAAACCAGGAAGTCGGGTGTTCACCTGATTGGCAAACCAAGGATCAATGAGCAGATTGTTCAGCTGCGGATCGGTCGTGAATGCATCCTGAATCCGCTTGAGCAGTCGCGCGCGAATGATGCAGCCACCCTTCCAGATCTGAGCGATGGAGGGCATATTCAAGTTGTAATCATGCTCAGCGGAAGCGATCCGCAGAAGCTCCATCCCTTGGGCGTAGCTGGCCATGCAGGCGAGCACCATCGCATCCATAAGGGGTGCCATTCCATCGGCAGGGGTACCGAGATCAAAAGACTTGACAGCAGGCCCTTTGAGAATGGTTTCTGCTTTGACGCGCTGATCTTTCATCGAACTCATCACGCGGCCATTGAGAGCTGCGTAGATGGTTGGCACCGACGCACCCATCTGAAGGGCGCTCACCACAGTCCACAAACCCGTGCCTTTCTGGCCAGCTTTGTCCTGAATCTTTTCGATCAGATCGCTCCCATCTTCGGGATCCTTGGTGCGCAAGCAGACCTCTGTGATCTCAACGAGGTAAGAGGCGAGCTCCTCTGTGCTGTTCCAATGACCAAAGACGTCGGCCATCTGAGTGCCATTCATGCCCCCAACCCTCTTCATGAGGTCATATCCCTCAGCAAGGATTTGCTCGATCCCGTACTCAATGCCGTTGTGCACTGTCTTGACAAAATGGCCTGATCCGCCTGGGCCGATGTAGGTGACACAAGGACCGTCTTCGACTTGGGCCGCCATTTTGGTGACGAGGCTCTCAATGGCGTCGTAAGAGGCTTTGGTGCCTCCGGGCATCATGCTCGGACCTTCAAGAGCACCTTTGGCACCGCCAGAAACGCCCATTCCAATAAAGCCGAAGCTCTTGCTTTCCAACTCTGCAACTCGACGCTCTGTGTCGTGATATTCCGAGTTGCCACCATCAATCAAGAGATCTCCTTTATCTAAAAGGGGAGAAATCTGTTCGATCACGGCATCAACAGGACCCCCCGCTTTCACCATCATCAAGATGCGGCGAGGTCTTTCCAATTTGTTGACAAAATCCTGGAGGTCGGTGGCACCTTGAATGTTTTTTCCCGCGCCAAGACCTTTTAGAAAGTCTTCTGTTTTTGAATAAGTGCGGTTGTAAACAACACTCGAAAAACCATTGCTCTCAGCATTGAGAACAAGGTTTTCGCCCATTACGCCTAGACCGATAAGACCAAAGTGAGACTTGGACATCAAAAACTGCATTCACTGAAGCCAGTGTGACCACAGGATCAAAAAACGGCTGCGAACTGGTCCACCTCTGTCAGGGATAAGAGATGGAAGAGCCGATCCTCAAATCACTGTGTCGTCAAATCACTGTGTCGTCGGCAATCGACGCATTTTTAACGACAACGATGATTCCGTTACGGATGTAGAAGCCTTGGTCAGGACGATCAGCTTCTTCCACGTGATCCTTATTCACGATGGTGACGTTCTTACCAATACGAGCATTCTTATCAAGAATGGCTCGTTTCACAGTGGTGCCCTCACCAACGCCGACAGGAATACCGCCTCGAGCTCTCAGGGTTTCGCGTTCGCTTTGAGATTCAAAGAAGTCAGCTCCCATCAACAACGAATCCTCTAGGACCACATTGTTTTCCACGCGACTACGCACACCAAGGACGGAGTGGTGAATGCTGCAGGCCTTGATAATGGATCCCTCACTAATGATCGAATCTGTGATCTGACTGTCCACAAACTTGCTAGGGGGCAAATAGCGCGGGCGTGTGTAGATCGGGAACGCTTCGTCGTAGAAGCTGAATGGAGGGGTGGGCTGCTGAGTTAGAGCTAGATTGGCTTCATAGAAGGCACCGATGGTGCCGATGTCTTCCCAGTAATCATCAAAGACGTAGCTCTTGAGGATGTCGCCACGAGAGAGCGCTTCTGGGATGACCTCCTTGCCGAAATCCTTATGTCCAGGATTTGAATCGAGGAGATCGAAAAGGGTTTTACGACTGAAGACGTAAATTCCCATGGAAGCGAGGTAAGGCCGCTCTTTAGAAGACTCAGCACTGAGGCCAAAACGGGACGTGTCAACCGCCATTTCCTTTAAGGAATCGCCCTTGGGCTTCTCGCGGAACTCCTTGATGTTTCCGTTCTCATCGGTTCTCATCAAACCGAAAGCTTCTGCTTGCGCAGCGTCCACAGGCAGTGCTGCAACTGTGAGGTCTGCTCCGGTACTGCGGTGATGCTCCACAAAAAGGCTGTAGTCCATTCTGTAGAGCTGATCACCGGAGAGGATCAAATATTCATCGACATCCCATTCGCTAAAAAGGGTTTGGTACTGGCGCACCGCATCAGCCGTGCCTTCGAACCAAGACGGGCTATCGAGCGTCTGTTGCGCCGCTAAAACTTCGACGAACCCTTGACCAAATCCAGCATTGAGGTTGTATGTCTGGCTGAGATGACGATTCAGCGAAGCGCTATTGAACTGCGTCAATACATACATCTTGTTGATGCTGGAGTTGATGCAATTGCTGATTGGAATATCGATCAGGCGGTATTTGCCCGCCAAAGGCACTGCTGGCTTGGCTCTCATCTTTGTGAGTGGTTGGAGACGGGTACCAGCCCCTCCCCCGAGAATGATTGCCAGTACTCGCTTCATGCCGCTCCCGCCTTTCGGCTATGCGGGGCAAACTTACTGGATTTTTCGCGTTCAAAACCAACCCGTGGGCCAGATGGTGGAGATTGCAGGAAATTAATCTTGCGAGGGCGCTCCAGATTCCAAATCAAAAATTCTTTCAACGACCTGGAGAGCCTGTTGTCGCTCGCTGCGTTGCTGTGCGCTGCGGAGCTGAGTCACAGGGGTGTGAAGGATCTTATTGATCATTCCCTTGGTTAAGGCTTCAACAACCTTGCGTTCTCGCGCTGAGAAATCAGGACCCATGCGGCTCAGCGCTTTGGTGAGTTCCTCCACTCGGATCTCCTCAAGCGAGGCCCTCAAACGGTTGATGGTGGGAACGGCCTCCAGGCTGTCCCACCACTCGAGGAACAGGCGGCTCTCTTCTAGAAGCAGTCCTTCAGCCTCCCGTGCAATCTGTTGGCGGGCCTCTTGATTGCGCTCTACAACCTCTTGAAGATCATCCACATCGTGAGATTCCACCCCAGATACCTCATGCACATCGGAGGCGATGTTGCGAGGCACGCCGATATCAACCAGTCGCAATGAGCTGCGGCGATTGAGAGCGTTCAATCTGTTGGCATCAATGATTGGATCATCAGCGGCTGTGCTCGTAAAGACCAACGAACAGGTGCTCAAGCACTGATCAAGATCGTCAAGCCCACGGCACTGAATGGGCAGATTTGGGAAGTCGGTGGCTAACGCCGAGGCCCGTTCGAGAGTGCGATTCAGCAACACAACTCCTGCGGCTCCCTTTGCTTGGAGGTGTTGGAGCAATAAACGGCTCATGCGTCCAGCGCCTACAACGGCGATCTGCTCCGTTTCAAGCGTGACCAATGCATCCTGGCCGCGAGATTGTCCAAGTTTGAGTTGAGCCAATTCAACCGCTGCTGAGCTCACAGACACAGCGCCGGTGCTGAGATTGGTTTCAGAACGGACTCGCTTCCCTGTGCTGACAGCCTGTGTCAGCAGACGATTGAGAATGGGCCCGATCGATTTGTGCTCTTGCCCCAGGCGCATCATTTTCTTGACCTGGGACAATATTTGTCCTTCACCAAGTACAAGGCTGTCGAGTCCTGCCGTCACTCGCATCAAATGCGCAATGGCTTCGTCGTGGTGATAGGTGAAGAGGTGCGGAGATAGATCACGGCTTTCCAAACCGGAATGGCCACTCAAAAAATCACGTACAGCAGCAATCCCTAAATCTGGGTTGCGCACCAAGGTGTAGATCTCAAGTCGGTTGCAGGTGCTAAGGATCGACGCCTCCAACACCTGCTCATGGTCTCGCAGGTTTTGTAGGGATTTCTCCATGGTTTGCTCAGGAATGCTGAGCTTTTCGCGCACTTCGACCGGAGCCGTTCGATGACTGAGGCCGACTACGGCGATATGCATGGAGAAATCCCTCTGTTGCTGCGTGAATCAGTTCAAAGCGATGCTTTGAGCTCCATCCTTCATGTGGATGGTGTTTGTGAAACTGCAGGTGTTGTTCAGGTTGCTGATGATCAAGCTGCTCGTGCGGGTGCAATCAGTTTCGAACTTCACTCCATTGAAAAGAAGACCATCTGTGATGCCGCTGCCGGCGAACACAACGTGCTCTCCGCAGGCAAGCTCACTGGCTTCGTACACCTTATCGGGGTCGGTAATACCCATTTCTGCGAGGCGGGCGAGATTGCCTTCCTTCGTCATATCTGCCCACTCAGATGTCTGAGCAATGGCTGGGTCGTACACCAGTTGTCCTTGGAAGTGTCCGCCAAGTGCACGCATGGCGGCAGCGGAGATCACACCCTCAGGAGCAGCACCAATGCCCATCAAGCAGTGAGTGCCAGTTCCAGCAAACCCACAAGCGATAGCGGCCTGAACATCACCATCTGAAATCGGTTGAATCCGTGCACCGGTGGCGCGGATTTCAGTGATCAGATCTTTGTGACGGGCACGATCCATCACAACGATGGTGAGCTCATCAGGAGCAAGACCCAGGCAATCACTAAGGATCTTGATGTTTTCAGTCGCAGATTTGCGAATATCAACCTTGCCTTTCGCTGCAGGAGGAGCAGCCAACTTCTTCATATAGAAGTCGGGAGCGTTGAACAGACCACCGCGGTCGGAAGCAGCCAAAACCGCCATTGAGCCGCGCTGGCTGTATGCACAAAGATTGGTCCCTTCGCAGGGGTCAACAGCGAAATCCACGCCAGGACCAGTGCCAGTTCCGACTTCTTCACCGATGTAAAGCATGGGCGCTTCGTCGCGTTCCCCCTCACCGATCACAATGCGGCCCTGCATTTGGATCTGATTCATGCGCTTGCGCATGGCATCAACAGCCAAAGCATCGGCTTCATCCTTCAGACCTTTGCCGGAGAGCGTGGCGGAAGCGATGGCGGCCTGCTCGACGATCTCGAGAATTTCCTGGATGAGAGTGCGATCCACGTAAGTGCTGCGGGGGTTAAAGAGGGGCTTTGAGGAGAAAGCCTGCAACAGCAGGGATTTCTGTCTCAGATGCGCGGCTCACTGTATCAGTGTTATCTGGACACCTCTTGAGCACCGAAGCTTCTATAAAATTTTGAAAGTAAATAACAACTTTTAATGGCTGCTCCGCATCGCCCTATTCAGATCATTCCCTCTGTTTTGCCTGCTGACTGGGCAGCAATGGGGCAATGCGTAAAAGATCTTGAAAATGCGGGTGTAGATCGTATTCAGTTTGATGTGATGGACGGGAATTTTGTTCCCAATATCACCTTCGGCCCTGAGCTGATCAAAGCCTGCCGGCGTTACTGCAACGTCCCGTTTGAAACTCAGCTCATGGTGAGCCAATACAACTGCGAAACAATGCTCGAAGAGTACGTAGAGGCCACTAAGGGGTCCAATGGGGAGCCAGGAGTCGTCATCGCTCACGTTGAAGCAAACACCCATCTACACCGGGTTCTTGGAAAAATCCGTCAACTTGGTGGAAGCCCTTCTGTGGCCCTCAATCCTCATACTCCAATGGAGATGGTGAAGGACGTTTTGGACTTGGTGGATCATGTACTGGTGATGACAGTCAATCCCGGCTTCGGTGGACAGGCTTACATCCCGAACATGCTTAATAAAATCACCGACTTAAGAAAGAACATAGTTGAGAGAAATCTTGACGTGGATATCGAAGTTGATGGCGGCATCAAGGCCAACTGGACCATCTCCCAGTGCTGCGCAGCTGGTGCAAACTGCTTCATCGCTGGAAGCGGCATGTTTGCTTATCCAAGCCTTAAAGAAGGTTGCGATGATCTCCGCCGTGTTGCTAGCGAAGCTCAAGCCGGAAAGGTTTTATCGACTCCAGTCTGAGATTTGTGTAACAGATGTAACGTAGAGGTGTATTAATTCATCTCTACTCCATGAGCACCAAATCCCTGGTGATCTCTCCATCGATCCTGTCTGCTGACTTCTCCCGCTTGGGTGAGGACGTCAAAGCTGTTGACGAGGCAGGTGCTGATTGGATTCATGTCGACGTTATGGATGGCCGATTTGTTCCCAACATCACGATTGGTCCGCTGATTGTGGAGGCCTTGCGTCCGGTTACTAAAAAACCTTTGGACGTGCATCTCATGATTTTGCAGCCTGAGAATTATGTAGAAGATTTCGCTAAAGCCGGGGCAGACATTATCTCTGTGCAAGTTGAGGCTTGTCCTCATCTGCATCGCAATCTTGCTCAAATTAAGGATCTTGGCAAAATGGCCGGTGCTGTGCTTAACCCCAGCACTCCACTTGACACACTTGAGTACTGTTTAGAACTCTGCGATCTTGTTTTGATCATGAGTGTGAATCCAGGTTTTGGTGGTCAGAGTTTTATCGATAATCAAGTCAAGAAAATCAGTGATCTTCGCAATATGTGCGATGAAAAAGGCCTTGATCCATGGATCGAAGTGGACGGAGGAGTTAAAGGTGCCAATGCATGGAAAGTTATTGAAGCTGGTGCGAATGCCATTGTGAGTGGTTCTGGTGTGTTCAATCAACCGGATTACGCAGCGGCAATTCAGGGGATCCGTAATAGCAAGCGCCCGTAGTTATTTAGTGTGCAGACAGGGGACTCAATATTGATCCTTCTGGCCTAATTCTACCTTCTGTAACCCTTGCAAAGTTCAGGGGTTTTTTGATGCGCGGATGAATGCACAATCGCTATAAGCGATGTATCTTTTTCGCGGTTTTAAAGTTCTACTGATTGCATGAATGGAATAATCTTTTGCTTAAAGTACTAAATTGCTTTTGGGGAAGGTAAGATTTTAGGCAATCCTGATCTATTGAGGCCGCTATGGATACATTTCTGCAAGTTATTTCTGCTTCCATGATCTTCTTTGGATCGTTCAGATATTGTCTTGTCTGCAGTGTGACGCGCCAGTTCAATTATTAGATTTTTTCTTTGAGGGCTTCTCTGTAGTCCCGGCACTGGTAAGAGGAGTGAAGGCTTTGGGTTGTTTTGTCGATTGCGCAGTTAAATCCTTCTCTGAAGGCAGCACGCTTCATGGCTTCGATTTGAGAGACAGCGTAAATGCCGAGCACAATCAAAATGAACAGTGAAATGCCTGCTCCCGTGCCTTTTGGGTACAACTTCATCGCTTTTGGGTCATGTCTTGAATGAGTTTAGGGCGCAAATAATGAGATATCAAGACCCTCAAATCGAGACTTTTTAGTGGTGGCTTTTGGATTGTTTATGGTCTGCTTTTTAAGACCTTTAGCTGTTATTGTGATTTTTCCCTAGGACCCAAGCAATAAGTGAAAGCATTAATACACATCCACAAAATTGAAGTAATTCTGAAATTGTTTGCACTTGAAGGCTAATCATTAGCTTAAAGGCTGTGACGATCAGTGCAGCAACGATGATATTAGTTAGCTTTTGTTTTAGGCTTTCAAGTCAGTTGATGTTCAGGATATTTCGTCTTTCTGGGGATAGGTCTTTAATTCGTGGGTCGATATCTGAAATAATCAGCTCATACACGCCATATCCAAAGATAAGCAGGGCTATGCCGATCACAAAGCAATCAATACCGCCAATTACTTTTTCGAGTAATAAAATGCTCGTTTCTGAATCTAAGTAACCGTTAAAGAGTTTGTTGAGTGCGTGGATCTCATCTTGGGTTCCAAGGACGAAACAGCTCACGCTGCCAAGGAGGCTCATCACAGCATGCAGGATAGTCACCAATCGGAATCACCAAAGTAAATGTTCAAAAAGTGATTCGAAACGGGCTCTCCGACTCTTTTTGATTTCAAGTTCTGCCATTTGCTCATTCATGCTTGATTGTTAATGCTTGTGTTCTTGCAATTAAACGGTTGTGGCTCGTGGATTGGTTGGAGGCGGTAGCGGCCGTGGTGTAAACATTGCTGGAATAGACAGCGTGATCAGGGCGCTACCAACGGCTAGCAACACGAGGAGGGGCAACGGTTTGACGAGGGGCTGCTTCTCTAGAACAGTTCCACAGCTCGCACAAATTGGCGTGGCTCCAG
>Ga0302116_1000274_pt1 | contig 30408 bp, 26 predicted proteins | sample AG5_SCM_MG_FD_203124 | JGI IMG/M metagenome (GOLD analysis project Ga0302116, IMG submission 203124) | Marine microbial communities from Western Arctic Ocean, Canada - AG5_SCM | ecosystem: Environmental > Aquatic > Marine > Oceanic | place: Canada: Western Arctic Ocean | collected 2017-10-01 | reverse complement strand
TGGAAGTCGCCCGAGCATCTGACCACGGCGAATCAATCCCCGTCGACGCTGATGGGCGCGGGTGGCGCGGTGGCGAGGCTCATCGAGGAGGCGTTGGCCGCGCCCGACGCGCCGGTGTTCAACACGGACATGAATGAAGCCGACGCGATTGAATCGCCGATATCCGCGTGGATGGCTCGGCCCAAGGCGCTCGTCGAGGCTCTCGCCGAGCCCCTCACCCCGAGCCCTTCCGCTCGGGGTGAGTCAATCTCCGCATTCTCCGCGGAGCCCCTTCCCGAGGACTGCGTCACCCCCGTCGCGACGCTGGAGGACCTCCCGGGATTCTCCGCGGATGCGCTGGTTGTCGACGTCTCGAACACCGACGCGCTCCGCGTCGTCGCGACGCTCATGTGCGCGGCGCTCGTCGGCGTCTTCCCGGCCGCTTTGGCGTTGGTCGCGATCTCCGCGACGTACGGCGCCGCGGTGAACGCATTTACGTACCTCCTCGTTCCCACTCCGGCGACACCCACGCTCGCGGTGATCAAGGGAAGCTTCATGATCTTCCCGCCGTTCCTCGCGAGGTTCGTCGCGATGACCGAGACGTACTTTTGCAACCTCGGATCGGCGATGCGAGCGGTGCCGTTCGACGCCGCCGCCGCAGCCGCCGCCGCCGAGGAGGCGGAGCGCCTGGCACAGATCGGTCGGGTGGACCTCACCGGCGAGGGCCTTGCGATCTTGTTCATGCTGCTTGCGTCGTTCTCGGCGGTCGCCGGTGCCGTGTTGTTCGCGCTTTACCCCGAGGGTGACGTATTCCGCGGCGTGAGGGACGCGTTGACCGAGGCGGTGGAGATGTCGTCGCCGGCGGCGTCCGTGGCGAACTCCGGTGACGTGTCCTGGATCGCCGGGTCACCCGATGCGACGGCTGGTGATGATGACGACGCCGTGTCCATGTCCGCCGCGCCCGTCGTCGCCGTTTCTTCGGTGAATAAGACCCCTCGCGGCGCGTTCATGGAGCAGGTTGAGAACGTGTCTTCGAAGCTCAGCGCTATTAAGCGGATGGTATTCGCGGGGGATGACGTTCACGAGGAGGTGCGGTGCACGGCGGTGGTGGACGAGCTCAAGCTTAAGCTGGAGCAGCGGAATCGCGTGGCGCGCGGCGTGGATGCGTTTCCGTGGATGTCCTATCCGCCCGCGAAGAGCCCGGCTGGCGCGGAAGTTTGGTGAATTCGTTGATTTGATATTATCGTACAAAGGGGGATGGGGGTCTGTGTGTGTAACAGTATAGCCGTCGATGACGTGGGTGATGAGCTTTTCTCAATCGTTAATCTGAATTTCGGTATGATACAACTAGCGTGTGTCCCGCGTGCATGCGCGTGTCCGCACGATTCACTTGCCCCTGGATTCGAAGTGCTGCCTCTGGATATTCCGCCAGGCTGAATCCTTGGCCTTGTCAGCCTCCTCCTTTGCGATGCGCTCAGCCTCCGCGCGGGGGCGCTCCACCTCCATGTACTTTTTCCTCATCTCGTCGAAGTTCTTATTGATCTCGTCAATCCGCGTCTTGTGCGTCGTCGTCGTCTTGTGCACCCGCAGCTCCTCACTGGAGCCGAAGGTTTCCTTGCACTCGTCGCACCTGTTTGCGAGCTGATTGGAGCGGATGCCACCGGGCGGCGGCGAAGGGGCATCCGGGGATGCGCAAACCGTCGGCTCCGGTGACGCCGCCGGCGACTCCATCGGAACGATCGGCTGGCACACGTTATCGCCGCCGAAGAGCGCGAGCCTTTCCTTGTGCATGGCACCCTTGTAGTGTGCCTGTATGTCAGCCAGCGAGCCGCTCGAATGGTTGCAGAGCTTGCACTTTAAATGGTCAAACTTTTCGGGCGCGGGGATGCCGGCAAAGAGCGCGAGCTTTTCCTTGTGCTTCTCCCCCGCGACGTGCTGTCGGAAATTAGCTTGCTCACGTAGGCCTTGCACGTAGACCTTGCACACGTCGCAAAACACCCGATCACCATTAAACTTGTTCTCCGGCGAATCGAATCCCTCTGCTGTGCGGATAGCCTTGAGGTGCGCCTCGCTGAATTTGTGCCGTTTGAGGGCGTCCAAATCCGCGAACTGTAGCTTGCACGACTTGCACTCGTGAGTCGGTGTCGCCTTGGGCGCCGCGATGACGTGGCTGAACCTGCAAGAGGCGCCCTTCCTGCAATTACCCGCATCGAAGAACGTGCAGATGTTCGGGCTCACCCTTTGCTTCGCCTTGAGGCGCGACGGGGACTGCTGCTCCTTCAATGGGGACTGGTTCTTATCTTCGGGTGTCGTGCAAGCCTCGGTGACGGAATCCTTCGAGTCCTCCTGCTCCACGACCGCCGGCGGTGGCGTCAGCTCCGGAGATCTTCTCTGCTCAGTCCACAGCTCTCTGTCCTGTCTTTGCTCGTATCGAAGATCCGCGTTAAGATCGTCGAGCGTCGCCGCGCCGAGGAATTTGTGCCCTTTTTCCCCCAGCCTGTGTTCGATCATCCGTCTGGCCTTTAGCACGGCATCGGGGCGACCGGTGATGAACACCTTGTGGTCCATAAAATTCGCGTCTATGCTCGCGCCGGATTGCTTCTGCATATCCTTAATCGTCGCTCCCTTGGTGCCGATGATGAGACCGTTGTTGCCGTGAGTGTCCATGTACCAACACGACTGCGACGGATCCGCGGGGGGATGATGGGTCCTCGGTCCGTTTTTGTGGGCGACCACGACCTTCATTTTCTTCCTCGGCCGCATGTCGTCGTCGTCGTCGCGCCGCGTGTCGAACTCGCGCTCGCGCCGCCGGTTGGCGTCGAAGTTCCAATCGTCGTCCCTCGGTCTCTCGTTCTCGCGGCCGTCCCCGCCGCGCCTCGTCGTCCTCGCGGTCCTTTCGTCGCGGCGGTCGCGGTCGTCCAACCAGTCAGTCTCGCGGCGCTCCTCCTCCGGCGGCGCGTCCGGCATCGCGAGCGTCACCGCCGCGCGCCCGTCACACTCGAACACGCGCACCGTGTGCGGCGACATGAACCGCCGCAGGTATTCCTCCATCGAGTACGGAACGTTTCCAAACTTAACCGGAAGTGCCAACTCCGCCGCGTTGGCAAACTTGAACACCTCCGCGAACTGATCGACCCACACGCAGCATCGCGACACGGTGCACAGCGCCGTGTGGACGCACGCGCGGTACAAGTGTGGTAACGGCGGGTCGCTCGGGTCGAAGACGCGGACTCCCGGGACGACGGAGTCGCGAAGCTGTAAAGAAAACACCACGTCATTCTAATTGCCCACACGAGAATAAAAATAAGCTCACCTGCTCGACACCGTGCGCCTTTTCGCACATCGCCCCGGCTGGGCACCGTCCCGGCGCGAACGGGCACAGCTCCGACTTGAATCCCATCGGGTCCTGCATCACGTTCTGCATCGCCGCCCGCTCCGCATGAGCGAACGAGGACGGCTCCCGGGGGATGAAAATATCGTCCGGCCGCGGAAACTGGGACGCGGCGAACACAGCTGCGTTTGATGACACGGCTGTGTTTTTGCGAGGGTCCACGGGCGGCGGCGCGCTCGTGGACGCGAGCATCGGCAGCGGCGACGCACGCGGCGGTGACGCGTACGACGTGTCCATACGGTGGTTGTGCGTGTCCACGCGGTGAGGGTAGTGGGGTACAGGACCGTGGGAAGGACCGTAGCCGAAGCCCGAGTCAAAGTCTCGCCGGTCGCGGTATCCTCGGTCCCATCCTCCTCGGTCGCCTCCTCGGTACTCGTCGCGGCGGCGCATGGGCGACGGGGACCGCCGCCGTCCCCCGCGTGTATCGGGTGAGTACCTTCGGTCCCATCCTCCTCGGTCGTGGTACCCTCGTGAACTTTCTCTCCGCGGCGACGGGTCTCCGAAAAGCCTTCGTTCGTCTTCTCGGCTGCGGTTATTTGAAAACCTCGGCGGGGAGCTTCCTCGGCGGCGCGTATCGGCGTATCGCGGCGGCGACATCGTCCTCGCCCTCGCGCGGATCTGGGCCGCGGGTGCGGGTGAGACTGTTCGATCGCGGGCGTTGAAGCGCGCGACGGTTTCCGGCGAAGCCTCGACCGCGCGCGTCGGCGCGGTGTCCTCGCGAACTTCCTCGTCCTCAGAGTCCGAGAGAGCGGCCTGCGCCGCGTGCGCCGCGGCGAGCGCGGCGGCGGAGGCGACCTCGTTCTCGCTCTGGTGCTTCCTGCGAGCCAAGCCGGTGGAAGGGCCGTACTCGTCGTCGCTGCCGTCGGACGATGGCGCCAGCGAGAGAGAGTCGCTGTCGTTGTCGGGCGAGCGGGGCCGAGGTGCGTAGCGCATATTGGGAGGCGCTCGGTCCCTGCTGGTATCATCGAACCTGCGCGGCGGCGAGCGCCTGACGTGGCTGGTCCATAGCGCCTTGGGGCCGTTCGGCAAGTCGCGTCGAGGCAACAGCCTCCGATCTTGGCCTGGGCGCTCGACGCGAACGCCGAGGCCCGCGGCGGGGGGCTCCGTCGGGCGGGTCATAAGAGTGAAAGTTTTCCCCCCTCGAGGCGATCTTTTCGGGCGCACGTCCCTTTCGCATTCGAGCCTCTTTTCTCGAGGCTGGTTTTTTTCCTGGCCTCGTTGCGCCGTCGCTTCGGCGCGGACGAGCGGCGCCCACCACGCGCCGAGCTGCTGCGGCTGCGCGTGCTCAGGGTCGGGCGAGTACGGCGATCGCGTGGCGCGCGCGCCCGTCGGCGGCGTGGGACAATCGGGAACCCCTTCGACTTCACCCGCCTCCCGCATCATGCCCTCGTCGCTTTTATCCTCCGTGTGCGCACAGCTGTCCTGATGACGGGACTTTTCGGGGGGGTCCGTCGCCCCGACGACGGCCCTCTTCTTGAGGGGACCCGCGAGCTTCGCGTCCGCGGTCGATGCCGGCGGCGCCGCTCGGGCTGATGAGCGTGTCACGATCCCGGTCATGATGCGTGGGGGTGGGACGGCGCGTGCGAGTGTGGCAACCCCTCAGCTCCTCGATGTCATTCTTGTCTCGGCAGCACAAAAGGACAGGAAGACGAATGGACGCGTGCTGATTCATCAACAGCTGTCGGGCACCTCGGCCTCGATGGGTGAATGAATTCTCGACCCGCGCCCCCCGCCACTTGAGCGGGCGCGAGGTTTAGGGCTCAGGATGCCGCCCCGACGACGCGCGGCCGCGAAGCGCGGCGCCGGCGCGTCGTCATCGACCCCGAACCACCACCCCGCCCCGGGTCCATCATCCGACGCGCGGGTCCAGGTCGTCGTCCTCGGAGATTACGGCCGGTCCCCGCGGATGCAGTACCACTCGCTCTCACTCGCGGACCAGTTGGGCGCGCATGTGGACGTGATCGCGTACGTCGGGAGCGATCCACGGCCCGAGGTGACGGCGCACCCCCGCATCCACCTGCGGCTCATTCCCCCGCCCCCGTCGTGGACCCAACGGTACCTCCCGCGCGTGTTGGCGCTCGCGATCCGGGTGTTGATACAGACGATGCAGATGCTGTGGACGATGTCCGTGTCGCTGCCGCGGCCGACGCACGTGCTGTTACAGACGCCGCCGTGCGTCCCGTCCTTCGCGGTGTGCGCGCTCGTGTGCTTTGTCCGCCGCGCCAAGTTCGTCATCGACTGGCACAACTTCGCGTACACGCTCATGGCGCTCAAGATGGGAGGGGCGAGGTCGCCGTTGGTGCGACTGGCGAAAATCTACGAGAAGACGATGGGGCGGCTCGGGCACGCGCACTTCGCGGTGACGAACGCGATGGCGACGTGGTTGGAGGAGGAGTGGGACATCGGAGGTGCGGTGGTGCTGCACGACGCGCCGCCGGATTTCTTCGGGCCAATTGATGACGAAACGGAACGAATGGAATTGTTGCGAAGGCTACAGCCGGCTCTGAAAGTCCAGAACGATTCCCGCGACGATGCAACGGACAATGTATATCCTCCGTACACGCTGTGGCCTCGGGAGGACCAAACCACCGCACTGGTGGTGAGCTCCACGAGCTGGACCCCTGATGAAGACTTTGGGATCCTCTTGGACGCCCTGATCCTGTACGACGCCGTCGCTTCAAAGGAACAAAGAGGCGCGTTCCCGCGGTCTTACGACATCTTATACCCGAACCTGCTCGTGGTGGTCACCGGTAAAGGACCCCAGCGCGCGCACTACGAGTCACGCATGAAGCACTTAAAGCTGAACCACGTGGTGTTGCGCACCGCGTGGCTGGAGAGCGAGGATTACCCAAAGTTGCTCGGCGTATCGGACCTCGGTGTTTGTCTGCACACGAGCTCGAGCGGTCTGGACCTTCCGATGAAGGTGTACGACATGTTCGGGTGCGGTCTGCCGGTGCTGGCGGCGAGGTACGACGTGATACACGAGCTGGTCGTGGAGGACACGCGGTTCGCGGGCGGGAGCGTGGGCGTGCGCGGGGGCGTTCGGTTGCCCGAGGGTGGGCGGGAGGGGAAGGGAGGGAGGGACGTCGGGGCGAACGGGTGTCTTTTTAGTTCGCCCGCGGAGATGGCCGCACAGCTGTGCGGACTGCTTCGAGGGTTCACCATCGGGCAGAGCGAGGCGCAGGCGATGCGTGACGGGTTGATTGAAGCGCCGAGGAGGAGGTGGAAGCAGAACTGGGAGGAGATAGCGCTCCCCGTGTTCACTTAGCGCTAGCTAGCTGAGAAAAATATGTAGGTCGGTTGTGATTTGTGGTCGGCACTCGACTGCTCGAGCCGCCGCGTTGGCAGCGTTTGAAAAAGTTCGTTGTTTGGCCCTTGGAGCGTCAGAGCCTCGAGTCCAGCGCAGCCGCCGGACCCTTTCCTTTCACCGCATCCACACCGGGCAGCAGTCATGAGCTCTCCCGCCGCCAAGAAGGCGCGCCGCGAGAGCGGCGTGGGCGCCACCGGCCCCGACACCGTCGTCGTCCTCGACTACGGTAGTCAGTACACGCAGCTCATCACCCGCCGCGTGCGCGAGCTCGGGGTCTACTCCGTCCTCCTCCCGGGCGATGCCGACATGGTGCGTGTCGGATCCCACATACTTTACACGGATCCATGCCGGGAATATCGTCGCGAGTAGCGCCGGATGCCGTGCGCGGCCGGCGCGGCGGCGGCGGCGACGTCGCGGAAAACCTCGATCTCGCCATCGTTCGCGGCGGTATTCAAAAAAGATGGGCACCGCCGCCCGGGCGCCCGCGCTCCGACCTACCCTTCGCTGACCGTCCGATCTCTCTCCCTCCCCCGTCGCATCCGTGTACAGGCTCGCATCACGTCGCACAACCCGTCCGTGATCATCCTCTCCGGCGGCCCCAACTCCGTCCACGTCGAGGGCGCACCCTCCGTCCCAGACAACTTCTTCGATCACTGCCAGACAAACTCCATCCCGGTTCTCGGCATCTGCTACGGCATGCAGCTCATCGTCCAGCTCATGGGCGGCGAGGTCAAGCCCGCGGACAAAGCCGAGTACGGCCGCATGCCCGTCCACGTCGTCCGCGACTCCGTCCTCTACGGCAAGGAGATGGACAAGATGCAGATGGTCTGGATGTCGCACGGCGACGAGGCGGTGAAGGTGAGTTTATTTTTGGTTATTTTTGGTAATCTTCGTACGGGCAATTAGTCTGACTTCGTGTTTTATTCACAGCTCCCCGACGGATTTAAATGCGTCGGCAAGTCGGACGCCGGCGCCGTCGTCGCCATCGAACACGCGGAACGTCGCATCTTCGGCTTGCAGTACCACCCCGAGGTGACCCACTCCGAGCGCGGGTTCGAGACGATCCGCCACTTCCTCTTCCACGTCGCGAAAGTCGAAGCCGGGTGGACCATGCAAAACGTCCTCGACGAGCAGATTGCGATCGTCAACTCGAAAGTCGGCCCGGAGGACCACGTCATCTGCGCGCTGTCCGGCGGCGTGGACTCCGCGGTCGCCGCCACGTTGGTACATAAAGCCATCGGCGACCGGCTGCACTGCTGCTTCGTCGATAACGGCCTTCTACGGTACAAGGAGGGCGAACGCGTCATGAAGATGTTCAAAGATCATCTCCACCTCCCGGTTACCAAAATCGACGATTCGGCTCGACTCCTCGGAAAGCTCAAGGGCGTCACCGACCCGGAGAAGAAGCGCAAGTGCATCGGCGCGCAGTTCATCGAGGTGTTCAAGGAGTACAAGAACGAAGTTGAGAAGAAGACGGGCGTCCGGCCCAAGTTTTTGGTCCAAGGGACTTTATATCCCGACGTCATCGAGTCGTGCCCACCCCCGGGCAGTGACCAGAAACACTCGCACACCATCAAGTCGCACCACAACGTCGGAGGCCTTCCCAAAGAGCTCGGATTCGAGCTCGTCGAACCCCTCCGCATGCTCTTCAAAGACGAGGTTCGCAAGCTCGGGCTCCTGATGGAGGTGCCCCAGGCTTTCATCTCCCGACACCCGTTCCCGGGTCCCGGTCTCGCGGTGCGCGTGCTCGGCGACGTGTGCGCCCCCGACGCGCTCGACACCATCCGCATGGTTGACGAGATTTACATCAACGCCATCAAGGATGCCGGCTTGTACGATAAGATCTGGCAGGCGTTCGCGGTGTTCTTGCCGATCAAGTCGGTCGGGGTGCAGGGCGACCAGCGGACGCACTCGCACGTCGTCGGTTTGAGGGCGATCACGTCCTCCGACGGGATGACCGCGGACTGGTACCAGTTCGAGCCCAAGTTTCTGCAGGAGGTGAGCGGTAAGATCTGTAACCAGGTGAAGAACGTGAACAGGGTGGTGTACGACATCACGTCCAAGCCCCCGTCCACCGTGGAGTGGGAGTAAGAGCGTGAACGGAGCGTGGGTCGGGGGTAGGGTCGGGGAGAGAGTTTTGGAGAGTTCATCTGTTACGGGCGGGGTTGCGCAGAGATGTCTAGTAGGTAGCATTCGTCGATCTTTGTCGTAAAACGTTTGATTCCATTCGTATCGTTCGCTAACTCCCGACCACGCGCTCAAGGCTGATGCCGCGACCCATGGGAAAGTTTTCGCCACTTGCTGAGCTTCGAAGTGCAAAGTGCTGTTCCGTTGAACAGCCTGGGATACTCGGTCCACACCACACTTTGCACTTCATAGCACTTCATAGCATTGTACTAACAAGTGCCGAAAACAGTCGCGACATCAGCCTTGAACGCGGGTCGTCGTCGCGGGTCTTGATCGTATCGTTCGTTCACGCTTCGCCCCGAGGACGTCGCTCTTCGTATCGTTCACGTCACGTCACCCACACGGTCATACATCACCCCTTGATGGAGATGCGCCGCGCGTTCTTCCTCTTCTCCTGCCGGATCGTCTCCTTCTTCTTCGGCACGCGCACGATCAGCACACCGTTCTTCATCGTCGACTCGATCGCGCCGTCCTCGACGTCGTCCGGCAACTGAAAGTTCCGCTCGAACCGACCGAACGATCGGTTGTAAACCACGTACTTGGCCCCTGTGAACAAAAACACGACGTCACTTTAATTGCCCATACGTAAATAAAAATAAACGTACCGTCGGCTTCGCTCCCGCCGCGCTCCTCGTGCCTGTCCGCGCGCTCGTCCACGATGTGCAGCACGCGGTCGTCGTCCACGCTCACCTCCACCATGTCCTTGGACGCGCCGGGAATGTCCGCGGTGATGACGTATTCGCTTCGCTTGTCCACGATGTCGTACGGGAAGGCGAGGTGGTTGGGGAAAGTACCGACGGAGTCCTTGTGCCCGAAGGGCATCATCGCTGCGGGTGGATAGAGTGAGGGAAGGCGGCGTTTGGTGACGCGCAGTGCTGGAGATGGAGATGAGATGGAGATGGAGATGGAGATGGAGATGCATTGGATTGAGAGATTGGATTGGATTGAGAGATTGGATTGGACTGAGAGGTTAGTGATAAAGTGGCGACTCACCGGCGAGGTCGTCGGTCATGGCGTTTGCGAGTTGGTCGACGAAGCTGAAGAGGTTCATCGGGCTGGATCCGCCCAGCTGCGACAGCTGCGTGCCTCGGGCGAGGGGACCGAGGCGGCGGAACGGAGTGCCCGGCGCCGGGGACTGCTGCTCGGCCTGCTTCTCGGTCTGTTGCTGCTGCTGCGCCTGCGGGTTTGGGGTAAAAGTTGGTGAAACGAGTTTGTCTTTCAGAATCCTTTCCAACTTTCGCGGTGGTTGGGTTTCAGTTTGCTGACTCGGATATCGGGCGAGCAACGACGGTTCGTCCGATGCGACGGAAAGAAGGTTGTGGAAAGTGGAAAGTGAAGGAGGCGCGTGCGGGAGGGAAGGTCGTGGATGCGGCGGGAAAGAGCGGGCATTCAGGTTGACGAGGAGAAGGCTTCACTGACAATGAGCCACGTGGTGCCGGATATCGTGCAGTCCAGGTACTCTACCTTTGTTTCCGCCTGCTTATCCGCGGCGGAGGCGCGCGCGTGGAGCCCGAAAGCCTTTTGGTGGTGGCGGCCGCCGAGGCGCGTGCGAAGGGAGCGTCCGGAGAGGAGGCGCGAGGCGACGAGGCGCGGCGCGGGGAAGGTCACGAGGAGGGCCATGACGTGTGTTGGGTGTGCGTTGAAGGAGATGGGTCACTGGCGTGCGTCGGTGTCGCGCGCGTGTACTTTGTGTCTCCGCTCGTATCGTATCGCCGCCCGATACGATGCGTCATCACCCGTCGGCCGTTCCGATGGGGAAGACACGGGACGTGACGACGATCGAGGGCTGACTGGACGTAACAGAGGTAATAACCAAAGCAAACGTCGCCTCCTTATCTTGACGCGGTCACAAACCGATGACGACCGACGACCCGCCCACGCCCGTCCCCGCGCCTCCGCCCGTCACGAACGGAGCCGCCGCGCCCAAACAGAAGAAGTCAACGTCCGGGAACTCCGACGGCGACGTCAACTGGTACCTCCCCGCGGTCTTCGGTCTCGTCGTCGGCGCGCTCGTGGTGTGCTCCAAGAGGGACAAAAAAGAGAGACGCGACGAGAAGGAGGAGAAAGGGCGCGTGTACATCAAGAGCGACGGCTCGCGCTTCGTCACTAACGGCGCCCCGAACGGCGGCGTCGCCAAGAAAGGGTTCAGGTTCAAGTGAGCGACACACGTGGTCGCCGCCCGTGGACCCGAACAACGACGCCCAGCGCCAAGGTAAAACGAGGTGACGTGTGATAAGTTAGCTCGAGGAGCTCAATAACAGTTACTCAGTCTCTCATCACGCGGCGGCGTCGGACGGCCGCGGCGACGGCAGCTCCTGGAACACAGAGTCCGGCGAGTCCGGCGCCACCTCCTCTATGCGCGCCAGGAACGCGTTCCCGCCCTTGTGACCCTTCGCGCCCTTCCCGCCGCCGTTCCCCCCCTTCGCCCCCTTCTTCCCCCCTCCGAAACACGAGCAGCACCCGCCGCCCTCCTTCTTCGCCTTCGCCTTGTCCGTCTTCCGTTTCTCCTTCTTCAGAGCCTTGATCTCGCTGTCCAACGACTTCCCGTCGGTGCCGTCCACGCTCAGCGTACCCTCGCGCTCGACGAACTCCTCCGCCAGCGCCATCATACCGCGCTTGCTCGCGGGTGAACGAATACTCCCCTGCCGGAGCGGGCTGGCTGGAGCGTCGCCGTCCGCGGTCAACCCACCCGCGCCGCCGCCCCTCAGCGATCGACCCGCCGGTGTCACCGCGCCGGAGGAGCCCGTGTCGATCGTCAGCTCGTTCGACACCTTGCCGTCGTTCCAGCTCCCGCGTTTTTTCCTCGATCCACCAAACGCTTTTGAGCCGAGTCCTCGCGTGTACCCTTTCGCCGGGTAAAATTGAAACTCCATCTCCAGCCGTCCACTGGCGCACTCCGCGATTTCCTCGTTGATCTTCAGCGTCTTGGTGTACGCCTGCCCGGGGGCTGGGGGTAGGTCTTTGATCCGCAGCAGCAGCGGGTTCAGGTCCACCTTGACCTTGCCCATGTAGTCGCGGATGCCGTACGGGTCGCGGTCCCAAACCTCGCACTCGAGCTTCCGGTTATCGAACACGTCGTCCACCGAAACGATGAAGTCGAACGTCTCGTCCCACACCGGGTGCAAAGTCTCGTACTTGACTCTGTAAACAAAACACGACGTCAGTCTAATCGCCCATACGAAGATTAAAAAGTACACTTACGAACTCTTGTGGATCTGACGCCCAAAGCCGCAGCGGACGAACGGGTCGCTGTACCCGTTCGCGTCGCGCGATACCAAGTTCGTGGCTCTCAACAGCTTACAGTGCAGGACGCCGCAGAAATCCTCCACGTCGAAGGACTTTTCATTTTCAGTCGTGTGAAGAGTCTCCAAGTCGGTCTCGGTGACGCCCGCGAGTCGCGTCATTCGCTTCTCCTCGAGCTCCGGATCGTCGTCCAGCGGGATGAACTCGCACGCGTACGTCAGCTTGGGCATGTTCTCGGGGTTCACGCTGGAGAACGCGCTGAGCATCTTGCCACCGACGCTCTTCGTCTTTTTCAACGGCACCTGTAAAATAAACACGGCGTCAGTCCAATTGCCTATACGTAAATAAAAATAAACTCACCGTCTCCTCAAGCTTTACGTTCGGAGAATCGTACAGCTGTCCGACTTCAAACTTGACACGTCCCATGACCGACATGGCAGACTTGGCCAGCGATTTCTCACCCTTCCAGCTGTTAGCCTGCTTATCAGTGCGCAGCGCTTTGACGCTGTCTTTGCCGCCCGCCACCTTGACGTCGGCGGCGTTGAAGTCGCCGTCGGATGCCGATCCGGAGTCGGAATCTGAATCCGATTCGTATCGTCTCTTTGATCGTCTGGCCGCCAGCGTCATCGTGCGCTTCAAGGACCCCATGGACGGCCCCACGATGGCGTCCGTGTCCACGACGCACATGTTCAGCACGGTGTTCCGCGCGTCCCGCACGAACACCTCGAACGTCTCCTCCCATTGCGGGTCCTCCCCCGATTGGCGCCAGGAGGACGTGACCTGTGAATGAATCAATCGTCAGTGAAATTGCCCGTATGAGAATTAAGTCAAACTTACCCGAGTCGTCTTTGGAGCTCCGAACTCGCCGTCGATCGCGACAATCTCCACCGCGGGCGTCGCCTTGGTGCTGAACACGCTGCCGCCGAGCGCGTTCCCTTTGCTCATGTTCGTGCCTCTTTTGATGGTGATGCGCACGATACCCGCGCGTGCCGTGCATCGAGCGCCTTGGTCCTCGGTGATTTGAATGTCCAAACGGTTCGGCCAAGTCATGAGTTTCGTGAGGACGTTCTTGATGAGGTTCATCAACAGCCGCTCCACGACTGGGAACTTGGTGATGTCTCCGCCGATCAAGCGTAGGTCGAGGTCGATCTTGGGTTTGCCGATGAACGCGACCTGCATGTCGGAGAACGCGGGCCACCAGTCGCACAGCGGCCCGAAGACGATTCTCACCGTCCCGAAGGCTTCCAGTTTATCGATCGCGATTGGTAGCACCATGCCGAGTAACGAGACGTCCAGCTGCACCTCCGGTTCCTTGGCGACCCACTTGAACTCGATGTCTAGGCCGACCTCGTTCGGGACGTCGTCGACGCACGCGACGGACGCGAACACGAGGGGCTCCGTGCCGAGCGTGAATTTAGAAAAGTGTAAATTCCTGATTGGACTGCCCTGCACGAGCTTGTTCAGGATGGGTTCCACGGCGTCCACGACCGAGTTGGAGATGGCGCGGTTGAGGAAAGGCCACCACTGCTGCGCCGCGCGGTTGAGCCACGGCACGCGGTCCTTCTCCGGGAACGTGATCCACTTCGGGAGCATGCCGCATATCTTCGCGAGGTTCGCCTGGGTCAGGATGGACTGGTCGTACGTCTCGTCGTTCAAGGCGCGGATGACGTGCGCGGTGGTGGAAAACCGCTCCTGCTTGGGCGGGCGAAACGACCGGATCTTCCTGTGGACGCGAGGCGCGGGGAGGCGAGGGACGGACGGGTGAGCGGGAGAGGTGGACCCGGAAGCGGTCGTCATGAATCACGGTTTGCGGAATAATCGTGCGATCGAACGCGACAAAATCGGCGCGGGCGCGTACCATCCGAGCCAGAACGCCACAAAGGCGACGGCGTAGACGAACGTCGCCATGCCCAGCGTCTCCGCGTTGAGCAGGGACCCGAACATGGCCACCCAGTCGGGGTTGACAGCGGACGCCGTTGCGCCCTTCGCCATCATCGTGCCGCCCCCAAAAACACCACGTTTTTCCGGCACCGTATCTTCCAAGCGTCGTTTTTAGATCCTATTTCCTATTTCCATCAAAACCCAACCGTGCACGCATACAAACTCGTCAGTAAATCTAACCCTAAATAGATATATTACACCAGCAACATAATCACTCACGGCCTGTCCCCGACGCCCCCCGCGAAGTCGTGCACCACCCCGCACACCTCCCTCGCCAGCTCACTCGCCCCAACCTCCGTCGCCGCCTCAGCGTACACCCTCACGACGTCCTCCGTCCCACTCGGCCGCGCGAAAGCCCTCGCGTCCGCCCCATACTTGGCAACAGCCGCGTCGATCGCCGTTTGCATCCCTGTATACACCAAATACACGCGTCGGTCAGTCGAATTGCCCGTACGCATACGAAAATAAACTCACCATTCGGAGTAACAGCGATCCGTTCCGCGTTTGTAGTCGTGATGACCGCCCGGTCTTTCACCATGACCTTGACCTGCTTCGAGGGTAAGTCTTTGTACATCTCCCCCCACTCGTCAAGGCCCCATCCTTTGGCTAACAAAATCGCCTCGACGACGAGGATCCCCGACAAGGCGTCGCCGACCGCGGGGTTGATGGCCTCGGTCATGGCTTTCATTTCCTTCAGCGCGGCGCACTGATCGCTCTCCTCGCCGTCGCCTTCGTCGCTGGACGCCATCGCGATGGCGTCGTCGAGGCGCGTCAGGGTTTGGTCGGAGAACACGGCGGTTCCGTGTCCGTTCGCCTCGAAGTACACCCCCACGTCGAACTTCTCCGCCTCGGGGTGTAGGAATTTGACCCCGGTGGCGGTGCAAGCTACTTGCAAACCCAATGTATCCCGGACGTACGCGGTGGACGCGCCGTTGGCGTAGGCGGTCTGCACGACGCCCACGCGCAGCGGCGGGTCGAACGCGTCCGGCACGCATCGTTTCAACAGGTCCGCCACGCGCGTCGCCATCAGCGCCGCGATCTTATCGCCGTCGAAGAGCTCGACTTGAGAGTCGTCATTAGATTCATCAGATTCGCCTTTTCGCGCCGTGTTAATCTTGCGAAAGTAGACGAGCCTGTCGGCGTCGCCGTCGACGCTGACGCACCGCGCGTCGGCCCCGACGCCGTCGAAGCCGCCGTGCACCGGGCACGTCTTCTCCTTCTGGACGAAATCCGCGCCCACCTCGTTGTTCAGCGACCCGGGCCGCCCGTACTTGTAATTTCGGGGATCCAACGTCAACACGCAGTCCGCCCCGAGCGCGGTGCGTAAGGGCGCGAGCTTAGCGGCGCCCACGCCGTTCGCGCAGTCCACGACGATGGTACTCGCATCGTGCGTACCTCCTGCGACTCCTTGTACCATGTTTCCGAACCCACGCGCGAGCCTGGCGAAGTAATCAGATTCGTCGCACGGTAGGTTCCGATAGGATGCGTAGACGACGTAGTGGAGTTGCGGTGTGGTCATGAGACCGCAGTCGGTGACCTCCGCTCCGATGGCCTCCGCGCCCGCCTTGGCGGCCGCCGCGAGGGTCGGGCCGGTGGGTCGGGTATCCCTCGCGAGGAAGACGTGCGGCGGCGGGGGTGTCGGTGCGTGCGGTGGGGGATGGTTGTGTTGTGGGAGGTGCGCCTCGGCGGGTGTCTGCGCGAGCTCGATCGCGGCTCGTAGCGCGTCGTGGGTGGGCGCGTTGGCGATCGCCTCCGCGTGGCGCTCCCACGCGACGGGGAGCATCCCGCCGTCGCAGTCCACGAGCTTGACGCCGTTGTCGCGTTCGGGGTTATGGCTGGCGGTCACCACCATCCCGGTCGCCCTGCCGGTGACGGACGATCGTATCGCGGCGACCGCGCCGCAGCGGAACACGGTGGACGCGAGGACATCGCCGATTGTGCGGAAGCCGGCGGTGCCGTAGGAGAAGTGGATCGGTGCGCCGTCGGGGGAGGTGGGTATCGGATACGCATCGCTCGCGGCGACGAAGGCGTCGACGTCCATGGCGACGACGGGTGTCCGCTCTCGGGTGCGACGGTGAAAGTGAACGTGATGCACAGAGAGGACTTGCAATGCACACGAGAAACTCATTCGGGACACAGGTGACTCGGTCAGAAGATGAACTTGTTAACCCATATTAGCCAATTCTCTGAGTGACGCACACTGGGAAATTTCCGAAAACCCCGAAGTAAGTTTTGGTTCCCAATGAAAGTCGAAGCGGCCAAAAGCCGAAAGATTGCCGTCGGCCATCCCTCTTTACAAGTAGCCGGAACGCGCGTCTCGACCCTTCCGTTACCAAGCAATATGCCTGCTGCTCTCCCCACCGTCGCGGTGCAGGGCTCCGCTGCCACCGTTCAGCTCCCCGAGGTCTTCCTGTCCCCGATCCGTCCGGACATCGTCAACGCCGTTCACACCGGCCTGAACAAGAACAACCGCCAGGCGTACGCCGTGAACAAGCTCGCCGGTCACAACACCGCCGCCGAGTCCTGGGGTACCGGTCGCGCCGTGTCCCGTATTCCCCGTGTCCCCGGTGGTGGTACCCACCGCGCGGGCCAGGGTGCGTTCGGAAACATGTGCCGCGGCGGTCGCATGTTCGCCCCCACCAAGGTGCGCCTTTGCCCATCGCCGCTCTAGGGTTTTTCGCAGCTGATGAGAGCGAGAGCCGGCCCGCGTCCGGGGCGCTCGACGCCGTCGCGCGCGCGATTAGACGATCGAACGGCTCACGATCGTCGTGGACGTGTCATCCGTGACGTCCACGGCCCGTGTCCATCGTCGCATCGCGCCACACGCGCGGGCCGCCGGTCCCGGATCCGCTGTATTTCCTCCATCCATCAGGTTATTTAGGGTTGACACAATCTGACCTCCCCGCCCCTTCCTTCCCCAATGAACAGACCTGGCGCAGGTGGCACAGGCGCGTGAACCTCAAGCAGAAGCGCTACGCCGTCTGCTCCGCGCTCGCCGCCTCCGCGGTCCCTTCCCTCCTCATGGCGCGCGGCCACCACGTCGAATCCGTCCCGGAGGTGCCCCTCGTCCTCGACGACTCGTCAGAATCCATCACCAAGACGGCCAAGGCGGTCAAGCTCCTCCAAGAGATCGGCGCCTACGCCGACATCGAGAAGGTCAAGGCGTCACGCAACCTCCGCTCCGGTAAGGGTAAGATGAGGAACCGCCGCTACGTCCAGCGCAAGGGTCCCCTCGTCGTCTACGCCAACGACTCGGGCATCACCAAAGCGATGAGGAACATCCCGGGCGTGGAGCTGTGCTCCGTGGACCGCCTCGGGCTCCTCACCCTCGCGCCCGGTGGCCACGTCGGCCGCTTCATCATCTGGACCAAGTCCGCCTTTGAGAAGCTCGACGCCATCTACGGCACCTCCTCCGTGAAGTCCTCCGCCAAGAAGGGGTGGAAGCCGCCTACGAACATCATGGCGCAATCCGACTTGTCCCGCGTCATCAACAGCGACGAGATTCAGTCTGCGATCAACGCCCCCAAGGAGGGCAAGAACCGCGCGCACGCTCCCATGAAGAGGAACCCGCTCAAGAACAAGTCCGCCATGGACAGGCTCAACCCCTACGCCAAGGTTGCCGCGGAGATGCGCGTCAAGGCGGAGGCGGCGTCCTCCGCGGCCAAGGCGAAGAAAACCGCCGGCGCCCGCGGCAAGGTTGGCACCGCCTTCTACGAGGGCATGAGGAAGGAGTCCAACTACGAGGGCGAGCTCTTCGACGCGTTCGGCTCTTGGCTCAAGGGCAAGCCCGAGGAGGAGGAGGCTTAATCACGGTTGGGAACAGCAAAAGCATATTAGGCAAAGCTACCATAGTTGAAATTTACAGATCAGCTAGAAAATTCACACGACATTCGCCTCGACGCTCGACCAAACGCTCGCGCTAATGAATGGATATTATTACAACGAATGGACCGGCGACTAGTTGGGTATCACTCGCACGTCAGGCTCTCGTACACCCCCCGCGCGCTCCACTGGTACGACGACTCCGCCAGCACGCAATCAACGCAGTGCCCCAGCGACGCGTAGACGTCCATCGGAAAACACTCATCCGGGAATGACATGGTCGGGTCGTCGCAACGCATCGATATCCGGCACGGCAGCTCCACGTTCCGTTCCGCGAGCGCCCGTCCCATCGCCTCCCCGTGCCCCGTGCACACCAGCGCCCTGCGTGTGCCCGCGCGCGCGGCGGCCTGCATGTCCGTCACGGTGTCGCCGACCATGATGCAGCCGTAATAGACATCCATGCAGTTGCATTCAGTCATTGCTTCGAGTAGCATGCCTGGCGCGGGTTTCCGTCGATCGCACGGGATTGATTTGTCCTTCACGGCGTAGAAGATGGACCCGACGTCCGCGCCGGCCTCGTCGTGGAGCATGCGACGCATCGCCGGGTGAATCACGTCCGTCAGCGTGGCTTCCTCCATGAGTCCCTTGCCCACCGCGGTCTGGTTTGTGACGACGCAGACTCCGACGCCCTTGTCGTTGAGGGACCGGATCGCCCGCGCGGCGTCGGGTAAGAGCTCGAAGTCGCGCACGTCCGTCACGCCCGGTACGCCGACGTCGTGGTTGATCACGCCGTCGCGATCGAGGCAGAACAGCTGGACCGGGTCGCTCGTCGGCATGGGCGTGGACGGCCCTCGGTCGTTGAAGAATGGAGTCTTCAGCCCGGGGATATTTTCATTCTTGCGCGAGTTCGCCCGGACGTCGCTCGCGCCTCGCCTAGGACTATCGGCGCTCCGGTTAACACTCGGCGCGCACGCCGGTGCCAGGACGCGCGCGATACCGTGCATGTCGACCAAACCCGGCATCGATGTCCCCCGGGTCGGCGTGTGTGGCGACCGAGAGATCGCCTCGTCATGCACAAACCGTATTTGTTTCAAAAGGAATGCCAGCCTGGAAAGTGACACGAGGCTCGCGGGAGATCTTGGCGTGCTGGGGCTCCGGTGTCTTGAGTCATTCTTGAGTCAATTTCCCCACTGAGCTGTGCCGTCCCGCGTCCCGCCAAAAACGTCAGGGACCAAACTTCCCATTATCCACACCCATCGGACACGCGCGCCAGCGGACACTCACTGGAGGTAGACGCGTCACCGCTCCGAGCCAGCTCGTGAATCAGCTCATCCGCGTCGGGTCGATACCCAGACGTACATCCACGGCGCCATGGTGGTGGCTGAGAAGCGCGACAAGACTCTGTGCGTGCTCGTCACGGGCGCCAGCCGCGGGATCGGCCTCGAGCTCGTCAAGCAGTACCTGACGCGGGTCGGGCGGGGTAACTACGGCCGCGGCGGGCACGTCATCGCCACGTGCAGGGACCCGGAAAACAGCCTCGACCTCCTGCGATGCTTTCAGGTGGACTACGTCTCGTACGAGGTCGTGGGCCTGGACGTAGCGAACGGACAATCGTTTCTGGATCTGCACGAGCACCTCAGAGACCTCGACGGCATCGAGCAGAAGATCGACATCGTCTTCAACAACGCGGGCGTCGCGCTCGGGCGGGACTGCGCGGTCGGCACGATCGACTACGAGGCGTGGCACACGTCCTTAAACACAAACGTCATGGGCTCGATGCGCGTCTTGGAGACGGTACTCCCGTGAGTTTATTTTTGGTTATTTTTGGTTATTTTTGGTTATTTCTTATTATTTCCGCATGGGCAATTGTACTGACGTCGTGTTTTTTTGACAGGCACCTCGCGGATGATGCGACGATCGTCAACGTGTCTTCAGACCTCGGCAGCATCGGGAAGGTGATGAACGGCGGGTTCAACACCATCACCCAAGACGTCATCTACCGCACCTCCAAAGCGGCGCTGAACATGGTGACGGTGTGCGCCGCCGCGGAGCTCAAGTCGCGAGCGCCCGATAAGAAGATCAAGGTCATCAGGTGAGTTTCTTTTTATCATATTTCCGTGTGGGCAATGTGACTGATGATGACGGCGTGTTTTGTTCATTCGCAGTCTCCACCCCGGGTGGGTGAACACCGACATGGGCAGCCGCGGCGGGACGGTAAAACCGCCGCTGGAGCCGACGGAAGTGGTGGAAGGGATGATCGAAGTCGTCGCGAACTTGACCCCGGAGGACAGCGGCAAGTTCCTCAGCTGGCAAGGCGAGGAGATGCCGTGGTGAGGACGACGTCGACGCGAGCGAAGTCAGCCAAGAGCGAAATTGATTCTAAAACTGATTCTAAATTTGATTCATTTCAAACGACCCCGTCGCGCTAAGACACGACCATTCGCGCATCAGTACCTCCTCGCGCCGCGTCCCCCGAACGGACGGAACGCACCTCCGTTCCCGTTCCGCCCACCGCCCCTACCACCGACGCCTCCTCTGTTCATGACCGAGGCTGAAGTTTGATCATTTTGGCGATCATTTTGTCGAAGTGAACTGGAACGATCCCCCGACTGATTCAGCCTCGGCGGCAGACGCTCCGTCGTCGAACCGCACCCTCGAAGCACGTCGATCAAACCGGGTAAAACCCCAGCACTCATCCCAACGCTCTCCGGCTCGCTCAGCATCGCCACTGCACTCCGCAGAACGCAGACGTTATCCGCCAAAGCACCCGCGCATCCGTCGACGATTGACCGAACCTTCAGACACCGCGTTAAAAACTCAGCCGCGCTCGACGAAACCGACTGGCACCGAACCCGGGGCTGGGACCAGCGCTCGTGCACGCGATGCGATCCCACCGGCGTCGGAGTGACGCCCCAGAAGATGGACGCATCGGTAGAAGCGTCGGACAAAGCGTCGGACAAATATGATGACCCGAAGCATCCGGAAGGAGGCGCGGGAGCCGAGCGAAGCCCGCATCCGAACCTCCGACGCGTTAAATCAACCGCGCACGCTTCAACCTCCGCGCGGCATCGTCGCCGTTCACGCGTGATGACCGCGCGGTGACGCGCGATCTCACGCCCGCGTTCCGTGACGTTCATGCTCCGGAACGCGCCGCCGCCGCCGCCGTGAACGTCGGCGTCGGTGACGGGCGCGGCGAGCGCGCTGGTGCACACGGCGGCGACAGCCGCGGAGACGCAGGCGTGTAACAGTTTAGACGCGTCGGGTTGGGCGAGCGCGGCGGCGAGCGCGTCGGCGCGAGCGCGCTTGGACGATTGGGCACGCGCGCGGCGGGCATTCGCGTCCGCGCGCGCCCTCTCGTTCAACGCCGCGGCGGCGGCCTCTTCGTCGTCGTCGTCGTCCTCCTCATCGTCCTCCTCCTCCGTCGGATGGACCGCCGCGTTCGGATGGACCGTCGGCGCCCCTGGGAAAGGAAAGTAGGAATTAGACGCGCTCGGCGCGCCCGGGAACGGGAAGTATCCCGCCGCCGTCGGAGCCGCCGCCGCCGCCGCTCGCGCCGGGACAACCCCGCTCCGATTTTTCATCCTCTTCTCCGCTCGGTGGACGTGAACCGGCGCGATGACCTCGACCGGCACCACCTCGTCCCGCGCCGCGATCTCCCCGAGCCGTCTCGACATGAACTCGAACAGCGCCGACGCCGCAGCCGCCGCCTGGTGGTTGAGCCCGTCCGCGCACGAACTCACGACAGCGTCGAGCATCGCGGCGGCGGGCGCGGGGAGCGTCTCGTTCATCAACACGCGCACAGCTGTGTCGGCACCCTCGGCACCACCCTCGGCACCCTCGGCACCCCCGTCCATCGCCAATCCGAGCATCGCGTCGAACAACGAAATCGACGACAGCCAAACCCTGGCGCATCGCCGCTGCGACGAACCCGCCAGCTCCCGCGACAAAAAACGGGGAAAGAGCTCTTTCCCGAGGAAATCGCGTGCCGCCGCGTGCGACGCGTCGACGTCGACGAGCGCGTGGGCCAAATCGGCGATCGCACCGCCGTCGTCGTCGTCGAGGATACCCTCTATGTATCCCACGGTGGCGGCGGCGAAATCCCGCGCGTGGTTTCTTTCGTCGTCGTCGGAGCCCGCGGCGGTCCGATTGAACCGTTTTTCGAAACGTCCGGCGACGGCGGCGAGGACGGCGCGCCGCGTGCCCCTGGACCCGCCGTCGCGCCGGAGCGACGCGGCGACTAACGCGCCGAGAGGTGTAACGGTCGGCGGGAGGGCGTTACAACTCACCACTCGCGTCGATACTGTCCCCCACGCGCTGGCACTCGCCGGGCACGGGTGCGGCGCCAAACCGGCGAGCCGCGGAATTCTTTCGACCCGCGCGGGTATCGAACCCGGGACGGTATCCTGCGCGGGAAGCCGCGCGATGAGCTCGGCGAGCCATCTGACGGTACCTGCGGCGGCGGACGCGAGGGCGGACCGAGCGGCGGCCACGTTCGCGCCGCGTGTCCGACACTTGTCCGACACGCTCGAGTTGGACCGACCGCTCGGCGGGTTGGACCGATGACCGCTCGACGAAGCCTTGGAACTTTCGTGTTCACCCGCGCCCTGGCAACTGTCGTACGATGCCCGGGCCGACGCCGGCAGTGCCGCGACGCACGCCATCACCGCCCCCACCGCCGCTTCGCCGTACGACGCGAGTTGCCTGGACACCAACGCGCCGGCGCTGACCCTAAAGTCAGCCTCCTCGCGGGTCACGAACCCGCCCGGCCTCGATCGCATCCAACCGTCCGACACGTTCCCGGCGCCGAAAACGTCAAAGCCGTTCGCGCCGCGAAGCGTTCGTTGAACAAAGGAGTCCGAATCGTTCGTTCCCCCCGAAGAAATCGTGCGTTGAAGCCTCTGCACCTTCGCCGCCCCAGGCCCCGACGGCGCACCCTCCGACAGCTCGAGCGACGCCGGGTGCGAGAACAACGCCGCGGACAGGACACCGCACCCGCCGCCCCAAACGTCGCATCCGGCTCCCAAAGTCCACAGCGCCAAAGCGTCGCACAGCCTCTCCCCAGCTCCTTGCGTCGCGCATATGTCCGATAGGGGTAAGCCGCGACCGAGGAGGGACGCGAGGGCACGCTGCGCGAAGAGCCTCGATGTCCAACCGTCGTGACTTACGCTTTCTTCGTTCGATTCCTTCTCTGTCGAGGCGTACAGCGGTTTGTTGAAACGAGCCTGCGCCGCGGCTGCGCCCTTTTGACACGCGCCGCACGACACCAGCGCGGCGTGCATCGCCGCCGCGGACGCGGACGCCTCGGCGACCACCGCGCCCTTCTTGAATTCGTCCTCGTCAGCCTCGACGGTATCAGCCTCGCCGCATCGAGCCGCCTCGGCGAAGAGGACGTTAATCGCCGCCTCCCCTTCCCGAGCCAGCCGCTCGAAGTGCTTCTTGTGTTGCGTGGCATCCGCGTTGTGTCCATCGTTCGTGGGCCCTCGGATGCTGCTGCCGGCGGCCAGCGCGGGCCCACGCGTGATCCACTCGCGCGCCACGCACCCGATCGCGCGGCAGACGATCGCGCGCGAGCCCGGATCGACGACGACGCTCGGAAGTTTTCCATCGCCCCCGCTTTTATTTTTATGATTCAGCGGCGCACACAGCTGGCGGAGCACCACGCCAGCCTGGTCCACGACCCCCGCGTCGAGACACGTCGCGAACAACACCACGTGCGTCGCGGCTCTGTGCCGTAAGTCCGCGGCTCGTGGGGTGAGGCGCAGGGACGCGCCGCCCGCGGCTCTGAACGTCTCCGGAAGGATCTGGACCCCGCCCCGGATCTCTTCGTTCAAACGAGTATCTTCGACAGCCGGCTTGTACAGGAGGAGCGATGCGGATTGAAGCGCCCTGCCGAGATCCTTCTTGAGACTTCTCGGTTCCCGCGCCTTGGAGAGGTGCGTCGCGAGCGCGGCGAGCGAACCGGCGCACGCGTCACCGGCGACGCCTCCGTCTAATTGCCCGTACGAAGCCCCGTTTTTACTCACGAGACAACCCGCGCCGGGTCCCGCGGATTCCAAACCACTCTCCTCCGACGTCTTACTCGTCCACGCCAGCGGCTGCGCCAAGTCGCAACACGCGCACGTGTAGGTCACGCGATCGATTCCCACCCGTGCCGATTCGTCGTCGACGTCGCGGCATCGCATCTGCGGCCACACGGATTCGCGCTTGCGCGGCGCGGCGGTCGATCGTGAACCAAGCGGTTTAACTCCGCCGACGCCCGTGAGCCGCCGCCACAGCTCCCAAACAGGCGAGTCGCCTCCCTCCTTCACGCGCGGCCATTCCGTCGCCAACACCCGCACCCTGTCCGCGACGGCCGCCGCGTAGGTCCTCACGTCGAAACCGCCGTCGAAGGACACTCGCGCCGAATTCGAATTCGAATTCGATCCACCCAATCGCGGCCGCGCGGAGGTGCGAACGCGCCACTCGCGGAGCCTCGCCCTCGCGGATGACCTACTGATCTTGTCAGACGATTCGTTCGCGTCGTTGGGTGACACGTGGCAGACGACGGGGTTTGGAAGCGGCGACGCGGCGAGTAGGTCCGTCACGAGGTCCCACGCGTCCCGCGCCCACGAATCGGATCCAAGTGCCACGTCATCGGATGCAAGTGCCACGTCAGCGGATCCAACCGCGCACACTGCACCCCACGCGCGTCCCGCGTGAAACAGCAGCTCCCACCCGAGCTCGCATCGCCTCGCCGACGCCGCGGCGTCCGATTCCAAAAGCCGATCGCAAAATACCGACGGTGACTCAACCGGTGACTCACCACCCGCGCCAGAATCCGTTACACGGAAGTTCACGTCGCCCGCGTCGATCGCCGCCGCCGCCGCCGCCAGGTCAGCCTCGTCGCGAGCGTCCTCATCGTCGCGGAGGTCGACGATGACTCGTCTGAGCGCCCGCCAGAACCCGCCGGCGTCGAACGTATGGGTCACCCGATCGATTCCCACCTGTGCCGAATTCGAATCGTCGCCGTCGTCGGTGTAGTGGCGGATAGCATCGCGCCATTCGTTCCAGTCGCCGCGGGTGGGCACGGCGGTGGTCCCGTTGACGCACCCGTCGCGGCCGCCGCTGACGCCCGCCTGGAAGAGGGCGCACGCGACGCGAATCCTCCGTTCCCCATCCGCATCCGTCCTCGAGGAAATTTCATCAACCGTCGTCTCTCGAGTCACGTCGGCGGCGGCAAACGCGTGGTCGCCGGGGTTATCGAGGGTGTGGGGGAAGCGCCAGGGTGCGGGCGCGGGTCCGGAGCGGGCCCGGGGGTTGTCGATTCCGTCGCGCGTCGCAGACGGAGCCGAGGCGTCCAAGTCCCGAGCCGAAGTGTCCAAATCCCGACTCATCAAAGCGTTCCTCTCTCCGGCGGCGGCGGCGTCGTCGTTCGTTAGGAAGGCGTCGATACGTCCCTGTCGCGGGCGACGACGGTGCGTCGCGACGGGCCGTGATGACGCGATCGGGACGACGGCGGCGGCGCGTGGTCCGGGACCCTCGTGCGTGTCTGGAATCTGTCTGGGATCTGTCTGGAATCTGTCTGGAATCCGATCGGGGACGCCGCGGACGATTTCCTCAAAAGCCCGAGCGTCCTCGGCGCGAACGTCATCCTCCTGGTCCATGGGCGGCCTACTCCATCCCTGGACGGCACCCCCGTCGGCACCCCCCTCGGCACCCCCGTCCTCGTCATCATCATCGTCCTCGTCGCTGCTGAGTGAGTCGAGGAGAGGTCGTCGTCGTCTCGAGAGTATGTCCGCGACGGCGGCGCGTTTCGAGGACTCGTCCCCACCCCCCGTGTTCGGGCCGCGGCGCCTCTTGCCTTTTCCGTACCCTTCGCCGCGAAGTTTCGATATGTTGAGCCCCTTGACCCCGGCGGTACGATCCTGGCTCCCGTCGCTGTGCTCGGACAGGCCGCCGTCCTCCACCTCGAACCCGGATTGATCGGGCGGCTGCGAGTCGAGGTTTATTGGAAAATTATTCGGAGCCGCCTCGGGACCCGCGGTGCGCTCGAGGCTGGCGTCGCTGTGTTCGGACAGCGACGCGGCGTCGTCCCGGGCGAATGCATCGGCATCCGAACCGTCGCCGTCGGCATCCGAATCGTCGTCGGACGGCCCACCGTCGTCGATGAACCGACGACGCGTGGAGAGCGCTCGTCGTCTTTTCCTCGTCGCGAGTTTCTTCTTTTTTGCGTCATGCTTCGTCGTCGTCGGTCCGGGGTCGTCCTCCGTGGGTATCGGCGCGGCGGCGAACCGCGCGAGTGGGTCATCCTCGAGGGAAGCGTCGTCGTCGTCGTCCGTACATGCGTCGTGTTCCACGTGCATGGTCTCGTGCACGATGACGACCTCGTCGTCGACCGTCGTGACCTCCTGGCCGTCAGCCTCGCGCCTTCGCCTTCGTCTCGCGTCCATCGCGGCCCCGACGATGCCCAATCCCGATCCGCCGCCGGCGTCGTCGTCCGCGGACTCGTCCTCGTCCAAGGACTCGGCGACGACGTCATCGGACTCGAGCGTCGCGTTGGTGACGTCCCTGAGCGGACGGTGGTGACTCGCAGCAGATCCCTCGACGAATCGCTTCGTCAACGGCGAGGTGGCCCCCCCATCGGATGGACCGAAGCCCCGCACAGCTGTGTCCGCGAGCATCTGCGGGCTCTCAAGGATGATATCCTCGCTATCGGGGTCGTCCCACATGGCACCGACCCCGCCCTGGGCACGTTCGCCGTCGCCCGAACCCTTCGGCGCGACGCACTGTGGAGCGTCGTCCACGAAGCGCTGTCACCCCTGCATTTGAACGGGGATCGGCTCGGCTCGCGGCGTGCACCCCGCTCCAACATATCGACAAGATCTGGACCCGCCCGCCCCCTCTCACACTTCCCGGGTAGCATGTCGACCCTCGGCGCGTCTCTGGATCGCGCGGCGCTCGCGGTGGGTCCTAAACGCATCGTCCATCGCACCGCGAGATGCGCCGTGCGAACCGCGGCGGCGACCGCATCGGACGGCGGCGTCGTGAGTGGTACCTCGATTGAAGCAGCCTCCATTTCGTCATCCACGTCGTCGTCGAGACGCATCGCGCTCGCCTCCCTCGTCGCGGCCGCGTCCGTCGACGTCGCCGACCAATCCGCGCTCGCATCCGCGGAGCCGACAGTGGGCGATTGCCCCGAGTGCGTCGGCGTCATCAACGAACTCCTCAACAGCTGTCCGCCCGAGACCGAGGCGTGCGTCTCATCGCAAGACGACAACGAGGAACACTTCATAGCGCCGTTCGCCTACCCGGGCGACAGAACGACCGCGATGCGACGACTCGTCGCGGTGGCGACCGGCGTGGAAGCCGGGAGAGTCGCCGGTGAAGTCACCGCGGATGGATCGAGCGACGAGAACGCGTCCATCGACGTCTACGGCCGGGATAAACGAGAGGTTGCCGAGTTCATCTTGGGCACGACGGGCGCGTTCATTCGAGGAACCGGTCTTCCGCCCAAGCCGCCCATCCGCGGAACACCGACGCGCGGCGGCGGCGGGATGGGCGTTGGTTTGGTCGGTAAGGTGCTCGGCGCGGACGACGCGGGCGCGGGTTCGAACTCCGTCTCGGTCACCGCGACGAGGGTAGCCGCGTACGACGAAAACGCCGGGTACGTTCGACTCGTCGCGGGCGAAACGACGAATACCTCGGGAAATGTCGGACAATTGTCGGACAGTGACAAGGATAAGAGCGATAAGCCGCCGCCGCCCGTGTTCGACGTGGAGCTGCTCTTCTGGGACGACGATGAGGTGGTCAACGTGCGCGTCGCCGCGCGTGACGCGCCCACCACCGGACGATGGTCGCTGAGTAAGTTTATTTTAATTCTCGTATGGGCAATCAGACTAACAACGTGTTTTGTTTACAGGCTACGTCGACGGGTTCAAGTTTAATAAAAACGCTGCTCGGGATTTCGCCGAGTCGTTGCGCATCGCGCTCGGGTGGGAGGTTCTTCCCGTGATCAGCGAGTTCGACCCGAGGTTCAACAACTCGAAGAGGCTGTGGTTCGAGAAGGCGCTGTCGCCGTTCGTGGATCCCGCCGTCATGGACGCGCCGCGCGGAGGTAGGAGGAGCCCTTACTAAATAACGCGGGTGACGACGAGTCACTTTAGGTTTTAGATGAGACTTAGTCGGTAGGTTCATCAACGTCTAGTTTAGTCAATCGTCGTTTGGTCGGTATCGTCGCCGTCTTCCGCGTAGGACGACGAGGCGTCTGTATCCTCGTCGTATGTATCCTCGTCGTCATCGCTCGAGACGCCCGCCTTGTTCTCCGCCGCCTCGTTCTCTACAGCGTCGAGCCGTAGCCCTCCCCTATACCCCCCTCCTCTCCCTTCCTCTCCCCGGCGTCGTCCCACTCCCCCACGCCGGGGCACAGCACCCAGACGCACGGCATACACACGCAGCGGCACAAACGGCGTTCGACGCCCGTGCACAAGCCCAGCCTCGGCACGCCGTTGCCTTTTCCGCGATGAACGAACCCGGCTTTTGTTAAATCATTTTCCAGCGCGAACGTCGCGACGGCGAGGTGTACCCACGACGACACCATGGTGGCGAACCCGACGGTACCCAACGCCACAAACACGTACATGTATGTCGAGTCGTCCATGCCGCTCTGCATGAGCGCGGGAGCCGCCATGATTGCAAAGTCGAACGTGCCGTGGTACAACCACGACCACGCGATGCACGCCAACGGGTTTGGGTTTGAATTTCGATCCACCCACAGCCGCGAGACGTATCGAGTCGACGTCAAACCGGCCCACACCGCGTGCATGGGTGCCGCGCCGCGCATGAGCGTGACCGTGGCCGCCGCGCCCCACTTCGACTCCTCCGTGTACGGCTCGCGCCGGACCGAGATGTTCACGGTGGTGGTCTGGCCCTCCGAGTTGGATGATGATCCCTCTGCTGGCCACTCACCCGCGTCCTCGCTCTCGCCGACGCGCGCTCGGGTCTCCTCCAGCGCGGCCGCCAGCGCGGCGTCCACGTCAGCACGCACCACGCGCTCGTCCTTATCGCCCGACCAGTTCAAAAACGTGTTAGAGACAACCTCCAAAACCTCTCGCGCGGCCGAGCCGAAAATGTCGCCTTGTTTCGGCGCGTTTCCCGAAAACTGCCCCGCCGTTGACGCCTCCGCAAACCCTAAACTCTCGCTTCTCGACACGTGCTCGGTGGGATCCAACACGAGGTCGCCCGGGAACGGGTTCAGCATGACGGTTCGTATCATCGTGACGTTTCCTTGTTCCCCCCACGCCGTCGCCTGTACGTACACGTTTGTTCCGTATTGGATGTTCTCCGTGAATGAAAAACCGAGTCCCACCACGAACGCCAGGTACACGACCACGCGCGGGTTGCGTGCCGGCGTGAACCACCCCGCCGCCGGGGACGCGCACCCTCGTCTTTTCCACGGCGAATCCTTCTCCGGAACCGAACCGCCGTCAACGCTCAATCCTCGTTTCCCCGCGGCGGCATCCATCGGTGAAGGCATTTCCCCCGGAGGACCTCGCCCTTCTCGTCGCAGCAGGTCCCAGGTTGGGTAGTACCTGGCGACGCCGAAGTACTTGGCCGTCTCCTCCGCGAGCCCGGCGGCGAGGTACGCCACGACGAACGCCACCAGCACGGCGTTGTATGTCGCCGACGAAGAGGTCGTCTTCCCCGTAGAGTCACCATCTCCGTAGGCGTCGTCTCCGTAGGCATCCTCGTAGTCCCCGCTCGTCCCGTAGATCACCTCCTCGGGCGTCATGACCGGCAGCACGAGCATCATGGCCGCGCCGATGACCGCGCGCACGGCGTAGACCGCGATGGGACACGCGATGGCGCCGACCCAGAAGGTCTGTGCGATCTTCCCGAGTGGCATCTCGCGGTAGAGCGCCCGTTGGTCCTCGCTGCCGAGAAGCACGAAGACGGCGAACCACGCCGTCGCGGTGAACACGGAGACGCACAGCACGAGCGCGGCGACCGTCGCGGTCGTCTCCGCGGCGACCGCGAAGAACTTCAGGGCGAAAAGCACCAGGCTTATCCCCAGCCACGCCCCGAGGTTGGCGTCCGAACAGAGATTCGCCAGGGGGAGCGCGTACCATGGCAACGCATCGTAGTACCGCGCGTGCTCCTCCGGCGAGATGCCATCCACCAGCGTGTCCTCATCCTCCAGCAATGGGTCGGACATGACCTGCGCGCTCGGGGAGATCACCGTCCCCATCGCGCGCGTCGCCCAGTGCGCACGCGGCTCGCGCGTTACTTCACCGAGTACTGAGTAGCGAGACCGAGTCATTGTCAACACCCCCGCGTCGAATCGACGAACTCGAGAATCGGACGTTCGCTGTCACGAGGTCCCATCAAAAAGGCGGGTCGATATTTCTCGAACTTTCCGTCACTGTTCACCCGCGCGGTTGTATCGCCGCCACCGATGACATGACCACCATCTGGCGCCCACACTGGTTGATCAAGCCTATCGAACCCGTCAAGGAGGAAGTGCCCGACGACGATGTCCCCGATGTCAAGGTGGAGCCTG
>Ga0302116_1000270_pt1 | contig 30542 bp, 36 predicted proteins | sample AG5_SCM_MG_FD_203124 | JGI IMG/M metagenome (GOLD analysis project Ga0302116, IMG submission 203124) | Marine microbial communities from Western Arctic Ocean, Canada - AG5_SCM | ecosystem: Environmental > Aquatic > Marine > Oceanic | place: Canada: Western Arctic Ocean | collected 2017-10-01 | reverse complement strand
GTTTGGTTTGGTTTGGTTTGGGGCGAGGGAGTGGCGGGGGGTGGGTGGGTGAAAGAGGGGGGGGGTTAGCAACAACAAGAGGGAAACCTCAACTAACGCAACTCGAACACACCTGGATTCGAGTCAAATTCTAAAGTAAGGGTTTTCCTCTCCTCCTGCGTGAAACAATCAACATGGCAAACTATGTTGCAGTAACGGCACTTGACGTCCGCGGCCGGACAAGGAAGGGAGCACTTGTCGCACAAGTACATGCGCGCCCCATCAAACTTTGCAATGGGTTTCGGAAAATTAAGGTTGGCAAATGTCTTCTTGAGAGGCACGAGTTGTATTCGGTTGTTGTGCTTTTGCCGGATGCATCTCGCAATTCTCTTGGTTGCCAGGGCAAACATCCACTTGCTCAAAGCAATGTCCTTGAGATCCTCCTTTGTAAGAGCATGCCGGGACTTGCTGTCGTATCTGTTGAGCCACTTATGATCTATTTGCTTGGAATCCAGTTGTTGTTGGTTGTCGTTGGGGCTCATAAGGTGGGTGGTGGGAGAAGGGGGCAGGGAAGCTATCGATCTGAGATTGATTGAGTTGTCGTTCATCTTGAAATAATAAGATTTTGTAAAAAATTAGAAATTACATTCCTGATTTCAATTTGCACGCTCAAGGTTTTTTCCAGTCGTGACTCCAAAATTAAAGTAAAGTGAAAAATGTTTATGTTTATTTTCTAATGCCTAGCATGTGCAAAATTCGGTGTCTGTCCTTTTTATTTTCAACCCCACAAGTTCTGGCAAGGTTGTTCTTTCGGCGCTTCCTTGTGTGGCCAGTGTTGTGGCTGCGCCCAGCACGTCCCCTTTTTAACCGTCCATTTGCCATAACTATGAACCGTTTTGCAGCTGACTTGTTTGTCTTCCCGGCCTTGGCCATGCCGCGAACTTGCTGCTGGTTGGGTTGGAGATTGAGTGATTGCTGGAGAATGTGGTAAGGATTTGGGATGGTTGCTTGATATGTGTTGGTTGGGTGGAAGTTTGTGTTTGTTATGTTGTGGAATGTTCGTGTAGATGGGAATTGGGGAGGTTTGAGGAGGGGAGTTGGAACTGCAAGATGCAAGCAGGATCGCATTGGGGTTGCTGCTGTCGATGCTCTCGAAAACGAAGGACTTATCAACGACAATTTTCTAAAACGGGCTGCCATGAGATGAGTGGGTGTTTGGAAAGAGCCCTTTGGGACTAGGAGAACACGAGAAGGAGATTTATTTGTAAAATTTTTAAGTAAAATACATTATGAACACTATGGCAATCCGCGCCAGTATGGCACTCCGCGCCGGGACAACCTCAATGAGAAAAGTGACGAGCAACAGCAAAAACGTAGTTCGTACCTTCTCGTCGAACATAACTTTGACAAACACCAATACACCAGCTCTCTTCCTCTACTCCAAGTTCTTGGGGCTTCAGGATGATGAGTCATTGGACCAGCTTTCCCCTGGTCAGATACTGTCCCGTATGCAAACGAAGGGGGCCAATAAGTTTGGTCTGAGGCAGTCTGAACTAAACGCGTTGTGTCAGTCGGTGAAGGAGGGGGACGAAAGGGGTGGGGCCATGGCGATTGTTGGGGCTGGCATGTTCCACGAGCGGCGAATTAAGGTGGATGCCAGAGCTGCTGCTGGTGTCGTGAACGCCGCACTGCGGGGGGGGCAGGAAAAACTTGCAGCAGTCGCTCTTGCTGACTCGACATCTGGCTTGATGGCCATCTCGGTGTCAATGGCCGGTCAAACAATTGCTAAGTACGGGCGGATACTATCTGAAATTAAAGATGCTGAGGAAAAGGAGAATGGTGTCAAGTTGGTGCAAAAGATCGTCACTAAGCTGGAGAAGAGGGTGAAGAGAAGCCGGGGAGAACTGAAAGGTCCAAACCAGAAGCTTTACTTGGCCGCAGCGCGTGCTTACCACTACGCTGGGGACGAGAAGAGGGCTAGATATTTGATAGATACGCACAATCTAAAAGAGGAGTTGGTAATAAAGGTGGTGGTGGAAGAGGTTGAAGAGGTGGAAGAGGATGTGGGTGAAAATTCGGAAAATTTGGTGGAAGAGGACGTTGTGGCGAAAACCTAACCTCAATCTTTTGTACTTATATTCTACAAATTAACAAATAAAAACGTCCGTCAGCTGACCAGGCAACCCTTCTGATACTCATTGGCCTGCTCAATTTGCTCGAGACCGGCCTTGGCGTGTGTGTGGGAGTTTTCCATCATTTGCTCAATGTTGTCAACGTCGTCCTGCTGGTTGTGCACAATTTGTGCGAGTTCCTTAAAAATCTCGTTAACACTCGTCATCTGCTGATTAATGGTTTTGATCTCCTCGTTGCGCTCCTTGATTATCTCCTCATTTATCAAATCCTCCTGCAAGTGGACCTGTTTAAGTTGGCCGCCCAAGCCATCGAGTACTACTTCGTCCGAGCTCGTTCCAAAATTGGATATATTGGAAATATTGGATATATTGGAATTGGCATTCTTGCAACGCTGGGTGATTACGTCCAACTTTCTCTGCACCGACATTGATATGTTCTTGTAGATTTGCTCGCATTTCTGAGCGTCCTTGGTCAACTTAGGAATTGATGAATTGAATTGTGGGTTCGTGTTAGAAAGGAGAACTACAAGGTATGCTCGCTCGCTCACCTACCTTGTAGTGCGCAGATCTGTATCTTGCCGATTCTAATCTCGGTAATGAATTAATCTGTTTCTCAAGGTTGCCCAGGTGACTGCTCATTCGAGAGCCAAGCTGCTCGATTACGTCCTTCTGAACATTGTACTGCTGCTGTGTTGTTGTGGGAAGGTTGTGGGATTGGTTTTTATTATTCGCATTGTTGTGCGGCAGATTCTCTGCAAGCTGCGACAGAATTGTCGTATTCTTCTGATACTGGGTGATTGTATCTGTGACGATGGCCACCAGCGGGTCGAGTGTAGATGATGAGGGTTGGGAGGAGGAGGTTGAGGAGACCGAGGAGGAGGAGGAAGATGAGAATTGTGAGTTGCGCCGATTCGTGTCAAAGGACGCGAAACTCATTTCAATTTAATTGTATCAAATTGTTGCGTGGATTGCGGGAGTGTGTGGTTGGGAATGTGTATATAAATGTGAAAATTACAAAATTTGTGAAAACTTCATTGAAATTGGTCCTTAATTAACACTTTAAAGCAGGAAGGTTATGTAAGTTAATTAGTTGTCGCGCGCTGCGTGTAGTATCAATTGTGCGTGCCTGTGCCCCCCCCGCCAGCTTGGGCAAAACGTCGACAAGCTTCGACAGTGGGTCAAGTATTTTCATCGACAACAACTTCATTCCCCCTAACCTTCACCCTTATCACATTCACTCACCTCACCCGCCGCCCCCACCCAAACAGTTCCCCACTTGTACGAAACAACCGTCAATCTCCAAACACACAAACACACAAACACACAACACCCCAATTCCAATCAAGACACAAAAAACAATAATGAGCGAATTTTATTCTGCCCCCTCTCCCGCTTCAATCCAGGAAGCCCCAACTGGCTTTGACTTCTCCTATTCCATCCGCAACCAAATGATTCTCAACTCGCAGTCCACCAACACCAACTCAACAATAACTCCTTTGGCCACCAAGACAGGAACAACGATTGTGGGCATGTGCTTTGAGGGTGGGGTGGTGCTTGGAGCCGATACTCGTGCCACGGGCGGGACAGAAGTGGCTGACAAGAACTGCGAGAAGATCCACTTCCTCTCTGACAATATTTGGTGCTGCGGAGCTGGCACTGCTGCCGACACTGAAAAGACCACCGAGCTCATTTCGTCTCAGCTAGAGCTGCTTCGTATGGACACCGGTTCCCAGTCGCGCGTTGTGACTGCGTGCACCCTACTGAAGAGAATGCTCTTCAATAACCAGGGCCAAATCTCGGCTGCTCTCGTTTTGGGAGGCTGCGACATCAACGGTCCTCACATCTTCCAAATTCACCCCCACGGCTCGACCGCCAACCTCCCCTATTGCACGATGGGTTCTGGATCCCTTGCGGCCATGTCGGTTTTCGAGACCGAGTGGAAGGAGGGCATGAACGAGGCCGAGGCCACCGAGCTTGTGAAAAAGGCCATCTTGGCGGGGATTTTCAACGATCTTGGCTCGGGTAGTTCTTGCGACTATGCCGTCATTCGGATGGACGGCTCGCACGAGGTCGTGCGGGGTGCCGTTCAGCCCAACAGTGTTAAGCCCCTGAGGGATGCTATCAACAGGTCGGCCAAGCTCACAATGCCCAAGGGAACGACTGCCGTCTTGAAGACGACGTTCGTTGCTCACGCTGTGAGTCTCGCGGATGTTGACATTAGTATGAGTGAGTGAGATGGTGGTGAAGTGGAGGAAAGAAGAAAAGAAGCTACTAAAATTTGGTTGATAGATTGATTTTTGTCCACAAAATTAAGTTTGTTTGTTTCTAAGGATGACTTAACTCAAGGATACTCAAGGATACTTTTGTGGTTGGTGGTATTGTTGTTGAGGGGGCGGGTATTGTGACTGCTCTGTGAAATTTTGTTGTAGTGTCCCGTGGTAAGCCATAGGCTCTGGGTATGTAGAAGACTGCTGCATGTATTGTTGTTGCTGTGGCGGAAATTCCCTCCGCACAAAAGCGCCGTCCATTTGATCCTTCTCTCGGTCCCTCCAGACGACTTTCCCCTTTCCTACTACGACACCACCAGAGGGAGGAGGTGGCGTTATCGAGCGCGACGAGACGTTGCTGCTTCCTGCTTTATTTGTCTCGTCGTCATCGTCCTTCGACCCAAGTATCCGTAGCCGAGCCGCGGCATACATCATTTCCTGCTCCTCCTCCCCTTTGTCGTTCTCAATGTTTTTATCCTTGTTATTTCGCCGCTTTTTCTTGTGTTTCGTCTTTTCTGATTTGTCATCGGTGGCCGCATTCTCGCTCTTCTTCATTATGAGAGTTTTCATCACTTGTATTTTTGGTGTTGTTGTTGGTGTTGTTGTTGGTGTTGTTGGTGTTGTTGATGTTGTTGGCGATATTGTTGTTGATATTGTTGATGCTGTTGTTGTTGAAATTGTTGGGGCTGGTTCAACCACCTCAACCCCACCACCAACATTCAAACAATCACCGTCAATTTTGTTCTGCTGCTGCTGCTGCTGCTCCTTGTACAACTTGGCTATCTCCTCTACAGAAAACTTTATCAACAGCTTCTTGGGGACCCGGGTTTTCTCAATCTTCTCCAACCTTATTCCCAAGTTCACGGCATTGCCGTCACCGTAATTGTAATTGTAATGGTTGGTCATCGAGGCAGAGGGCGTGACACGTTCAATGTTGAGTCGATCGCAAAGTTTGTGGAGAACCAGCCTCTGAAATGGCGAGAACGAAGCCCCAATCATCATGGAAACCTCTTTCTTGTTCTTCACAAACTTGATTAACGTGTCCTCCAGCTTCAAGGTGTTCAATCTAGTGGAAGGTGTGTGGAGGGCTGAAACCAGCGAAGGGACTAGGGTTTTGGAAGAAGTTTTGGTTATTGAGGATTGGCTTGGAGAGGATATGATTGGAGCCATTATTGTTGATGACGGCGGAGGAGGCGTGGGAAGGGTGGGGGTATTGTCGGGATACCACATGAGTGCGTGCTATATATTGTATCAATTGATTGTGGCGAGGAGAGATCACGTATTCACACAGAATTTTTGGCTAAGAAGGCAATATTTTATATTCATGAATGATTTTGAACACCTGCCAAACCTAATTTTTTTCGGTGGAAGGTCCTTCCACAAACATATCAGACCGGCTCTGTCGGAATCACACCCAATTTCCCTGCCCCCAATTCAACTTTCGACTTCACTTCAATTCAATTCGACTCCTCATTCCATCCCATTCCAAATGTTCGCTACCAAAGTTCAGCTTGCCCGAAAGAATGGCAAGACCATCGCTATAAAACTCCTCTCCTCGGCTGGCACCGGTTTCTTTTACACCACCAGAAAAAACCCTCAAAAAACCCAATACAAGTTTGCTTTTGTCAAGTTTGACCCAATTGTCAAGAGGCGGGTGCTATTTACAGAGCACAAGATCAAGTAAAACTGAACTACACAACACAACACAAAAAAGTAGACACGCACAAAATTAAAAAACTTTTTGTGTTGTTTTTGTTTATGAATGAGTGAACTTCGCTTCCCTTTTTTCTACAAAGGCGGACATCCCCTCTTTCTGGTCGTCAGTTGCGAATAAACCGTGGAAAATCCTCCGCTCGAACCGTAGCCCCTCCTGTAGCGTGAGCTCGTAGGATGCATTTACTGTTTGGGTTGAGTTGAATTAGTTGTTTTTTGTCGTGGGTGTTAACAAAACACTCCCTGCCTCACCTGTTTCCTTCGCCATTTTCTGCGCGACTTGACTCTTGCTCGCAATTACAGAGCCCATCTTCAGTGCCTCGGCCACCAGCTCCCCGGCAGGCACCACCTTGCAGACAAGTCCATCGCGCTCAGCCCTCTCGGCATCTATCATGTTTCCTGTCAAGCACATCTCCATCGCCTTGCTCTTTCCAACAGCCTTAACCAACCGCTGGGTTCCTCCGCATCCGGGAATAACTCCAAGATTGATCTCGGGTTGTCCGAACCTGGCCTTGTCCCCGGCAATCATAATGTCGCACATCATTGCAAGCTCGCACCCACCTCCCAGAGCGAACCCGTTCACAGCCGCAATCGTTGGGGTTTCAACCTCCGCAATTTTCCCCCACTGCTTGAACATGTTTTTCATGAGCACCTCAGTGTGGGATTTGGACTGCATCTCCTTAATGTCAGCTCCAGCAGCAAAAGCTTTCTCACTGCCGGTGATCACGATGCAGCCAATTTCGCCGTCCCTGTCCATCTGGCCGGTAGCGTCTATCAAGTCTTCTAATAGAGCGTCACAGAGCGCGTTGAGAGCTTTCGGTCGGTTCAATGTGATCAAACCAACTCCAGGAGTTGAGGTGTCCACAAGGATGTTGTCGTAAGTCTTCGTGTAGCTAGCGAATGTACGCGCGATAGGGGCCTTTCGTACCACTCTTCTGAGACTGCTGCTGAGCATGATTTGGGATGAAAGAAAATGGCCTTGTTTCTAAAGAGTGCTAACAAGATATTTCCAAGGTGCCAAGTGAGCTCAAAGGTGCAAAGGTTTGCAAAGGTTTTTGTGACATGAGATAGGAAAAATAGCAAATTTCACAGTCGCCACCAATCATGTCATTCCCTGTTACTGGGATTGTTCCTCGTGAGGAGACTCAATCGAACAGCTTCATGAGCAAAAATCCGTTGTATGATGGGAGAGGAATCATCATCGGTGTGCTGGACACCGGAATTGACCCGGGCGCGGCTGGACTTCAAGTAACAACTGAGGGTAAGCCTAAGTTGATTGACATAATTGACTGCAGTGGGTCAGGTGATGTTGACATGAGCAAGAAGGTCATTTTCCCCTCCCCTGTTGATGCTGATGCTGATTCCTCCTCCCCTCCCTCCTCCACTCTGGTCGGTCTCACCGGCCGAAATATCCTTCTCCCCACCACCGTTACCAACCCCACGAACGAGTACCGCCTTGGGATCAAGGCTGCCTTTGAGCTCTGGCCGGAGAATCTCGTTTCCCGTGTAAAGAAAGAACGCGCAAAGGCGACGAAAACGTTCCAGTCGGCTCAGGAGCTCGCAGCGCAACAAAAGCTCGAGCAGTTCCACCTCACCCACAAGCCCAAAGAGGGCAAGTACGAGAGTGAGATCCAGGAACAGCTCACCAACATCAACGACGAGATTGAGATGCTCAAACTTGCGTACAAGGACTACAACGACGTTGGCCCAATCTACGACTGTGTTGTCTACCACGACGGAAGTTGCTGGCAGGCCTTGGTCGACACGAGCGAAACGGGGGATTTGACCAACTGCACCCCGATTACGGACTACCACGTGAACCGCCAGTTCAAGTGCTCGGATCCCCAATCCATGATGAACTACAGCGTGAACATCTTCGACGAAGGTTCTATTCTGTCGATCAACGTAGATGCTGGGGCGCACGGTTCTCACGTTGCCGGTATCTGTGCGGGCTACCACCCGGACCGTGAAGATTTAAACGGCGTTGCGCCCGGTGCCCAAGTGATTTCCCTCAAGATTGGTGATTCACGGTTGGGGTCAATGGAATCCGGCCCGGCCTTGACTCGCGCGATGATCGAGGCGAAGCGCCTCGGGTGCGACGTGATCAACATGTCCTACGGGGAGGCGTGCTGCGTCGCGAACCAGGGCCGGTTCATTGACCTCGCCAAGGAGCTCGTGGAAAAGTATAACATTATTTTCGTTGCCAGGTGAGCGAGCGAAGCGAGTTAGCTTGTGACAGAAGAGTGCGAAGCACCGTGCTTATTTTTATACATGGCTACATCCCTACTGAACTAACCTACTCAACTATTTTTGCTCGCTCGCTGCTCTCGTGCTTCGTTAAAAATGCGCCTCGCTTCGCTCGGCACAGCGCTGGCAACAACGGACCCGCACTATCTACAGTCGGGTGCCCGGGCGGAACCACCAACGCGCTCATCTCCGTCGGCGCTTTCGTCTCCCCCAACATGATGGTCACTGAGTACTCAATGCGAGAGCTCTCCAACCCTGAAGGTTGCAACTATACGTGGAGTTCGGTTGGCCCTGCCGAGGATGGCGGAAATGGGGTGGACCTGGTTGCGCCCGGCGGTGCCATTTGCTCGATCCCCAACTGGTGTTTGTCGAAGAACCAGCTGATGAATGGCACGTCGATGTCCGGCCCCAACTGTGCTGGTTGCGTTGCTCTGTTGTGTAGCGGGCTGAAGCAGAAAAATATTTCATACACCGCAACTAGGGTGAAATCCGCCCTTTACAACTCGGCAAAGAACTTGGATAGCCTTTCGTGCATGGTCCAGGGCTATGGCCTCGTCCAGGTGTCTGACTGCTTTGATTTTCTGTGCAACGAGAGCGAACACGCATCTGCGGACGTTAGGTTTGACGTGACGGTAAACCGTCGGCTAAAACCGAGTGGTATCTACTTGAGATCTGCTGAGGAGGTTGGCCAAAAGCAGACTTTTTCCGTTTCCGTCAAACCCAATTTGAGAGAATCAGACGACGTGTCCTTTGAGGCGCAGACTGAGCGCGTCGAGTTTGAGATTCGGGTCAACCTGAGCGTCAAGGCCGGGAACACGAAAATCGGAGCCGCTCAACACAACACGGTGGCGAACTGTGATTTTGTTTCGTGCCCCGATCACTGCCTGTTGATGAGCGCCGGTCGAGGATTCACAATTGAAGTCGATCCGACCGCACTGGGCGCGGGAGTCCACTTTGCGAGATTGTTCGGGCACGACTCGCAAAACGCCGAGCGTGGCTTCATCTTTGACCTGCCCATTTGCATTATTATCCCATGCACCCGCGTTCCTCAGGTGAGCGAGCGAACGAGCTTGAGGAAAACTAGAAAAAAACTAACTCACACACTCGGCTTCAGAATCGCATCGACTTCGGCCAGATGAACTTTGCTCCCTCCGAGTACAAGCGATTCTTCTTAAACGTGCCGATGGGAGCCACGTTCATGGATGTGACCTTGAAGGACGAGAGACAACCGGGCGGGGAGGACAATACGGAGCGGCTCTTGTGCTTGCACACTATTCAGCTGTTGCCCCACACGCCTTACAGGGACGCCGAGAAGAAGTGCTTCACCAACGTCAAGGCTGGGCAGACGGTTGTCACCAGCATAGCTGTGCAGGGGGGCGTTGTTGCCGAGCTCTGCATCGGGAGATACTGGAGCACGATCGGTTTGACCGAGCTGAGTTTTGATGTCGAGTTTCGAGGAGTGGAGATTGTTAGGTGTGGCGGCGGTGTGCTGGAAACGCAGGGCAGCAACAAGATCTTGCTGTCTAGCAGGATCAGAAACGAGACAGTTGAGCCCAAGGGTACTTTGGACAAGTGGCAAACGCCCGTACGACCCGCCAGTTTCAAGATTGTCCCCTGCGGATCCCGCGACACGCTCTCCAGCGGCAAGAAGGTTTACCGGCTTGAGCTCACTTACTCGTTCAAGCAAGAGGAGGAGGGAGACGTCACCATCATTGCGAAGGGGCTCCAGGGGTTCTTGTACGAATCCGTTTTCGAGGTGAGCGAGCGAGCCTTGATGAAGACGAGAATACGAGCCAGCGAGCAAAAGCGAGCTAGTCACAACTAGTGCACAGACGAGAATACTAGCCACTACTAACCCCTTCGCATCTTCTTCGCTCGGGAGCAGCACCAATTCTTCTTCCTGTACAACAAGAACAAGAAGAGGCTGGGTCTGGGCGATTGCTGGCCTGAAAAGGTGAAATGCGAAAAGGGGGATATTAGTTGCCTGTTTTGCGTGATGCATGAGGACCTGGGAATGCTAGAGAAAATGCAGAGTATGGTGGTGTATGTCGAACGTGATTTGAAATCGGCGATCAGTTTGGGTATGTACATGACACATGGAGATTGCATGGGGGGGGGGAAGAAGTTCGGCAAGTACAACCTCGCGTTGGGGAGCTCTTGCGCCGTGTTTGTGGGGGTCGATAGCGTGTTGAAGGGACTGCCAAAGGGGGTGGAAAGTGGAGACAAGTTGCTTGGAAAACTGAGCATTGAGGACAAGGGGAGCAGCTTCAGTGGCGACGGCTTGAAGCCCGGCGGGTATGAGATCGTATTGGTTGCACCACCGGCGGAGAAGAAGGCCGAGGTGAAGAAAAAACCACTCGTGAAGGAGGCGAAGGACGAGAGGACTAATTGGGAGAAGATGGAGGAGGAGACCAAGGTCGCGAGACTAGACAAGCTGGACAAGCTGATCGGCGTGGACAAGGAAAGTTTAGAGAAGTTCGGGGGGGTGTTTGAGAAACTGAAGGAGGAGTACGGGGAAGAAGAATTGAAGCTGCTGTGCATTCAGTTGAAAATGCTGGATGGGAGAAAGAGGGAGGATAGGGGGGATAGGCTGGGAGAGATTGTGGATTTGTGCGATAAAATTGTTGGCATGATTGATCAGGGGGTGTTGGCAGCGTGGTTTGGGGTAAAGCACGACACGACGGACGGCGAGGAAGTTAAGGAGGACAAAGAGATGAAGGAGAGGAGAGGGATGGTGATTGACTGTTTGGGGCGAAAAATTGTGGCTGTTATGGAACAGAAGGGGGAGAGAGGAGAAGAGAACTTCGAAGCAGCGTTGAAGGAGCTGAAGAAGTGGGATAAGGTGGCCGGAAACGATAAAATGGCAGTTGTCGAGCTGAAAATTCTCGAAAAGAAAGGCTTGTGGGGAAGCATGCTGCAGTTGGTGAAGAGGTTGGGAAACGGCGAGTCAACGAAGGGGGGGGTACAGGAGCTCGGGGAGGGAGAACTGCTGAAAATTGGTGGGGAGTGCTTTGGGAGGCTGAGGTGGGAGAACTTGGTGGTGAACGCGGGGAGCGTGAAAATAATGGCGGAGCCAGCGGCGTTCGCGTTGTTTTGAATTGGGATTAAATTGATTTTGAACTTTAAACTACGTTTTCTTCACTTTACACAGCAACACGCTCTGCTTGACGTCAACAATGCCCCCATGTTGACTAATAAATTCAAGCATTTCGGGTCTATCCGAGAAGCAGAGGGTGCGAAAAATGAAATCTAAACCCAAGGTCATATATGAAGCGAGAAATCGGCTGTATGCCATGTTTCTCATTCGCAGCACGAGAAAGTCCTCCAAGTAAACGCACAGATGTGGTGCGTTTTGGTACAATTGAAAAAATTGGTTGTAATTGGAGGTAGATACAGCAATCACGATTTTCCGTGCATGCGCTACGGCGTCATTGTCATTGTCGTCATCATTATAATTAGCATTGTCATTGTCGCTGGGGTCAACGTCAATGTCGGTCAGCTCATTCACCTTTTTCTGAATGAGAGAATAAAGTATTCGGTACGCCTTGAACTCGCCGCTGGTGAAATTGAGCTTGCCGCTAAGGATCGACTGACACTGATTAAATTCGTTTAAATCACCTTCCTCAATTGCAACCCGGGCGTGACAAACGTACACTTGAACCGCGAAGTCATTTTCTATGGATTGGACGGTCAGATCTTGCCTTATCGATTTCATTTGCTCGGAGAAGGCCTCGTAGTCAATTTCCTCCTCCAAGAAACGCTTTTTTTGATATTTCAAAGCCTTCATCAGTACTTTCTCCGGCCGTGTGTCCTCAACCTTCACCTTTCCGGTGATGCGCAGGTACTGCTTATCAAGATTCGTGCTGCGTCCGAAACCCTGTCCAGCCTTCTTTTTTGATAGCTTGGGGGGAGGGGGGGAGTTGTGCGGAGAATTGAGAGCTTCCCTCGTAAACCGCTCCAACCTCGCCGCGTTCTTGTCACTGTTGACCTTCTGCGGAATTATCGCACCCTTGTCAATAGACCTCGAGGCCTTGGTAGAGAAGGTGGAGGAAGAGGAAAAGGGTAGGTTAGAGGGGAAGAATTCTTCTGTGTAGGCAGAAGGATGGGTCAGAGAAATATTGGGTGACAGGTTCGGCGAGCTCGAGCTCGAATTGCTCCAACTGGTCTCAGCCTCATCATCCAGCAGATCGAGCTTCAGCTTCTTCTTCAACGATTTTCGCTCTATCTTGGAGAGTTTGTTATTGAACTCATCAAAGTAAGGGACATCAATCTTCTTCTTCTTCTTTGAGGTTGAAAGGTCCTCTTTTTCATATTTACGCTTTTTCCCCATCGCACAGGAGTGTGATGTAAATGAATTGAGTTTATGCCAGTAATTGTATCTCGCTCCTCCAGTCAAAAATGTTGCTTTAATTTTGAGCTGAAATCTCGAGGCCCCTCCAAACATTTTCATTGTAAGTATCACGGTTATCGTGTGTGTGTTTTCTCTCATCTCATCTACCGTTGGCCGTCTTTAGTTAGCTCTTTGCCCCCCTCATCGAGCCACACCACCCGAATTTTGCTAATTACAAATCTCTTTCCCCCTCCCCTCTACCAGGCCCCTCACAGCCACAGACCGACAAAATGTCTAGCGCCCTCACAATTGTCAACCCAACACCGTTCTTGAACGATGTGTTGATTGGGAAGAAGATTCATGTCAAGTTGAAATGGGGGATGGAGTACAAGGGTCTCCTCATGTCTGTGGATAGCTATATGAATTTGCAGATGGATGCCACTGAGGAGTACATCGGTGGCGAGTTTGCCGGTGCTCTTGGGGAGGTTCTGATTCGGTGCAACAATGTGCTTTATATCCGGGAGGGTTAGTGCTAGACGCTTCTCTCTGAACACATTTCTTATAGATTAGGGTGGGCAGGATCATCTCGTAGGGTAAGTCACCATCACCTTCACAGTCGCCACCCCCCACACACCCCAATTTTGTACGTCGTTGATGATCAAAGGAGATCCAGAGGGAGGAAAATTACAGCAATGTAACGATTACTCAATGCAATCACAAAGCGCTGCTGACCAGTCCGAAAGGACATTTCACCATACCATAACCTGAGACGTACAAGCAATTTTGTCGCCTCCTCGCCACCCCCCCCACCCCCCCACTACTAACCCATTCCACACCACTCCACACCACTCCACCATCGCCATTGCCAGAGTAATAAAAATTTCCTCAAAACTATTATCAACATTCTAAAAAAAAGTCAAATCTAAATACCTAATACCTCGTCTACCTTGTCATTTCTTCACTTTTCATTATGGTTAACCTTGATCAGTTTCAAAGCTTCCTTCGTGCCCCCCATAATCCCACCGCTATCACTTCCCAAACCCATTCCTACAACAACGAACTCTCCCCCAATGTGCCCCTCCACCACGAAAGGAATTTTGTCGAATTTCCAAACCGTGCCCTCCTCTCCTTCCTCATCCACAGTAACTACCAACCTCTTCTCGCAGGTTTTCCCTCCCACCTCGCACAAGATCTTCCCAGGGTCGTTAATGTTGACCATTTCCATGCCATAGTCCACGCTGTTTATCCCGCACCAAATGTCCCCTGTGCCAACGAACGAGCCTACGCCCTTGTTCCTTTTCCCCGATGTCGAGCTTACGAGCTTGTTCTCGTTCAAGTTGACGTTCAGGATGCTTCCCCCTGCCAGGCAAACCGTGACGAAGTCTGACGACACTTTCTTCTTTACGCTGCTGCTACTGCTACTGCTACTGCTACTGCTACTCGGCGATGGCCGCTCTTCAAGCTGCAAGCAGCGCATTCGCATTCCCCCAGAAAATCCCGCCCCCAAGTTGAAGTTGGCCATGTCCCAGACTTGCACAGGACCGGGCTGGGCGCCTCCTCCCATGCCCTTGGTGACTAATTTGCTGACGTCCCACGATATCAAGCCTCCCGCACTTCCCCCCAAAAGCAGGAGCCCACTCTTTAAAAAAGTCATACAGCTCACCCCCTCACAAGTTTGCGGGAAGGCTTTGGTTGTCCAGAAGAGCTTCGTTGGGCAGGAGTTGTGCACGTCGTAGCTAGCCTTTTCCACGGTTGGCGCCTTCCACGACCGAATTTTGCCGCTCTTGGAGCCGGCAATTACCTGTGTCGGGTATTTGTTGTCAACGCCGGCAATAAGCTGCTTCTTGTTGCTTTTACTTTTGCTTGTGCTTTTCGGAATCGGAACGAAACAAATGGCCGCATTGCCCCCGTCAGTCTGGCTGACCGCCAAGTCTAAACTTTGCCCCAGGGCCATGTCAAAAATTTGACAGTTCGTGTAGTTGGAGTAGCTCACAACAACCTCGTTCTGATTCTGCGGATTCCACTTGATGCAACTGATGGATTTCTTGGTTGCCAGAATTTTGAACGGACTAACATCGACAGAACAGTTTGGTCCTCCATTGCGAGCCTTCATGTCGCAGCTCCCAACCTCGTCAAAGTCGTAGAGGCGAACCACGCCCTTGCTGTCACCACAAACTAACAAGATTCCGCTGTCATCAAACTCAAGCGAGGTGATCTGGCCAAACAGGTTGTTGTTCGAAGGGTCCTCTGGCGTAGTGGGATTGAAGCTGACAGTGCTTCGAACCTTGCTGTGCGTGAACGCTTGCTCAACTAGCTTGTTTGTCAAGAAGTTGTTGCGTCCCTGTGTCTTTTGGGTAAGGAGGACGTTCACAATGTTGTTGTTGAAGGAAGGAAGGAGAGTGGGCGGGGAGGGAGGGGGGATCATTGTGCGAAGCTCAGAAGAAGCTAGGGGGGAAGAATCAAGTTGTTCAGAATCGTCAATTACGACCTGGGTAATCAGCGGAGGATATGATAGTTCAGAGCTCGGTTGTGGGGTGTGTATAGCTTGAAAAAACGAGCTCACGAGCTTTTGTCTTTTTGGCTTTGGTTGGTTGTTCTCCTTTTCGTTTGGATCATCCATATAAATTTAGGAGTCGACGAAGATATTGGCAATGAGGGAAGGGAGCCGAAACAAAGGGCAATGTCCCCAATACTATTTGAATTTTAAATTAAAATGTTAATGGTCTGGATGCTGTTTCTCGTTCTTGCCGGCCGCTGCAACTCTCTGCAGTACTCATCGTTAAGGTCGTCCACATTTTATGCCACTACACCACTTAGAATTCCAGCAGCGACACGATCTTTCTCTCCAAGCACAATAACGATGATGCCGGAGGGACCGGAAGTCAAGACAATTGCAAACGCGTTGAAGCTTAATGTTGTGGGCAAATCGTTGACCGACATCACGTTCAATTCTGGTCGTTACGTCAATCATGGACCCCCCAAGAACTTTGAGGAATTTAAGGCGTCCTTTCCTGCCACTGTGAGCGAGTGGTGTTGCAAGGGCAAATTTCAATACTTCAAACTGTCAGTTGCTCACCCCGAGCACCGTAGTTGTTGGATAACGTTGGGAATGTCTGGGAGGTTCATTTTTGCTCCCCCGGATGCCACCCCCCACAAACACGCACGAGCGACCTTTCATCTCGTGAATGAAAAAACCGGTTCGCCAGCTGATCTCGTGTTTGTGGATACAAGGAACTTCGGCACAATTCATTTCACGTTGGAAGAGGCTCTTCTTCAGGCAAAGCTGAAAACTCTCGGCCCGTCGATCCTCGAGAGCGAGCTCACGCCTGAAATGTTCTTAGAGATTTGCAACACAAAGAAAAATCCCACAATCAACATTTGCAAGTTTCTAATGAATCAAAAGAAAATATCGGGCGTTGGAAACTACATTTTGTCCGAGGCGTTGTACAAGGCTCGAATTAATCCCTACAGCGCCGTGGGCGAGCTTACAACAACGGAGCTCTTCCTTCTGTTGGAAGAGATTCAATCAACGGCAAGTCAATCACTCGCGGCGCAGGGACATACGCGAGAGAAGGGCGGTTCGTTTCGCAGCGTTTCTGGCTACAAGGGCACGTTCGAGCTTGTTTGCTACGGACGGAAGATATGCCCTGCTGGTTACCCCATAACTAGAGAGACCAACGGCCCGCATAAGCGTTCTCTCTGGTGGGTTCCTGAACTTCAACAAAAATAAAATAAGCGCAGTCTTCAATTTAGATTTCTATACAAATGGTTTTGGTCATCTACTCATAATATCTCCAATCTGTGAACCCAAAACCCCATGCAAATCACGCTATAGGCACCCAACAACAAGACACCAACTAGCCAATTTGTGCTTCCCCCCTGTAAAATGAAGCACACTGTCACCACGCTGACCAGCAAACTCGCAGTCTCGAAACCATCAAAAAAAAGACTCAGGTCGCGGTTGGTGATCCACCCGATGATAACGCAGAACGGTATTACGCACAGGGCAATCTGTATGCTGCTCCCAATCGCAATTCCAAGGCAAATATCCATTTTGTTTCTGTAAGCAAATACCACAGACGCGGTGTGCTCAGCCGCGTTGCTGAACAACGGGAGGACAACTGCCGCAACAAAGACCGCGCTGACATTGTGCTTCGTCGTGAACTCATCCATTGTTCCAACAATTATGTCGCTGAGAAAACTGGTGAAACCAGTGAAAATAAATAGCCACGCCACGCTGTCCCCAAAGCTCAGAAGCTGAGTGTGTGTAGTGTCGACGGATGGGACATTGGTATCGTCGTTATCGTCGTCGTCTAGGTGGTTGCTGGCCTGAGACAGCAGTTGCTCTTCGTCATCACTGCTGTGGTTGTTGCTGTGATCCGCATTCTCGAACTCGCCAACGTGGGTTCGAAGCTGAAACAGCAGGTATGCGAAATACATGATCAGCATGATGATAGCTGTGAACCGAGAAAAGTAAATCTCGTCTGTGGCATCGTCCTCCTGACCGCTGAACTTTAAAGCGGCCGGAAGAACGAGCGAGATGGAAGCCAGCATCAGCATGCCGGAGCTCACCGCCCCAGAAACCTTCGTAAACGTTTGAACCTGGTACTTCAGCCCCCCAACGAAGCAGCTCAAGCCCAACACGAAGAGGAGATTGCTCAGGATTGAGCCCAACAAGGAGAGCTGAACAACACGATACAAGCGGTTGCGCAGGGCAAAGCAGCAGAATATCAACTCGGACGCATTCCCGAACGTCGCATTGAGAAGGCCGCCGTAGGTGTCATTCGTATGCATTGCCAGCTGCTCGGTTACAAACCCCAGCCTCTCAGCAAAGGGAATTAATCCTATTAAAGCAGACTGGAACAAAATCGTGTTCAATGTAGGGTACTCCTTCAACATTTCGGTGGGCACCCAGTAGTAGAACAGCCCAACAAACGAAAATAACATTAATATGTTGAGACGAGAAGAGAAGATCACAACAGGCAAAGAATTGTGGAATCTGCAGCAGTTTTCGCCTCCATTCTTCTTTCTTGAGGCAGATCTAAATTTTGATCGTTGGTGCTCAAACAGAGCTGCGAAGTGATCGTGCTGCCCAATCAAGGCGCGCATTGCCATTACGCTATTTATGGAGCTTGATTGTTCGAATCAATTATAGAGTTATATACGTCTCACACTTCCAAATTAAGGAAATGTCGCCAAAAATCTCATCAGACCTTTCAATTTGTGATATAGAAATCCTCAAAGAAATCCCCATTTTTACCCTAACTCTGCGCCATGGTTAAATCAGCAGCAACAGCAAAAGCAACTAAAGTTTCGTCGAAATCGAAAGTCCCATCGAAACCGGCGAAAAAGATAAAAGTTGCTCCTCCTCCTTCCTCCTCTTCAGATGATGGTGACTCCTCAAATTCAGAGTCACGTTCAAACGTCAAACCTGCCGCTCAGCCTTTCACCGACGACAACAGTGATTGGTTAAAGCCGGCCGCCAAGCAGTCCTTGCTGGGAAGCGACAGCGACGACGACAATTCCTCCAACTCCTCCTCCGATGATGAAAATGATGATGAGTTTGGATCCGGTAACAACAACAAAAACTCTGGTTCCGATTCTGATGATTCTGCCAACTCGACGATGTCGTTTGAGAAGAAATCGGCCAAGCTTGACCGTGAGATGGCCGAGGAGGAGCGTGAAGCTCAAGAGTACCACCAGCAAATGGTGAAGCAGAACACATCTGTGTACCACTTGCCAACTGACGAGGAGCTTGCGGATGATGAAGATCGTGTTGTGCCTCCTTCTGAGCTCCGCGAACGCGTCGAGGACATCATTGGCGTGTTGCAGGACTTCAAGAACAATAGAGAAGGAAATCGCCCTCGGTCGGATTACATTGCTCAGCTTGTGAGTGATTTTGCCGAGTACTTTGGGTACCTTCCCGAGCTAGTTGATCTTTTCCTGAAGATGTTCTCCCCCAGCGAGTGCCTTCAGTTCTTGGACGAGAGCGATAAGCCTCGGCCGTTGGTGATTCGCACCAACACCCTCAAAACTAGGAGGAAGGATCTCGCTCAGGCTTTGATCAAGAGGGGGGTGAATTTGGACCCCGTGGCCAAGTGGAGCAAGGTCGGCCTGAAGGTAAGTTTAACCGCGCCGACCAACAATTGATCCATTTTTTTCTCGTGTTCTAACCCCCGTTTTTGTTCTTTTCAACAAACATTCAACATTTCTCCCAACATTTTAGATCTACGAGTCCAACATTCCAATTGGGGCGACCCCCGAGTACCTCGCTGGGCACTACATGCTTCAGTCCGCAGCTTCGATGTGTCCGGTTTCGGCCCTTCTCCCTCTGCCCGGAGAGAAAGTGCTCGATATGAGCTCTGCGCCCGGGGGCAAGACGAGCTACCTCGCGCAGCTAATGAAGAACACCGGCCTGATTGTCGCCAATGATTTGAAGGCGGACCGGCAAAAGGCAACCGTGGCGAACTTGCACCGGCTCGGCGTGAAGAACGTAATCACGTGTTGCCACGACGGTCGCAAATTCCCAACCGTCATGGGCAACTTCGACCGCGTTTTGCTCGATGCGCCGTGCAGCGGCTTGGGAGTCATCAGCAGGGATCCGAGCATCAAGGTTCAGAGGACAGTCAGTGACATCCAGAAGACGGCTCACTTGCAGAAGGAGCTGCTGCTTGCCGGCATTGACAGCATAAATTGCAAGAGCAAGACTGGAGGATACATGGTCTACAGCACGTGCAGCGTCAGCGTGCTCGAAAACGAGGAAGTTGTCCAATACGCTCTTGCAAGGAGGGACGTCAAACTGGTCGAAACGAATTTGAGCCACGGGAAGCCGGGGTTCACGAGGTACCAAGACAAGCGCTTCCACCCCAGCATGAACTTGGTGAGGCGGTTCTACCCCCACATTCACAACATGGACGGTTTCTTCGTGGCGAAATTCAAGAAGCTTTCGCACGGAAAGAAGGAAGTTATGAAGGAGCAGGGGAAGGGGAAGGGGAAGGGGAAGGAGGACGAGGAAGAGGAAGAGGGGGATGGGGAGGAGGAAGATGAGCGGGGCAGCGACGAGAATAACATGAGCGATGATGGAGACGAGAGCGAGGTGGACATTGACAAATTTATTGAAACTGTCGAGGAAGAAGAGGAGAGAGAGAAGAAAGGGGAGAAAAAAGGGGAGAAGAAAGGGGAGGAAGAGGGGGAGAAAAAGGTCTACACCAGTAATGTCGTGCTGGATGAGGACGACGAGAGCGTAACGAGTGTGAGCAGCGTGGATGAGGAGGAGGAGGAGGTGCAGGAGGAGGAGGAGGTGAAGGTGGAAGAGAAGAAGATAATAAAGAAAAGAAAAAAAGAAGAGGAGAAATCGAAGGAGGAGAAACAGAGTAAATCAACCAAATCCAAATTCAAATCCAAATAAAAAGAGAGATATAAGATTTCCGAAATTTAATTCTTTTGTATGCGCATTCTCCAAGGTGTGAAGGTCAAGTCCTGAGTTTTGGACATATTCAGACCCCACATCCTTTTTTTCTCAGGCGGTATTTAAACCGCCGTCATTACGAAGTTGACACGCTGTTTCATTTTTTTTCTAATTTCTCTCACTCCCCGATTCCCAAACCCCAACCCAAAAATTATTCATTCCATTCTTACACCCCGCCCACCTTACATGGGGGAGGCCCCGGCGTCTCTGAGCATCGTGGCCAACTCGCCACTCTTGTGAAGCCTCGCCGTGTCGTCTCCTCCTCCAATGCTACTTCCTCCAATGAAGACGTTGGGGACGGTCCTCTGGCCGGTGATGAGCTCCAAGGCTTTCTGGATGGCAGGGCCGTTGTCTAGTTGGTCAAGCTCAATGCAGTCGTAGCCCAAGCTGCACTCATCAAGTGCAGTTTTGGCCTTGAAGCAGAAAGGGCAAGTTGTCTTGCTGAAGACGATGCAAGGATTCTTTGCGACCAAGCCCTTGACATAGTCAACCTGGTACGCGCCGTCATTCTTCAAACTCTTGGCGTACTCGGGATCGCGCAAAGCCCTGAACTGAGACTTTACCTTGGCCAGCTTTGTGATGATCTGAGCGTTCCACATCACCCCCAAAGTCATTATGAAGAAGCCAAGGTAGGTGATACCCACGGTGAAGATGAGACCAACAGTCGACAGGTTGCCCATCGTCTCGTCATCGGTGCAGTGACAGTAATCTTCGACCGCGGTATCGGGGTTCGCAATGTCATCCACAATATACTGAGGGAATTCTTTGATATCTCCTCCGCAGCCAAGTCCCCCCCCATCGCTGCAGTCGAACTTGCCGTAGCCAGCGGGGACATAGCAGAGTTTGTCGCAGTTGTACTGCGACGAGCTCCACGTGCAGCCATCATTCCACGTCTCGTTCAGGCGAGGGTAAACATCGTTGTTACCGCACTCCTCCCACCACCCGATATCCTGAAGAATGTGGCGAACCGGCTCGCACAAAATTAAGATCGAGGAGATCGCGACCAAAACGGTCGGTCCGTACCAGTTCCACAACCCAGCAGCCTTGTTCTGCTTGCGCAAATACGACTTGCTGTACAGGAAAAACGTCACAAAGCTCATCATTAAAACCGTGATGGCCAAGCTAATCCAATGTCCAAGTGTCCGGCTAGCGGCTGAGACTGCTCCTCCGAGAAGTCCCATCACCAGCGCGGGCCAGCATCACGCACCTATGAGGGCGGGCACCGACATTGCAACTGTGCAAAGCGAGATCATTAGTGTCTTGCGGTCATCAGCGGCGAGCTCATCCTCAGCTGCTGCAGTTCCTGTCTCTACAGGGATCAAAGGTTTCCCCAGTTCATCTTTTGCCATGTTTGGGGATAGTTTGGTTTCTGGAAAGAGGGGGAGGGGAGGGGGAGGGGGAGGGGGGGGGTTAGGATTGACGGAGTAATATTTATGTCTTATATTGCCAATAAATGTGTGAAGTGGCCGAGAGCGCTCAAAAAGTTATGAAAATCTCACACGAAGGGTAAGATGGCGAGGAAAATGCTTGACTAAGGTTTAAAATGACGCTGCTCACTCACTCTTGTTATTTGGCAGCTCCTCGATTCCTAAAAAAAGGAACTAATCAGAATCGCGCACTTAACCGAGACCCAATATTCAGTTCATATATCATTGCTGGGTGGACTGACAACATTTCAGTCAGGGGAATAACTTTAAACATTATTTTGACTCGTTCTTCATTTAACCGATATTGAAAATGATGAACTCCAACTCCAACTCCAACTCCAACTCCAACTCCAACTCCAACTCCAACTCCAACTCCAACTCCAACTCCAACTCCAACTCCAACTCCAACTCCAACTCCAACTCCAATTCCAACTCCAACTCCAACTCCAACTCCAACTCCAACTCCAACTCCAACTCCAACTCCAACTCCAACTCCAACTCCAACTCCAACTCCAACTCCAACTCCAACTCCAACACAACTTCCACCAACAGCACACTAACGGAAAAGAAGCTCCTCCGAAAATCGAGAAACCGGCTGTCTGCTGCTGCTTGCAGAGCGCGCAAACGGGCTCATGCCGAGATGGTTCAGTCTCAGATTCTTGCGCTTGAGACTGAGAATTTGGGACTGAAGCTGAGTTTGAAGATCGGCAAGGATGGCCTGGAGCAAGACAAGCTTGACCAGGAGCGAATGGGGGCTGGCCTGGAGAAGTTGCTCCGGGAGGGAGCGAGTGAGCAGGAAATCTGGGAAGTGATCGAGGAGTACAAGGAGAAATATATGGATTACGGGAAGGACCGGCGGGAGGAGATAGAGTTTCACCTGAGGGAAATCGAGTCACTGCTTCGCATTAGCGAAGTGAGCAAAATCTTGACAATTGACGCCAACAGTAGCAGTTCCAGCAGTTTCAATTCCAATTCCAATTCCAATTCCAGCACCACCAAGGAATTCTTCACCATGATCACAAAGCACATTGACGTGACCCCGGAGCAGGCGGCTCAGCTGGCTGACTCGAGGCACGTTGCGAAGGAAATGGACAACTCCTTGGCAAAGTCGGTGAACATGGTTAAGGAGCTCAGGAGCAGGTTAAAACAGGGGAACAACGATTTGGACGCAGAATTTGCCAAGCTCTCGAAAATTCTGACACCGAGCCAGGTGGCTAAGTTCGTAATCTGGAACTGTAACAATCACGCGTGTATGCACATGCTCAATGAGCTGTGGAAAAACCAGCATGTCCTCGGACGAAGTGATGTGAAGAAGATCGCCGAATTTGAGAATGGGAATGGCGAGGGGAATGATGATAGTGACAGTGACAATAGTAACAGTAGCAGTGATGGGGATAGGGATAGGGGGTTGACGAAGAGGAGGAAGGGAAACTGAAATAAACTAAATTAGATTTGTTATTTGTTGAATGATCTATTTGTCATCGCGATTTTTGAGAACTTGTGACAATGGAAACGCTGAAACCTTGTGGAAAACATGTGGGAAGAAGAGGTGGTAGCTCAAGGTTGCCGATACTATCCCGATCGCCGCCCCAGCAAGGACATCACTGGGAAAGTGCCACAAATCCCGTATTCTACTGGCCGCAACGTAAACTGGCACTGACAGAAATGAAATTACGCAGAGCGCCTGCACTCGCTTTTTACCTATTCCACCTCTTCCCGAGGTAATTTCTATTTTCCCAAACAAGTACAGAACCACGACAATCCACGCACAAAAGCTCATGCTTGAGTGCCCAGAAGGAAAGGATTTTCGAGACTGGATCACGGATGCTGATGGTGCATCGCACTCTCGAGTTTCAAAGTTAAATTCGCACATCTTGTAGAAATTCGGCCGCAAGCGACCGACAAACTTTTTCAGGCCGGCAGTTGTTCCTTCACCGAGACCAATTGCTATGGTGAATGTGGAGAAAATGCTGAATGAATCGTTCTGTGCTGTTGCAACAAAAATGCTGTAAATGAACAGGATCGCAAAGGGGATAACGATGCTGCTGAGGAGGAGAATGCTATCAGATATTGTTACGTTTTCGAGGGTCACGAAATCGTGATAGAGGCTCATGTCTATTTCTCCCGTTTCCTCCCTGAATGGCGGGGTAGTCACGTGAAGTGGCACATGGTCCCCGATCAAGATATAAGCCAGTGAGCAACTTAATATTCCAAGAAGCGTGAATACATTGTTCGTTTGTGTTAGGATTTCGAACTTTAGGGCCCGAGGGCTGAGTGGATGGCTCTCCATTACGATTAACTTTCTGATTTCCCTTGAAAATTCCTGAACCATATTGACTCTGAGGTGCTTTAAAGCAGAGCCCCATTTCCCCTCATTAATAGATATTCCAAAATGCAGTCAGGCAGTCGACTTATCCAGCGCCTTGGGCGACAAGCACTGCAGAAAGGCTCAATCCCAGCAACACGACCACTGTCGACTCTAAAAATTAATCACACACAAAAAGCTTTTTCAACACCATACCTAGCCACGCCACAATTCCTACGCAAGGCAAAACTACATACAACATCTACTCTCTTTGGCGAGGAAGAAGTGACGGCTACTACTACTACTACCAACCTCGAGCTTGTTCAGGGCCAACCTGTGGTAATGGAGGAGGGTCAGGGGTTGGGAGGGGGTCAGGACCCTGAGGTGAAGGAGATCTGCGATAAAATTTTGAAGTTGAACGTTGTCCAGGTGGCCCAGCTGGCGGAGCTTTTCCGAAATGCTGTAGGAATAACCGATGCTGATTTGGGTGGCTTTGGAGGTGGGGGAGGAGGAGGGGGTGGTGCAGGTGGGGGGGCGGCTGAGGAGGAGGTTGTTGTGGAGCAAACTGCCTTTGAGCTGAAACTTACTGGCTATGATGATAAGGCGAAGATCAAGGTTATCAAAGAGGTTCGTGCAATTACAGGCCTAGGCTTGAAGGAGTCCAAGGAGCTTGTCGAGGGTGCTCCAAAATCGCTTAAGAAAGATTTGAAGAAGGAAGAGGCGGAGGAGCTAATGGCGAAGATTGTGGCAGTGGGGGGGAAGTGTGAGATCGTATAAAATAAAAAAAAAGAGAATGAAAGAGAAAACATCCAACTCCACACCAACCTTTCACAATCTATCTCTTATTTGACACTAATTTTTTTAATCCTGCGAGAGCAAGGTGTTTGATAACTTACACCCACTCTGCAAGCAAGAGTAAAATGAGTGAGGTAAAAGAATTGAGTGGGTTAGTTTAGTAGTGGATAGCCCATTATGTCTGTAGCCATTTCACGGGATTCATCGCGAGTATGCTCGTCTTCCTCAAAGCTCGCTCGATTCGCTCCCTCACCTTGCACATGTCAATTCCGGTATGTACTGTATTCACAGGAACGCGACCTGTCTGACTCCAAGACACCATCTTATCAAGGGTCGGCAACATCACCACAGTAACCAGCCCAGAGGCGGATTTTGTCTCTTCAAAACTGGGGTCAGCAACCAGAACATAGCCCTCGGTTTCGGTTTCGTTCGCTGTCTTCAGCACGGCCACGGTGCAAGCGGTGACGGTATCAAGCTGCTTGATCTTCGCATCGGCAAGAGCCAGCGAGGCACAGTTGACAGAACTATCCAAAACACCACCGTTTGACTGTAGCACATGCACGTGAACATCAATGCAAGTATTGTCATACTGCGACTGGTCAATGCTAGCCCGTACAGCATCGCCGACTATTTTAGAAAGCTCCTTCTCGTCGTCATTCTTTATTCGGTTAAGACTATTCACACCCTCCGGCTTGAAGGACGTGAGATCCGATCGACCTTGGGCTCCATACCGGACCTCAACCGTTATGATACAGTGAGAGTTGTTCTCCTCAATTATATCCTTCTCGTTCGCCGACGCATCCACGTCGCGCATCGCGTAAGGCCCGTAAACCGATGTAAGGATTTTCGTCTGGCCAAGGTTCAGCATCGCCGAACCACTCGAATTTTTGAGGCAAGATTTTCCGAAAGTCAGAGGTCGAATGGCTGAATGCTCGCGGTCATCCATTCGTACTAATGCTGCCATTCTTTGAAGTGGGTTGGGTGGTGCTTGGGGTGTGAATAGCTCAAATTTTGTAATTTTATCACGTGAAAAAATCGGCGATGAGGTGTGAAGAGGTGAAGAGATCGTTTGAAATCGGTTTAAATTTTAAACTTAAAAACACACACCATATGGTTTCAAATAAACGAGTGAGGGTGCCCACTGGGGACCTGAAGGCCTCCCTGGCCGCCGTGGATGCTGCCTGCGATGCTCGCATTGCTACAGAATCTGACGAAAACCAAAAGGATTGCATCAACAAAGTTCGTGAACAGTTCAAGTCGAAGCTGATGAAGATAGTGGTTGCCTGCCATGATATGGATGCAATTGAGAACGCTTCCGCCCAAAATCAGGTGAAGATCGATAAGCTTCAGGCTGAGATCTCAGCTGTTGGTGTGCGAGTGGCCGATTTGCGTGAGCGAGTTCCCAAGCTTGCGATGGGAATCGTTGAGAGTGAGAGCAAAATTAAAGAGTCAGCTGGTTTTGAATGGGGAGACCTTGGGATAACCTCCTCGCGGTCCAGTGACGCTTCTTTCCTCGGGATGAAGGAAACGATGCAAAAGCTTGAACAGAATTTGAACGAGGTTGGGCGAGACATGCCCGAGAAGATGGAGTCTTTGCAGACAACCATCGAGAGCGTAACATCTGTGCTTCGGGGCAACTCGAAGAACAGCACGGTTGAGGAGGAGATTTGCAGGCGTGAGAACGAGGATCCTCAAACAAAGAGGAGGAGGAGGAGCAGTGGTGTTGGCACCAACTGTGAGAAGGTGTTTGAGCGGTTCGTGAGTCACGTTGGGGGTGCACGATGAATGAGTGGTTCGATGGGATGGGATGGAAGGGAGGGGGTTATAGGTATATTCGTAAAAACAGGTTTGCGCTTTTCTCTTTTTTTCTCTTTAATCTTAAATCCCCTTTCCCTTCACGGAAGTTTTCTACATGAAATACTTCTCAAGCCACCCCATTAACTCATCGTTGCTGAACTGCAAGTGGTCACCCTCGAACTGCTCGAAGTTGTGCTTCTGCGCCGTGTCGGCGGTGGCAAGCCCGAAGGTGTCATCCTTGTACCACTTGGTCTCGTTCCAGGCCAAAACGGTCGCGAAAGGATCCTCTGGGTCCATTGCGCCCCACTGCTCACCCTCGCGGGGCCAGACAACGGAGTCCTCAGTTCCAAGAACCCACACGTACTTTGAGGTGATGGCAAAGTTGGTGTTCCTGGTGGGGTCGACGTGGTTTCCCTCGTTCTCCCATTGGGCGAGCTGGGAATATTCCTTGTACCTGTCTCCATCGGTCTTGGAAGGGTCCCTGAAGTAGTTGGCCTGGAACAGCTGCTTCTGGACGAAAGTGTTGTACGCAAAGTCTCCCAGGATTTCAGTCACGGCTGGGTGGGGGGGGGTGGAAAGGCGGTGGTTAGTTGACGAAAAGTATTTCAAGATTGGTTGTTACTATTCCTCACCTTTACAAATTCCTCCAATCTTGCCCTGGGGAGAGCAGCTCGGGAAGGCTCCAACGCCAGCATTAATTCCGCAAATGCTCATGAATGTGTTGACGGGGGGGTCATTGTACTTCTGGATGTAGCCACGAATCAAGTTGTTTCCCTGGCTCAGGCCGAACGCATTGAAACCATTGGCCAACTTGGGATCAGCCCTAACCTTCTCTGCGAAGATGTCGACGCTGTCGTCCATGTTGGTCAAGAACCCGGCAATTGTGTCCTTGATGCGGCTGTCTCCGGTGGGAATGCACACGGAATAGGCCCCAACTTTTGCTCCTGCAGCCTCAGTGATTGACTGCATGCCACGGTTGAAGCAACTGTCTCCCATGCCGTGAGCAATCACAACTGGGAGAGCGTCGGAGTCCTCGAGGAGGGTTGGGGTCTCGGGCATGGGGACAGGGCTCATCACGGTTGACAACTCTGAAGCTGCAAGTTGGTCAGCAAGCACCTCAGGATTGGTTTGTGAGAGATCTAGGATTTTGCACAGGGAGGGTGTGTTGGCTTGTTGCTCAGAATCGCATAAAGAAGCGGCTGCGGTAGTGGCTGCCAGCAGAGAGAGGAGCGGGGTAGAAAATTTCATGGTGTATCTTAAGATAGGAATTTAGTTGCGATTTTTTTTAGTTTGCTGAGTTCGCGCAAAATGCGATTTTTTTTTTGCGAATTTGGGGGAGAAATAGTTTCAACTCTAAATTGAAGTGGAAGGTCAGCAGGGTTTTGCTAAACACACTGAAATACATTCCCCGGCCTCTCATAATTTCACTTTGAACCTCCTCCTACCCAAAACTTGCATGGCGTCTTCCAGCAAGATTCTGTTTGAGGGGGTTGCTTGGATCAAGAAGGAGAAATACAAGAAGAACTCTCGTGCTTCGATAATGTCGCTTGCCCCCTTGATGGCGTGGAAGAAGAGAAATGTGACTTTTCATGATAGCGGAAAACTCGTTGTGACAGAAGGGACGAAAGTCAAATCGGTGCATGAGCTAGACAGTGGCTCTAGTATTGTGGTTAGCGAGGATGGGGGGAAGGATGGGTCCAGATGCTTGCAGCTGAAATATAAAAATGCTTGTAGTGCCATTTGCGAGCTTGTCTTTTTCCCTGGTAGCACTACTACAGTGGAAGATGAGGCGGAGGAGGAGGAGAAGGTTCAGGAAGGGGTCGTGCGCAGAATGAGTGTCGGCGCTTCCAGCACGCTGGAGACTTGGCACAAGTGGCTCAGCGCAGTGATCAACCAAAAGACCGTTGATGGGAGCATTCTGAATGTTTTGAACGACGATGCGAAGAGTGTGGAAAGTTTGTTGAAAAAGAAAAGTTTGTCGAGGGATGAAGCGGCACGCATCAAGCAAGTCATGATGATGGACAAAAGTGGTCATGGCGTGCTAGCGTTTACTGGTGGTGAGGGCGGTGACGGTGATCTAGAAGGTGCCATGACCTTGGGAGAAATCTTAAAAGACTGCGAAAGATTGGAAAAACAAATTGCCAAAGAAATCGTGGAGGAGCTATATGGAGGGGGAGGGGGAGATAAGGGGAAGGTGGGAGAGGAGGCTGCTGTAAATCGTGATCGGGTGGCAGAAAGCACGGCAGCCGTTGCCAGCGAAGCGCTTATTCTGAAAATGATGGGTCAGAAAACTCTCACAGTTGATGAGCAAGAACTCGCAAGAGAGTTGATGGTCAAGGCTAGCGGGCTGGACGAGAAGAATAGAGAGGGGGCGGGGGGGCAGCTTCTAGAGCTTGGCGAAGCAAGAGAGAGGAGCGCCGGGGGAGATGAGATTAGGGGGACCGAACTGGCAGAGCTAAGTTTGGAGAGCAAACTCGATTTGCTAGTGTTCTCAGGGACAGGAGTAGGAGCAGAGATCATCGGTTTGCCGGAAGCGGGGAGGAAAGGGAAAGGAAAAGTGAAAGTGAAAGGGAAAGTGAAAGGGAAGGAGGCGAGAACGGGGGGGGGAATGGTGGAGGCGGAACACGACTTTCAAGCAAGTGAGGGCTGGCACAGCGCTCTGTTTGCGGGGGAGAAGGTTTTTGTGTTGGAGGAATTTGACGACGGTTGGATACTTGTGCGCAAAGAAGATGGTTCGGAGGGATGCGTTCCAGCAAACTATTTGTTGGCCCCGAGGTAGTTTATGAGTAGGTAAATATTATTTTTATTTTGTAAGTGTATGGATGTTAATATATATTTACTAAAGGTTCACTTCACGAAGTCTGACATGAAGAGGAGAGACGAAGAACCACCCAGTAAGGCCAAACCGAGATTTCCGCCGGTTGGACATTTTAATTTAATTTTGTGGCAGATGACTGCGGGTAGGACTCCGTAAAGAACGGGGGTGATGGCGCCCGTTTGTTTGAGGGCGTAAAGCACGCCTTCGTTGTTGCCAGAGCCAGCCGCCAATGAAAACACAATTGGAGGTAGGATTGCGAGAAGGAGAGGAAGGATCGGGATCCGCTTGTTATTATTATTGCTGTTGTTGCTTTCGGTAAAAAGATTGAATTCGTCCTTGAGTTCGTTGGAAAGGGAAAACGTACAAGAAAAGATTGAACCCAAAGTGCTGAGGAGGATGAATGATGTCAGGAATGGGTTCCCTGCCTCAGGGTCGGGGAGTGATCCGGTGTTGGTGAGGTGGATGAATGTGAGGTACATGAGCTGAGGAAGTGAAGAGCCAATCGCCAACGTGGGGATAATATTTTTGCGTTCGAAATTGAGGTTTGAGGTAACCTTCGGGACTATATTCTGAAACAATCCAGTAAGCAGAATTATAGGGAGGGCAGTTGAAACGGCCAAAGGTGTGTCAATCGCAATCGCAATTGCGCCAACGCCCCCCCCCGCAGACAGAGCCGCGGGAACTGTAAGAGCCAGGAAGGAAATGAACAGACAGGCGACGATGGCGCTGTTCAGGCGCAACACTGTCACCTCCTCCAGTAACGTGAAGACCCCAACCAGAGCTGCAACAATTATGGCTGTTGTTTGGAGGGTGGTGTGTGTAAAGAGGAGGGAGAAGGAGAAGGCCAGAATTGACCAGTCGGAGAAGGCAGCAGTGACATGCGCGAACTTGCCCATTGACGTGCCGCCAGCCTCCTCGACGAGCTCCTGTGGGGGTGGGGTGGGGTGGGGGAGGGTGGTGTTAGATATTGTTTTGACTTGAACGACGAACATGAGATGTGATGCTATAAAGGAAGCTCACCTCAAACGAAACTGGTTCAAAGTTGTTTTGCTGGTTTGCTCGATTGATTGCAAGCTCAGAAATCACTATTCCCGAGACAAGATTCAGTGCAAAGCACGCAAAGAAAATAACATTCATAGTGACAGGAGTGACTGAATTGGCTAATGAAGGGAGTGAAAGCATATTAGCTCCAACAGTATTTCCAAGGATTAACATCGAGTTCTCAAGGATATGATTTATTGTGGGGGGGGGATTTGTGGCTGAG
>Ga0302116_1000267_pt1 | contig 30878 bp, 19 predicted proteins | sample AG5_SCM_MG_FD_203124 | JGI IMG/M metagenome (GOLD analysis project Ga0302116, IMG submission 203124) | Marine microbial communities from Western Arctic Ocean, Canada - AG5_SCM | ecosystem: Environmental > Aquatic > Marine > Oceanic | place: Canada: Western Arctic Ocean | collected 2017-10-01 | reverse complement strand
GCCCTCCGAGGTCACGCCGCCCACCATGGCCTTCTTAACCTTCGTCTCATCCTTGAGCTCGGCCCCGATCGTCGCGACGACGACCCTTTTCCCGACCTCGACGTTGGCCGCGTTCGTCACGATCGTCAGGGGCTCGTCCTGGCCCACGTCGACCTTCAGCTCCTTCAGTTTATCCTTGCCCTTGACCCCCTCGCACTCGAGAACGAGGCCGGCGAGGTAACCCGCGAGATCGTCCGCCATATGTCTGTCGATCGCGGCGCACGCGCAGAAAATGTGGCGCGGGGGTTCGGCGCGAAAAACCAAATTTTCAATCAAAAATTTCTCCACCACTCTCCGCTCGCCAGCGTCGTCGCCGCGGCTGCCCCCACAGCCATTAAAACCGCCCCCACGCCCCTCATCGCCGCCCCCGATGACCCCGCGTACTCCGTCATCACCACCGTCCACGCGCCGGTATCCACGTCGAACTCCCACACGTCGTTGCGCATGTTACCGCCGAACACGGTGAACTTTGAGCCGCTCGGGTCGGGCGCCACCGCCGCGTGCCCGCTCCTGGACGCCGGCACGTCCGCACCACCCGCCGGCTCCAGCCGATGCCACGTCCCGGCCGCCCGCGTGAACTTCCAGACGTCGTTGGTATCGCCCCGGCTCGGGTCGTACCCGCCGAACACGTACAGGTTTCCCCGCAGGACCACGCCGACGTGGCCGGTGCGAGGGGACGGAACTGTTGAGTACGCGGCTGTGTCCATCGGCCCGACCCCGCCCTCGTGCAGTCGCGTCCACTTCTTGTCCGCCATCTTGTACTCCCACACGTCGTTCTGTGTGCCCGTGGGTGACAGGCCGCCGAAGAGCACGGCGGTGTCCGAGTCCACGAGTGTCTAAAAGTGAAGTCGAGAGGGACGGATGCGGTCAGAGGTGCCCGAAAAAGAAACCGTTGTGTGCTCGTTTCGGGATGTCGCCGGGCGGTGCAAAGGCGGGGTCGTATCGGGGTGTATCCGGGCACGGGGCGCACCAGGGATTGGCCCGAGCGCTGGCTGGGCTGGGTACCGAAGCGGCCCTCCACTTCGGCGTTGGCGTTGGAGCTCACGTCCACGTACGACCCGCCCGATGCGTCCGGCGCCGGCGTTTGCCCGTTACCGCCCGTCACGAGGAGCGCCATGGAGGCCACCAGCAGCGCCAAGGCGTGGGTTTTCACGGGTGCGCCACCGGAACCGCGTGACATGGTGCCTCGATACGTACGTACGCGGGTGCGACGCGATGAATTCGCGCGACGGGCTTGGTACGCGGCGTCGAGTGCGACGTTCGTCGCCCTCTGAATGCTCTTTTTGGTCCGCTCGAAGGCTCTTTTTTCTTTACCCATAATAATCGACAAACGCACGAGTTCCTAGTTCAATTCCTATCAATTTCCTATTTCTATTTTCCTCACGTCTACTAAAACATACGAAGGATCTTTTCGTCAGAGAGTCGTCGGGAGCCAGAAGATCGTTCATGACAAACTTTGATGATGATTGCCGCCATCATCATCACAGTTCACAACGCGCGCCCGTCCAAGGCACGCATCGCCTCGCAAACCCTAAGGTTCGTGAGCGACACTCACCTCTCCACGCATCTCGCGGGTTAGGCACACCAGAGGCTCCCCCGCAAGGAGAGGAACCCTCGCCACGCGCAATCACCATGTCCGCAGTCGGCTCCCTCGCCGCAGTGCCAACCGTCTCCGGTGACTCCCTCCGCGCTCTCAAGCGCGCCTCCTCGAAGGCTTCCAAGCCCGTCGTCCGTTCCGGTGCGTGAAACGCGTGATGTCCGACCGAAAACGCCCTTCCATCCCGTGAAACGTAACCGCGCGATCACCCAAAGGCCGCCGTGCGCCGCCGCAACCCCCGCGCCTTCGGATGATATTTCAAGATCCGTCCCGGTTTTGCGCCGCTTCGAGGCCGTCGTCCGGCTCGAGAACCCTTTTGTGACAAAATATCTGAACAATCCGCGCCCCTTCCCACTCCCTTCTCTCGAGCAGGCGTCAGGGTCAGCGCCATGGCCGAGGCGGATAAGTCCCGCGTGGGACTCTGCGGCCTCGCCGTGATGGGCCAGGTGAGTCTCCGTCCGATCCGATACCTAACATCGACGCGCACATCGCCTTGGAATCGCCGCCGCCCCGAAAAGATCATTTTGACGGCAGCGCTTTATGCTTTTTAGGCTAACAATTCAATTCCCCCGCCCGCCCGATCCGCAGAACCTGGCCCTGAACGTCGCCGAGAAGGGTTTCAAGATCTCCGTGTACAACCGTTCGGGCGATAAGACCGACAATGCCGTGGCCAGGGCCCAGAAGGAGGGCCTCGGCGAAAACCTCGTCGGCTTCAAGGAGATGGGCGAGTTCGTCCAGTCCCTCGCCAAGCCCCGCTGCGTGATCATCCTCGTCAAGGCTGGCGCCCCCGTGGACGCCACGATCGAGGGCCTCTCGCAGCACATGGAGCCCGGCGACATCATCATCGACGGCGGTAACGAGTGGTACGAGAACACCGAGCGCCGCGCCAAGGCGCTCGAGGAGAAGGGTCTCCTCTACCTCGGCATGGGCGTCAGCGGCGGCGAGGAGGGCGCCAGGAACGGCCCCTCCATGATGCCCGGCGGCTCCAAGGCGGCCTACGACGTCATCGAGCCCATCATCACCAAGGTGTGCGCGCAGACCGACAGCGGCCCGTGCACCACCTACGTCGGACCCGGCGGCGCCGGCAACTTCGTCAAGATGGTTCACAACGGAATCGAGTACGGCGACATGCAGCTCATCTCCGAGGCGTACGACGTCCTCAAGACGGTCGGCGGCTTGACCAACGCCGAGCTCGCCGCCGCGTTCAACGAGTGGAACGCCGCGGAGCTGGACTCGTTCCTCATCGAGATCTCCGCGCTCATCCTCGCCAAGGAGGATGACCAGAAGCCCGGGGATGGTTTCCTGGTGGACAAGATCCTGGACAAGACGGGCATGAAGGGCACGGGCAAGTGGACCGTGCAGCAAGCCGCGGAGCTCTCCGTCGCCATCCCCACCGTCGCGTCCTCCCTCGACGCCCGCTTCATCTCCGGCGTCAAGGATGAGCGCGTCGCCGCGCAGGCTACCTACGCCGCCGCGGGTCTCGAGCCCGCGGATGCCAAGGCGTCCACCATGACCGCGGAGGAGAAGCAGCAGCTCGTCGACGACGTCCGCGCCGCGCTCTACGCCTCCAAGATTTGCTCCTACGCGCAGGGCATGAACCTGATCCGCGCCAAGTCGACGGAGCAAGGGTGGGACCTGGACCTCGGCGAGATGGCCAGGATCTGGAAGGGCGGCTGCATCATCCGCGCGCGCTTCCTCGACCGCATCAAGCAGGCGTACGACAAGGACGCCGACCTGCCGTCCCTCCTCGTCGACGGCGAATTCGCCAAGGAGCTCGTGGAGCGCAACGACTCGTGGAGGAACGTGGTGACCAGCGCGATCAACGCGGGCGTTGCCACCCCTTCCATGTCCTCGTCCCTGGCGTACTTTGACTCCTACCGCCGCGGCAGGCTCCCGGCGAACCTGGTGCAGGCGCAGCGCGACTTTTTCGGGTCGCACACGTACGAGCGCACGGACATGGACGGCTGGCATCACACCATCTGGTCCGACATGAACTCCGCGGACTCCATCACCACCGACGGATACAACGCTTAAGTGCAGATCTCCGGTGAAAATTCATTTGTGTTTTAGCCCGGTTGGGCGACGAGTCAGCCTCCTCGGTATACTAACCGAGGGGTGGACCAGTTGATTTTAGACCTTGTAAGATCCTGATGTAAGACTTCGATTTGACTAGAGACTAAAACACGCTACCGAACCGATCAGCCTGCCCGTACCCGCCCGGCTGCTTCCTCTTCACCCCCGAGGGTCCCGGCGCCGAGGGTCTGCCCGACGCGACCGATCGCTGCCGCGGCCGCTCGTCCGGTCGTTCCCATGCGCTTCCAACCCCGCCGCCGTTCGCCGCATTCGAAGTACCTCCTGAACGGTCGTCGTTGTTGTCAGCACCATCGCCATTCGACCTGTTTGGACCCGGGTTTGGTCTGACTGGCGCTAACACGTCGTGAAGCGACGGAAACGTGGGCATCTCCTCGACGCGTTTGGGCCGTGGATGCTCCTGGAAGTACTCGTGCTCCAGCGCCTGCGACGCGGTGCATCGTCGCCTCGGGTCGTACGTCAGCAGCCTGTTCAGCAGGTCCACGCCTTTCTTACTGAGCCGGTTGAAATCGGTCTGGAGGTAGTTGTACGGCTGCGCCTGCGCGGCGCTTATGCGGTAGCTGCCGTACTTGGGCAGCGTATCGAACCCCGGCCAGATCTTTTCGTTTGGCGTGCCGAGAAGCTTGTACATCATGTCCAGCGTCTGCGCCTCCTGTTTACCCGGGAATAAGGGTTCGTGCTTTAAGAGCTCGGCGAGGATGCACCCGACGGCCCAGTTGTCGACGGCGGCGGTGTATTGAGCGCAGCCGAACAACAGCTCGGGCGCCCGGTACCACAGCGTGACAACCTTGGGGGTGTAGGAACCCTCGTTTCCTGGTTGGTAGAACCTCGCGAGGCCAAAGTCGCAGAGCTTGAGCTCGCCGCGGTTGTTCAGCAGCAGGTTGCTGAGCTTGAGGTCCCTGTGGAACACCCACCGTTTGTGTAGGTACTCCACCGCCTGGAGCAGCTGCAGGCACAGGCACTTGCTCTCAGCCTCGGTGAACGGCACCCGCATCGTCTCCATGAGCCTCGCGAGGTCGTGCTCGCAGTACTCGAACACGAGGAATATCGCGTTGGGCTTCTTGCCGTTCACCACCCTGAGCAGGTTGACGATGTTCTGGTGCCGAGAGGACTGGAGGATCCGCACCTCGCGCAGGGCGGTCACGGGCACGCCGTCCCGCTCCTTGTCCATGCGCACCTTCTTCAGCGCCACGACATCGCCGGTTTGTTTGTCCCTCGCGCGATACACCACGCCGTACGTGCCCTCGCCGATGCGTCCTGGGGGATGGAACGGGCGTATCGGGTGTCAGGATGAGGGATCGGGCCCATCTATCGGGATTGTCGCGATGATTGACGAGGGTTAGCACGCGACGCGACGCTCACCTATCTTCTCGTAGTTCTCCAGGTTCTTCGACGCCATCGTCCTTTCCTACGGTATTGTTGTTCAGGCTACCATCCGACGAATCCGACGCGTGTGGTGATGCGAGAGGTTCGCGCGGCGGTGTGTGGAAGCGAAGCCGGCGTGTCGTGATTGGTGATGAAGGGAAGACGGAAGGACAGGACTGACGAGGATTTTGAGGAAAATACGGCGTTGGTGTCACAACCACTAGTCTTCTAAGTTACAGTCTCACTCCGCGGGGGCGGCGTCCGCCTTGGGTGGCAGCGCGTCGGACTCCTTCGGGACCTCCTCAGCCTCATTCAGTACCGCCGGGGGAGGCGCGGGGACGTACGGCGCGTTCTTGATCCCGTACCCGACGTAGCAGTTTGAAAACTTGGGACCCGCCTGGTACACCGCAAACGCGCCGGGCCACACCATGCTCTTGATCGCCACCGTCTGGTTCTTCACTCCCACGACGTTGGAGCTGGTGCACGACGTCCACGCGGGCTGCTTCTGGGCGCTGCCGTCGATCTCCTCCATCACGCAGCTGCCCCAATCCACGCACTCGCTCTCGGTGTCGCCGTCCAGGGTGACCAGCAGCTCGGGGTCCACATCCGGCTCGGGGGGATCCACGGCGGGAGCGTCGGGATCAGCATCCTCGGGCGGCGTGTACTGCTCGACGCGGCCCTGCTTCTTCAGGTACCTGTAGCGGTGGCTCCAGTTCACCGGCTCCCTCATCTCCTGCAAGTCCTCCTTCTCCTCGAACGCCGGGAGGTCGGGGTAATCCTCCGTCCCGGGCTGCACCAACTTTTTGGGCTCCTCGTCTTCGCCAACCGCCACCAGGTACCCAGCCGGGGAGACCACCGTCGCGGAGACGATCCGGCCAACCTGCGCTCGCAGGTACATAGCCTCATCGCCCGGGAACGCCGGGTAGGACCACACGGGCGCGGTCAGGTCGCCGGTGAAGTACTTCTTAATCTTGCGCGCGGCGACCACGGCGGCTGGGGTGAGATCGGGCAGTCGGGTGAAAGCGCCGCCGAGGTGGGAGCAGACAAAGTAGGTGTACTCGTTGGATCCCTCGCCGGCGGGTTCGGGCGGGACTTGGCCGGGCGGGGTCTCCGGCGCGTCCTCCACCGGTTCGTGCTCCTTGATGGACGTCTCGAAGACGTAGTAATCGCCGTCGGTGCCGAGCACCTTGCCGAAGAATCGGACGGTGGCGCAGTTCTTCTTGGGATCCTCGCCGAGCCTCTTCGCGCAGAGCATGACGCCGTACATCTCGGACATGGAGAGGCCGAGGCCGACAGCCTCGTACATCGCCGCGTCGCCGACGATGTTCTCGGACTCGAATTCGTTCAGGAGGTCCTCGGCGGGCTCGATGGGTTCGCCGCTCTCCGGGTCGATCTCGCGCTTGGGGGCGCAGTACAGCTCCTTGAGAGCCACCGCGGTGGCGACGTTTTTGGGATCCGCAGCCATGAGCGGGGGGTCCGCGGGCTTGAACGCGGTCTTCTTCACCATCACGGACGTCTCCAACAGATCGACCGCGTCATCGGGCTTCTCGTCGAGAACCTTGCCTGTCGCGATCGCGGGTACGGAGGGAGGAAGGTCAGCGGGGCGGGCGGGAAATCAGGGGCTGGATGCCGAATCAGGGTGCTAAAAATGGGTGATAATTGACCCCGGCGGGGCACGCACCGACGACTTTGGCGAGCTGTTCGTACACGGACTCCCCGTTCAGGTTGGTCTTCTGCAGGAAGGCGATAGCTTCCTGCAGCTTTGGGTCCTGGGACGCCATGGCGACTTTCGGTCCCGGCCACTGTCGGGCGGGCGATCACACGCTCGTCGAGGATGATAATGGCCGAGCTCTTCGGTGAGTGGGGCTCAATGCAGCACGGGCGATCGTGTAAAAAAGAACACGACGTCAGTCCAATTTCCCATACGGAAAATACAAATAAATTGTTAAAAACACGACGTCGTCAATCTAATTGCCCATACGAAAATAAAAATAAACTTTCCTGACTCTTACAAACTCGGAAATCTCGCCGTTACGAACTCTTCGATATTTCCCGAACTTTTCGCGGGATGATGACTCGACGAGTCTCATACTCATACCCGTGCGCCGGGGGTGTGCAGTTCGGACGATACCGGGTGTCAGCGGTACCACGGTCTACAGGGCGCGTCAGACGTAGTCATGGCTCACGTCTTCGTCCTCGGCGCCGCGGTGGGGACCATAGTTGGTGAGTCATTCAAATGTACCGTTTTTCGTGTCACCATTTTTTCGCGACAACGTCCCCCTCCACCGACGCGACGAGAGCGGGGCGTCACCACGGGCTCTCGGGCCCGATACGACGTCCCAGTCGATCGACGGCACATTGGCCATTCCTAACGCCGGCGTCATCGCCCCGATATCGCGTCACCGACCCCTCTGACCCCTCCTTCCCCCTTCGCGTCCCAACAGTCCACATCAAAAAGAAAGTCGGAGGTGGCGGGAACGATGAGGACCTCAGCCCCGAGGAGCGCGCCAAGCGCGAGGCCGACGCCGCCGCCCGCGTCGCCGGCATCGAGAACCTCCTCCGGGATCAGGCCAAGAAGCTCGAGGCGACCAAGGCTGCCGCCGACCTCGCCGAGAAGAAAGCCGAGATGGCTGACTTGGAGGGTGAGCTCCTGAAACAAAAGCTGGACGCCGTCATGACCGAGAAGAACTCGGTGGAGCGCATGCTGGAGGAGATGGCCAAGAAGAAGGACGCCGCCGAGATCGCCGTCGCGCGTGAGGCTTCCGAGAAGGCCAAGTACGTCGACGAGAACAACGAGCTGCTCAACAAGGTGACCGTGCTCAACGACGCCCGAGTCGCGGATAAGCACCAGTACGCAGTGCAGGTGTGCAAGTACAGAGACGAGCTCGTGGCGTACACCGAGAAGACCCCGACGGAGTTTTTGGCCGAAATCCTGGCGCTGGTGAGCGACATGGACAACGAGGTGGACATCGAGCTCGTGGATGCCGAGGTTGCCGCCGCGAGGCTCGGGAACAGGACCCGCGTCGCGAAGGAGGAGGAGCTCAAGATCTGCTCCGAGTGGACCCATAACCCGGCGCTCGCGATGGCCAACCCGCACAAGCTGATGAGGCTCGCGTCTAGGACACGCGCGCTCGCCGCGCCCCCGAACGCGTCCAGCGCCACCGCGTCCACGTCCAACGGAGGAAGCAAGGTTGTCAACGCGAGCGGCATCTCCGTTTCCACCACCCCCGAGATGGCGGCTAGGCGACGCACCGCCCTCGGCGCGCTGGACCAGAACGCCGCCACCGCTGCCGCGGCTGCGTACAGCGGCAGCGCGATGAACAAGCTCCAGGACCAGCTCGATGCCATCGAGATGCGTCTGGACAAGGCTGCGGGCAAGGCTGCGTCGATGGGCGCGTCCCTCCTGGACACGCACTACGTCGACATCACGCCATCCGCGTCCCCGCTGACCTCCCCGAAGATGCTCTCGGCCAAGAAGATGGCGAGGTCCGAGAACGACGATGGGCTCGTGTTCCAGAGTGGCGTCGCGTCCAAGTCTATGGGCGGGCGCTCCAGCGGCCTCGCGTCCAGGGGCGCCGGATTCCAGGCTAAGGCTTCGGTCAACATCGGCGGCATCTTCGGCAGCAAGGCTGCCCCGGCGATGACGCCCACGAAGCAGCTCAAGGGCATGGACGTGTTCGACGACTTCGAGCCCGCGCCCATGGGCCCCAGGCCCTCGCGTGCGATGGCCGTGCTCGGCAAGTGATGCACCGTTCGTGTACTGGGAACTAATGTATTGGGTACGATTTACTTTGGGCGACGCGGTTGGAATAATATTTTGACACTGTCGTATTTTGCATTCGTCTCGAGTTGGGTTCTAGTCCTCCTCACAAACACCCGCGCTCGTCCCTCTAGTAAAGAATTACCAGCCCCCTGAGTTCGTTCAAGCCTTGGGCTTCTTCGACGCGGGGGCACCGCCGCCGCCACCCGGCCGTTTCTTATCAATCTCCTCAAACTCCTTCTCCACGAGGTTGATGAGCGTCTCGATGCGCCTCTGGAGCTCTTTGGGGGTGCGGCTCTTGATGAACCAGTCGAATCGGAAGAGCCAGTGCTGGCGGATCTGCGCCTTGAGCTCCTCCCAGTTCCCGAACCCAACCTCGGGGATGGAGCACAGCAGGAACCTGTCCTCCTCCTCGGTGTATGACTTGACCTTGGACGAGCTGCCGTACACCAGCTTTAAGTCCCGCCACGGGTTCTTGTACATCTCGAGCTTGCGCTTCACGTTCTTGAGCATCTCGTTCTGGCGCTGAAGCTTCACCTCGCCCCTCTCGATGTTACCCAGGATGCGCTTGTAATCGGCAATCTCGGTGTACCTCTGCCAGAACGACGCGTTGTACTCCTTGACCTCCTCGAGCGTCTTGCCCTCAATCTCGCTCGCTACGCCCTCCGGGTCGGCGCGGCCGTACTTCTCGGCGGCGCGGCAAAACGCCTGAAAGTCGCGGCGGTTCCAGTCCTTGAACCCGCCGTTGAGCTTGGACTCGTACTCCTCGCGCTCAGCCTCGGTGAGGGGCTTCGGGGCGGTTGGCTCCTCGGGGGGAAGATCCTGGGGCACGGCGTTGTTTTGCAGCGCCTCCAGCTGCTTCTCGCGGTGCCACTCGTACTGCCTCCTGGCCACGTCCTTGTTGTAGAGCTCGGTGATGCGGGGCACCTCGTAGAACTGGAAGTCTGACATGTTCTGGAGCTTGAGGATCCTCGGGCCGGACGCCGCGGGCTTCCGTGGGCCCTGGTTCATGACGTCACGGTAGTAGTCAGACTCGTTGTAGTTCTTCTTGCGCTCGCGCTTGGGCGGGTCGATCCAGCCCTGCGCGATGACAGCCTTCATGTCGAGCCCCTCGAAGACCTCCTTGTTTTCATCTTCGTCGTCGAACTCGTAGAGTGTGGCGTCGGCGTCCATGGAGAACTTGAGAGCCTTGTCGGTGAAGCCGGCCATCTTCTCGTTGAGCATCTTGGTCTCGTCCTCGCCCTTGGCGATGATGGTGTCGATGTCCTCGTCGGTGATGGTGCTGTTGGTGCTGTCGAAGATCTTATCGGCGCCGTACCGCACCATGGAGAGGAGCTCGTCTTTGTTGAGGTTCTTCTGGTTCTCCTGAAGGCGGCCTTGCTGGATGACGAGGGCGTCGAGCGCGAGCTTCTTGAGCGCCTTCTCGATCACCTTCTCCTCTACGGACCCGTCGGTGCAAAAGCGAAACACGCTAACCTCCTTGGTCTGGCCGATGCGGTGCGCGCGGTCCATCGCCTGGAGGTCCATCTGCGGGTTCCAGTCGCTGTCGTAGATGACAACGGTATCGGCGGTGGTGAGGTTGATACCCAGACCTCCGGCGCGGGTGGAGAGGAGGAAGACAAACTTCTCAGAGCCGGGGGCGTTGTAAGAGTCGATCATGTCCTCGCGCGTGTCCCCGTCGGTGTTACCGTCGATGCGGCAGTACTTGTACCGGCGGAAGAGGAGGTAATCCTCGAGGATGTCGAGGAGGCGGGTCATCTGGGAGAAGATGAGGACGCGGCTGCCCTTCTCCTTGAGCTTCTTGAGCAGCTTATCGAGGAGGACCATCTTACCGGAGTTCTCCACGAGGTGCTCGCCGGTGAAGAAGGGCGGGCCGGGCTCGGCACCCTGGAACAAATACGGGTGGTTGCAGCACTTGCGCAGCTGCATCACCATGTTCAACAGTCTGCTCCTGTCGCCGCCGCTGTTCACAACCTGGATGTCCTTCTGGAGCGCGCGCTTGTAGTAGTCCTTCTGCATCTCGGACAAGCCAACCTTGAGGATCATCTCCTTCTTGGGGGGCAGGTTCTTCTCAACCTCCGCCTTGAGGCGGCGCAGGAGGAAAGGCCTGAGGACCTTGTGCAGCTGCTGCACAACCTCCGTGGTCTCCTTGTCGCCCTCTTCGCCGGTGCCGGTGCCGAACCACTCCTCGAACTGCCCGGCGTCGCCGAAGACCTCGGGGAGTAAAAAGTTGAGAAGCGCCCACAGCTCGTGCAGGTTGTTCTGGAGCGGGGTGCCGGTGATCAGAAGGCGGTTGTTGCACGCGAACGTGCGCATCACCATGGACAGGCGGGAGTTCTCGTTCTTGATCCTGTGCGCCTCGTCGATGATGAGGTACCTCCAGTGGAACTTCTTGAGCGCGTTCTTCTCCCTGATGACCATCTCGTAGGAGGTGACGCAGACGTCAAAGCCGTTGACGGGGTCGAGGTACTTGGCCTTCTGCGCCGCCCTCGCCTCCTGGTTGCCGTGGAACTTGAACGGGCGAATCATGGGGCACCAGCGCTTGAACTCGTTCATCCAGTTACCCAGCGTGGACTTGGGCACCACCACCATGTGCGGTCCGGTGATGCCGCGGTACTCGCTGAGGTATCCGAGGAGCGAGATCGTTTGGAGCGTCTTGCCGAGGCCCATCTCGTCGGCCAGGATGCCGTTGATGCCGTGATCGAACAGCCGGATCATCCAGTTGAGCCCCGCGAGCTGGTACTCGCGCATCTTGCCGAACTTGATGCACTCGGGTTGCACCGTGAGTCGCACGGCGTGGTACTCCTCGGCGGCTTCCACCAGTTCGTGATCTTCGGCATCTTCAGCCTGCTTCGACCGGCGGCCGCCCTTCTTGGCGTTGTGCGCCTTGGTGCCCGCGAGGAAATGCGAGAACACCTCGGTCTGCGCCATCAGGTACTTCCACTTGCCGCTGGAGTTGTCCTGGAAGGGTTTGGGTAGAGGAGGGTTCCGATCGGTGAGTGAAAAAACTTGAAACTCGGCGAACCCTGATCGGCGCAGGCGGTGTTCGGGCAGGTGACGCGCGCCGGCCGTGCGGGGCTCGGATCGCGCGGGGCGAACCCCTGCCGGTGCTCGTATCGACCCTTAACTAAAACCCGCGGCGTCGATCGCGATCGCGGGCGCGGGAAACGACCGCGATGTGCCCGCCTCTCCGCGGCGGGGCGGGGCAGGGAAGGGACGTTTGCGCGGGAGCACACCCGCGCGGGCGTCTGAGATTTGCGGGTTTGATGATCTCACCTTGGCGATCGAGGCGTTCTGCTTCTCGCGGAGTTTCTCGATCTCGTCCTTCTGCTGCTTCTTGAGCGACCTGAGACGGGCCTTCTCCGCCTTGGCGAGCGCGATCTTGGACGGGCTCAGCACGTCGGCAGCCTCGTCGTCGTCGGACTCCTCCATCGCGGCCTCGGCGTTGTAGTCGTCGTCGTCATCGGACGCGTGGGCGTCGCCGAAGGCGTCCTCGACGTCCTCGACGTCGTCCTCGACCTCCGGCTCCTCGTGGACTTCATTAGAAGCCATCGTGGCTGACTGGTGAAGAGTGCGCGGCGGTGAAGAGTCCCGGTCGCGTGCTCCAAGAGTGGCACGCGTGGGGCGACCTCTCGGGTTTTGAACTGGGTTTCGAGTCGCACACACGCGGGTGTTCTAACTCATCAGTCATACGTTTCACGGTGACGAGCACAGCTCAGGCAAAAGAGGTCGCTTTTCCAGCGCCGAGAGCACACATTTCCTGTCGTGTGTTGGACGCCATGCCCACCAACTACGTGACCTTCACGGGCGCTGCGGACCTCCGCATGCGCCTGGTATGCGCCACGCTGGCGGGTCGTGCGCTCAGGTGCGTCTCCGCCTTCATCGCCGTACCCTACCCACCTCACGCCGCGCGTCCCCGACATCGAATCAGAAGGCGCCTCGCCGCCGCCGCCGCCGTTACTTAACCGTCGCCCCTCTCCCCCCGTGACACCCCGCAGGATCGACGATATCCGGGCCAAGGACCAGAACCCCGGCGTGAGGGACTACGAGGCATCGTTGCTCCGTCTGCTGGACAAGCTGACGAACGGCATGAAGGTCGAGATCAACGAGACGGGCACCACGCTCAAGTACAAGCCAGGCATCGTGACCGGCGGCAGGCGCATCTCCCACGACTGCGGCACCGCGCGAGCCATCGGATACTTCCTCGAGGTGGTCATCCCGGTCTGCCTCTTCGCCAAGAAACCCGTGGACCTCACCCTCTACGGAATCACCAACGACGAGGTGGACATCTCCGTCGATACCATCCGCACCGTCACGCTGCCGATGATCAAAAGGCAGTTCGGCGTCGACGACGGGCTCGCGCTGAACATCGTCAAGAGGGGCGTCGCGCCCGGGGGCGGCGGCGAGATCAGCATCAAGCTCCCCATCGCGAAGCAGCTCAAGAACATCGACTGGACCGACGAGGGCATGGTCAAACGGGTACGAGGGGTCGCGTTCACGCTGCGGGTCTCGCCGCAGACGGGAAATCGATTGGTGGATGCGTCGCGCGGGGTGCTCAACGACTTCCTCCCCGACGTCTACATCTTCACCGATCACCACCCCGGCGACGCGAGGAACGGGCAGAAGGGTAAGACGTCACCGGGGTTCGGTTTGAGCCTGGTGGCGGAGACCACGAGCGGGTGCCTGTTGAGCGTCGACGCCGCGAGCACCGCCGGGTCGGCTGGGAAGGAGATCGGGTACTCGGTGTTTCAGCAGGAGGAGACCAGCAGCAGCGAGGAGGATAGCGACGAGTACAGCGAGGAGGAGACGGAAGGGGACGAGGAGACGGAAGGGGACGAGGAGTCGGGTAGTGACGACGACGATGACGAGGAGATGGAGACGGAAGGGGACGAGGAGGATGGCGACGAGGAGGACAGCGACGGGGAGGATCCCGCGGAGGCGGAACAGTCCGAGAAGGAACGGAGACTGGAGGAGAAGGAGAAGAGGCGGGAGCACAGGGCGGAGTTCAAGGCTAGGTTGGAGCGCGGACGGGGCGGGGTTCTCGTTCCCGAGGACCTGGGCAAGACTGTCACGGAGGCGCTGGTCGGGGAGATCGCGCGAGGGGGCGTGTGCGACAGCACGCACCAGCCGCTCGTGCTGCTCCTCATGGCCATCGGCCCCGACATGATCACCAAGGCTAGGCTCGGACCGCTCTCGACGAGAGCCGTCGAGACGCTTCGGATCCTCAAGGCTGTCCTCGGTGTGACGTTCAACCTCGAGGAGCAGGCGGCCACTGGTACGGTGATGTGCACCACCGTCGGCGCCGGCATCAAGAACATCGCGCGCAAGGCGACCTAGAAGCTCGTCCTATTGTCTTCATCGGCAACTCTAAATAGCCACTCTATAGCCACTCACCCGCTCTGCTCGCGTCAACGCTGAGCCGACAGAGACTGGAGCACCTGCAGGAGCTCCTGACTGGTCATCCCCACTCCCCCGCCCCCGCCTCCCGCCATGTCCATCAGCGACATCCCACGCGACGGCTTCGGCCCGCACAGCCCACCGCTCCTCTCGCTCTCCAACCGCTCCAACGCGCCACCCTCGGATGCAAACGCCTGCCACCCTTCATCCGCCTCCAGCGCCTCCCTCATCGCCAGGTGCGGCGGATCCTCGTCACCCTCCAAATCCCGCATCGTCGTCGCGGTGATCAACACGAAACCCACGTTGCAATCCCTTAAGCCGGGCCGCAACTCCATCGCCTCTGTAGCCGCCTTCGCGATCCGAGTCGCGAGGTTGGCGTCGTCTTCGGCGCCCACCGCCGGCGTGACCCCCGCGTCGGCCGCCGCCGTCGCCCATCCATCTCCCAGCAGCGGCGCCCACAGCGCCTCCGTCGGCGACTGCAGCGCGAGGCACACCACCCTCGTCGCCACGCACAGCAGCGGTGAACCCTGCGTGTGCGTGAAGAGCACGGCGGCGACGGCGGGCACGAGGCTCAACGACCCGGGGACCACGTCGGCTGCGGCTACGGCGGCGTCGACGTCCGCGACGCCAATCTCGAGTAACGAGGCGATGATCTCGACGACGGCGACCCTGTGGACGCCCGCGGCGGGTATCCGTATCTTACGCTGGGTGTTGATCGGCTCGGGGGCGAGGGCCAAGGCCCTGGCCAAGGTTGGCAGCGCGACGACGGTGTCCCTGATGAACGGCGGGAGCTCGTCGATCGTCGCGTCGACGCCCGGTGGCGCGTCGAGCGTGGCGACGAAGCCGCTGATCTCGTAGGACAGCGCCCACGCTTTGGCGCCGATGGATGAGGGGCTGAGGGGTTCGTCGCCCGAGTCCGCGCGGCGGATGGCGTCCACGAGGGGCGCCACCATGTCGCGATCGTCGTCGTCGCTCTCCACGTCCGCGGCTGCTCGCTCGCCGCCGTCCCCGTCTTCGCTGCTCCCGTACCCCATGCGATCGAAGACGTCCGGCGTCTTCACGGGCTCGGGCTGCGGAGCCTCATCCGTGAGTGTCATCCCCGTCAGGTCATCCGCGAGTGTCATCCCCGCCAGGTTCTCCCCCACCGCCAAGAGCTCCGCCGTCGCTTCGTCATCCGCCGCGAACACATCTTCTCGGTCGGCGGCGGTACCATCCTCGGGGTCTTCGCCGGCGTCGGCGGTCGCGGGGGCCTCCTCCGCGTCGTTCGCCTGGGTATCCTCCACCGTGGGGGTCTCCTCGATCGCCGCGGGGGCGGCGGGCTCCTCAGCCTCCGCCGGCGGCGTGGTCGTCGCCTCTTCCTCCGCGCTCATCTCTTCTGCACACCGATGCGAGACGGGCGTCGGTTGACCCCGAGATCGCCAACTGGCTGAGGATAACAGAATATTATCGATGCGACCTGTCGGCGCACACTGAACGAGCACGATGTCCGCTGCGTTCGCCACTCAAATCGCGCCGGTCGTCGGGGCGCCGGTTCGCCGGACCAAACCCCGCGGCATGCGCGTGGTCGCCATGGGCGGCAGGATGGACGGGGGCTCGCTGTTTGGAATGAGCAAGAAGGCGAAGGTTGAGGACGAGTCCACGCTCCCACCGAAGGACTACAGGGAGCGATCCGACATACCCAAGATGCTCAACAACACCCCGCACCCGCGGGAGGTCAGGAAGTGGTTCTACGACGACTGCAAGGAGTCCGTGGTCGAGGCGGTGACCGGCGAGAACCCAAAGACGAGGGTCAAGGCGTGGATCGAGTTCCCCGAGCTCAACGTCAACGGAGACGTGTACCGCATCGGCACGATGCTCGAGCTGGTCCGCGAGGTGGCGATGGCGCTCGCCGCCGACGGCAAGCGCGTGAGGGTGTGCGTGCAGGGCTCCATGGGCGCGGGTGTGTTCCAGGGCTTGCCATTATCCCTATCGGGCGTGGCCAGGATCCTGGACATGATGGACTGGGGCGACGCGGAGGAGTTCATCACCCGCGGGTCCATCGGCGGTGACGTCCCGCAACCAGACGACGACTACTTCATCCTCATCTCCCCACAGAACATCGTGGGGTACAGCGTGCTGCCTTACTTGCAGGAGATGGAACAGACGGCGGGGGACCGGCCGATCATCATGATCAACCCCAAGCTGGGCGATATACAGAGCGCGGGTAACGTCATGAGCATCAGGGGCAGGGGTGAACGGATGGAGTACGTGGAACGGGCCTGGGAGCAGGTGTACCACTTCAGGCTCCTCTACAAAAAGCCGTACTTCTTCCCCATCTACGGCGCCCTCAGGTTCGGCACCGGGGGCATGTGGGAGCTGTACAAGAAGTACGGCAAGATGGAGGCGGAGGAGTGGAAGCTCCTGAGAACCTACGACGACGGCGAACCGGGCGCGGCGGAGATCACGAAACGAATCCTCAAAGTTGATTGATGTATAATCAGTTCAACGTCGTCGTCACCGTCACGTACTGTACTCCATCGAACCGCTCGTTGAGAGACTCTCACTTCAACGCGGCTATGATCTTCTTCCGTGGCCCCAAGGGCAAGCCCATGGACTGCAGGTCCTTGTCGCGAAGGTGTCCCAGCGCGTCCATGTCGATCTCCTCCTCCGCAAACGTCCCCGCGTATCTGCCCAGCCCGATGCCCCTCAGGAACTCACCCACGGACCCGACGCCGCGGTTGCCCATGAAGTCGCTGCGCATACCCCCGCGTCCGCCGCGTCCCCCGCGGACCTCGCGGACGATCCTGGTCCGTTCGCCGCGGACCTCGCGGACGATCCTGGTCCTCAGATCGCCGCCCCGGCCGCCGCGACCTCCTCGTCCGCCTCCCGCGCCGAATCGGCCCCCGCGCCCCGGCCCATCGCCGTCGAGTCGAGAGCGCAGGTCTTTGCCGCCCGGGGAATCGAAGAGGTCGTGCGTCCACTTGTCACGTGAGTCACCGAGCCTCGAGCCTATCCCCTTCTTGATCACACCGCCGGACAGCCTGGGTTTGGGTGGGGTCGGGCGTCAGCGATCGGGGGCGGGAAGAAAAACGCGTTTGTCAAATTTTGGGATCGCGCTCGGTGCGTACCTGTTGAGGGCGGAGGTCTGCCTGGGTGCGGCGTCGCCGAAGGCTCGCATCTTACCCCCAGCCGCCTTCGCGCCGAACGCGCGCATGTTGCCCCCGACCTTCTTCTTCCTGTTGTCGACGGTAACCGTGAAGCCCATCTTGTCGATTGTCGGTGCTGGAATTTATGACGAGACTAGATCTGGGCGAGCCGAAGTTTAGCGACGGCACACTCAACGACGCGGCACCCCCATCCGTGCCAGTCGCATCCGTCGCTGCATGCGATCCGTGATCCAGCGTCACGCACCGCTGCTCCGGCAACTCGCCCAGGGCGCCAGAACCCACCGGACCGGCCCCACCCGCCCGGTCGCACCCCGGCAACCGAACCCCCCGGCAAGAACCCTCATCGCGGGCAGCACCTCCGCGTTCTCTTCGTCCCCAGCCTCCGCCTCTTCGTCCCCGACCGGCGCGACCGGCGCGATGGAGGTGTACCAGTTCCCGTGCCTGCAGGATAACTACTCGTTCCTGCTGCACGATCCCTCCACCGGCGCCACGGCCGTGGTCGACACCCCCGAGGTGGCCCCCATCGAGGCAGCCCTGAAGGAGAAGGGGTGGAAGCTCACCCACATCCTCAACACCCACCACCACTGGGACCACACCGGGGGCAACGCGGAGCTCAAGGCGAGGCACGGCTGCGAGGTGATCGGCCCACGCGGCGAGACAAAGGGCGAGATCCCAGGCGCCGACCGAGCCGTCGGCGAAGGCGACGAAGTGTCGGTGGGAAACATCGTGGCCAAGGTGCTGGATACCCCGGGCCACACCGCGGGGCACATAGTCTACCACTTCCCCACCGAACGCAAGGTGTTCGTCGGGGATACGTTGTTCGCGATGGGATGCGGCCGGCTCTTCGAGGGCACCGCGTCCCAGATGTGGACGTCCGTACAGAAGATTACCTCGATGCCGCCCGAGACCTCGGTGTACTGCGCGCACGAGTACACACTGTCCAACGCCAAGTTCGCGGTGTCCGTCGACCCGCACAACGAAGACCTAGCGGCGAGGGTGAAGGAGGTGGAGGCGAAGCGGGCGGCGGGGGTGCCGACGGTGCCCACCACGGTTGCGAACGAGTTGGCGACGAACCCTTTTTGCCGACCTCACGCCGCCTCACTCCGGAAGACGCTGGGGATGGAGAACGCAGAGGACGTGGCGGTGTTCGCGGAGACGAGGAAGCGAAAGGATAACTTCTAGAGCGTAGTCTTATTCGTGATTTGAAAACGAGCATCACAGCGCGGGTACCTCTCTGCTTTCGCCCACGCGCCGGCGTTCTACGAAACAGCATTTTGCGCGACGTTTGGAGAAAATATTTGGCGCCATTTTTGTGACGTGGCAGATTCAATTTTTCCAGCGCGCGCGCGGCTCGACCAGCCAACACCCCTCGCGCGACCATGGGATCGAGCCCGGAGTCGCCGTTCGGCGCTCCAGGGGCGATAACTTTCGATTCCCTGCCGCTCGAGTGCCAAAGGGCGGTGATCGATCGGCTCCACTGGCGGGACGTCCTCTCCGTCGAGCAGACGTCCACGCATTTTGCCAACCTGGTGCGAAACGACGAGCATATGTGGCGGGTGCGGTGCGAGAGTAGGTTCACGTCCGAGGAGCTCCCGACGTTGGCCGAGGACGAAGCGACGACATGGCGCGAGCGATTCATGCGATCGGTGCGAAAGGGTATGAAAGCCGTGAGCAACGCGCGGCCCTTGCTCGTGTGCGAAGACAACACGGTCGTCCACTTCAAACGATTCGAGGAGGCGCAAAGACGACTCGAGGGCATCACCTTCGGCGACGTCCGGGAGTTCATCGCCGCCGAGCGCACCTCCCCGACGCTACTGGTACTCGCGGGCATGGTGGAGTGCATGGCGCGAGAGCCCAAGGTTCAACCCGCGGAGGTCGTCTGCATGCTCCGGGACTCCGGGTGCGTAGCCGGCGGGAAGAGCGTGAGACTCACGCAGTGGCTCCTGGGACGGCTCGACCCTTCCAGCCCGTTCCGGCTGCGTAACGAGGTGGTGACCCACGAGGGTTCGCTCGAGCAACTCGCGGTCGATAACCCGCGGCTGTTCGAGGTCATGCTCCGGGGCATCAAGTACGAGGTCCGGGACATGGAGGTCAGGGCCATCGGCCCGGAGAAGAAGCCGTGGTGGGCGGCGCTCGGGACCCAGATGCACATCGCGCAGGCAGCCTGAATGTACGATATCGTCGATTGACACTTGTGTTTTTTGCATCAACAAGGGGACGGCGACGCCGCTCGCCCCCGCTGTGTAGACCTATTCTTTTGCTTTGTAACGCTACTTGCTCAACTCTTCGGTTCAAAGTTTTTAACGAAGGTTTGCGCGACGAGCAAGGGGAACATGATGGTGGCGTCCGCGTGGACCTTCACCGGCGTCGCCTCCGGTCGGATCTTCCCCCAGCTCACGGCCTCGTCCGGCTTGGCCCCGCTGTCGCTCCCGTCGAATTCCTGCGCCGTGTTGATGGACACCGAAAAGTCCGCGCCGTTTCTCATGAGGTTGGCGTTGTTGATGTGGTGCTTGGGCACGCCGCCGCCCAGGATGATCATGCCCGTCTTCTTGGGCCTGCCCACGGTCCTCGCCTCGTCGTTCATCGCCCGGATATCCTGCACCAGGTCCACCACCAGCCCGGGGTTCTTGAAACTGTGAAAGTAGAGCATGTCGCCGATGCTCCCGTCGGTGAGCGCTGGGCAGTACACCGGGATGTTCATCTTCGCCGCCCAGTAATACACGCTCTCCTCGTTGTTGATCTCCAGACCGAGCCTGTGGATGACCTTACTCGGGGTCCACACCACGCCCTGCGTGTCCTGCTCCTTCTTCATAACGTCCAGCACGGGCATGATCCAGTCCTCGAACTTGCAGTAGTTGTCGTTGGGCACCAGCAGGTTGCCGATGCGGTTGAGGCCCTGCTTACGAAGTTCGGCACCCTTGAGCGCGAAATCCCCGAGGTAGGTTGGCGCCAGACACTTGACGAAGTCTTCCTCGACGCCGCCCGCGGTGGTGACCAGCACGTCGATCATTTTGTTCTTGACGAGGTACCTGAGCTGCTCGCGGACGCCGCTGGAGATGAGGTTCGACGTGAATCCCAAGAAAATTTTGGTCCTGGTCGAGGCGCGGTACGCCGGGTCCCTCTCGTCCTCGTCGGTCGTATCGTCGACGGGCTCGTCGCTGAGGCGCCACTTGAGCATCCTGTTCACCTCGTCCACGCACCGCCCGAACTGGGTCGCCTGGTACCCCGAGGTCATCATGCAATCCAGCATCTTCTGAAGGTCGAGCGGGCCCTCGAAGTCGTACCCGCGCACCGTGGGGGTTCCCTCCGGCATCTCCACGGACTTTAGTAAAACCGCGTCGAGCGCCCCATCGGGGACGGCGCTGAGATCGTTAAGAATCTCGCTCATCGTGTATTCCGCGAGGTGAGAGTGCGAGTGCGAGTGGTCGCGCGCCGCCGACAATTCTCCGAGAGCTCTTTTTTTTTTTTTCTTCTTGCGGGCACCGAAACTCTCCTGCCGAGTCTCGAGCACTTTGATTTCAAATCAAGACCACAACAACCCCGCGGAGGCCATGGCGGGGGGCGATACTGACGCCCGGGGCGCCGCGGCCCAGGCGTCGGTCCTTGAGAAGGACCTCAAGGACCTGGAGCGCCTGCTCAAGGCGGATCAGGCGGCGAACGGCGGCGCCGCGGGGGGGGACGGGGCTCGAATAAAGTCACAGCTGAGGCAGGTTCTGCGGAAGCTGATGGAGGCGTACTTCAACCCCTTGAACGGTGCGTATCGATCCCGAGACGGACGCATCGCTCCTCCTCGCATCTCCCTAAGCCATCCACTGGATCTCGAACCCGTGGGAACCACCGGCGTGAACCACCGGCGTGACACCAGAAGCACGGCTAAGATCGTTTCCCGCTATCCCTCCGAGGCTAACAAACTCCCTTCGTTCCACGTCGCCCATCGCAGTGCACAAGCGTGAGATGAGGTCGCTGCTCGGCCTTCTGAGGGTCGCGCTGCAGCGCCATGGCGAGATATTCACGGGAAGCAGCACGTTCTGCGTGCGAACCTTCGCGCATCTCCTGCCTTTGCTCACGTTCGCCGGACTCAGGTGAGAGCGATCGCCCAAGATCTCGGGGGTGCCCACAACAAACAACCCGGGGTGCCGCACTTTAGACTGACCCCAACCCTTTCCCTTCATCGCAGCGATTCCGTGACGGAGACGATCGTGTGGACGCTGTGCCAGCTGTCCAGCCAGCTGTCCAACGCGGGCGATCCCAAGACCTTCGCCGCGCTCTGCGTCGGCGTCGCGGAGCTCGTGGAGGACGCCGCGCAGGTTCTCGAGATTCACAGCTGTGCGCCCGGGCACCGCGGGCAGGGCGCGGTGCTCTGCTGCTTCGGCGAGGCTGTGCGCAGGATGTGCGACGACGCCGGGCCGGACACGCCGCCACAGTCCGAGCGGGACGGACGCGGCAGGGCCGGCAGGAAACCCGCATCCGGAACAGACGCGGGCCGCACTGAAACCCGGGGAGCATCAAGTTCGTCGGCGGCCAGGGGTCTCATGGTGGAGATTGGCGACGTCGAAGCAGCCGTCGCGTTCGCGTCCGTCGCGTGTAAGCTACTCACGCACGCGCTTCGTGTCGGGCCGCACGTCGCCACCGGGTTTGTGTCACCGTCCACCGCACGCGCCGTCGCGCACATCGTCGCGTCACCCGTCGCGAACCACGCGCTTCGCCGCGTCGCGCTCGGATGCCTTAAAGGCGTCGCCGTCGAATCGGGCGCCTCCGTCGTCCCGGGCGAGACGTGCCTTTGTTCGCTCGCCTCCGCGCTGTTCGAGCGATCGTCCCTGGACCTCGCCGCCGGTCTGGAGCGCGAGGGATACGACGGTGAGCTCGCGGCGTGCGTCGATGCGGTGCTGTCCGCGGCATCCGCCGCGGACGTCGCGGCGGCGGCGGGGGCGTGCGCCCGCGGCGTCGTCGCCATCGTCGCCGCCGGAGAAAACGCGTGCGAGTCGAACCTTCGGGCATCCGCGTTTCGCTTGCTCGAGCTGAGCGTCGGCGCTAAACCCGCGTTGGTGTCGGCGCTGGTGTCGCTGTTGCCGCACGCGGGATCGCGGGACGTGGCGGACGCGCTCGTCGCGTGCCTCCGCCCCGTGTTCGCGCCGGCGGATGACACGAAAGGTAACGATTCAACTAAGAGGAGACGGGTCGCGGGGGTAAGAGCGGACGAGGCGTGGGTAAGAGGCGGGGAGAGCGGCGCCGGGCCCTCGTCTTGCGCGGCGTGGGTAGAGGAGTGCATCGTCTCGGCGCTGCACCAGCTCTTGCCCAACTCACCGGGCGGGGGCAGCGCGCTCTCCGCGATGGCGACCGGGCGGGCGGATTTCGCGACGACGGGCCCGAGGCGGGCTCGAGCCGCCGCCGGCCTGGCGTTCGTGTGCGCCGCGATCGGGAGGGAACGGCCGCGGTTACGGGGCGCCGGGGTGGGCGCCGCGCACGAGTGGCTGAAGTGGGCGCGGCGGGCGAACGACGCGGGCGACGGGCTCGTCGCGACGGCGTTCACCGGCGTCCTGGAAGCCGCCGTCGCTCTGGCCCGAATGGAAAAAACAGAAAACGCGGCTTCGTTCAACGAGGACGACCTGACGCCGGACCTGCTGCTCTGGCCGTGGGGTAACGGCGCGATCAACGAGGCGCCGCTCGAGATCAGACGCGCGGCGAAGGTGGCGAGCCTCCGCGCGAGCCTCGCCGCCGCCGCGTCGCGAAGCAAGCCGTCGAGTTCCGCGCAGCAGAGCGTCCGGCAACTGCTGCAGAGCGCGGTGAAGGAACCGGACCCGGCGGTCGTCGCCGCGACCGCGGCGTGGATGCCGGCAGCCTCACTCCTCCTCGGCAACGATCCCACCGCCGCAGTGAACATGGTGATGAACATAGCCGCGAACGACGCCGCCACCGCCACGGTTCGAGCCGCGGCTGCCGTCGCGGTGGGCGGGCTCGCGGCGGCTGGCGTCGCCGTCGGCGCCAAGGCCCACACGGACCTCGCCCTCAGGGCCAAGGCGAGGGACGCGGGGCAGCGCGCGATCGTGTCCGTGGGTACCCCCGAGAACCGAGCCGTCGCGAAGGCATTGAGCGCCGCGGTGACCGAGGCGGTCAAGTCTTTGGGGGGTAAGGTTGCGGTGAAGTACGTCGTCACCGTGGATTCCGCCGCGCGGGTGCTGGCGCCGATGCTCACGGTGGATGAGGACGACGCGGTCGCCACGGCGGCGCTGTGGGCGCTGCCCATGGTCCTCGAACACGCGCAGCAACACGGGGGTGCTAACGCCATGCGTGGCGCGTCGGGGGTCTCAGCGCTGGCCACGCCGCTCGCGCTGCACAAGTCGGAGGAGGTCAGGGCGGCTCTGCGCGACGCGGCTCCCGCGCTCGCGTCCCGCGGCGTGCTCCTCGATGCGGTGGCGTCCTCAAAGGACAAAAGCGAGCTGGGCGATGACGACGCGAAGGAAGAGGGACTCGCCTTGCTCAAGGAGCTCAAGGCGACCATAGAGGCTGCCGCGAGCGACGCGACGATGCGTGAATCCGCGTTGCAGATATTCGCGGCGGCGGCGGCGGCGCTGCCCCACCAGGACGCGCTCACCGCCGCGCTCATCGTGATTCTGCACAGGCTCGACGATAAGGACGCGAGCGTTCGCGCCGCGGCCGTGGACCTCGTGCGCGCCGCCGCGTCGCGGAGGGGCGTGCGACCGCGCGAGCTTTTACTGGGTAACCGTCTGCTGGCGACGCACCTCGGCGTCGCGCTTCCGAGCCACCCGGTGATGCTCTCCACGATGGCCGAGGCTTTGCTTCACATGTCGGACACGAACCTACTGCTGGAGATTCTACCCGCGGCTGTGCCCAGGCTGGTGGAGCGCCAGGACCTGGACACGCTCAAGGCGTACGCCGCCAGGCTCGGCCCCGATTTCACCGTGGGCGGTATCCTGTACGACTGGTGCTACACCGCCATCGCCGACCTCATCAACACCTCCTCCCATCTACCCCCGTCGGCGGTTGATGCGTCCAGGAAGTTTCTGGAGATACAAACCGGCGTCGACTTTGACGTGCTGGTGAGAGACCACAAGAAGGAGCTCATGCGCGTGCTCATCCGATCCGCCGGCGCCAACGAGGCGACCAATCTGGAGGATGGCGCTACGCAGCTGATAAGCGTGCTGGGCCTCATCGCGCAGATCGCGGATGGCGCCGGCGAAACACCCTCCGTTCCCGACTTCATCCGGCCGCACTTCACGTGGCTGGTCATGGGTGATCACAACGATCGCAGCGGGGATGCCGCGGCGCAGCGCCGGTTCCTGCGCTCGCTCACCATCATGGTCCACCTCATCGGGCCGCACCTGCCGCAATTCGCGCCCAAGGTTATGGCGCACCTCGCGAGCGCGCTGGAGCGGCCGTCGCTCTCGGTGCGCCACACCGCGCTCAGGGCGTGGCTTTTGCTCGTGAAGCAGCTGGCGGGACACGCGCCGGACCACCTCAGGCGCGTCTCCGGTCGCGTCGTGGTCGCCATGCTCCCCCACCTCCCGGACTCCAACTCAAACTCGAGTAAATCGGCCGGCGAGCAAGTCGGCGCGAGCAACGGCGACGGCGACGACGAGTGGATATTCGACAAGGCCTCCGCCGCGGCGGAGGTCATCGACGAGCTCATCCTGAAGAGCGGAAAGGAGATCATGAGAGGACATCTCGCGCGGCTTCCCATGCTCCCCGCGTGTGAAAGCCTCGCGAGGGCGAACGCCGCTGTGAGCCGAGAACGCGGCGAGGTTCCCCTCCCCTCGCTCCTCGCCACCTTGACCGACGGCGCCGAGGACGAGTCGCAGGCGGTCAGGGCCACCGCGCTGGGCGAGCTCCGACGCGCGCTTCGAGCCGATAAACCGGCGGTGTCCGCGTTGCTCGCGGGGTTGCACGAGGGCGCGTCTGACGCGGGGTCGGTGTCTCACCAGCATCTCACCTCGGATCAGTTGGTGGGACGCCTGTTCGCGGCGCTCCTCCGATGCTTCGCGGGTGAGGGACGCACGGTGCTGTCCCGCAAGGTACACAGGCTCGCGGCGCAGTGCCTCGGCGAGCTCGGCGCGATCGACCCTGGCCGCATCGACATGCCCGTGGCCACCGCCGAGAGGGTCACGCCGGGGAACGCGTCGGATCTCGCGAGGGTGTTGCTCTGCGATCACGTCGCGCGAACCGTGAGGGGCGCGAACGACGTGGACATGCTCGACGCCGCGGCACTCGCCGTGCAGGAGGTGCTGGTGCACGCGGGATGCAGGCCCGCGTCCGTGCGCGCCGAGGACGTCATCGCGGCCAACGACGGCGAGACGACGCACCTGCCCGCGGGTGCCACCGGCACGGGCAAATCCTTCTGGGCCTCGCTCCCCGAGGACGTCCGAGTGCTCCTCGCGCCCGGTCTCACCTCAATGTACTGCCTCACGCAAAAGCCGCAGAAGCCATCCACGGTCCGGCCGCTGTACCAAACACCGGGCGGGCCCACGTTTCGCCGGTGGATGTACGCGTGGTGCCGAGCGCTGGCGTCGGAGGCTGACGGGCCGGACGCGCCGCTCTTCGCGGCGTGCTCCGCGGGTGTCTTTCGCCACGACACGCGAACCATGCTGTTCTTACTGCCGCGCATGGTGCTGGACGCGCTCGCGGCGCATGACGCGTGTAGGCGCGATAACGTCGCGGCTGAGATTATGGCCGTGCTCCGCGACGCGGCGGGCGCCGCGTGGACCGCCTTGGACACCACGCAGAGCAAGTCGCTTCACGGTGAACAAGCCGAGCTCGCCGCGCAAGCCGTGTTTACACTCCTCGACCAGCTCACGCAGTGGTCCGAGGACGCCGACGTCGCCAAGGACGACTCGCACCGTCGAACGGTGGACGCGGTCAAGGGCCTTTTGGATTCGGTGCCGCGCGAGTTGCTCGCGCGGGCGGCGCTACGATGCGGCGCGCCCGCGAGAGCCCTGCTCTACTTTGAGGATCACCTCCGTGCCGCCAAGAATGTCATTAACCAGGCGTCGCTGCGCGATTACCCCGAGGGTGGCGGTCTGGACGACGCGTCAGCAGCCTTTCTCGCCGCCACGCACCAGGGCCTCGCCGAGCCCGACGCGGTGCAGGCCATCTCCCGGTTGAGGTCCCGACCGAGGCCGCTCGAGAAAAAAGACGGGACCGACGAGACGGACCTCGACGTAAATAAACCCGCGGGGGTTTCCGTCACGGATCCGTCGCTGAACGCGGCGGCCGCGGCGAGGCGTCGCGCGGAGGACGCGCTGCTGCAGCACGAGCAAAACGGCGAGTGGACCGAGGCGCTGACGCACTACGAATCCGCCCTGCAGCGCCGCGGGCCGGACGCAAAGCCGACGGCGGCGCTGGACGCCGCGGAGTGGGGCCGACTGCGGTGCCTGCAGGGGCTGGGGCACCTCAGGGCGCTCGAGCGCGAGGCTGACGCGCTGATCACGCAGAGACCCGCGGCGAGCGCGGAGCTGGCGGAGGCTGGCGCCGCCGCGGCTTGGCGGCTCGGGCGGTGGGATTCGCTCACGGGTTTCCTCGGCGTCCTCGACGACGCCGGCGGGTTCGGCGGCGGCGCGCAGGTCGGAACCCACGCGGGTGGCGGGTTCGGCGGCGAGCACGGGCGGCCCGGGGGCGAAGCCGCGGTCGGCAGGGTTCTCCTCGCGCTGCACAGGCGCGACGCCGCGGGGGTGGCGCGCGCGGCGACGGCGGCGCGGGATGCGGTGATCACGCCCCTCGCCGCCGCCGCGATGGAGGGCTCGTACCGCCGCGCGCACCCGACGATCGTGCAGCTTCACCTACTCCGCGAGGCGGAGGAGGCCATGGCGGCGGTGACCTCGCTAGAGAACGTAACCGAGGGCCGCGGGAGGGGCGCGGTGAAGGGTGTCGATCTGCTCGCGGATTGGGAGACGAGGCTGGAGTTGACTCCGACGGCGCTGGCGACCCGCGAGCCGATCCTCGCGCTCCGCCGCGCCACGTACAACGCCCTGGACGCTAAGAACGCGGCTGCGTACACGTGGCTCGCGCAGGCCAAGTTGTGCAGGTCCAGCGGCCACCACGGCGCGGCGCAGCTCGCGCTGTTGGAGGCGAGAGCCGCGCTCGAGGGTGTCGCCGATGACCTCAACCCGCTAGCCCGCGACGGCGACGGGCGACCGTCCCCAGGGATGGCGCTCGCGGTGGAGCAGGCTAAGCTGCTGTGGGCCTCCGGTAAGCAGTACAGGGCCGTGGTCGAGATCCAGGAGGCGTTGAACGACCCGGCGCTGACCAACGCGGACCCGAAGACGTCGTCCAGCGCGCAGCTTCGACTGGCGAGGTGGAGCGCGGCGACGGGCCAGAAGCAGAAGAAGGAGCTGCAGGAGGTTTACAAGAGCGTCCTGAGCCACCAGAAGTTCTCCGAGAAGGCCAACTTCCACGCCGCCAAGTGGATGGATGACCTGTACAAGGATGCCACGCGGCGTGAGCAGCAGCGCGCGGCTCAAGGCGGATCGGAGACGACGCGGCAGCGACGCAACTACGACGTGGATGAAAAATCCATCGATTACGTCGAGGACGTCATCAAGTTTTACGCCACGTCCCTCAGGTACGGGCACAGGCACGTGTACGAGTCCCTACCCCGCATGTTGACGCTGTGGTTCGATATCGGGGCGCTCGCCGCGGCGCACGAGGCCAAGGACCGCCGGCAGCAGCTCACGCCGGAGCAACAAAAGGATCGAAAGGTTGCGCTGAAGGTGACCAGCGACTTGAAGTCGTTTGCGCAGTCTCTGCCGCTGTACGTGTGGCTCCCCGCGCTGCCGCAGCTCACCTCGCGGCTGTGCCACCCGCACCAAGAGGTGAGCAACTTGGTCCGTGAGATGTTGTACCGCCTGGTGAAGCACTTTCCGAACCACGTGCTGTGGTCGATGGTATCGATGAAGCGCAGCAAGGATCCAGGTCGAGCGCAGGCGGCGGAGAAGATCATGGAACGCGCCAAGGAGACAGCCCCTCCCGCGCTGCGCCCGCTCTTCGACCAGTCCGACGCACTCGCCGATCAGCTCATACGCGTGTGCGCGTTCCAGCCCAAGAACGGTCCGAACAACCGACCGGCGAAGACGTTCTCGGTCAAGACGGAGTTTGCCCCGCTGAAGCGCCTGACGCCGTGTCAGGTGATGGTGCCGGGGCAGGTGGCGCTCACCCCGAGTCTGCCCCCGCCCACCATGCGCAACGCCGCTAACAAGCACCTCGTGCCATCCGTCGTCGAGTGGTCCGCGTTCAACCAGGACGTGGCCACGATCGCGAGTATCGAGGACGAGGTGACCGTGCTGGCGTCGCTGCAAAAGCCGAAGAAGCTGACAATCGTCGGATCCGACGGGCAAAAGTACGCCTTCCTGTGCAAGCCCAAGGATGACCTACGAAAGGATCTGCGAATGATGGAGTTCACCACCATGCTCAACCGCTTGCTGGCACGGGACCCGTCCAGCCGCAAGCGCCGCCTCTACCTCCGAACCTTCGCCGTGATGCCCCTCAACGAGGACAACGGCATCATCGAATGGGTCCCAAACACAACCGGGCTACGGCACGTCATCCAGGCGCTCTACGTCCAGGACGGGATCTACACGAAGCAGACCTTGGGCGACGTCAAGCGCATGCACGAGCGCCTTAAGCCCACCCCGACGACGTGGATGAACGAGATTCTCAAGAAGTTTCCCCCCGTGCTCCACCGCTGGTTCCTCAACCGGTGGAAGGACAGACCGGCGGCTTGGCACGGCGCACGAACCGCGTTTGCGCACACAGCCGCCGTGTGGTCCATGGTGGGCCACGTCGTCGGTCTCGGTGACCGACACGGTGAGAACATCTTGCTGGATCAGGAATCCGGTGATTGCGTCCACGTGGACTTCTCGTGCCTGTTCGATAAGGGTCTAGAGCTCGAGACGCCCGAGATGGTTCCGTTCCGGCTGACGCAGAACATAGTCGACGGGCTCGGCGCCGCGGGCTACGAAGGGACTTTCATGCGCGTCTGCGAGATTACCCTAGGCGTGCTTCGATCGCACAGGGAGGCGTTGATGTCGGTGCTCGAGACGTTCGTTCACGATCCGTTGGTGGAGTGGACGAAGGGGAGCAAGGCGAAGGGGCACAGCGACGCGGCGGACACGGGCCGGGCCAAGGAGCAGCTCGAGAAGATCCGGAGTAGGCTGGAGGGCGTGGTGGTCGGCGTGGGCGCCGCGCCGTCGCTGCCGCTGTCGTGCCAGGGGCAGGCGAGGCGGTTGATCGAAGAGGCGGTGTCGAGGTCGAACCTGGGGAGGATGTACGTGTGGTGGATGAGCTGGAACTGAGACACGATGACAAACAACGCGGAGAGAGTGTACGAATAGAATAGCACGGGCGACAACGCCGACGAAAAGAGTCACTTGAAAAGGAAACAGACGGTATTACATGGCTAGTTTTTGCGCGCTAATAGAGGACTCTGAACGATTAGAATCGGTCGTCGTCGTCCCTGCGCTGCTGGTCGTTGCCCGAGGTGAGGCTGGACACGAAGCTCATGAAGAAGTTGGCCACCCAGAGGAAGATGAGGATGTTGAAGATGAAGGACAGGCCGCCGAACCCGAAACCGAATCCAAAGGGGCTGAACATCGGCATGGGCATGATCATGGGCATGCCCATGCCCATGCCGCCGCGCATGGCGCCGGGAGGGGGCGCCTGGCGGGACTGACCGCCCATGCCACCGCGGGGCGCCATGCGCGGGGCGGAGCGGAAGGAGGAACCGCCCATCCTGCCGCCCGACCTCGCAGCCTCCGCGTACTCGGGGGCGACCACATCCGAGACGAAGACGCTGCCGGCGACCATCGCGGCGAGCGCCATGTTGAACGCGGGGTTAGCCTTCTGGGTCTCCCACTCGTCATCCTTCTTGAGAGCTGCGACGGGCGCGAGGCGAGTCGCGGGGACGGCGCGCGCGACGGCGCGGGGCCTACGTGGAGGGGGAGAAGATATTTGACTGCACGGTCAGAGCTGGTGCGGGTGGAGAAATTTGAGATCAACGGTGCCGGTCTGTGACGCGACGGGAAGGTGGCGCACCTGACGGTCAGGCCGTTGAAGGCGGCGCGGCGGGCGAAGAGGCCCGCGGGGGCAGCGGCGATGGATGCCATGTTCTCGTCGGTACAATAGAACTGCGCTCGTTAGAGTGTGGCCCGACGGTTGCCGAGATCGTCATTTTATCACCGATGATGAGGTGTACACTCGGTCCGAGGCTGTGACACGTGATCACGTGACGCGGAGAAATCGTGACGGTTGGAGTGTGTTTTCTCTCGGGCCACCCCGTCGACGCTCCTCGATTCTCCGCGACGACACACACCGCTTTATCGATTGGCTGCGATAATATTATGAAACAATGTCGCGAAGTACCCACGGCGCGCGTGCCTCTGGACTAACTCCGCCCGATGTGCCGCGCCTCGTGCCCGAAACCCTCCGTCGAGCCGAGGCGTCGAGCTCCTGAAATTTATTTTTCCACCCCCACCCT
>Ga0302116_1000262_pt1 | contig 31142 bp, 40 predicted proteins | sample AG5_SCM_MG_FD_203124 | JGI IMG/M metagenome (GOLD analysis project Ga0302116, IMG submission 203124) | Marine microbial communities from Western Arctic Ocean, Canada - AG5_SCM | ecosystem: Environmental > Aquatic > Marine > Oceanic | place: Canada: Western Arctic Ocean | collected 2017-10-01 | reverse complement strand
ATCGCCGGCGCTCAGAGTCCAGCTTTTTGCCGTGCTCGGTTCGTAAGTTTGCGAATTTGGACTCGTATTCCCGCCGCATCCGCTCCGCCGCTGTGAATAAAACATGATGTCAGTCAATCTAATTGCCCGTATGAGAGTTAAAAATATGGACGTACCGTTCGTCTCTGCGCCGTCCACGAGCGCTGACAGGCGACTGACCTCCGCCGTCAACTCCCCGATCTTGGTTTTCGATTCCGCTTCTTCCGCTTCGAGCCGCTTCTGAAGTTGAAGCTTCTCCGTGTGCGCGGATCGGTTCAAGGCGACCGACTCGGACTCCGATTGGGTGAGCTTCTTGTTAAGCTCCTCTGCGTCTCGAGCCAAAGACGTAACCTTCGTCCGTTCCGCGGTTAGCTCGTCGTTTAATCGTTCAATCTCACGCGCGTGCGTCGCGTGTGTACCCTCGATGTCGGCGTTGAGTGACGCGATCGTGGCCTGGGACTCGGCGAGGGACGTTCGTAGCCTCGATAAGTCGGTCTCTTTGTCCGACTGCGCTTCTTTCATTCTCCGGAGAGTCTCCGCCGTCTCCGCGTCGGCTCGCTCCTTCGCGCTGAACTCATCCTTTCGGGACTCGAGCGCCGCCAAGGTTTCCAACAAACGACGCTCGGCATCCTTCAGCGCGGCCTCGAGCTCGGTGTGCGTGGTTCGTGCGGTGCACAGCTGTGTTTTCAGCGATTCGCGCTCCGCGACGAGCCGAACCGTGGTTTCCCTCTCGGCGATGACCTGTAAAAAAAACACGACGTCACTCACATTGCCGATACGGAAATAAAAATATACTCACCAATGCAGCCGCCTCCTCCTTTTCCCTCGCGTACGCAGCCTTGTCACCCTCCAGCGACGCCTTTTCACGCGCGTACGACTCCCGCATCGCTTCCATCAGGTTCTTCTTCTCGAGCTCAGCCTTTTGTGTCGACGTGGCAGCCTGAGAGCCGAACGAATCCGCTCGCTGAGACTCCGACGCCAACTTGTCGCGTAAATCGTTCGACTCCGTGTGGGCATTCTCGAGGTCCCGTCGCATCCGCGCCAGGTCCCCGTCGAGCTTTTTGTTCAACGACTTTTGTTCCGTGACTTGTGCGCGCAGGTCTTTCATCTCATCCGTGACCCGTGACGTAACCTCCGCGACCTTTTGTTCCGTTAGTTCTTTGTGTTTTGCCTTGACGCTTTCAATCGCGTCTGCGTGAGCGCTCTTTTGCTTGGACAGTTCGTGCTCGTGCGTCGTCATCAGCGCCGATACGTCCGCGCTGGCGTCCACCTGCGCTCGTAACGTCCTTACCACGCCTTCCAGTTCCTTGATCGTGGCACTGGAGTTTGTCTTTTGCTCGTCTAATACGAACCTCATCGACTTCATTCGCTCCCCCGACTCTTTCTCGGCGGCGCCTTTAGCGGCTCTGAGCTTGGACATCTCGCGCTCGTGCGCCGCGCACTTCGCCTCGTGCTCCGATCGCAGCGCGTTGACCGCGTGCGTCAGCGACGATTCCTCTTCTTTGCGAACGCACGCTTTGTGAAAGCCCTGCACCTTCGCCGCGGCGTCGGCTAAGATTTGTTCCATCTCCGTGTCGTAGCGGTCGGCGACGGTGACGAGGTCCGTGAGGTCACCGGATCGATCCCCGGCTGGACCGGTCGGGGATGACGCGTCGTCGCCCGTACGGTCGTTGAGGTGGTGGATGACGCGCGCGAGCTGCGAGATCTTCTTGCTCATGCGGGACTGCGTCGCGGAAGAACACGAGGGGACGGAGGGAGGTGAGCAAACGCGGGGTGACGTGAGATGTCAACGCGGGCATGAGTGACGCGTCGTTCGAGGGTATCCGCGGCGGAGATGGACGGAGACGCACCTGGAGATCGGACATCATGACGACGCCCCCGCCGGTGTACGAGTCCCCGCGCTGGCTTCCCCCGCCCATCGCGTCGACGGAGGGAGGGCGCCGGCGCTAGTCAGTCAAACTCTCGGACGACGGTCCGAGATGCCGTGTCCTATATTCGGGGCGCGAGCGGCGAGGACTCAGACTCCGCTACCGAGCGGAGCCACGCCTCTGGCGGTATCGGGCGCGGTTTAGGGTTTGGAAGCTCCCGACGCGTTCGTGGGTCCACACGCGCGAACACGGCGACGGTCGACGCTCGACCCCGCACTCACGGCACGACGCCGACACTGTGCCCGCCCGGGGGGACGAGACGAGCATCTACAAAAAAAACAAAATGGCTCCGTGACCAAAAAAACACCCCCAAACGCAAATGAAAAAATGAGTTATACGCCAGTCACTTCTCCGTGGGGTACTATCGCGTGAATAGACGTTAACAGACTACGATCCTACGCCTACTCACTCAGTCGCCGGTCCACGACTCCTTGCTCTCCTCGATCGCACTCCGGAGCTCACCCAAGTCCATTCGCGCACCCTCGTCCAGCCCGCCCTGTCGTTCATACAACTCCTCAGCTCTCTCCTGTGAATTAATAAACAAAACACGAGTCGTCAGTCACTCACTCTAATTGCCCATACATAAATACAAAAGAAACGTACCAAGAGTTCCAGAGCTCGGTCGAACTCGCAGCACCCGTGGTTCGCGAGCGCCAGGAGATGCCACACGTCCGCGACGTCATCCCTCTCTTCCAGAAGCTCTTCCAGAACGTTAATCGCCGCGTCCGTCTTCTCGTCGAGCTCCAGAAGTAACTTGGCGCACTCGAACCTAAACTCGAAGGAGACCTCGTACTCTCCCAAAAACTCATCCGCTTTGTCGTCGTCCTCGTCGTCGTCGTCACCATCATCCTCGTCGTCGCCCTTAGATGCTCCTCCTTTGCGTCCGTGGCGCCAGATGGCCATGGACTGCCTGAGCGCCTCGAGCGCCTCGTCGCTCCGCCCTTGGAGCACACGCAAGGACGCGAGGCACTGCAGGGGCTCCGCGGATCGCCCATCCGCTTCCCTCGCTCGCATCAAGAGTGAATCACATTCATCCGCGACGGCCTCGACTTCGTCGGCCGTTCCCATGAGCTGCTCGGCTAGGGCGCAGCACGCGCCGCACATGCGATCGTGCGCATCCTCGTCGCCGTGTGCCGCCTGGTGTTCGATGAGCGCCAGGCCTTGGCGCGTGCACGTCGCGGCAGCTTCGCCGTCGTCCAGCAGTTGCCCGAGATACATAAACTTCGAATTAAAAAAACACGTCAGTACTATTGCCGATACGGAAATAAAAAAGAAACTCACCTTTTCGTAGCCGATGTTTGGTGAGAGCTGCGCGGCTCGCTTGAGGACCTTTATCGCGTCGTCTGGTGCGCCGAACTCCGCGAGGGCCATGCCGTAGGCGTCCCATGCGTCCGCGCTGTCCGGGACCAGCGCGCACGCCTTGCGCAGGTCATTCAATCCTTCCTCCACGCGATCCATGGCGAGGTGCTCGTTGCCGGAATCGATGAGATTCTCCAGCGAGCTCCCGCCGCCGACGCCGGACGATGCGCGGCCGTGGTCATGATGGGCGCCCCTGGACTTTTTCTTGCCGGTGCCATCGCGACCCTTCTTCTTCTTCTTGGCGCTCCCGTGCGGGGGCATCGTGGACGGTGGACGATGTCCACGCCGGCGACGCGGGAAATGGTGGAGGCCGGTCGAGGCGGCGGCGACATTGTAAAACTTTTTCATGAACACGGGAAGAGAGCTCCGAGATTTGATGATGTTGTGAGCCACGCGCTCCTGATGATCACTTCGAGCGGCACCGGTGGGTGGAATCATGGCGACCCGTCCGCCCGAGCTGAGCATGGACGCCAAGTGGGAGGCGGCGATCGACCTCTCGCTGCGTCGGCTGGTCTACGGAAGCCTCGCCGGCGGCGCCGCGGGACTCCTCCTCTTCCGTGCGTGCACCTCGCGTGTATTTTGATACTCTCCTCTTTTTCGCCCGTCCTCCCTCCATCCTCTCCCTCTCCATCTGACCAATCTCGTCGACTGTTCATCTCTGAATGTAGGCGGCGCGGGGAGTCGCTCGGCGAGCCTGGCCTTCGGTGCCGGCGCCGCGCTCGGCTCCGCGTACACCGGTGAGTAGTCAGTCATTCACGCCCATCTTCATCTCAAAAACACCCCTCCCGCCCATCAGTCCTTCTTCACTCACGTCCCTCTACACACACTCCCGAAGCGCATCTCCGCCCCCCCTGAGCGCGCCCGTCCGCTGACCGTGATCACGCCCCGTTCTCTCTGCAGATTGCGCGAGGCAGTTCGAGAGCCTCGGCCTGCCCAAGCTTCCCCCGCGGGTCGATTGATGCACCCGGTTTTGGTTTAGTAGTTTTGCCATTTGTATTCAGTGTATGCGTTCATATGACCGATGTGGCTTAATTACGGTTATTAAATACTCGCACATGTTAGCAGTCAGGAAAAGCCGGTTTCGACGCGAAATTTCTGTATTTCACCCGCCCCCGCTCGTTTTGAACTGGGTTTTAGGACTGAATGAAGAGTCCAGCTCGAAGAGTCCACCGTGCTACTCATTCTTCTCCGGTCGACGGACCAGGCAGAAGGGACGCGTGGGGTGGAGCGATGGCGGCCGCAGGCGACAACGTGGTCGTGCCCCGCAACTTCCGGCTCCTCGAAGAGCTGGAGAAGGGAGAGAAGGCCATGGGATCCTTCGGCTACCTCTCCTACGGCCTCGCAGATCTAGGTGCGCACAGCTGTGTTTTTTGTGTGACGTCCATCGATTCGCCTCTCCCTTTCACGCGTCCTCTCCCTTTCCGCCCTACCGATCGCCGCCCACGCTGACGACGTCACCCGCCCACCCCACCCATCGTCTCCCACCATGCACAGAGGAGGACGTGATGATGGTCAACTGGAACGGCACGATCATCGGACCGAACAACACCCCGTTCGAGAGCAGGATCTACTCACTGCAGATCGAGTGCGGCGAGTCCTACCCGGACGCACCGCCAACTCTGAAGTTTCGGACGCGAGTCAACCTGCCGTGCGTCACCGACGGTGGGCTGGTCGAGCGCAAGTCGCTGCCGGTGCTGAGCAACTGGAGACGGGGTAACACCATCGAGGACTGCCTCAACGCGCTGTACATGCTCATGCAGCATCCCAGCTCCAGGCGGCTCCCGCAACCACCCGAGAACGCCCCAGAGTACCCGTGAAGAGTGAAAGAATGAAAAATCCATCAGAGAGGGACAGATCTAACAGAGAGACGACGCTAACACTGAGTTGGTGACTCTTTTCAATTCAATCCTCCGCGACTATAGGGTAAATACTCTCATCAATCGAACATCGATCCGCCTGGCGCCAGCGCGATGGCGTTGAAACTCACGCTCCCTTCGCTCGTCTCGATGAACTTTTTGATCACCGGCACCGAATCCTGCAACAGCGATTCCGCTGTGGTGTCGCCGTGACGCACAGCTGTGTTTTTACGCCCGTCCAGCTCGTACAGCCCGCCATCCACGTGTACCAACGCCACGAAGTGCAGGTTCACCTCGTCGTCCACTGTGGGACACTCCGTGGTCCCTGAACTCACCGCGCTGGAGTGCGCAGCTGTAAGTAAGTGTTAAACAAAACACGCCGTCGTCAGTACAATTGCCTGTGTGGAAGAAATAAAAATAAAAATAAACTCTCACCTTCCAAGGAATCGTCCGTCTCCAGATGTGAAGCCCTCTGCTCGGGGGTCATGGATCGTGTGGCCTGGAAGAATTTACCGAACCAGGAGTCTGGGTCGATGGAGTACTCGTTTAAGTTGTTGCCCACCGCGTGGAGCACGCCGATCGTGCCGCACGCGTTCCCGATGGTCTGCCGAGTGTACCACACCTGTTGGATATCCCAAAAAAACACGACGTCAGTCGTCAGTCTAATTGCCCGTGCGGAAATATCATAAAAAGAAACTCTCTCACGTTTTCCGAGACGTCCTGGCCATTGGCTTGAATCTCGGCAGCCTCCGTGTCTTTGGCCTTCTCCGACGCGTCGGTGATGGGGAAGAGGAGCAGGACCGCGTGGCACGGCTGCGGGACCATGGCGAGGAGATCGGGGTCGAAGCCGAAGATGTCGTGGAAGCCCATCTCTTTGGGTAAGCCGAGGCTGTGGCGGTGGTGATTGAAGGGATCTCTGTGGTCAGTGCCCAATCGATTAATGGTCACGCGAGGACGCCGGGTATAACGGAGTTCAACCTAGGTGTTCGACGAATGGAAGGTACTCACGCGTGCGCAAAGTCAGCCATGACCTCGGGGTTGGACTCCAGCGGCAGCCATTTCTTCCCCATCTCAGCCGGTGCTGTGTCTAGGTCTCACTGGGGCGCGAAAAGTGACATCGAGCGTGAGAGAGACTCGAGTGACGAGACTGGGAAATAAAAGATCCACCCTTCCGATCCGGCTTCCTTGTTAATAAGCCTCGTCAGCGGATTCGCGATAGTATCTCCTAAATACCGGAAATATCTCCTATGAGCATCATTGCTAAATCGAGCCTGGAAAATTCAGAATATTCGATTGATGCGCTGTCAAAGTGCTTTTTATTGGGCGACCTCCGCGATCTTTACACTGCAAGTTTGTCATTTTACTCGCCGAGCTGAGGAGTTACCCCGGATCCGGTCGTCGTCGCGCGGGCAGAGTATCGAGACACGCGCGGTGGATTCAACGCCACGCGTGCTCGGAATTCGAAAGCGAACGAGAAGGCGTCTTTGTCGATCCTGATCCGCACCTAGGGTCGCAGGAAGAGTCGCCGGGTGCGTCCCACTTACCTCTTCATCCCCAGATCCACCCCGCCAATGACGACGCGCTCGACGAGAAGAGTAAAATTTGGCATTGAGACCGCGTTCGAACCGCGCTCCTCGAGCCGATGCGGAGCCCGAGGGGCCCTCCATCGACGCGGATACGTTCGAACGTGTCCGTCTCGATCCACGATGTTCCGCGTCGACCGCGCTCCGACGCGAGCGCGGCGCCGCGACGTCGCCGTCGGCACGGAACCTCGTCAGAATTCTCGTCGAGCTCGCCCACGGCGACCCTTCTGAGACGCCCACGGACCGTCGTCTCCAGACTCGCGACCTTCCGAGTCCCACCACGCACGCGATTTCCCCGCCTCGCATCCACTTTTCTGTACGCCCGACTAACCGAACACGTTCCCACGCACCGTATCTCCATCCGCAGACGGTCCACGCGCGATGACGGTCGCCGTGGGAGACGCGCGCGCGCGCGACGCCCCGGCGCTCGCGTCCACGCAGACTCAGGGCAAGATTCAACCGCGAGAATCATCGCTCCAGCCAACATCGCATCACCGCGCCCGCTCGCCTTCCGACTCTGGCAGCGATACCACCGAGGCTGGCGATGCCGCTAACCCGATCCAGCGCACACCGGACGCGCGAAGTGACGTCGTCCTCCTCAAGGACGTCGCCGCGGGGCCCAAGGGTGGAGCCGCATCATCGATGACTCCCCCGACTGTTAACGGCGGCAACGGAATGACTCATTCCGCGTTTGTTCCACCTTCGGAGCCCGCGAGCGGTGTCCCGACGCCCATGATCGCCACCGACGGCGCCGTGAAGAAGCCCACGGGAGGTATGTACGGCGTCGCATCCTCGCCGCACTCACCCAACAGCGCCCTCGGTCTCGACGGCGGCGCGGATCTCGGGCCGTCATCCGGCGATCCATCCGACGAGGAATGTCCCGTACCGGGTCCCCCAGTTCAGGGTGCCGAGGGTGCCGACACAGCTGTGCAGAACGAACCACCCGGCACGGTGACGATGACACACGCCGCGGCGAGTGTTCTCCCTCTTAACGGGCCCCTCTCCGTCGCGGATGAGCGCGCGAGAGCCGCGTGCGTCGGATGCTTCCGCTCCCTCGACGACGCTGGCCGCGCTAAGGAATTAAGGGCGATGGGCCAACGCGAGCTGCAGGAAACGTTTCGCACCGCCTTCAATCGCACGACGACGTCGAACAACAACCAGTGGCTTCGAAGGCGCATCGCGGGGTGCATGGGCATCGAGGCGGGCGCGGTGAACCTCGGCGCGGGTGGTCAAGGCGGCGCTAACGGGTGCGGCGCTCGGCCGATCAAGCACCCCGCGTCGATCGATCCCAAGACGAACGGTCCGGGGATGGCAGACGGCGCCGGTTCACGCATCGACGAGAGCACCGGCGTTCGTAAATCGAGCCGTGCCGCCAAGCCCAAGATTCTGGATTTTCTCCCCTCCGCGGTGTGCGTCAAGGTCGCCGCCGAGGCTCCGGGGGATTTGGCAATCGGCCGAAGGATCCGAGTTTTCCGGCCCGAGGCCGGTGCGTTTTTCGTCGGATCCGTGTCCAGCTTCAACGCCAAGAACGGTAAGCACGTCGTCAAGTTCAAGTACGACGACGCCGATCGACTCGGACTCGATAGGAGTGATCCCAGCGTCGAAGTTCTGCTCGCGGCGGAGAGAATCGAGTGGATCTTACCGGGGGAGGACGAGGCGAACGGACCGCGGGGGGCTCCGGCGACGGCGGCGGGGAGCGGGGCGCTGAGCTCAAAGGCGCGCGTCGCGTACAGGCAAACAGTCTCAAACGCCGCCAAGGGTTCAACCGAGCCCTTAAAGGCTGAGCTTTTGCCGCCCTTGACGTCATACGTACTTCCGAGCCCCGGGAAACCGGCGGTAATTCTGTCGCGTCTGCCACCCAACTGGCCGCAACCGAACACGCACGTGTGGGGCCGAGTCAAAGGACACGGCTGGTGGCCCGGTGTCGTCGTCCGGGCCAAGAGCGCCGAGGCGGCGCAGGCTGGGCCCATCGTGAGCTCGGACCCGCATTCCTGGCGGCACGTCAAGTTTTTCGACGACACCGCCGCGGCGGTGCACAGGTGAGTCCCCTATTACCCGTTACGAACGCCCTATTCATCAATTCATGATTTCGAACCCCTCACTGACCGTACGTTCCATCGATCACAACAGGCACGACTTGGTGCCGTTCGGGGAATACGTCTCCACGCTGAAAAACTCGAAGAAGTCGGCGACGTACGCCAGGGCGCTTACATTGGCGAGCGCGAGTTACGAGAAGGGTGTCCGGAAGGGTGTCGAGAGTGGATTCGACGGCGTGTGCACTCGCGAGATGTTGGCGTCGCGCGACGATTCAAAGTTGGAGGTCAAACGCGAGCCCAAGGGCGCTAAGCGGGAGTCAAACAAACCGGCCAAGGCACCCAAGGCGGAGAGACGGGACTCGGGCGAGTTTGCCGCACGGGTGAAACCTTCCTTCGACCTCAACGCGGCGGCGAGAGCTCCACCCGGCCCGGCCGCCGGTCTCCTCCAGGGTTTCAACGCTACGCACCCCATCAAAATGGACGTCGATATGGGGATGAACATGTTGAACGACGATGGGATGAACAAGCGCCCGTTGGCGTTGGTGTTCGACGACGACGGCCTCGACGACTACATGGGCCCCGACGACGACGAGGACTTGAACCCTCCGGGGAAGCGCCGCAAGGGTGGGTCCGGGTCCCACCACGGCATCGACCCCGACCACGACCCCGACCACCACCACGGCAACAGAAAACTGTCCGCCGTGAACCAAGACGGCAAACCTTTCAAGCGCTCGCACAAGAAAGGGCAAGGGATCAAGGCGCGTCTCGCGGCGGAGGCGGCGGGACTGCCGTGGCCGCCGCCCAAACCCGAGGGCTTCCGTATGGGCGGCAAACAGGGAGGAGACACGTTTGGCCGGGGCGGAGGCGGCGCCCACGCCGTCGGTAAGGGCACCCACGGTGTCTCCCACGCGCACCGTGCGCAGCACGCCAAGGCGCCCCGCAATGATTCCGCCGCGCTCCTCTCCGAATTCGGCCCTCACGACCAGCTCGGCGCGTTGTCTCGCAAGCTCGACGCGTTGCAGACGCGCGTGGTCCCCCTCGCGATCGCGGCGTCGCAGCACCTGCGCCGGCAGCTGCAGCTGGCGGAGACACGGAGCGCGAACGGCGGCGGGATGAGCGTCCCGGTGCATCCCACGGCGATGATGACGGAGCGCGAGCGCGATGTTTTGCTGGAGGAGATGCGCGTGTTGCAGCGTCTGTTGACGATGGCGCAGCCGGGCTCTGGGGATTTGAACAACGGGCCCTTGCCCTTGAACGGCGGGCTCGGTCCTGTCGGTGTCGGTGGTTCTGGTCCGCCCGGGCGGGTTTCGAACCGGGGACCGTACGGTGATGCCCTGGGCGCTTACCCTACCGATTTGGACGCCATGCTCGGGGCCGCCGCCGGCGCGGTCGGCGGACCCGGTATGGGCGGCAAGGCTGGTTCGTTCTCCAACCTCGGCGGGGTTGAGATCGCGATGGACGTCGACTCGCTCGCGCTGGATGCGGATCCGAACGGGCACGACGGTTTGGATCTCGGAGCGCCGGGCCCCGGCGGTCTCTTCGGCGGCGGCGGCGGCGGCATGAATGATGACGAGGAGGATGGCGACATCCAGTTGGTGGACGGGGACGTGCACGTGCCCGTCGGCGACGACGCGCTGGGCGCGATGCTGGGCCGCGAGCTCAGCGGTGGAGACACGAACGAGGACAACCGCGAGGTCCCCGGTTCGATCCCCGGCCGGGGCGAACGCGCGGGGGCCGTGATCACGGCGGTTGATTCGCCGACGCTCGTCCCGATGCACGCGTATGGGCAATCGGGCGGCGACGTTTACGCCAAGCCGTCCTCCTATGCGCAAACGGTGGTCAAGAACGCCGATCAGACGGATGACGAGGACGAGGATGACGAGGACGACCTGTCCACGGGCGTCGCGGCGTGAACATCGTTGAACATCGTTGAACGCGGGCGACACGGGTGACCAAACAGACTCGGGTGAGAGCGGGGATGAGGAAGTCTCTCCTCGAGTCTCTCCTCGTCGTTTCGCATCCGTCGAACGCGCTCGACGATTCGAACGCTGGGTAAATACGCACACGGAGGTGGATACCCCACATCGGGTCAGGCCCGATATTAACACGGGGGCGGCTTCGAGCGGGTGGAGCCAGCCGCCCCGGCGACAAAAGACAAAAATGAAAAAAAGCGCCGCGGCGAGGAGGCGAGGACGGCCGCCGCGACGGGCGCCGATCGCGGTCCGACGACGCGCGCGCGTTTGTATCAGTAATCTGTTTCGTAGAACGAGTAATTCACATGAGACGACGACGAGAGTTCGTTTAAAAAACACGCGTCATCGATGCGCCCCGAGTCGCCCCGCGAAGCCCCTGGTCCGACGGATGTGAGTTCATTTTGGTCCTCTCCAGTGGTGATCAGTGCAGCGCTCGGTGTGAAAATCATCATAATTAGCTTAGGGCATCACGGGTCGGCGGAGGCGCCCGTGGTTGGTGGTGATGTCAGCGAGGGGATCACGGCAGCTCGCGGCGCTCGTCCGCGACGGCGGCGCGATTGCCTCCACCTCCGGGCGGCTTCAAGCGGGCGGCCATCGAAGCTCGTGGGTTCATTCGCCACTCTCAGATGGATGGGGCGCACAGCTGTGTCAACTCCGGCGACGCAGCGGCCCGGGGGCGACCGGGGCGCCGTCGTCCGCGCTCTCCGACCCCGCCAAACGCGCGGACGAGCGTCTCGCGCGGCACCTCGGCCTCCCCGCCATCCCGCTCCCCAAATCCTTCGTCGATTCGCACCGCGGAGTCGACCCGACCTGGCGCGTCCACCGAGTACCAAATCTCATTAACCATTCTTCCGAGAACGACAACCCGAAAGACAAAGACGGCGCGTCGCGACACACGGTGACGCCGACGCTCATCGTGCAGGACGCGCGGCGACCCGGGATCACACCAGAACGCGAATACTTCGGCGTCGGTGAACAGGCATCGAATACATCAACATCGGCGTCCGCGAGCAACGACAACAACAGCAACAACTCAAACAACAACAACTCACTCGCCGACTCATCCTCATCCGGCTCCAACGTGAACCTCGACCGCGCGCCGGCGCTGTGGAAGTGGCTCGCCAACTCGGGGTTCAGCCAGAACAACGTTCTGTCCACCGCGTCGTACAACGCCAGCGCCAATGAACGGCACGACGTCTGGGTGATGGCCGAGCGCATCCAACCGCCTCCCTTGGTACGTTTATTTTTATTTAATTATGGACCATTTATCGTATACGTATGGGCAATTAGATACAGACTGACGTCAATTTCTTTTATGCACAGAACTCATCCCCGTTCGACGACGTCAGGGGACACAGACGGACCGCGCGAACGGGCAAAGGCCCGCACCACTTACTTTTCAACGTGAAACAAAAAGGGACGATACCGGCGCGGATCGAGTTGACCGCAGAGGGCGAAGCGTTAGTGGAGCACGTCGCGGTGAACGCGCTTTTGTACCAGGAAGGACGGCAGGGGAGCGAGAGTTTATATCTATCGTTCTTGGGTCTTCACGGTAAGTTTATTTTTATTTCCGTATGGGCAATGTTAATGACGGCGTGTTGTATTTGTGTTTACAGGCGGCGTCGAGGCTACGAGGCGTGCGGGGTATCCCGGCCTGAGCAAGGAGATGCAGAGTGCGTGGAGCGAGCAGAACCGTTTTCACTCCGCGACGTCGCAGCGGATCAACTGGCTGGGCGAGCAGCTCCGTCTTAACGGGACTCGTGAGGATCGAAAACCAGTCGTCATGTGAGTTTATTTCTTTTATCTCTGGTGTACGGTCAATTAGACTGACGCCGTGTGTGTTTTCTTTTGACAGGTGCGAGCCGTATAGACTGAATTTCACCGCTTTGCCCTACGCCAACCCGGGAGATCGTTGGCTCATCGCGTGCGTGGTGCCGCCCGCGAGTGTAAGTGGCACAAACACGAGTGGATCTTTTAGTCCCATCGGGGGATCGAACGCGCGCATGAAGGATAACCCCGCCATCGTCGCCGACTTGGTCGAGGTACGTTTATTTTTATTTCCGCATAGGAAATTAGAGTGACGTCGTGTTTTGTTTACACAGGCCATCGACTTTTCAAGGAGGACGGGCGCGAGGCTGGCGATTGTGGGGTTGGAGTTGGCCGGTACGCACGTCCGAAGGGCGCCGGAGACGCGCGGGTTCGATTCCGGGTTCGACCCAAACATGCTTCACGACGTCAATCACGACAAAGAGTTGACCCAAGCGGACGTCCACTGGAGGTTGCAACGGCAGGACCTGGTGGAGGCGGTGGAGCACGCGGCTCGGGCGCACGCAAAGGTGAGTAGTGTTCCTTCGCAGTCTCCCTACTCCCTTCCGTGCTCAAATACCCAATTACCAAATACCAATCACCACCCAATTACTGACCAATCACCCCCACCCTCCCCATACAGGTTCACGCGGCTTCAGTTCGTGAATCCACCCAAAGGGCGTGGCTCGACGATTGGACGCACCAAGGTTTGCGTTTAGAAGAGGCGAGTGCGCTGGTGGTTGAGGGTAAAAGGTCCCCCGAGTGGGCGATCGATTGGTTCGGGGGATTTGCGGGGCCCTATTTACCCCGTGGGGGCGCTGTGAACCCCGCCTCCTCTCTACAACGTCATACGCAACATACGCAAGCGGGTAATTCAATCGGCGATGAACGGACCCCGTCTGGGTTCTTTCTACACGGATCCCCGATGGCGTCGATCGCCCGGGTGTTCAACGGCGTGTTCGGCGTGGGCGCGCCGGTGTGGGCGACGTCATCGTCGGAGCAGGCGCGACGTCGCGAGTTCATAAAGGCGGACGCCGAGCCGTTGATGCGGGTGAGTACATCTTAATTCTCGTATCGCGCATCGGCAATTAGAATGACGACACGTGTTTTCCAAATACCCAATTACCACCCAATTACTAACTATTCCCCCCCCATTAACAGGAGACGGCTCGATACCTCGGACACGAAATATCGGAGCGGGAGTGCCTGGAGTCGCTCGCGGCGCACGACGTCTCGGGCGCTAACGAGTTCCTTCACGAGTACAACCTACGTGAAGAATCAACATCGCGGGGCCCCGGGGGCGCGGGCTCGTCGGATTCGAACAAGGCGACCGCGCCCGTCGCGGGGACTACTACCCCGGGCGAGGACCCAGGTGAGTTACATTTTTATTTTCGTATCTTGCTTATTTTCGTAGGGTACGGGCAATTGTATTGACGGGAAAGTGTTTTTTAACCACAGGCGAAACCGCGGTGCTGTTTCACGCGTTTCGTAAGTTCCGGAACAACGTGGACTTAATGACCACGCGCGTCGCGGCGTCCTATCTCAACCTCGCGTTCGGGCACGTGCTCGGTCGGGTGGAGCAGTTACGGGAAAACAACCCGACCGACGCCGGTTTACTTCCGCTGCATCGAATGACCTCCGAGTGGATAGAGAGACTGGTGGAGCACTACAGGTGAGAGTTTATTTGCTTATTTGTATTCTCGTATCGTACGGGCAATTCGACTATTGACGTCGTTTTCTTTTTAACGTATACAGAGATTACCTCGTCGACGGCAACGCGGGGATAGGCCGGCAGGTGTACCTCAAAGAGGCGGACAAAGTCGCGAGGGGCGGTGAGTTTATTTTTGTATCCGTACGGGCAACTAGACTGACGAAGAGTGTTTTGTTTACAGCGCACGCGCTGATCGATCGGTGCGACGACTTGAAACGATCGCAGGATGACCTGCGTGTGCGTTACGAGCTCGCGTTGAACGAGCTGAAGCTCCTCTCAGAGGACGTGGAGCGTGGTAAGTTTATTTATCATTTTAACTCTCTCGTGTGGGCAATTACGAAGGTAGAAGATGCTGATGTCGTGTTTTGTCACTCACAGGCATCGCGAAGGGCGACGCGGACGCGATGGCGATGGCCATGGGCGCGGACGTCGAGCGGACCTACGACCTCAGCGATGAGGCCACAGCGAACGTGGGTGTCGACGACGATTTCACCAGCGTTCAATGGTTCGAATCCCTTCGAAGGCTGGAGGAGGCCATCGCTAAGCTGGAAGCGTTTGAGCCAAACGTGACGGAGGAGTCGCGGGTGTATGGACAATTAGACGGCAAGTTCACGCGCGTGATGGCGTACGACCTCCCGCCCTACGCCCCCGACGCGTACGAGGACTCCATCATCGATGAGGAGTCGAATTCACTCGATTCAATGGATCCGGAGCGCGTCGCGACGGCCGAGGAGATCGCGCGGAGCATAGCTTCCGACTCCGGTTCCGTGATTGACACCGGCTCTAATAACGGCTCTGACGGTGAAAGTAGCGGCGTCGCGCCCGGTACAGATGCGGATCAATCGGACGACGTGGTACACGCGACGACCCATACGCCGGTATCAATCGACCTGAAGGCGACGGTGGACGCCTTTCGCATGCGACGGTCCACCGGGCGCTCGACGAGGTCATCAAACGCGACAAAGAGCTTTGAAAACGAAAGTACCGGAAACCTTGAAAGTGAAAGTACTTTCGACTCCTCGGACGAAAGTACTTTCGACTCCTCGGACGAATCCATCGTGCGCGCGGGACCCGGCGAGGACTTCCCGCTCGTCGACGAGGGCGAGATGCTGTCGATGTACGACGAGCTGCTCAAGATGCTGAACGGTGAGTTTCTCTTTTTATTTCTCCACACGGGCAATTAGACTGACTTCAAGTGTTTTGTTTAACACAGACGGCCACGCCGCTTTGCTCGCGGCGTATAAACTTCGCCGGCAGATGCGAGTCGCCGCGGAGCTGGTCGCGGCGACGGAAAAGATTGACCCGAGCGGGATTCGAACCGCCGTCCAAACCGCAAAGGCGAACGGCGCTCCGCACTCCACCGTCGTCGCCGCGGAGGAGAAACTTCGGGCGCTGGAGGATGAAATCTCCGCGTTTATTCGAGCCAAAAGGCGCAGTGGGTCGGATTCGTTGCTACCTGCGCCCAAGCAAGGATGGAGCGGCGCGGGCCGGCACGTCTGGTACGTTTATTGAATTAGACAATTAGACGAGAATTCTCGTATGTCGTATGGGCGATTAGACGACTGACGCCGTGTTTCTTTTTAAAACACTTACAGGTACAATGAAAAGGATGAATTAGGCCGAGGTTCACTCGGCACAGCCGTGTACGCGGGGGTGTACGACGAACAGGAGGGGCGGAACACCGTGGTTCGAAGGTAACGCGCAAACACACACAAACGCATCTCCCGACTACCGTTAACGTCCCCACATTTACCTAATTCAACCCACGCTGACCCACGATTCCCACCCGCGCGCAGGCCCGCGGCGATTAAACGAATACCGCTACCCCCGGGCGAACGCAAAGACGCGGTTCGAGCGTTGGTCGAGCGCGAGGTTGGCCTGCACAGGTTCCTTAACCAGAACAGCAAACGGGTGACGTTCTTATACGGCGTGCATCTGGTAAGTTTATGTTAGTTTCCGTATGGGAAATTAGAGACTGACGTCGTGTTTTGTTAACAGGACGGCAACGATGCGGTGTTCACGGCGATGGAACGATGCGGCGAATCACTCTCGCAGGTACGCGCAAACAGACACACGCGCATCCCCCGATTACCTTTTAGTTTCCCCCTATTTACCTAATTCAACGTTAGTACTGACCACGTATATTGCCCACTACTGCAGTGGCTTTCGAACGCACCCGACGGGAGAGTGGCGAATTTACCCCCGCGGGACCGAGTCGACGCAGCCGCCGCCATCGTCGCCGCCGTCGCCGACGTGCACGCGGTGAGTTTCTCCCTTTTATTTTCGTATGCGTACAGGCAATTCGAAGACTGAGGCCTTGTGTTTTGTCACTTACAGGCGAATGTGGTTCATAACGACATCAAGCCCGATAACTGCCTCCGGGCGTCCACCGGCGAGTTCAAGCTCGCGGACCTCGGCTTGGGGGTTCGCATGAAGGACGCGGATCGCGGTAGCGACTCGCAGTACTCAATGACGACATTCGCGGGGTACGGAGTTTATTTTACTTCTCGTACGGGCAATTCGACTGACGCTGACGTTGTGTTTTCCAACTACTACAGGTACGGCGTGAATGTTCAGATGACTGGACGGCCGCCCGAGGTTCTTCAGGGCGATTCCCTGACCACCGCCGTGGACGTCTGGAGTTTAGGTAACTTGATATACACCACACTGACCGGCAGCAACAGCCCGTACTCGGAACAACAGAGCAAAGGCGGGGATACCATCGCGGGACTTTACGAGAACCAGCGCATCATAAAGGGCAATTTCAGTCTAAACGCGCTTGAAACGGCGAAATTGCCTCGGCACGTGGTCTCAGCCGCGAGGCACGTGGTGCACGACATGCTCCAGCCGGACCCAACCGCCAGGCCCACCGCGGTGCAAGTACGCGACCATCCGTTGTTCTGGTCCACCGAGCGCTGCGTCGAAGCTGTGCGGTAAGTGCAATTAGAATGACTGTCGTAAGTGCAATTAGAATGACGTCGTGTTTTGTTCACACAGGGACGTTTACGACCAACGCATATTAAACGATCTAACACCGGAGGAGGAAGCTTTCGTTATCGAAAAAGCGTGGGGCGAGACCCGTGAGACGTACGGCAAACGAACCACGCGTGCGATGCAGGGATGGAAGGACCAGATCGTCCCCGAGCTGCGACAGCGGTTAGTGGCGCGGCAACGGATGCTAACGGACGCGGGTTCGAACTCGGGCGGGGCCGATAAGGGAGGATCCGACGAAACTTCTTTTGGACCCGACGTCTCATCAGAAGGACGGAAAAAGACACAGGGTGGTAAGAAGGGCGGCGCTAATAACGCTAATAACAACAACAACGCTAACAACGACGGTAACGCCAATGGTAACGCCAACAACGACGGCACGGGATACGAATCGTCCATCCGCGACTTGTTCCGGCTGGTCCGTAACCTGCACGAACATCCGCCGCTGGTGAGTTTATTTTAATTCTCGTATGGGCAATTTGAATGACGTCGTGTTTTGTTCACAGGACATCAACCGAGGCGATCGGACCAAGCACGCGATGACCAAATCCATGGGCACGCTCGCGACCACCTTATCGGCGCCTCGTTCAGGTACGCACGGGACCCTAACCCTAACCCCACACACAAACGCCTCCCGATTACCTTTAACTCCTATTAGCTTCCCTCTTATTACCTAATTCAACTCGCGCTGACCTCACCGACTGCATACGCAAACTTATACACAGACTCGGACGATCCTTGGTCCAACGCCAGGCGGGTGGTGGAAGGGTACCTGACGCACACGTTCCCGGAACTGCCCATCGTCGCGCGGTACCTGCTCGAACACAAGGAACAAATCGAACGGTTAAAGAGTGAACGGCGGTCTGGGGTTCCCATCGGCGGTTCCGAGGGTACTAACCATACCAACGCGGCTAATACCAATAACAACGGCGCGGGTACGAGGAACCAGGGCGGCGGCAATCAATCGAAGGGCGGGAACAATAAATCGAAGGGCGGCGGTTCAGCCACGAGCGGAGCGGCGAGGAGAAAACAGCGCAAAAGCAAAAAGTGATAGTACGATCGACGCGAGTGAGGGATTTTATTATGAACACTTAGACTACCTTCGTAACGCTTAATCATCCCCCGAGAGACACACACGATCACGCCTTGTAGGTACCCTGGACCCCGTACTTGTACTTCATGTCCTTGTCAACCTGAAGGCACGCGGTGGCGTCCAGTCCGTCCATGACGTTCGCCTTGTAGCTCGCGCTGACGTGTCCGGCGGAGCACACCGCGGCTGTTAATGTTAAATAAAGCACGACGTCAGTCACATTGCCCGTGTGGAAGTATAAATAAACTCGTAAATAAAAATAAACTCGTACCTCGCACGGCGTGCCCGTTGTCCAGTTTCGTGGCGATACCCGCGGCGAGCTTGAGATCTCCGCCGTTCAGTTTGTATATCGCCTCCGCGGCCGCCGTGGTGTCTTTATCGATCTTGAGCGCGGCGCCGGCTTTGATCGTGGAGAGTTGATCGGAGACGACGGCGGAGACGGTGAGGTCTGTGAATGTTAAATAAAACACTTACCCGTCAGTACTCTAATTGCCCATGTGTGAATATAAAAATAAACGTACCGTCGGCGGCGAGTTGCGCTGCGAGGGCGTAGGACGCGAGGCCCTTGGCGGCGTCCAGCGACGCCTCCGCTCCAACCTGTTCAAGGATGATGGATGTACGGGTAAACAGTCAGCGTTTGGCAATTCGTTTGGCGATTCGTTTGGTTACGGGACCGAATAACCAAATAACCAAATAACCAAATAACCAAAAAAACCAAATGACCAAATAAATGACCAAATGCTCTCACCTGAGCGTCTCCTAGGTTGAGGCACGCCGACGCGTCGATCTTCGGGTTTCCTCCCAGGGCGTTGGACACGTCAGCCTTGACGCCGATATCCCCGTGCATCAGGGTGTTGGCCACCTTGAGGGACTTTGCGAGATTGGACGGGTCCGCGCTGGCCACCGTCTTGAGCCCATCTGTGAACAAAACACACGTGACGTCAGTCGAATTGCCCGTACGAGAATTAAAATAAACTTACCGACTACGCCGGATTTGGTCACGGACACCTTCGCGGCGCCCTTGTCTGAGAGTTTGAGCTCTGCGCTGAGGTCTTTGTCGACGACGTAGGTGGCGGTGGCGTCGCCGGTGAGATCGGAGCCCTTCATGACGGACTCGGCTTTGACGCTCTGTGCGGGGATGGGCGGGCGGTGAGAGTGAGTGGGGTGATGGTTTTTTTTAGAATTGAGTCGAATAGTGTGTGGGTGACACGTGGGATTTGAAGGGTTCATCGGGAGATGGGGTGAACGCGTGGGCGGGGTGGGGGCGTACCAGGTCGTCGGTGGCTTTGGAGCTGATGTTAAACTTGTTGTCGTAGCTCAGGCCGCCGGTGAGGACGTCTGCGGATGAAGGGATGAAGGGGCGAGTGGGTGGGTGAGCGGGGCGTGCACGCATGGGTGGATCGCGGCTAGGTATTCGGGGCTCATTTTCGTCGTTGTTCGCCCTGATGATGAGGGGCCGCGAGCTACGCGCGGGGACGGGATGAATCGGGCACGCACCCTTGACGGCCTTGCCGATGTCGCCGAAGTATTTGGCCATCGTGTGAAAGCCTGCGTTGGGGGCGGGAGAGACAGCGCGGGTGTGTCAGGAGGCCACGTTCGAAGAGTCGAAGGGAAGTTTCCGCTCAGCTGCAGCGCTCGAAAAGCGCGGTGTGATTTGTGCGATGTCGAGCCGGGAACGCGGCGTCTGTCGATGACGCGAGGGACCGCGGACATGATCTCGCCCGGAAACGGGCGCGGACGTACCTGTTGTTGCGTCGTGAGGTGCCGGTCGATGCCGCGCGCGATATCGAAGTGTCGAACGGCGCGAGTCTCCCTCACGAACCGCACCAACGAACTCGATTGACTGCAGGGGTGACGAGGACCGATAGTGCTGATCCAATCCACCGGCGTCCGAATCTGATTTGCAATCACGGAAACAAACACGTGTGGTCGACAGTCATAAATGATTCATATTTTGTGACGAAAAACGCTGTTTAGTTACTACGACTACATACGAAGCTCTAAAGGCAAACTAACCCCGAGCGCGCGAAAAATAAAACAATTTTAGCAGACTGCCGACGCACTGGGTACATTCGCTCAAAAACACCCGGGTGTAACACTAACTCAGAGTAGGCAGTAGTAATCCACCCCGATCGACGGAAGCACACACCGGAACGCCGCCGCCCGATCCGTCAGGTCGCGACACCCAACTCCAAGCCACATCGAACAAACGATGCGCTCCGTTCGTGAGCTCGCCCGCTTCGCCGCGCGCGCCGCCCAGGTCACCTACCCCACGGGCACCAGCAGCGCCCTGCCCATCGCCCCCGCCGCCTCCCTCCTCCAGAGGCGCGTCGGCGTCGCCATGTCCGCGCCCGCCTCCGTCGACGTCGACGCCTACAAGGTCGGCGACTCCACCAACATCAAGTGGCACGAGGGCTCCGTGGACTCCGCCACCAGGGAGAAGGCCATGAACCAGAAGGGATGCGTCCTCTGGTTCACCGGGCTCTCCGGCTCCGGCAAGGTGAGACGCGCGATCATAAAGTTTTTCCGAGATTTTCCCGACAACGTCCACCACTGGCGCGCACCGACACCGTGTACACGAATCCAAACAATAGCGTATCCTAACCCCAATCACCCCCCCATCCACCCCCCAGTCCACCGTCGCGTACACCCTCGAGCACGCGCTCTTCCAGCGCGGCAAGATCGCGCAGGTGCTCGACGGCGACAACATCCGCCACGGACTCAACTCCAACCTCGGATTCTCCCCCGAAGACCGCGAGGAAAACATCCGTCGCATCGGCGAAGTCGGCAAACTCTTCGCCGACAGCGGCATGATCACGCTGATATCGTTCATCTCACCGTACCGCAAAGACCGCGACACCGTGCGCGAGCGATGCGGCGACAAGTTCGTCGAGGTGTACATGAAGATCCCGCTCGAGGTGAGAGTTTTTTTTAATTACACCAGCTGTACGGGCAATTGGACTGACGTCATGTTTTATTACGTAAATAGGTTTGCGAACAACGGGATCCCAAAGGACTGTACAAAGCCGCGAGGGCGGGTAAGATCAAGGGATTCACCGGCATCGACGACCCGTACGAGGAACCGCTGGACGCGGAGATCGTCATGGAGGTTGCGAAGGAGGGCGGCGACGGTACCCTAGCGCCGCCCGAGAAGATGGCGGCGGCCATCATCGAGATCCTCGAGCAAAAAGGATTCCTCTCTGCGTAAATTCCATACGCGAATTACGCATGATTGTTACACCTCTATAGGTCGACGGGCTCATGTCGCTAGGCTCGAGACCACATTTCGATTTAATCAACTTACCCACGAGCGGAAAATCGCGCTCTGATTGATGATACACTTAAACCCTACGTCGAACCTAGCTAGCTAGCCGAGTCTAGTGACGATCTCCTCCGCGCCGACTCGCCCGGTCACTCGAAGCTCGTTTATAAATTTCTCCAACTCGACCCTTTCGCATTTGGCGATGATCGCTTTCGTCTTTTCACCTTCCTCGCGCTCGTCCAACTCCGCCTGTGCACGCGCCGCCTCTGAACGCGCAGCCTCCGCGGCGCGTGCCGTCTCCGCCGCGCGTGCCCTTTTCTGCCATTCAGGCTCCGGCGGCGGCGGCGGCGGTGAAAGCTGTAAACAAAAAAAACACGTCGTCAGTCAGTCACATTTTCCATACACATACGAAGATTAAAATAAACTCACCGGCGCCTCCGGGACTTCGGCGCTGGCGAAGATGCATTGGACCCATCGTCGTTCCATGCGCTGCCCTTTCCCCCTGTTGGTGATTGCTCGCTCGTGCACTTGCAGTTCTTCTAGTGGCATCCCGCGGTCGGTAAACAGCCGTTTTATGAAACGGTTCTCAAAGTAATACGCCCTGGTCCCGTCGCCCCGGACGTAAAAGTTATCCCCGAGCTTTCGCCCGTCGCGCGTCCCGAGCCTCGTTTGCGCCAAATCCCCGGCGGCGTAGTCCCGCAGGCAGACCCGGCCTTCCCCGCCGGTTCGCATGACACTGGAGACGTTTCGTATCGCGTCCGGCATCCGATCCGGCGCGATCGCCGAAAGCACGAACACCATAGTGCACACGTCGACGCACCCGGGTGGTATATGCGTATTAGCCATCGGCTCGCGACTGACGTCGCACACGAACGGCCTGATCCGATTCGCTTTATCTAAAGGCAATTGAGCCCGCCGTGTCTCCACGAGCGATACGGCCCTTTGAGAAAAGTCGCAGCAGTACACGGTGGCGGTGGGATCGAGGTCGAGCAAGGGAAACGCAGAGTTGCCGACGCCTGTAAAAAATAAACACGATGTCATTATCTAATTGCCCGTACAAATATTAAAAGAAACTCACCGCAGCCGATTTCGAGAAAGACCCGCCCGGGGAACGGGGGTATCAGCGTGTCCGGGATGGCGTATCGCGGCGCTGGGCCCACCTCGATGGGTTCCTCATCGTTGGTTTTGATGCGCTCGACGTTGCCCGCCTTCTCGAGCGGATCGATGTCGGAGTCGGAGTCGTCCGAGTCGGAGCTGTCGTCTGCATCATCACCCGCGGCGGCGGCGGGGAAGACTCGGGCCCACTCCCGCCTGAAGTAGTGCCGGTCCTTGAAGAACCTGTCGCCGTTGTTCTTGTAGAAGACGTCCCAGTTCTTCCGCGCGTCGCGCTCGTACTTTTGGACCCAGAACTGGTAAGATCGTGAATTGAACGTGGAAGGGGGGCGTCAGGCGTCGTGTGTGTCCCCGGGGGTGAGATGTGTCGGGGTGAAAATGAATGAGCGAAAAACGGCACCCCATCTCCGCGTTCGTTCGGAGTCACGGCGGATGATTCACGGGCCTATTAAGAACGCACCTCCGAGGCCCTCTCCTTGTCGCCGTAGAGAGACTTCGTTCCGTTCGAACCGTCCGAGGCTGACATCACGACTCGGATTCGCCCGGGGGGGGCGCGAAGTGACGACGAAGAGGTCCGTCGTGGATAACAGTGGCGAAATAATTGTAGCAGGTCCGACCGAACGAAGGCGGTCGGCTGCACATTTTCGAGATATTTTGCGCGCGAGATTCGGAGCTGATATTATTTTCAATTCACTTTTTGCTTTTCGCACACCGACGCGCGCGCGCCTGGAGCACACGATGCGCGCCACCCTCGCGTCGCGGACGACGCCGGGCCTCGCCGCCCGCGCGCGCGTCGCGCCCTCCTCCCGCCGCACCGTCACCGTCCACACCGCCGCCGTCCACACCCAGCGGGACAAGAACGGCCGAAGGGACTTTCACGCCGAAAAGAAGGAGTACTACGAAAAGAAGGAGATTACGAACGCGATGTTAGTGGGCGCGGCTATTCCCGCGGTGGTCACGTGCGCGGCGTCGTGGCAGCTCGCGATGTCGGCGGAGGCGACGGCGGCGTGGTTCATGTCCGCGGCGGGCATCACGGAGCAGATGGAGATCCTCAACATGGAGTACAGCACGTGAGTGTCATGTTAACTCCGTCGGCCGAATCGATGATTCACCCCAAACGCAATTTACTTCCCGAGAACCGCCCCTGACCCAACCGCTTCCTTCCTCCCCGCTCTTGTTAACAGGGGTCTCGCCCTGAGGTCCGCGCCCCCCGTGGCGGTGGACGACGACGCGTACCACGCGGACAGCGACGACTTCTACGATTGCGAGATCATGAGCGTCAGATGCGCCGCGTGACGGGCACCCATACAGGGACCGACACCCGTTGCCCGCACCATTGTGAAAAAATCCAAATGTCATTCAAAAGGGAACTTTCGGTTTCCCTCGGACTCTGTGTTCAAAGCCTGTACGAGTATAAGCGAAAAGACGGCGCCTGCCTCGGCGGCGACGCGAGCAAAATTCTCCCGCGTTTAAGATTGTAACGAGTAACCAGCAGTATTTTATCTCACAAACGCAGTCACGTCGCGCTGAGTAGTCTAACTAACCAGGGGAGTCGTCAATCAATCATTCTCGGAAAATCAATCTTCATTCTTCGGCAATGGCACAGCGTCGGCGTCGACTAAAACCGCGCCCGGGTTGAGCCTCGCCATCGCGCCGCGAATCAACGCGTTGACCGTCGTTTCACCTCCACCCAAGTCTAACGCCTCACAAAACGCCTCGCACGTCCTACGAACCGCCGCCTCGTCCTTGTCCCGAATCGCCATCGAAGCCCGAACCCGGCCCGGGACGTCGACCGGGAACTGGATCAACACCGGGGGCAGCCTTTCAAACGCCGCGTTGGCGACCTGAACCGCCGCGTCCAGGTGCACGCGCTCCGCCAGCGCCCACTCACGCGCGGACTCCACGAGGTCGTGCTGCTCGCCGTCCTTGACGTCGAACGTCAGAAGCCGGCCGTCGGGAGCCCTGATGCGAAGCTCGAGGAGCGTTTTCCGTTCACTGAAAAGAAAACACGACGTCAGTAAAATTGCCCGTACGAAGATTACCAAAAATAACCAAAAATAACCAAAAAAATAACCAAAAAAACCAAAAAAAGCTCACCTTCGTTTGGCGATGGTCGCGTTGACTCGGTCCACGAGCGCGGGGACGAGTTGCCTCGGAATTCGAAACACTTCCGCGAAACCACGCACTACCTCCGCCAGGTCCTCTTTCACTCGCGGCGATACCACAGCCTTGCGACCGTCCGGGACGATGACGGCGCATCGACCGACGGTTTCGCCGAATGGGTTTGCATTTGCATCGGCGTTTGCGTCGACTTTTTCGGTGAGAGCGTTTGTGAGTTGCGTCACTGTGGAGTCAGCCTCGGGTATGGAGTTGACACGCATGAAGTCGCGAACCACGCGCTCCATGTCGTCGCCCTCGCGCACCTCCACCGTCGCCTTGCGCGTCTTGGGCTCATCCGGATGATTTTGTCCTCCATTGTCCTCCATTTTGTCATCCAAAGGCTGGACCACGTCGACGTCGAGCGAAGCCAAAATTCGCCGCTCCGCGAATCGCTTGGAGAGCTCTGAAACCCTCTCCTCGCGTTCGCGCTCGAAACGCTCGCGCTCCAGCCGTTTCCGCTCCTTCTCCTCAACCTGGAAGTCCAACGCACCCAAAGTCTCCTGACGTGTGCGTAGGTTGTACACGGCGGCCATTAACATCCGTCGTTCGCGAAGACGAAGCGTCACCGCGGACGCGAGAAGACCACCGGGGACTCTGGCGGAATCTTCAAATGCATTGGAATTCTCAGAGATTGCATCCGGGTCTTCGTGGTTCAGGCTCGCCAGGTCATCCTCCTCGGTACCACCGTACCCGCCTAAGATGTTCGTCGCCGCGGTGGCGATCCGCCGAATCGCGGCGCGCTCGTTCGTCGGCGACAAAGGCCTGGACGCGTCGAACGGCTCGTGCATCAGTCCCAGCGCTACGAGCCTCGCCTGTACACAAAACACTTTCCCGTCAGTCTCTCGAATTGCCCATAGGAGAATGTAATAAAATAAACGTACCGTCTCCGATTCGCTCTCCGATCGGCTCCCGCTCCAGTGAGGATCCGCGCCGCCGCCCTCGAGCGCCTTGACCTCCGTCTCGTTCGCGAGCAACACACGCGTGGCGCACATCAGCGCATCGCTCGGACCAGCCGCGGTGATCACAAACGAATCCGACTCGCCGCACTCCGACATTAGATTACCTGTGTTTGTACGACGTCATTCAACTAATTGCCCATACGTGATGAAAAAAAGAAACGTACCTTTGCGGAGAAGAAATAAGTCGAGCGGGTCCAGCCCTCGCGGGGGAGGCGCGCCCTTCTCGAAGAACGCGCGCGATGCGTTCAACGCGGCGGTGGTGGCGTCGCCGCCGTCGCTACGCGCTTTCAAGTCACCTCCAAACCCGTGGAGGCCATCGTGGACGCCGGAGTCGTCGGCGGAGAGGTCGGCATACGCTGCGGCCGCCGCGGTCTGCGCCGCGAGCCTGGCCAATGATTTGCGGTGGTGGTCGAAGGACGGGTCGTCGCCGCCCGGTAGGTTGGGATCCGGCGCCGAATACAACGCGTACGCCTCGTCATCGTCGTCGTCGTCGTCGTCCACGAGGCTCAAGTCAACGCCGATCCGCGCCGCAGCCTTCTCCGCGGCTTCCTTCGGGTCGAACGCCTCGTTCGTCAGCATGAGTTCCTCTTCGATCGTCATGGAGCCGCCCCCGCCTTCCTTGGCGGCGAGCGCCGCGATGGCTCGTTTACGCCCGCGTTTCTTCTTCTTCGTGTCCTCCATCGCACTGAGCTCATCCTCGTCGCCGTCTCCGTACATACCGAGGCCTTTAGCGCCCCGCCACAGGTCACTGCCCCGGGGCGGCATCGCCATCTCTTTGCGCCACGACCGCAACAATTCAATCTTACGTATGACGCCAACCCTGGAAATCTCAGTCCCGGGCAGACGCATGCGAACCGCGTTGTGAGGGTTCGTTCCAGGGGCGAGCGCGTGGTGCGCCAACAGGAGATCCGCGTCCGTGGCGTTGGTCTCCCTGTCGATGAAAACCTCGCGGCTGGGTTCAGACCCGCCCGTGAACGTTTTTCCAGATGTAACCGTCACGACGTTGTCGACGCCGAGCTTCATCGAACCGCCGCTTCCAGGTCTGTGCGGAACAAGGTCCAACAGCGGTATCAACGCCGGGAACGACGTCCCGGTGGTCGATCGCGTGATCCACACGGCACGGGCACGGACGATTCCCATCGCCCACCGTACGTCGTTCAGGTTAAATGTACCGCTCGCCGCGTAGTGCCTGCGAACAAAACACGATTTGTCATCCAATTTGTCATCCATTTGTCATACCATACGAGAGTTAATGTTAAAATACACGCACCGCCCAGGCTTCCTGGCGCACATAGCCTGTAAACCCCGGGTGCAACCCTTGTTTACGATCCAATCGTGCGCCGCCTCCACCGTCTGTTCCCACTCGCGCCGACGCTCCTCGGCGTAGGTACCGCGCAGGGTTTGGAGAACCGACGCGGACGGCTCCACGTGCCGCAGCGTCTTCACGTACGGCCCCCAAGGCGACTCCATCGAATGAACCAGCTTGAACCGTTCGTGTAGGAGCATCATGGCTGTTAAAAAGAAAAACACAGCGTCAGTCGAATTGCCCGTACGGAAATAAAAAAATACTTACCGAGAGCGTAAGTGGGTTGTTCGTTGAAGAGCGGCCTGAGCAAGGTACCCACGGGCTGGTCGTTGACGCGGTAGGTCCGAGCCGCGACGTGCGAGAGCGCGAGCGCGATGGGGATCCGAGCCACGGCGTCGCCGACGTTCACCACCGACGATGACTCGTCACCGCCCGATGATGGTGACTCATCGCCCGTGACCGTCACGAGCCCGCGGCCGTCTCCGGGCTTACCAATCACCTTTGACACGTTCACCCCGTTCGCCACCACCCCGCCCTTGTCCAACACCCACGCCAACAGCGTGTCGTACCGTTCCGTGAGTTCAGTCTCCTCTTTGTCGCGAACTTCGAGTGTGGCGGAGGATGATGAGGAAGAGGAAGCCGTGGAGGCGTTCAATTTGGAGATTCGCTTTTCCTCCCTCGCGTTTCTCTCGCCCGCCTCCATCGCCACCATCCACGGCACGTCGCTCACCTTGACGAAGGACGCGTCCTCATCCTCGACGGCGGCCCACTCGCGTAGGTTCGTCGATAGGCCACCGGCGGAGGCGACGGCGCCGGCGGCGATGGAATCGCCGCAGTCTCTGGCTCGGCGCATCCTGTCAACCTCGGCGACGGATGACGACGACAGCTGTGCGTTTCCTCGCACGAGGGATCGGGCGGCGTTGGGGTCATCGGCGTCGGGCCCATCGTCGTCGTCGTTTGAATCGACGAGCATGCCTCCGAGCACGTCCCGCCTGCCCCACGTCTGCGAGCGTCGAGCTGCTTCTTCTTCTTCTTCGTCTGATGATGACGACTCTGATGTAATCGATGATGATGTTTCCGCGTCGACTTCAATCTCGGCGGGGCTCGGGGTGGGCGCGGCGCCATCGTCGCCGCCGCCGCCGGCGCTCAGCCGGGCGGTTCCCCACGCATCGTCGCCCTCCTCCGCGCTCGCGGCTCCGATGCCGAGTAAACGGGTGGACGATATTGGCGGTCGGATGTCTCCGCGCGCGGTCGCCGCGGCCACCGCCCTGGCTCGGACCCATCCTCCTTCCAAGATGGGATTGACGGCCGCGTCGTAGTCCGGCCGCGTCCGGGCCTCCTTCATGGCGACGTTGACGTGGTCCTGCACCGACTCCGGGCCGTCCAGCGCGAACTCCTCTACCGTGACGTCGTCCACGATGGATGACGCGTGTCCATGGGAGGATGAGGACCCCGACGGTGAAGGCTGAGATTCGTCATCAGCATTCGCGCGGGCGCCGGTTGGAAGAAGCGCGAGGAACGCGGCGCACGCGGCGAGCACACGCCACCGCGACGAACTCTGCGGGGCGCGCCGCGGCGGACACGAACCGTCGAGGCGCCTCGCGGGTGGCATCCCCGCCTTCAAAAAACCCGTGCGCGCGGTGCGAATGGTGACCGTGGGGTGCCCTAGACTCAATTTACAGCGGAGCTCGGGCAGCTTTCGCTAACAGCTTTTCTCTTGAAATATGTATACACTCTAACAGCGAGAAATAACATCGGCGCAAGGCTTGCTTGCGTGGACTTTGATCGGCGTCATCCGAGGTTGAGAAATGGAAATATCTCGGCCGGGTCGTCATCAGAGGTGAAGTTCGTTCCAGCGGCGAATTCGAGTTTGGCTTTGGAGTGGCCGATTGCCAAATATTTCATCATTCGAGAGTCATTAGACCGTGCCTCCGTTAGCTAATAAGTGCGATCAAAGATCCGCCATCAAAGGACGTGTTTTGATTGGGTGAATCTCACGGAGATTCGCTCCAACTGTCAGCAGCAGCGGAGAGTTCAGCTGATGGATGGAGCCGACTCCTCGGTGTGGGTCCGGCGCTCGCCGTCGCACTCTTGGCCCCGCGTCCCAGCGAAGCCGGGACGAGGACGAGAGGTTCATTCACGTGTGTGCTTGGCGTCACGCGTGACTCGTCAAACGGGATCGACCTCTCATCGATTGAGAGACGACCGAAGCCTCGCGTCCGCTGCTGAGCCATCGGGACGTGAGCGAGCGTCTCGGGGGGTGAACTTCGTTCGATATCCGGGTGCGGGACCATGGGGAGCGGAGTGATGGCATCGAGCTCGGCGATGGCGGCGCTTTCGCGTCCCGTCGCCACGATGCGACGCGCGCGATGCGCGTCCGCGTCCATCGGGGGTAGGCCGGCCGCGGCGCGCACGGCCCGGCATCCCCCCGCGCGCCTCGGTGGCATCGCTCCTCAAAAATACTCGCAAAACTCATCCATCCGAGTCGCGACGTGTCGCGCGGCGTCGCGCGACACCCCCGCGACACCCACCGAGCCCGCGTCCACCAAGTCCGGCGTCTCCGCCGCAGACACCGACGAGGAATACGACGTCGTCGTCATCGGCAGCGGCATCGGCGGCCTCTCCGCCGCATCCCTACTCGCGAAATACGGCTACTCCGTCAAACTCTTCGAGTCGCACTACCTGCCCGGAGGATGCTGCCACATGTTCGATCACAGGGATAAAGACGGAGGACTGTGGAGCTTCGAGGTGGGGCCGTCCATCTGGGAAGGGTTAGACAGACCGACCGGTAACCCGCTGCGAATGGTCTTCGACGCACTCGACGAAACGATGCCAGTTGAGGTGAGAGTTGATTTTAACATTTCTCGTATGGGCAATTGAACTGACGACGTGTTTTTAAATACAGACTTACGACGGGATCAGCATGTGGACGCCCGAGGGGCACTGGCGGTTCCAAGTGGGCGACGACGACGCCCCGGGCGGGTTCTGCGATTTACTCCGCGAGAAAGCCACGGACCCGGAGCTGGCGATCAAAGAGTGGAAGGCGCTCAAAGGGCGGCTGGAGCCGCTGTACGACGCCCTCGACGCGTGTCCGCTCACGGCGCTGCGGCAAGACGCCGGTAAGTTTATTTTAATTTCGTCGTATGGGCAATTAGATACTGATGTCGTATTTTTGTTCACAGGCCTTTTGCTCTCCACGGTCATCGCGATTCCGTTTTACCTCACGCACCCGAACGTCATGCTGGACATACCGTACATCCTCGACAGCTTTCATAAGCTCTCCAGGCAGTACGTCACCGAGCCGTTCCTGGCGCAGTGGATCGATATGCTCGCGTTTTTCAGCGGGTGAGTGCATCTTTTTGTATTTCATTTTCGTCACCACGGCGATTAAACTGACTTCTTCCTGTTTTGTCACTTGCAGGTACCCCGCGGAAGGCACGATGGGCGCCACGATGATCTACTCCATTCCCGGTTTCCACAGACCCGGCGCGTCTCTGTGCGCGCCCGTGGGTGGCACCGCGGCGGTGGTCGACAAGCTCGGCGGGTGCCTCGAGAAATTCGGCGGTAGCATGGAGCTCAAGAAACACGTCGAGGAGATCATCGTGGAGGACGGCGAGGCGACGGGGGTGGTGCTCAAAGGCGGCCGGATCGTTCGGGCCAAACACGCCGTCGTGTCAAACGCCACGGTGTGGGACACCGTGCCTTTACTGCCGAACAGGGAGGAGCTGACGCTGCAAGGGTTGGAGGGCGCGGCGGATTGGAAAGAAGACATGGCGGAGATACCCGCGCTCGGCAGCATCATGCACCTCTTCCTCGGTGAGTTGTTTATTTGGATAACTCTCGTATACGGCAATTAGAATGACACGTGTGTTCTGTTTATAGGCATCGACGCGACGGGGCTGCCGGACCTGGATCCGTCGCACCTGGCGGTCAATGACTGGAACCGACCGCTGGGTGACCCGCAAAACGTCGTCACCATCTTCATACCCAC
>Ga0302116_1000261_pt1 | contig 31292 bp, 17 predicted proteins | sample AG5_SCM_MG_FD_203124 | JGI IMG/M metagenome (GOLD analysis project Ga0302116, IMG submission 203124) | Marine microbial communities from Western Arctic Ocean, Canada - AG5_SCM | ecosystem: Environmental > Aquatic > Marine > Oceanic | place: Canada: Western Arctic Ocean | collected 2017-10-01 | reverse complement strand
CGGCGCAGTGACTGCAAGGAGTGTGGTGGGGCATCAATCTGCGAGCACGGTCGTATACGCTCTACATGCAAGGAGTGCGGTGGGTCACAAATATGCGAGCACGGTCGTATGCGGACTAGGTGCAAGGAGTGCGGTGGGGGTGCAATCTGCGAGCACGGTCGTCAGCGCTTTCGATGCAAGGAGTGTAAGAAATAGATAGCGCGTCGTCAATTAAAACACCCACCGCGGCACCCTCGTCACACGTACTTCGAGCTAGCCGGTTTCCAAATCGCCTCCTCACTCCCGAACCCGGCGCCCACCTCCATCAGCTCCACCACCTCGATGTCCGAGTCATCCCCCGCCGACGACAGCTCGTCGGGCAGCGTCTCGATGTCCTCACCGATCGACGCGTCGGACAAACGTCGGACAAACGCGGGCGACGGCGACCTCCTCAGGCTCGGGCTCGGCGTCTCAGCCGCGGCGGCGCCCTTGGACCCGCGGTACGCCTCCCTCCGCTCCGCGTACGTGCCCTTCTCCGGCGACGGCGACGGCGACGTTTCCTTCAGCGTCGGCGGCGATGGGAGCGTCGGCGAGGGCATCGCGGCGGCGGGCGACGCGTGCATGCCCGACGCTCGCGCTCGGCGGCCAAACTTGACACTCGGCTCCGGGTCCTCTTCGACAACCGAAGAAGCTTCGACAACCTTCGGCGTTGGCTCCCGTTCGCGGCGCACGGGCGACGCCGGCGCGGGTGACACGGGCTTCGCGGCGACGATTGGCTCCCGAAACGGGCTCCTCGTCAATGCGGCTGGGGACTTGACGAACGCGGGCGACCTCGGCGGTTTCCGGGCCGACGGCGCGGGGCTCTTCATGACCGGCGTGTTCACCGCCGACGACATTGTCAGCCCGGGCGTGAAATTCGTCTTTGTCGGCGTGGACATCGCTGACGCCGTGACTGGACTCTTGACCGGACTCTTGACCGGACTCGAGTTGACCTTCGCGAGAACTTGCTGTTGCGGCTGTTGTTGTTGTCTTCGAGTGGTGGTTGGCGCCGCCGTCGCCGGTCTCCGCCGTCCCCTCGTCTCCACGTCGAGCTCCTGCTGCCACTCCCACTGCCACGACGACTGCCACTCCCAGTCCCGCGCCTCCCTCTCCGCGATCTTCACCGCGCGCTCGGCGCTCAGCCCGCCTATGCCTGCGTCGACGCTCATCGTGACCAACCGCGCACTGGCACCGCGGCCGCGCGCGGGTGGATCCGCTCGGCGGTAACTCTTCCGAAGCGCCTCCACCGTTTGCTCCAATTTGTTCAAGTCACCCAGCGACGACACCTGCGACCTGGCGCTGGACGGGCGCAGGCGGTTACGCACCGCCGCGCGCAGCGACGCGTTTCGATCCGCCCACGGGTTGGGATCATGGGTCCCGGCGGATGGCGCGGGGTCGTATGGGTAGTCAGTCGGATCGTCGTTTTCATCGCGGTGTAAAGCGCCAGTCGCCGGGGAAGTTCTCGGCCTCGTCAGCGATTGGCGCAAGGACTTTGCCGGATCGAACGCCGCCTCCTCACGCGACGGCGACGCGTCGGGGTTCCACGACGCCCTGACCGGCGCGATGGGCGCGCCGGAGTTTGCGTAATCGACCGCGCTCACCTGTTTGGGCCCGCCGGCGGGCGAACCGGTGTTGGGCCTAGCGACACCGCCCGGCCTGGTTTTGTACCCCGCTCCCGGCTGCGTGGTTATGGGCGCGTCGCCGGTGGGGAGCAGCCCGAGCTCCGCGACGGACGCCGCGAGCCTCGCGCGATCGCTCACCATCACCCGGTGGCTTCCCATCGCGTCCAGGAACTGTCGCTCGTCCTTGGACAGGCGCGTCTCGTCCACGTCCGGCCGTGAATGATTGGAGCCGTGGATGCGATGCTTAACATTCGACAGGGTCTCGACGCCGCCGTTCTTGGGACCCGGCCAGGACGCGCGCGGTCCCCCGGGCGCGCCCCCGCCGCCGCCCGGTCCCCCGAACTTGAGGTTACGACGTGACGTGGGCACAGCTTCAAGTTCAAGTTCGAGTTCGTTGTTTTCCGTGTGAAGGTACGATTTTTTGGTACTCATCGGAACCGGGCTTTGGCCGCCGACGCTCGGATGGTCAGTCACGATGCCCGCGTCCGTCACTCCGGGTTCCCACTGCACCGACCGCTTCGCCGGGGACTTGTACGGTGACGAGGTGTTTGAGCGGTGTTTGAGCGCGGGCCTGACCGGTGACGCGGATGGAACCGGGCCGCCCGATCGGCGGTTAGACGCCGTGGCTGGCCTGAAAACAAAACACGACGTACGTCAGTCTAATTGCCCGTACATACGAATTTCCCAAAATAACTCACCTGGGACGGGACGATGATGGCGATGCGGTTGACGACGTGGCACCCCGCGCCCTCACGCCCGCTCGCTCGCGCTCGTGCCACGTGGCCGCGGAGGACGGCCGTGCAAACTCCGCGGATGCCGCTGTACGCACCCCCCGCGCCACGACCGGCTTGGCCGGTGACGCGACGTCGACGAAGCTCGGAACGCCCCCAGCTCGAACCCCGGTGCTGGCCCGAGCGGACAGCTCGTGCGCCCGGGCGCGATCGGAGACCATCTTCCGGTCGCTCGCGAGCTGCGCGAGGAATCGTTGCTCGTCCCACGATAGTTCCAGCGGGTTGATACCGCCGTTGGGCCCGCCGCCGTAGCCGTAGTTGGACTGCGCAACCTGCGTCGATGGAGGGGGGAACTTGAGATTTAGAAATGGCGACTCGAGAGTGAAGACGCGTATGGGACGCACCTTGGGCGGAATGACGAGCCGCGAGTGGACCTGCTCGGGCTTATCGAAGCCCCCGAAGAGGGCCTCGACGCCCCAGGAGTCGCGGACGTCCCGGACGCCTCGCTCCGGGACCTGCGCCATGTTTGTCCCTCGGCGCCCCAAAATGGCGAACATTGCGAAGGTGCCCACATTTTCTGGGATCGATACTCTTATTTCTCGTTTCCGTCACTGTTCACCCGCGCAGTTGTATCGCCGCCACCATGACCACCATCTGGCGCCCACACCCGTTGGTCAAGCATATCATACCCGTCGAGGAGGAAGTGCCCGACGACGATGTCCCCGATGTCAAGGTGGAGCCTCCCGCTGACGACGATGGGATAAATGCGGAAGACGGAACGACGCCTTCCGAGGGGACGGGCGCGAAGCGGAAGAGAGCCCCTAAGACAAAGGGGCCATGCGAGCACGGGGTTAAGTACCGCTCGAATTGCAAGGTGTGTCGTGCTTGTCCACACGGTCGTGAGCGCTCTAAATGCAAGGAGTGCGGTGGGAAGGGAATATGCGAGCACGGACGTCGGCGCTCTCAGTGCAAGGAGTGCGGTGGGTCACAAATCTGCGAGCACGGTCGTCGGCGCTCTCTGTGCAAGGAGTGCGGTGGGTCATCAATCTGCGAGCACGGTTGTGAGCGCACTAGGTGCAAGGAGTGCGGTGGGGGTGCAATCTGCGAGCACGGTCGTGTACGCTCTGTGTGCAAGGAGTGCGGTGGGGGATCAATCTGCGAGCACGGTCGTGTGCGCTCTCAGTGCAAGGAGTGCGGTGGGTCACAAATCTGCGAGCACGGTCGTCGGCGCATTGTATGCAAGGAGTGCAAGAAGTAGCGAACGTAGTCTATCATCAATCAAATCACAACGTCACAGTTTTCCGGGATAAAACGCAGCAAAGTTTTCAAGTCGCGGCCTCTCGGACGAGTGCTCGGCAATCTCAACACCACTAACAACGCGTCAAACAACACTAGCTAGTCGTCACAGGTCCGGCGCCTGCGCGCGCTCCTGGCTCCTGAACTGCATGATCGGCTCCGTCAGATCCCTGTACTCGCCCACCCGCCGGTCGCTCTCCTTCACCACCCGGACCCGCCAGTCCTCGTCTAGCACCTCCCCGTGCTCCATCGCGGCGTAAATCTCCTTCAGCAGCCACGCGTCCAGCGCCGCGTACCGCCTGACGTCCTCCGCGAGCGGCCGCCGCGCCCACAGCTCGCCGTCACCGCCCAAGTTCGACGCGTACTGCTCCTTAACCTTGCGTTTGAGGTATTCCGTCACCCTGGCGATTGAAACCGCGTCTGGCGGCGCGCTCGGGTCGAAACCTCCCGAATCGTTAGCCGCCAGGTTCGCCTCCGCCTGGTTCGCACCCTTGGGCAGCCACCGCGCGGCGCACTTGGGCATGCCGCTGAGTAAGGAGACGGCGTGGTGGTTACGTCGGCGCGCGGCGACGTCCGCCAGCTGGACGTCGAATACGTTTTGGAGAGACACCCCGTGTTGATGAAACAGCGCGTCCGAGTCGACGCGGCAGTCGAACATGAGCTTGACAACCTTCGGGTCCTCCAGCACGGACTTGAGGTTAGATCCGTTCGTGACGGCGGCGTCGGAGACCATCTCGAAGCACGCGCGGCCCATCGCTTGGACGTCGAAGAGGTACGCGTCGGTATCGGTGGCCACTTGCAAAAGCGTGACGGGCCCTGTAAACAAAACACGACGTCAATCTAATTCCCCATACGAGAATAAAAATAAACTCACCGACTCGGCTCATGTTCACGCCTTCGCAGTCCACCGCGATGACGTCGCATGACGCGCACTGCGCCACAGCCTCGTCCATGGCGCGTCCTGGTCCCGAGATGACTGAACACGTGCGATCCAACAGGTGGAGAACGGCGACGCACTTGGGATCTTCCTCCACGGGCCTGGCTCCGTCGTTCGCGGCTTTCTTGGCTCGTTTCTTTCGCTTGCGGTTGCCCTTGCCCCCCTTGCTGCCCTTGCCGACGCCGAAGCCGTCCCACTGGAAGTCGCTGGATGACGCCGAGACGTCGCTGCCGTAGCCGCCGTTCGAGTTGGCGGCGGCGTTGGCTGCGACGGATGCACCTGCGAACGCGGGTGGCACGTCCCCGTAGTCCTTCTTGGCGATGTTGGTGGAAGGTCCGGTGGTTGCGGCGCACTTGACGGAGCAGAACCGCGACTTGTCGCCCTTCTGCTTGTACTCGGTTCCGCACGACGCGCATCGCGGTCTGGCCTTCTTCCCCATGTCCGCGGACGCCGAGGATGTCGACCAAGGATGGCGATGTGCACTGCCGAGCGCCCTGGTGCCGCCGCCGACGAGAGATGCGGCCGGGTTAGCGGCGGTGGGACACGCCGGACCGCGGTGGGAGCCGCTGAGAGAGTGTGTGGGTGTGCGCGCGCGTGGAGTCGCGCCCGCGCTCGCCGCGAGGAGAGCGTGGGCGGTTGACCAGGCGACACCGACCGCCGACGCCCCCATCAATGGACCATCAATGGCCACCGCAAACCCCTCTGTGTGGCTTTGGATGAGCCCAGACTGCCAGATCAAAACGTCCGATTTTTGGTCGTGAACCGAGAAACATGCGTTACATTTCACAGAGCGCGGGCTTTCACGACTCCGAGAAAAACACTCCACGATCGGCACAACTCACAGGGGCTGATCCGCTCGTTTGGATCTTCGCACCGACACCCACACAGGTGAGAACTCGCGTGATGACCCGGTCGTGGTACCCACCGCCTCACGACGCCTTTTCCACCCCCCGACGCGTCCCGATCACCGCGCCTAGGTCAAAGATCGTGCGATATTTGTTGGCAATTGCCAAATGATCCTCGTGGTGGCTCGAGAAGCGCGCTTCCGATCTGAGACGTCGCGCGTCCCCGTTGTGTCGACATGGAACGCGCGTGCCCCTCGAGCCGTCCCATCGCCTCTTCGCACCCGTGATACGCGTTACGCCACCCCGGCATGAACGCGTCGCGCTCCAACGGCGTCGACACGTCCCGATCGCGTCCCCGTGACTCTCCCGCGCAATCATCGCTGACAATCCAATCCGCGCGATCTATTACTCGACAGAACACCAAAGCATGAGCTACGGCCCATCCCGCGGACGCCGCGGAGGCTCCGGCCGTCACGACCCGTACGGCCGCAACGACCGCGGCGGCTCCCGCGGCGGCGACTACGAGGAGGAAGTCATCGAGATCTCCACCAACCGCCTCTACGTCCACAACCTCTCCTGGCGCGTCTCGTGGCAGGACCTCAAAGACCACTTCCGCCAAGCCGGAGACGTGGTCCACACCAAGATCCTCACCGAGGGCGGACCCGGCGGCCGATCCAAGGGCTGCGGCATCGTCGAGATGTCCACCATCGACGAAGCCGCGCGCGCCGTCGAGATGCTCTCCGACACCAACCTCGACGGTCGCAACATCCTCATTCGCGAAGATCGCGAAGACTCCGCAAACGGCGGCGGCGGCGGCGGCTTTCGCGACCGCGATGACCGCCGCGGTCCCCCGTCCCGCGGCAACCCCGCGTCCAGCGATGACAAGTGCAACAAGTGCGGCGGCGTGGGACACTGGGCGAGGGAGTGCCCGTCCGCCGTCGGCCTCGGCCGGGGACGTAACGATCGCAATGATCGTGATCGCGATCGAGGACCTCGCGAACGCGGCGGCAAATTTCGCGACGAGCACGACCGCCGCGACAGGCCCAAGCGCGAGCGACGTGAGCCCGGCCCTGACGACAAGTGCAACAGGTGCGGCGAGTCGGGACACTGGGCGAGGGATTGCCCCAAGCCCCGCGACGAGAACGCGCCCGTTCGTGATCGCAGCGGCGACAAGTGCAACCGGTGCGGTGAATCCGGACACTGGGCCAGGGATTGCCCCCAGCCCCGCGACGAGAACGCGCCGGTTCGCGAACGGAGGCCCCGAGGCAACTCCAAGCCGGATGAGGCCGCCGAGGGTGGTGCCGCTGACGCGGACGGCGACGCGAACATGGACGCCAGCGCCCTGGACAACGATCTCGACGCGTACAAGGCTGAGGGTGCCGCCGTGGAGACTGAGAACGTCGAGATGGATGCTTAATTGTCGACGAGGATCTCTCCCTTCATCCCGCGTTACGTTTTTACTCGAGTCTGATGGCTATTCGCTGTTTTAATGCCCACGCGTTGTTCTGTTCTATAGTCTACGCTATTTGAGTCTCTATTAGCCTCACGTCGCGCACCGCCTGGCGTCGTTTGGACAGCCCGGGTAGAGTTGCCTTTGATCCGAGAACCCGGCATCGGGGAAGCACGCGCACCGAACCCTCGGCTTACCGTTCACGTGACTCACGTCCTTCCGTGGGTACCCTTTATTAGCGTCGCACCACACCTCCCCGCCGTGTTGTTGGCTCCACCGCGCTCGACACGCGGGGAAGGCGGCGTCCCTGGCGACGGCGTTAGCCTTGGCTGACCTTGCTCGTTCGACGGCGGCATCAAAGTTTCTTTTTCCCTCGGTCGGGTTCCCGCGCTCGTCGTGGTAAAATCCGGGTGCCAACTTGCCCACGTACGCGTAGTCGCGTCCGTAGAAGTCGGCCCACTCGCGTATCGCCAGGTGCGCGGCGTCGGGCAGCCCTGACATGTCCGGCGTGAGACCCTCGGGGGTGTTGAAGTGACCGGTGTGAAACGCGCGGGTGCCGTCCTTCCCGACGAAGCCTTTGTATCCGCCCTCCGCGCCGTAGTGCCGCTCGCCCTTGGTCACGTCGAAGACTTCGCCGAGGATGGCGAGCCACAGGGTCGGGTCCTGGACCCCGTCGTGGCGGCTGAGCTCCTCGGCGGTCACCAGTCGAGTGACGCCGCTTGGTGACGATGAGAAGGGGCTGATCGATCTCCCGAGGTTTCCCCAAGCTACTAAGCTCCCCACGGCGTCGCGGCCGAGCCTGCCGATGACGGCGAACACGACCACGATGAGGACCAGGGAGAGCGCCGAGTAGGGAGATGAACCGCCGGATGAAGCGCTCTTCGCCTCATCCCTCGTTCGTTCGGTCTCTTGCGCCTCCCCCGCGGTCGCCTTGCGCCTCCTCATCTGATTGTTGTGCGAGCGACAAAGGCAGCAACATTTTGTCAGCGCGTGGCGCGCTTCTGAAATATTTTTTGAAAAAAAACTGCGTCGTTGTTGGCACCCCTAGATTCTCGGACTTGCCGTTCCCCCCCCCAGTCTTGGAGGACACGGGAGACACGTCAGGCATGAGCAACTTCCCGTTGAACCTCCGGCTGAAGCAGCGGTCGGTGCTGCCCAGCACCGGGGTCACCCCGCTGGCCAAGTCCCTCTCCGGCATGGCCATGCAGACCCCGGGCGGTCCATCGCAATTTCCCGGATACGCCAGCCAGAGCACACAACCCGGGGTGAACAACAACACCGACCCAGCCCCGAGCGGCAACGGCAGCGGCCCGGGGCCGATGTCGCAGCAGATCCCGATGTCGCAGGGCCTCGGCACCCAAGGGTTCGGCGGGCCGGACTTCATCACACCGCAGGAGGCGCAGTTCGCGTGCGTCTACGACCCCAACGAGAAGGAGAACTGTCAGCTGAGATCCCCGGCGAACTTGAGCCCGGGGCGGCACAAGCGCCCGAGGTTCGGATACGACCCGACGCCGTCGCAACCCGACCAGTCCCAGCTCGGATCCCAGCCTCCCAACACCCAGCCCATGTCGCAGAACTGGGGCGGGAGCTCGCAACAACCGCTCTCGCAAGGCGACTTTCTCCAACGCGCCAACGACAACTCAAACTCAAACGGAGCCGAACGCGAGGGCTTGTTCCGAATGCCCCCGCCGCGCGCGCCGTCACGGTCCGGCATCGTCAAGGCGGCCAAATCCCCGCCGTGCCACCGCAACGCCTTCCTCGACGACGACGAGCAGCCCGCGGAGGTACCCGCGCACGCCAGGGTCGGCGGCAAGGATGCGCACATCACCGCCGCGCAACTCGCCACCATGTCGCGATTTCGGGCGGATTTCGTCGACCTCGGCAACATCGGAAGAGGCGGGTTTTGCAAGGTGATGCGGGTCATTCACCGCCTGGACGGCGCCATGTACGCGGTCAAGCGCACCGAGCGTAAGCTCCAGACGGAACGCGAGCGTCTCGAGGCGTATCGCGAGGTACAAGCCATGGCGGCTCTATCTGCCCATACGGGATCCGGCGTCGACAACGTGGTGCGGTACTTTGGCGCGTGGACCGAACGCGATCGCGACGGCGACCACCTCTTCATACAGCTCGAGCTCTGCGACGGTAACCTGTCGTCCATGCAGCATCGCGCGTGTGAGCTATTAAGGGCGGCGAGGGACGACCCGGATGACGTGGCGGCGCAGAGACGCGCGAGCGACGCCAAATTTGGCGAGGCGAAGATCGCGGCGTTGCTTCGACAGATGGCGGCGGCGCTGGCGTGCGCGCACTCGCGAAACGTGGCGCACCTGGACGTCAAGCCGGAGAACATCCTGGTCAAGGGCGGCGTGTACAAACTCGGGGATTGGGGCCGCGCCGCGCCCGTGGACGGCGTGGGTAACCAGAGCTTCGGCGCGAATAATTCGGCGCGATCGGCGATCTCCGCCGAGGAGGGCGACGCGCGTTACCTCGCGCCGGAGTTGCTACGCGGCGAGGTTATGGTCAAGGGTTCGATTCGCGGCGGCGCCGATGACGGGCCGGGACGGGATGGAGGATACGGTCAAGATAATGCCATGGAGCCGGAATCGCCGACGGAAGATGCAATGTGCAGCGGGCCGTTCGGTTCTGCTGGGGTTACTAACCTGTCGGGGCCTAACCTGAGCCTTCCCGGCGATTTCGTCGGGCTCGACCGTGCGGATATCTTCTCCCTGGGCGCGACCGCGTACGAGCTCGCGTGTGGTTCTCCGCTGCCCTCGCACGGGGATGAGTACCAGGCGCTGAGGCAGGGTAAGATTCCGGCGCTGGTCGGGTTTTCGGTTTCTTTCCAGCAGATGATTTGCGGGATGATGCGGGAGGATCCGAGCTCGAGGCCGACGGCGCGGGCGCTGCTCAAGTCGCAGGCGCTCGCGGAGGCGGAGCGCGTGGAGGAAGATAAACCCGGTTCGGGCGGCGGTCTGTTTGGCGCGTGATGACAGAGACGGGCGGCGTGATGCGGGGAACGAACGCGTTCTCGTATAAGAGTTAGTCTACAGTCATGCTTTTTACAGAGTTACGAAGTTAACGAACAAACGATCGAGTAATGTACCTCGCGTCAACATCGCGTCGACGTCATCGATCAGCACGTGAGCTTGGCGCGGTAGGCTGGGGCGTTGGTGGAATCGTAGAAGACGTCCGAGATGGGCCCGCCGCACGCCATTCGGACCCTCTCCGGCGTGGCGGGTGAATCCATCGTGATGTCCGTGTCGAGCCCGTTACCTTCCCTCGCGGCGCACACGGCGTCTTTGATGGCGAAGAACACGCTGTTGGCCAACAGAAACGGCGGTTCCCCGACGGCTTTGCTGCTCGCCACCGCGCGTGGGTTCGGCGCGTTGTGCAGTAGCGTTACGTTGAACTCGAGCGGAATATCGTTAGCGGTCGGGATCTTGTACGTCCCCGGCCCTTGGGTGAACAAAGTCCCGGGCTTGATCCACGTGTGGTCGGGGTCCCCGTACTTCAACTCCTCGAGCGCGACCCACCCTAGTCCTTGCACGAACCCGCCCTCCACCTGACCGACGTCCAGCGCGGGGTTGATGGAATCACCGCAGTCCATCACGATATCCGTCCGTAACAAGTTGACATCCCCGGACAAAGCGTCAATCTCAACCTCGGACACCGCGGCGCCGAAGCAAAAGTAGTTGAAAGGCCGGCCTTTGCTCCCGTCCCACTCCCAGACCAAGTCGGGAGTGGTGTACCACCCGTGAGCGGATAAATCGATTCTGGCGAAATACGCCGCGTTGCAAACCTCTTTGAAGTCTTTACACTTTTCCGGGCCCAGCGTAGCCTTGATCGGCGCGAGTCGTTCGTTGAGCTGGCGGCACGCGTCCGTGACCGCGGCGCCGTACAGGTCGGACGACGCGGACGCCGCCGTCGGCGAAGAGTTTGGTACCTTATCGGTGGAAGTTTCCGCGATGTACACGGAATCGGTCTCGATGCCCAGCTCCTTGGCGCAGATCTGCGCGATTTTGGTGTGCAAGCCCTGGCCCATCTCCACGCCGCCGTGGGTGACGAGGACGGTGCCGTCCAGGTAGCAGTGCACCAGGGCGCCAGCCTGGTTCATGAACAGCGCGGTGAAGGAAATTCCAAACTTCACCGGCGTCGCCGCGAGCCCCCGCTTCCTGTGCTTATGGGCGGCGTTGAACGCGTTGCACGCGCTTCTTCGCGTCTCGATGTCAGCCTTGGCCACAGCCTCGTCCCAGCACGCGCGTAACTGCGAGGATTCCATAACCTGACCAAAGTGGCACGTCTCGCCTTCGTCGTAGAGGTTCAAGTGCCGAATCGTCTCCGCCGGTTTTCCCAACTTTCGAGCCACCCGATCCATCCACATCTCCGCGAAGATGACACCCTGCGGGCCGCCGAAACCCCGAAACGCGGTGTTGGACGGTAAGTTCGTCTTGCAGCACTTTCCGGTGACGCGCACGTTCGGGATCTTGTACGCGCCGTCGCTGTGAAACAGGGCTCGGTCCATGATAGCCGCCGATAGGTCCAGTGAGTTACCGGCGTTGTTGTACAGAGTCATGTCCAGCGCCAAAATCTTACCCTCGGGGGAGTACCCAACCTTGTATTTGCCCAGGAAGGCGTGCCGTTGCCCGGTGATGGCCATGTCGATATGCCTGTCGAGCACCAAGGACACCGGCTTGCGCATGTGATACGCGGGCACCGCGGCGCAGACGTTGAGAAACGCGGCTCTGGTTTCCTTCCCCCCGAAGCCGCCGCCGAGCCTCTTCGTCTTGCACACCACCTTGTTGCACGGTATCTTCAGCGCGGACGAGATGAGCTTCTGGTGCTTCTGCGGCGCCTGCGTGGACGAGATGGTGATGAGGTCGTCGTTGTCGCCGCACCACACCAGGTTGGCCATCGGTTCCAGGTAAAAGTGTTCCTGCCCGCCGCATCGAGCGTCTCCGGTCACCGTCCGCCCAGCCGCCTCGCACTCAGCCATGACGGCGTCCACGTCCCCATCCTCGATGCCGTGGTCCGTGAACCCCGGCCAGGTGTGGTACGAATCGGACGCGATGGCTTCGTCGATGTTTAAAATCGCCGGAAGCGTCTCGTACTTGACCCGGACGAGTCTGGAAGCTTCCAGCGCGATGTCCTGGGTATCCGCCACCACGATCCCGACCGGGTGACCGACGCAGGTGACGTACTGGGACGCGAACACCTCCTCGTCAAGCACCGCGGGCCCGATGACGTTGTTCGGCACGTCTGCATGGGAGAAGAAGCCCTGGACGCCCGGCACGGCGAGCGCGGGACCCGGGTCGATTTCCAAAATCTTAGCGTGCGGGACCGTGGACAACACGAGCGCCGCGTGGAGCATGTTCACGGGCTTGGCGATGTCGTCGGCGTACTCAGCCTCGCCGGTGACCTGGACCTCCGCGGACTGGTGCATCGTGGGTTGGCCCACTGTGGTGCCGCCTTGCACCTGCGTGTACTGCGCACCGGTGGGGAAAGGTCTGTGGAACCTGTCGGCGGCGGAGAGGTCGGTTTGGTCCAGACCCGCAGCCGCCACGGCGTCGCTCACTAAACCGTCCGCCTCGAGCCGCCGGCTGCAGTCGACGTAAAACTTGAACAGGAACGAGTTGGCGAGGGACCTGCGAAACTCGCACATGCCACCTGGCACGTCTGGAGACATCGGGAGGTCCTCCGGAAGAGTCTTAAGCGCCAGCTTCAGCGTATCGTCCGTCCACGGCTTACCCACCAGCGCCTCAACCGTCTTTGGGCACGTCACCGTCTTGAAGCTCATGCCTCCGAACCCGAACGAGATGTCCGCGACGTGCGGGACGTTATCGATTATGTCGAACTTGCAACGCATGCCCGCGGTGACGATGGCGATGTCGTCCTCGCGCCTGTGCGACTGCTTAAACTCGCGAACGTACTCACCTTTTTCCGTCAACGGTAAGATGACGGTTCGGAGAACTTCGTCGGGTTTGAGCGCCGTGGATCGGTACCCCTGGAAGAATTCGTTGGCCGGGACGCGCCTCGTGCCGGCGTCGAGGGATTCAAGTTCGAACACGGCGCCGCACGCGATCCACAGCGGGTTAAGGTCGGAAATCGGAGATGCCGTACACACGTTGCCGCCGACGCTGGACACGTTCCTCACCTGCGGACCCGCGAACCAACGCAGCTGCTCCTTGATCGCCACCAGCCCGCTGGTCCGTACCGCCCCGAGCTCGTTCGTCAGTGACTCGCACGTGTTGAGTAAGGTTGTGAGCGTCACGCTCGCGCCGATGACCAAGCGAGAGGAGTCGGGGGATAAGGAAACGTCTGTGAGCTCCGGCACGTGCGTGGGCGCGACGATGACGGGGTACCGCGCGTTCTTGAACTTGACCTCCACGCCAACCTCGGTGTTGCCGCACACGAGCCTGGCGCTGGGATGCGCCTTCTTGAGCGCGAGTAACCCGGCCAGGGTAATTGGTCTGTGCCACGACGCGACGGCGCCGGGAATCGTCAGAGCCGCCGGGATCCGACGTTTGAGCTCGGGCGGGAAGATGGGCTCGCGGACAGCCGTGACTGGATCGTCCTCGCCCGCGCCGAGAGCCTTGGCGGCCGGGGTTGAACCGCAGCCGTTGGTGCACGGCTGACCGGTGGACGGGCAGATGGGAGCGCCCTTTGAATCGCCGTTTGCGTGGGTGCCATTCGCGGTGCCATTTGTGCCATTTGAGCTGCCGTTGGTGTGTCCGTTGATGGTCTCGCCGGAGTACGCCGAGTCCGGTGCGTTCCTCGCGAACGTCTTGAATCCCTCCAGGATGGGCCTGTACCCGGTGCACCTGCACAGGTTACCTCCCAGTGCTTCCTCGATCTCGAGTTCGGTCGGTTTGGTTTTCTTGGATCTGAGGAGGGCGTACATGGACATGACGAAGCCCGGGGTGCAGAAGCCGCACTGTGAGCCGTGCGCGTGCGCGAGGGCGCTCTGCACGGGGTGGAGGCCGCCGCGCTTGGTCCCGAGGCCCTCCACGGTGATCACGTGCGTCCCCTCGCACGCGTAGAGCGGGGTGAGGCAGGCGTTCACGGCGCGATGGTTCACCTCGCCCTTGGCGCGGTCGTAATCGCTGAGCATGACGGTACACGCGCCGCATCCGCCCTCGCCGCACCCGAGCTTGGTGCCGTTCAGCCCTAAGCCTGCGTGTCGAATGAAGCGGGAGCGTCGATGTGAGTGTGGGACGGTGACGGACCGGGACGGGGCCGGCGCAACGCTCGGGTGGTGTTTAGTGTCGCGATGACGTGTTTTTGGAAAAGTTCGGGTGGAACGCACCTCGGAGGTAGGCGAGCAGCGTCTGCTCAGCCTTGCCCTGCGGCATGACGTGACGCTTGCCGTTGACGTAGAGTATCGGACTCGCATCCTGGCCCTCCATCGCGCGTCGTGGCGAACGAGAGAGGCGTCGCGGGTGAGCCTTCAGTGCTGTTGTTGAATGAGATATTCGGCCCCGTGTCCTTTCGCGAAAGGTCACGCCCAGCTCATCACGCAGACCTTTTCGAGATTTTTTTATTTTTCGAGAGATCCAGACTGTTTGCCCGTTTCTTTTTGTTGCTATTTCGAAAGTTTGCCATCTCGTTCTGACTGCTCCGCTGTGCCAGCGAGTCTTTTGGCTCTTTTCTCGTCGACCTTTCTGTTTGTTGACTTCTGTTCAAATCTGGGGCGCACCTTGGACCGGGCGACGGGCGCGATATGAGCGACCCCGACGCATCAGGCGGCGCCGGAACGGCGTCAGGACACCACCCGGCCGCGGGAGCCGGCGGTCAACCCCTGCTGGTCTGGCTCGCGCGCCTCGTCGGATCCCGCGACCCCATCCACGCCGACGACCTCTTCGACGGCGACCTGCTCGCGCGGTCGCTCATCGAGCTCGAGCGGCGCGCGGACGGGACCGGCGTCGGTGCGCCGGGCGACGCCACCGCGGACGAGGTCTTCGACCACGGGTCCCTGGCGCAGGCGCTGGACAGGGCCGGCCTGATGGTGGAGTGCGCCCCCGCGATGGCTGCCATCGAGCGCGGGTTCAACGATTGGAAAGCGCGCGATACGGACGCACCCCATCGCATCCTCTCCTCCATCTACGCGCACTACCTCCGCGACCACGCGCGCACGTACCACGCAGCAGAGGGAGGGGAGGGTGATGACGTGGGACCCGGGGACGGAGCGCATCCGGGTGCCGACTCGGGCCTCCCCGGGGACGAGCCGTCCCCGTCGCTGCTATCCCCGACGAAGCCGCCCCCGCCATCATCATCCGCGAGGTCATCGCGAGCGGCGTCGTCGTCCGTCACTCGGCTCTCGCAGTCCCTCACGGAGATCCACCCGGCGTCCCCGATCAAACCCGTGAGTAAGTTCAGGGCGAGCCCCGCGGAGGTCAAGGCTGCGAACGCCGCACGGGAACGCGCGGAGATGGCCGCGGCGGCGGCGGCGGAGGCTGCGGCGGCGACTGGCGAATTACTAGAAGAGGCGGCTAGCCTTCGCGCGAGCCTCGCGAGCCTCCGCGCGTCCCTCACGCCGTCCGAGAGCGAAGCGATGGTGGCCTCCGGGGAGACCTCGAACGTCGCCAGAGCGTCCATGACCGGTTCCTTCGTTCCCCCCCCGCCGAGCGACGAAGAAGAAGAAGAGGGTGACGACAATACCGATCCGCCCATGGACGCGGCCGAAGCCGGCGTTCTCGACGCGCTCATGGCCGAGGCTCGCGACGACCACCTCGCGGACGTGTCAAATACCTCCGTGTCTGTGCACACGCGTGATGTGAGCATCGACGGAAGTGAAAGCGTCGGGGCGTCGAGGGAGTTGGGACGGATTAATCTTCCGTCGGCTGAATCGTTCGATCGGTCGTTGTCCAATTCACCGGCGTCTACGCCGACGACGTCGCCGCTTCGACAGCAACGCGGGAGCCGGTTCTCCACGTCTTACTCGGGTGAGGGCGACGTGGGGTCATCGTATGATGATGCCACGTGGCAGCCGAGCCCGTCCGCGGCGGAGGCGGCGCAGCGCGACGTCCTCACACAACTCGCGGGTCTACCTCTCGAGGACGACGATACGGATGATTTAAACGAGGACGAAGGTGATGTAACGAGGACGATGGTGTCCAGCTCCGTGTCCAGCTCCGTGAACGCGAGCGACTTTCTGCTCGGTACAAGAGGCGGGGGCTACGACGACGGGTTCGTGGAGGACGTGGCGTGGGAAGGGAGCGACGTCGTGCTCGGATCCGTCCAGCCGTCGCCGAGCAAACAAAAACACGTGGCATCCGACCTCGACCTTCCGTCTCCGCCGGTGAAGACCCCGGGCGGCGTACGGGGCGGGGACGTCGCGGCGAGGATGGTGCTCGACGCGCGGAAGCGTCAGATTGAGCAAGTACGCGCGGAGGAGGCGAGGGCGTTCGGGGAGCGACGACGCGCGGCGGGTAAGGAGGCGTTGATGAGGTTCTTCGCGTCCAAGAAGGAGGCCGCGACTTTATCACCGACGAAACGACCGAGCCCGACGAACACCGGAGTGAGAAGGCCGCTCAAGCTGAAGTCACCTAACGGCCCCATGGGTCCCACGGTGGCTTCACCGGTGTCTGCTGCGTCCATGGAAACCTGGGAGGCGCCCTTACCCCGCGTCGCCACCCTCAAACCCGGCCGCGGGCAGTGGTCGAGGGAGGAACCCGCTACACAAACCCTCGACGAAGACGAAGAAGATTTCGCCGTCCCGACTGAGGTTTCCGCCCACGGCATCGACCCCCGCGCGGTGGGTACACCCCCGGGTACCACCCGCAGAGTCACCCCACGCAAACCCAGCCCGGCGATCCCACAGCTCAAGATTCCACGAGTCGCGACGCACGACCCGGACGCGCACAGGCGGTCGGTGACGGCCGCCGCCGCGCTCTTCAACGCCGAGGAAAGCGTCGGAGCGGCTGCCGCGTACATCGATCAACAGCGCTCGCGGCTCGACGTCAGCTCCATGGACGAGTCGGGTGGTATGCCGCCGCGGAGGAGTCCGGCTCCTTTGCCCAAGGTTGCCGGTTTCGCGCCCGGGCAGACTCGGCACGCGAAGCCCTCGGCGGAGCTCGGCGACGGCACCGGGAGCGCTGACGGCGGGTGGGGACCCGGTGAGGTCAACGATGACTCGATCGTGTTTGGGGAGGTGGACGGGGCGCCGCCCGATGCGTTTCCGACGTGGTTCGGGGTGGTCGCCAACGAGACTGGCGAGGGTATCGAGAACGTCGAACCGGTGGAGAGTGCGGAGGAGCCGGTCGTGGAGAAGGAGTGGGGGGTCCCGGGGCTGGCGACTGGCGCCGCCGGCGTCCACATCCCCGACCACGTGCTGGCTGCCCAGCTCGCGTCCCCGAGCGCCCCACCCAAGAAGAACGCAAACGCACTACACGCCAAAAACAAGTCCCCGAAGAAGAAGGGTGAGGCTATGTGGGTGGACCTAGGCGCGTGGGACGACGCGTCGAGGGTGGGTATACCCTCCGGCGCTTGGGGCGTCGGCTCCGAGCAGATGAAGAAGATGGCGCCGAGGGTCGGGACGTCCGAGGTGAAGAAGCGGTCCGCGGCGGCCGCCGCCGAGGCGAGGGAGCGCAAGATGGGCGCGCTCACCGCGGCCATCGGGTCATCAAACAGGCAGGGCGCCAAGCCCCCGAGCTCGCTCACCTCCGACCCGAAACTGTTCCGAGCGGCTTCCAAGCTGTCGAATAAAAAGCTGGTGCGAAACGCGCTGTGCCACGTGTGCCTCGCGGGCGCCGCCAACAAGGCTAACCTGGACGATGCCCTGACAGCCCTCGACGCGGTCGCCCCAGACGTCGCCACCGTGTTTGTCATTCTGTTCAGGGAGAACACCAGTCCGCACAAGTACAGGGCGTTGTACGCGTTGGTATCGGGCGACGGCGGGGTGGACGACGCCGACGCTAGACTCGTCAAGATTCACGGAGCCGGCGGGCCCGGTAGCGTGGGTCTGGACGGCGTGGACAGCACGATGAAGTACGACAGCGGAACGCGGGAGTTTAAGCCGCTGGCGACGAGCGGGAGGCTCACGCCGTTGACCGCGGCGGTGACGCTGGTGAGTCGAAAGTAGAGGTTGACGGGTGGGCGCGATGTCAGTGTCAACCGAATTGAAGTGAAATATTAGACTCGAGAGTGTGAAGACTGTCGCCATTTCGTCCGTCGGATTCGTGTTCAGATCTCGATGCGCGCGGTGGCACTCCTCGCGCTGCTGCTGGCGTCTGCGGCGGCGCCCATCTCTGGGGTGCGCGCGCCCGGCGGCGTCCACCCCGCGTGGCATCCCGCGGTCCTTCACCCGCGGTCGGAGCCATCGCCCAGCGATCCGTCTCCCTCGGGGTCCACAGCTGTGATCGATGGAAAAGACGCGCCCCCCTCGATGCCCAGGCGGTATCCACCCGCGGGCTACTCCCCGTACAAGGGCACGTCCGCGGGTTTGCGCACCAGGGAACTCCCCGGATGTTCCCTGCACGTGTTCAGACACGTCAGCAAAGCCGCGGGAACCACCGTCCGCTTCCTCTTCGACAAGCAGGTCGCCATGGGTGATTTCGAGTTTCTCCCGATGTGCCACTACGGCTTCAGGGAGAAGGACTGGCGCGAGGTGGTGACCCGTTTCAAGGACGCCGCGGTCGACCCCGCACGTATCGCGTCCGGCGAGGGCCCGCGGATCATCGTGGAGATCCGCAACGAGTGGGGCGCCACCGATGCCTTCGAGAACGTCGTCATGAAGGATCTCAAGGAGCTCCGCGCGACGCACTCGCACCTCGGATGCGAGATTTCCTCCTCCGTGCTCCTCCGCGACCCGACGGCCCAGTACCGCAGCTTCTACGAGTATTACATCAGGCCGGAGCAGGATGGCGCCGGCCCGAACCAGGGCAAACCGCTGTGGGGCGACGGGTTCGCCGAGTGGGCGTCGCGCGTGCCGGACGTTCAGACGCGGGAGCTGCTCGGAGATCGGTGCATGGTGGGCGCGACGCGACTGCCGGTCTTCGACGTCGACGGATCGACCAGGCGCGGGGACCGGACCCTCGACGAGACGTGCAAGGTGACGCTCAGCGACAGGGCGCGATTCGAGAAGCTGGTGAAGGAGATCGACGTCGTGGGAGTCGCCGAGGAGTTCGATTCGTTTTGGCTTCGCTTGGCGGACGTCGTCGGGTTTCAGCACCTGGAGTACGTTCGATCCAACACGAGGGGACGCCACGGCGCGGGGCGGCGACTGAGCACGGCGCGTTCCGTGCTGGATGATAAGGGCGATGAGACGGAGGATGCGAGCGTGGTGGCGGCGACGGCTCCGAATGATTTGTGGGCGCACGAGTTGGTGAAGAAGACGCAGGCGAAGCTCTGGGCGGGATGCGCCGGTGAATCCAAGGGTGAAGAATCCAAGGATGGGGACGGGTCCACCGCCGGGTCCACCCCCGGGTCCACCGCCGGGTCCGATGCCGCTTCGAGTGATGGCGGGTACGGGTGCGAGCTGAGGCGTCGCGTGGATGCGTTCCGCGCGGCATCCAACGAAGATTCAGACGGCCGGAAGAGGGTCGGCGGGATACCCCCTCGCTCCCTGTACATGTTCGCCAAGGCAAACCCCGCGAAGGACGATAATCCGGTCCAGCCCGAGCACCGCGCGCGGCCGGGCTTCTACACGTCCGAGCCCATCTGCGCGGGATTTTACACCTCGCTGTCGGCGATGGTGAATAAGAACGACGCGAGGTACAAGTGCGACCGGGGATGCTCGTTCGATTGAACCGGCGGGGGACGGGCACCGGGGACGCGGTGAGCGGGATTCGCGACGGGGCCGCGAGTCTCCACGCGAGACCGCGCTCTCGCATCCAGACGCGACGGGAAAGCCATTTTTCGAGAGGATTGTCAACTTTTCGATCAACTTTTTCGGTGCGACGGTTCGTGAACCTGCAGTAAAATCAGACTGAATATCAGTTCTGAATAGTGTTCCGTTTCGGAAGGAATTTCCGTGGTTGAGAGCGCTTCAGGACTCAATCTTCGCAAACTTCAACCTGACGAGGACAGATCTTTTTTTTTCTTTTGAAAAAGGGGATTCATTTTCTCAAGGAAAAGCCTCTTTTGCCCTTCCCGAATCTGATCTCGTCATCATGAAAGTCAGTCAGTAGATTCGCTGCGCTCGATTTCCTCCGCTTTTTGGTGCCCGCTCTCGTTACTGTCCGCTGTATTTGCGGACGCGTCGCGCGTCCGCGCCCGCGTCCCTCGGAGTTACGTACCCCGGAATACTTCGCCGTGCTATGGAGGGTGCAAATGACCTGTTCAATGATGATTTTAAGGGAGAAGCGAAGCTAAATGGGTTGGTGCGTCTCCTCGCGATTGCCTTTGGACAAACGCCTTCTGCTTCGCGGCATTCTGACTCATCCCCTCCCCCGTCTCGAACGCAGGGTCTATTCACCGGCATCGGAGGCATCGAGTTCTCGCTCAAGCGATGGGTGCACTGGATCGTCTACTGCGAGTGCGTGACGCGCCCGGCATTTCCCCGAGTCACCCGCCCCCGCCCGACACATTCCCGGAACGCACTGCATCGCTCGCTTTTTCGTCACACAGCGCGGGTAAACCGAGATTGCCGACATCGTGCCCGTCCCGTGTTCCGCGCGCCGCGACCCATCCCGCACGCAAACACTCAACCGCCTTACACCCGTATGCCCTACAGGATCGATCCCTTTTGCGTCGAGGTTCTCAAAGGTGAGATTTCCGTCCCCGATACCCCGCCCTACCCGCCCCGACCCTGTTGAACACCACCGCGCATTAATTACCCTGAAAAAGCGCGTAAAAAGCGCCGACGCAGACAATTACAAGATGACACCCGAGACCCCGCGACCTCCCACACGGACCCACGCCCTCTGACCCCACATCCCCCCCCCATCCCCGCCCCGCAGCACGAATGCATTCCGGACACCTCCCCGACGCCCCCGTCTGGGACGACGTCAGGACCCTCACCGCGTGGGACATCCCCGGCGCCGAGCCAGTCGACATCATCGCCGCGGGCTTCCCGTGCCCGGACGTCAGCGATCTCGGAACTGGACGCGGCCTGGAGGGAGAGCAGTCTCGCCTTTTCTTCGAAGTGGTACGCCTGGCACAGGAAACCCGCGCACCTTACGTCCTACTCGAGAACGTCGCCGACATCCTCCACCGCGGCGTTGAGCGAGTCTGTCAGGCTCTGCATCAGGCAGGGTATGATTGTCGATGGATGTGCGTGGCAGCCGCTGATGTGGGAGCGCCCCACGAGCGAAAACGTTGGTTCTGCCTCGCCAGGCGCCGCGCGACGGGGTACCACGACGAGGACGGGCCAGGCGACCGCGCGGACCGGGACTGAGAGAGGTGCGAACGAGCAAAAGGAACTTGACGCGGAAGGATGCGACGCCGACGACGCCGCCGTACAAAACGTGTTGGATTTATTAGTCGAGGAGATAGAAGCGGAGGCGGAGAGGGTCGACGACCGGCCCGGGACGACGACTGCGGACGTCCCGAGACCGAGTACGATACGAACCACCCACTCGCGGTCGCCGCTCGGAGCGCGGAGCGGCGAAAACCTCGATGAAGACACGCGCCCCGGCGGCGGCGGCGGCGGCGGCGGCGACCCGACCCCGTCGGGTCGCCCCGCGGAAGACCCGACACATTCGCCCGCTATACCCAAACCCCGACGCCGCGAGCGCTGGCCCACGCCACGGGCGGTCGACGGCAACGAGCTGGAGACCTCCGTGGCGCTTCCGCTGAGCGTACACGTCGCGGTGCGCGAGTTGAGGGCGCTCCACGGCGACGTCGCGCCCGCCCGACCGAGGCAACCCCAGGGCCGAGCCTACGCCGAGGCGACGGAACCGAGGCTCCACCTCAACCCCGCGTTTTCCGAGTGGCTCATGGGGTTACCCGCGGGGTGGACGTGCCTGGACGATGACGTGGTGGACGGAAACGGGCACCTCGCGCCGCACGATCTGTGGGCGTCCTGGCGACACCCGGCGGATGGTGAGTTCGTTTTTTTATTTTTGGCAATCTTTTGGCAATTTTTGGCAATGGTCTGCATGGGCAATTGTATTGACGGCGTGTTTTGTGTACAGGTGAAGAGGGACCGGGAACCGGGTGGAGCGCGGGGACGCAAGTGGCGCTCGGCGTGGCTCGACAGATGGACCGGTGCAGGACGGTGGGTAACAGCGTGGTTCCCATGTGCGTCGCGGTGGCGTGGAGGGTGCTGACGGGTTTAAGGCATACCGTGAACCCGCGGGACACACCGGCGCCGCCGCCGCCGAGGAGCAAGCACCGGCTGGACCCCAATCGCCGAGTCCCCCTCATGACGCCGGACCCGCGGGTACGACCTAACTGGGACGGCGGAGGGGGGGACGAAGCTCCTTGGAAGCCGTGGTCGGTACCGTGGCCCACGTTCTTCGCGCCAGTGAATGTGACCGACGGAGAGCCCAGGACTGACCCACGAACTGACCCACAAACCGGATCCAAGAGGAAGCGACAAGACGGGGGCGATGGGGGACAAACCGGTTCTGAACCGACACCCGACGACCGCGGCGACGTTCCTTCGCCGCCCGTGTTGGATAAACTCGAGCCCTGGGGTGAAACCGAGGAGGCCAAGGCGAGGAGGCTCGCCGAGCGCCGGGGAGGAGGCACCCAACGTAGGTCAACCTCTTCGTCCCCGGCGGAGAGTCGGCAAAAATCCAAGGCGAGATCCGCGGCGAAAGAAACTCGGACGACGCTGGACGCCCTCGTCGCCTCACCCGACGTCAGGAACGGCGCGTCCGCGCTGCTCCGACAGCTGTGGGAGTCCACGCTACGCAATCGCGCGGAGTACCGCCGCGTCGCCGAGACGCTCAGGTCACCGGCTGCGAAGCGGAGGGCCGCCGCGGGGGGTGACCTGGAGACAGTGCGGTGGACCGCGGAGCCCCCGCCTCGGCTGTTCCCGTCTCCCGCCGAGGTTCGCGACGGGCGGGTGGCGGCGGAAGAGCGCGGTCGGACAGGCGCGCGTGTCGATGTGAATGCGCGCGAGGACCAGGACCCAGCCGACGCAGACACGAACGCGGTCAAGGCGGAACCGGGGTACGTACGAGGTCCAATCGGACTCGACGCTGACGGAGTGGAGTGGCCGCGGCGTCGCCCGATTTCCTATCCCGACCCGTCAGGTGTCACCGGTGTCACCTACCGGGATACCCACGACGATACCCCCCGACACATCTTGGACGCGGGAATGAGCGTCAAGACTCGCCGCCCGATCGCCGAGACTTCACGGTTCGTGTTTGCCGTGTGCGCGGTGTCCGACTTGACCAACGAAGAGAGCGTAGCGATTCGCTCCCAGATCACGGACCCGATCGAACTCGAGGCGCTGAGTCAGATCGTGAACCCCCCATCCGAGGTTCATGACGACCCGATCGATGCGGCCGACGACGACGACAGAACACCTCGTCCTCGAGCTTCAGCCGAACCCTTCAAGGTGGCGTGCCTGCGCGGGCTCGAGGACGGCGGGCTCCTGGCGGCGGCGTTTGTCCGCCCCGCGTCCGGTGAGGGAATTCTGGGTCGATACGTCGAGATGCCCTTTCTGGTCACCTTGCCGCACGCGCGGGGCCGCGGTCTGTGGTGCGAGCTGACGCGGCTGTTCATCGGCTGGGCGACTCGGCACGGGGACTGGCGCGCCACCGGGCTGATCGTCAAGGTGGCCCGTCCTCGGAAAGGCGCGCGGAAAGGCGAGCGGCACTGGCAAGAGGCGATGTGGCGGGACGGTTTGGGGGCGTGCCGCCTCGACGGCGGGTGGGGCGGTGGCGGGGCAGGTCGGCGCGCTGCGAACGCGGGGGAGAGGATCGAGACCATCCTACGCCGCCTCGGTTCGAACGCGGGGGAGTCATTGACATCATCCGTGGGTGAGTCATCGTCCGCGGCGGCGTCCTTGCATTCGACACCCGGCCGAGACCTCCTGTTACTCCGGATGCTTCCACCCCCGGACGAGGGATCCGACGGAGCCCCGTCGCCGCTGTACGTACCGCCCGCGCTTTGTGCAAGCTCATCCGCACGCGCCGCGGCGCTGGACGAGCTGCGCGCCAAGATGCTCGCGAGTTCATCCAGCCCCGAGGAACTCGAGCATGGGCAACTGCTCTGCCGCGAACACGCGATGTTTTTGGATTTCGTCACCCGCGTCATCGGGGGGCACGCGGACCGCGGCGTCTCCCTGTCCCTGTTCGGGTACTACGAACCCAAGCCTGAACGCGGGACGCAGCCGCAGGGTGTACCCGCCGCGCTCAGGCTGCGGGTCGAGCACCTCGACCGGGAGCTCTTGCTCTCTGGAGGCGGCCCCGGAACCTTCCTCGCGTGCGCTCACTCGTGTCTGCTGAGGGAGACGTTATCGAATCTTCTGCCGGGAGCCGTCGTGGATTGGGGCGCGTGGTCGGACGTCGTGAGCCAGGGTAACTTCCCGGCGGTGGCTAAGGAGTTCCTCGCTCGTCGCGAGAGACTCGCAGCCGCCGCGGAAGTCGCCGCCGGAGTCGACAACTCACCAAGCGATGGGAACGACTTACCAAACTCGAACCCTCCTCCCGCCGTGCTCTCACCCGGCAGTGCGTCCGAGGCTTACGCCGCGATGAACGTCCGCGATCGATGCGAGACGCTCCTATCCCTGCTCCGCATCGCGGTGAAGCTAGACGTGGGCGGGGTGCGGTCCGCCGCCGCCGCCGTTGACCGCGCCGCGAGGGTCCGTCCGGATTCGTACGCTTTCGCCTCCACGCAATGCCACCCCGCGCACGAAGTGAACAGGCGCCCCCTCGCACACACGATCGTCTGCCGCAAGCGTGGCGCCGACGGGACGATGTGGACGTACCGCGTGATCCCCGCGTCGCTCGATACCGGCCGATCCTTCGCGTTCGTGTTGGTGGCGACGGCGCCGGTGGAGTCGTCGAGTTCAAATTCGGGGGGGTCCGAGCGCGGCGGGCGCCGGGCCGGCGTACACGGATTGGGACTCCTCGGTTTGGACCTTGACGTATCATCGAACGTCAGGTGGCGTCGCGTGGCGGCCGCATACGGCGCCGAGGACGTGCGTCTCCTCGCTCGTTCCCTTCGTAAGATCGCGGACGCGTCGAATCCCGCCGACGCGGAGCCAGTCGCTGAATTAATCTCTCCGGTGACTGGTCGCCCTCGTCCCTCGCCACCCTCGCTCCCGCCTCGCGGGCGGGTGGCGTGCATGGGTCCCGGCGATCACGCCGCGTGCATCGCCACCGCGGAACTCTTGCACACGTACGCCGCGTACGAGGAGACCAGGGGCACCGAACACGCGGTGAAGCTGTCGAACGAGGACCTCGCGGTCCTCGTCGGTGAATCACCATTATCCACCGCGTTCGTCGCCGCCTTCCCCGCCCTCGGGGCATCGCACCCGGTCGCCAGGAACGATAACATCGCCACCCCGGGGCTGTCCAAACGTACGGACGGATCCAACGACACGTCCGCGAGGTGGCTCGACCCGAACGAGGTGCCTTTGGGGACCGCCCCGGAGCGCCCCGCGGTGGGTCGGGAGCACGTCGCCGAGCGGGTGTTTGTTCGAGTCAGGCGCGACAATGACGGAGCCTGCGGTGATTGTGATTGGTTCCCACCGCTGGGGCTCATGGAGCCGCACGTCGACGCCACGTACACCCGCGAGATCGGCGCCGTACGTCTCCTCGGGCTGACGCACTCGGCTGATACGATGAACGCGTGCGAGGAGAACGGCGAGGGTTCATCCCGGCCGGAGTGTCCGGTGTCTGGCGCTGAATTCGTCCACCTGGCATCGGGCGGGTCCGTGACCGTGGCTCAGCGGCACTGGATGCGCCACGTGGACGTCGTTCATTCGCCGGTCACGGTCACAAACGAAGGACCAGATGCTGCCGCTTCGTATTCCACGACGACGCCGCTCGAGGACTGGCTCGCATCACGCGGTGAGGCCCTCGGCGGCGACGACGCGTCCGGGCTCCGGGTGCTGGTATCGTGGCCCGCCGACGGGGCATGTTACCCCGCCACCGTGGAGAAGTTTCGTAACGTGGGCGGGAACGTCGGTCACCACGGAGCACACGCGGTGAGGTACGACGACGGTCACCGGGAGACGGTGCATCTCGCGCTGCAGACGTTCTGCCCGCTGGAACCGGTTGGGACGGCGGAACACCGACCCGAGACCGCCGATGAGAACGCCGAGGACGAGGCAGGCCCGAACCATTCCCGAGGAGAACACCACCACCGCCACCACGCGCGGCTGTTCGACCGGGTGTGTTGGTTCGCGCCGCGTGGAGACCAAACGGTCGCGGGGTGGCGTAAGGAACGCAGACGACGGGTGCAGATGAGGCCCCGGGGGTTGGACGTTGAAGCCCGGAACGTTCCGGCAGCAGCGGAGGACGCCGGGCCCGGCGTTCCAAACGTCGACGAAGACCCGGGACCCGAAGAGGAGGACGAAGGTATCATCGAATCAGGCGGCGTCGGAACCCGCGGGCGCAAACGAAGGCGCATGGACGACGGCAACGAGGACGACGCAGAGGACGGGAACGAACCGCCGGACTAAACTCGTCGCACGGCAACAGCGGCGAAAGAGAAGGACGGCGGTGTCGTCTAACACTGTACAATTAGCACACGTAGCATAGCTCACACCTGTACGCTACCCGGCTCGCCCGCCCCGTGTTTTTCAAGGGGTCGGGCGCCGGGACTCGCATGTGGGCGCCGCTAAAGCGGCGGCGGCCCACGCTTGCGCATTAGCTTTAGTCGAGGGACCACACAGGGCGCCGTTGCTCGGCCGGCCCGTTCCTCTTAGCCAAAAACTAGAAGTCTACTTTGTATTCACACAGGCTCTAACTAAGTACAGTACGCGATCCCGCTCGGGGTCATCACCCGGTCGTCACCCCAAAGATTTGTTCGCCCTCGCCAGCGCCAGCTTCTCCTCCTCCCGCTCCTTCTCGTGCGCCACCTCGTCCGCGTCGTGGAGCAGCAGCGGGAACATCCCGAGCAGACACCCGACGGATATCCCGATTATCGCACCCAGCACCTTCGCCAACCTCGGACCCCGGGCTGACTCTTGCGCCGCCGTGAGCACCGGGGACTTGAAACCCGCGCGTTCGGCGTACGCCTCAATCTTATTACTCGTCGCCACGCCCACGATGTCGGACAGTAAGTTACCCAGCCCCGCGGCGGCCATGGTGGACAACGCGAGCGTCGCGCCGATGCTCCGCTCGATGTATTCCCCGGCGGCGATCATGATCATGTTGTCCATGAACCCAAAGCCGACGAAGGGGATGGCCTGCGCCAGGAACACCGCGTAGAGGACGTTGTTGTCGACTCCAGATGACGAAGTTCCCGCCTTGGTGTGGATCTCGTCGACGTTGTTGTCGTCCACGTGGTGTAGCATCGGCATGGGGTGCCGCGGTTCGAGGTCGAGGAAGAATCTCGAGCGGAGGAACTTGTCGAACTCGTCGCGGTCGACGCGGCCGCTGCCGTCGGCGTCCGCGGCTCGGAAGAGGGCGTCCATCTGACCGGCGGTGATGCGGCGGGTGGATCCGCCGCGGGTGAGCAGGAGGGAATCGTCGCCGTGTTCCGCGGCGAGGAGGGCGCTGAGCATGGCGGTCCTCTGCGCGTTGGACATCCCTCGGACTAGTCCGTTCGCGCCCTTCGTCTCTGCCGGGAGGAGCTCCGGTACGAGCCCCGCGGTCCCCAACGACGACGACGACGACGATGCGACGCATGTCGTGTGGATACCCGCGGCGATGGACCGGCGGGTCACCGCATCGTCGGCCCCCGGGCGAGAGATGGGCGCGCTGGGCCGGCCGTTGTTAAGATTGCAACCGGGCCCGGCGCCCGCGACGGCGTCGGCTGCGATCGGGGCGGGGATGGCGCACGCATGGACCGATACGAGCGCGCCACGACCGATGGACGCGGCGCGGGACGTCGCGGTCCTGAGCATCGCGGCAGAGTCGATCGACCCTCAGTGCCCCGGAGGTGGCGAAGAGGTGGCGCGCCCGGCAGAATGGAGGCTGATAACGGAAAATCGGTGCCCACCTCGTTGGGAATATCAGATTCTCAACCGTCGATGCGACGTCGCCGTCGTTCACGCTGCCGCTCTACTCATTCGATATTTGCGCTAATACGTCGCCAAGACTCGAGCCTACATCATCAGAAATCTTGCGCCCCCGCCATCCCCGGCGCCGATCCCAGTCCGCCGAGGTTCAGTCCCGCCAAGGCTCCGCGTTCATCTCCGCCTGCATCTCCTCCCAGTCGACCTCGGTCGCCGCGGGCTCGCAGATTGATGCAGACCCACCGCACTCCTTGCACGTAGAGCGCCGACGACCGTGCTCGCAGATTTGTGACCCACCGCACTCCTTGCACCCATAGCGCTGACGACCGTGCTCGCAGATTGATGCACCACCGCACTCCTTGCATGTAGAGCGCACACGACCGTGCTCGCAGATTTGTGAACCACCGCACTCCTTGCATGTAGAGCGCACACGACCGTGCTCGCAGATTGATGCACCACCGCACTCCTTGCACTGAGAGCGCTGACGACCGTGCTCGCAGATTTGTGACCCACCGCACTCCTTGCATGTAGAGCGTATACGACCGTGCTCACAGATTGAGCCCCCACCGCACTCCTTGCACTGAGAGCGCTGACGACGGCCGTGCGGACAACCGCTACACACCTTGCACCACGAGCGGTACTTAACCCCGTGCTCGCACGGCCCGTAGTGTCTCTCCGCGTTCATCTCCGCCCTGCCGAGCTCGGTCACCGCGGCCGCGGGCGCCAGCGGCGACCCCGACGTCGGACCCCGAGCCTCCGACGATTTACGCCGCCTCCCGGGTTTCGGCACGATGACCGTCTCCCCCGTGGGCGTCGGGGGAAGGCTTGTGAGATCCAGCTTGTCGAACCGCACCGTCCATCGCTGGTCCACGAACCTCCCCTCTTTGCTCAGGCACCTGAACACCGCCTTGGAGTCAGCCTGCGACTTGGAGGTACCCTGCCCGATGAGGGCGCTGCGCGCGCCCGACTGAGCGGCCATCGCGTTTTTGAACTTCCGACCGGCCCTGTCGCACGCCTCGATCAGCTCGGTGACCGTCAGTCCTCCTTCGCCCGCGTCCCGCAGCACCTGGGTGACGAGCTCGCCCATGGTACCCTCGCCGTAGGGCGGAACGAATCCCGGCATCGTCCGTGTCTCCCCGTGCCCCGATCCCGGACCTCGACCCCGGATTGCCCCGTCAACGTGTGTGGGGGTGTTGGTATCGTCGTCGGAATCCGGGTCGTCGTCCTTTATCGGCGGGTGGTCGGCGTCGTCGGCACTCGCTTGCACAGCTGTGTCGGCACCCCCCTCGGCACCCCCCGCCCCCTCCCTGCCGAATCTGTCCACTCCAGCGTCCACTCCCGCGCCGCCCCCCGAGGTCTCGATACCCAAGCCCTGAAGAAGGGAATACGTGGGGGCCTGAGGAGACCCGCGAACCGCGACGCCGGCGCCCGGCGGTCCGTGGCTCGACGTCATCGATCCATCGCCGCCGGCTTGGTCCCACGCGGCCGCCGCCAAATCCCTGATCCCCCCGGCATCCCCGGAGTTTGCGTCGGGTTTGCGAGCGGGTGGCGGCGGAGCGGGCCTCGCTTCTTGGGCGTCCTCGTACGAGTAAATATCCTTGAGTGATCTCATCAGCGGTTTGGGTCTCGACGGCGCCGCGTTCGACGCGAACTTTCTCGCCGCGCCCGGGGATAGGGACGCGCGCGCGTGCGGCAGGTCCCTCGCGAAGCGCGGTATCTTGCCGTCAACGCCAAAGTCGTCCTCTTCCGTATCGGGCTCGGATGCGGGTGCGGATGCGGCGGCTACACCCGACCATCGCTGATGGTGATTGGCGACGCCAACCTGGTGCTGAATCATCTGCATCGTCTCTTCCGCGGGTCTCGCGATAACATCCGGGATACGCGGGCCGGTCGCGTCGTTCATCGTCGCCGCCGCCATCTCCGGCATCCCAGCCTCGATCTCGGCGTTTTGCACCCGCATGATGACCAAGCTGACGAGTTGCTCCTGTATCTGCTCCACGGACGCGAGCCTTTGCATCACGTCGGCCAACTCCATCCTGGACTGCCGGATCTCGCGCCTGAAGATATCCTTGAGTAAGGTGTCTTGCCGGTTCTCCTGCATTAGCCTCTCGTCGATGACCGATCGGCCCATGCCCATACCCACGCCCCCCGCGTGCGAGAGCATCTCCATCCCTTGGACCTGGAAGGGGATCTGCACCTGCGAGTTCCTTCCCGGATTCCGGACACCTTGGCGCGTAATCCTGTTGAGGTTCTCCGAGCCGCCCCGGAAAAACCTGGGGTTGGCGAAGGTCCAGGAGTTCTGCTCGACCTTACGGAAGCCCTGAGATGTTCGGCGATTGAGGGGGTGAAGGAGGTCAGGATGTGAAGTCAATTTTTTTTAACATTTTCGGTCCCCGCCAGTGTTGCAGAAAAGTGGGCGATGACATCCGGACCGGGAGGGTGGGATGAACGCGGGCCGGGTGCGCTATCGAGGGCCACCCCCGGCCCCGCGCGATGACCGGGACCGTGGTATAGATCCAAACGAGACGATGGTGATTGAACCCGCGGTAGATTCGTGTCGGGAGCCCGCGGGACGGGTGACTCACGTAGTTGTTCAGCTGCCTGACGAAGCTGACGAAGTTGTATCTTGAGAGGTATCGCGAGAAGTGCAAAGGCATGACCTCGTCGGTGAACTTTTGCACATCGTATATGGTGAACGCCTTGCCATCCTCGGTCCAGGAGACGATGTCCTTGAGGCTCGTATCCTCCATGATAGTGTACCTGCGAGTCGGGCGCGGTCGGGGCGCGTGTCAGCGAGGGAAGGGACGATGCGATGGCATTGGCGGGTTCGCCCGCTTCTTTTCCTCCACGGATGCCGAACGATGGCACTCACAGTTTGCGCGGGAACTCGGGCCCATGTAACCACGAACTACGCGCATCACCATCCGACGCCATTGATCCGAGAGGATCGAATGTGAGATCCGATCGCGCGGGGCGCAATCGACGGTCGCACGCTCGCGGACGACCCGACTCCGCGCGGCGTGACACACTGGAATCCAACGCTTTTTTCCACGTTTCGTTCTAGAATTTTCTCGAACGGATAACGGAAACGTCAAGAAATACGATTGATCGTCTGGCAGTCTGGTTATGAACACCCTCGTCGGTAGTCTAAGCTCGTCGGTCTAATCCGTCGTCTCGCGCTCGTCTCACGCGCCAGGTCCGTACACGCGCACCACCCCATCGCTCGTCCCCACCGCGAACGACGCGCCACCGAACGCGTCGCCCAAGCAACCGACGCCCCATCCCGCCGCTGTCACCGACGATACCTCCTCGTCGACCCGCCTCGCCCAACCCGCCCCGAGCCCGCCGCCTCCTACATCCGCCCGTTCGCCGTC